>SMVB01235264.1_pt1 | contig 31719 bp, 35 predicted proteins | sample 2456461 | NCBI WGS metagenome assembly SMVB01 (sample SAMN11095934, study PRJNA526329) | marine sediment metagenome | biome: Marine sediment; feature: Surficial sediment; material: Deep marine sediment; isolation source: Hadal surficial sediment | place: Pacific Ocean | collected 2014-05 | depth... | reverse complement strand
GTGATCTCTCACAACACGTCCACTGAGAGTAGAGGCAGTGATTGAACCAGTCTTTGTGTCTACCTCAACATGGAATCGAGCGCCTTCTGCGATAATGCAGCACGCTTTATTGCACCCGCGTCAACTAACGCTTTTATTGTCTTTTCATTCACCGTCGTCTTGCTCGAATAGTCCCCGTTGTTCCGGTATGGGTATCCCTATTTTCGAACAATGCTGCCGTATCAGTACTTCAATCATATTAGTCACGGAACGATGTTCCCGAAGTGCTGCTTCACGGACGGCTTCCTTCAAAATTGGGTCTATCCGAAGGTTGAGAGTCGCTGATTTCTTTAAAGGCATGACAGGGAAAGTCTTAATAAGGAATGTGCGCACATTGTAACGCATATACAACGCCTTCAAAAGAGCAAGGCTGCCTAGACCCAACAGTTATTGGGTGTTACTTGAATTTAGTGGAAAAATTAGAGAAATATTGGGAGGTGTTGAGAGGTGCTAAATAGGAAATTTGGCGGAGGAGGAGAGATTCGAACTCTCGGAGGACTTTCACCCTCGCTGGTTTTCAAGACCAGTGCATTCAACCACTCTGCCACCCCTCCGCGACAGGGGCAGAATCTTACTATAAGTGCTGTGACAGTCAAAGGCTTATTGGGTTTCAGCTTGTTTTGTTATAGTTTGCCCGTGGTTTTAGCGCAAAAACGTGGCTGGGAGAAAAGGCGAAAGTCATTGATTTTAGGTCCAGTGCCGGTATCATCAAAAATAGATGAAATGAGACCCTTGGAGCGTGCGTAGCAGGCGATATTGAATCAACAAGGCTTTGACCCCATATCTAGGGAACTCGCTGTATACAAGAATTTGATAACTACAAACAGTGGTAAATTGCAGGCAAAGCCAGTCGTTAACCAAGAGTAACTATCAGCCGAATAATTGGAGAATTTTATGAATGAAGTTGAGTTAAATATTGCCAGAGGGCGTGACTCGGTCCTCGAGGTAAACAAGGTACTGAAGAACACCTATATATTGCTATCGATGACACTGTTCTTCAGTGCAGTGTGCGCAGTTACCACAATGGCGTTGCAGGTTTCTCAAGGCATCGGATTTATGCTGTTGATTGGGGGTTTTATAACTTCCTTTGTCGTGCGTAAAACCGCGCGCTCAGCTATGGGTCTGTTTTGGGTATTCGTATTCGCCGGGCTCATGGGCGGTGCTCTTGGCCCGATTATCGGGTTTTATATCCAGGCTTACGCTAACGGCGCCGCTATTGTCGCCCAGGCACTGGGCGGAACCGCATTGATTTTTCTAACCCTATCAGGCTACGTCTTAGTCAGTGGTAAAGACTTCAGTTACATGAGGGGATTTCTACTCACCGGACTAATCGTGGTAATCGTCGCCATGATTGCCAATATATTTTTGCAGATACCTGCGTTAAGTTTAGCAATCTCTGCGGCCGTAGTGATGATCATGTCAGGATTAATTCTTTTCGACACCAGCAGGATCATGAACGGTGGAGAAAGAAATTATATTATGGCGACCATCTCTCTCTACTTGAGTATATTTAATATTTTCATCCACCTGTTACACCTGCTAGGAGCACTAACCGGTAGAAATTAACCGGCTGAAAATTGACTGACTCTAAAAGCCCCGTCGCAGCGGGGCTTTTGTTTTTTGGGGCTTTGCTTCGATGAAATTCACCATAGTGGTACATTCAGCACCCTACAGTAGCCAAGGGTCCCATACTGCACTTAAATTTTGCCAGACGCTCATTGGTGAAGGCCATGAAATTTATCGACTGTTCTTTTTTCGGGACGGTGTAAATAATCTCAACAAGCTTTCTGTGGTAGCGCAGGATGAACAGAACATCCAAGCACAATGGGACAAGCTTATCCGGGAAAACAATATCGATGCAATTGCTTGTGTCACTTCAGCACTCAAACGCGGCGTTATTGACGAACAGGAATCACAGCGTTATGAAAAACCGTCTTTTAACCTGACAGAAAATGCCACCATTGCGGGTCTTGGCCAACTTGTGGATGCCACCCTCAATTCAGACCGTTTACTGAATTTTGGATAAATAGACGTGACCCCACTCGATTCTCAGAAGAAGTCCCTGACATTTATCAGCCGTCACCCACCCTATGGGAAGGACAACGCGTGGATCTGTCTTGACTTAGTACTTGCCAGTTCGGTGTTTGAGCAGAAGGTGAATTATCTGTTCATGGGGGATGGTGTGTTTCAGTTAATAGCAGGTCAACAAACTGACGGAATCGAAAGCAAAAACCTTGTCGCGTCACTTAGCGCGTTAGAACTGTACGGTGTTGAAAATGTTTTTGTCGATTCGCTCTCTCTTACAGAGCGCAACCTGTCATCAGATGATCTGGCCATTCAGGTCGAAGTGCTGGATGCGGTACAGGTAGAAAAATTAGTTAACGATGCCGATCAGGTATTTAACTTATGAATCATCTGCATACTGTAAATTCTTCCGAGCACCTGTCTGACTGCCTGAGGTTCCTCAAGGGCGGTGATGCACTGCTGTTAATAGAAGACGGCGTTTACTGCCTTACCAACACAGCCCTTAATAATTTACCCAGCTCCGTGGCGGTTTATGCACTACTTGATGATACCAATGCCAGAGGGCTAAGTCAGCAGGCCGAAAATCACAGCAAGATAATAAGTTATAACGAATTTGTTCAACTTTGCTGCGACCATCAGCGAATAATTAACTGGTTTTAACCTTTCAATCAGACTTACACCATGGCGAGCTACCTACAATGCAAAACCAAACATGTTGCCGTAGACGGTGAAGGTTATTTGAAGAATCTTGATGACTGGGATGACGATGTGGCTTTATGCCTTGCCGAAACAAGCGATGTAAGGTTGACCGAGGCCCATTGGGAAGTGATTCAGGTGGTTCGAAATTTCTATAATAGACACCAACTTTCGCCTCCAATACGCCCCCTGGTTAAACTGATTCAAAGGGAGCTGGGAAAAGATAAAGGGCGAAGTATTTATCTGATGAAATTGTTTGGAGGCAGCGCGGCTAAATGTGCAAATAAAATTGCCGGACTGCCTAGACCATCAAACTGTATTTAGGGAACTACCGCGAGTTTAATCCACTTTGTCCACTTGAAACCAATTCAGCTTTTGGCGCAGCTTGACCACTTCTCCCACAATGATCAAAGTTGGTGCTTTGATGTTAGCCCGGGCCACTTTGCCAGGTAACGAACTCAATGTACCTATTACTACTTTTTGAGATTTGGTGGACCCTTTCTGAATCAGTGCAGCCGGTGTAGCAGCTGGCAATCCATGATCTCTGAGCTGCTTACAAATTGTTGCCAGGTTCAATAGCCCCATGTAAAACACCAGGGTGTGATTTGCTTTAGCTAACAAAGACCAGTCAGGTTGCTCATCTTCGTCTTTAAAGTGACCGGTCAGAAATTGCACAGACTGGGAGTAGTCTCGATGCGTCAGCGGGATCCCGGCATAACTGGCGCAACCGGAAGCGGCCGTAATTCCTGGAACCACCTGAAACGGGATATTGTTATCTAACAGCGATGTCATTTCTTCACCACCGCGTCCAAAAATGAAAGGATCCCCGCCCTTCAATCGCAACACACGATTTCCGGCGGTTGCCAGACGAACTAGCATCTCATTGATAGTCTCTTGAGGCACCGGGTGATTAAAGCGTTCCTTGCCCACATGTATTTTTTCTGCATCGGGTCTTATCTTTTGTAGAATTTCTTCAGAAACCAATCTGTCATAAAGCACCACATCAGCTTTCTGCATTAGCCGAAGAGCACGCAAAGTAAGCAATTCCGGATCTCCTGGACCGGCTCCAACCAGGTACACTTCTCCGCCAAAATTGGTGGATACACTTGCGGCAAGCTGACTCTCAATTCGCCGTTCAGCTTCATTGACATTACCGCTATAAACCAGTTCAGGTACCTCGCTATCCAGCACAGCTTCCCAAAAGCGTAATCGACTAGGAAAATCAGCCAGCTGTTCTTTTACTCGTTCACGAAACCGCCCGAGTAATGTAGCCAACTGTCCACTACGCTCTGGCAGCATTGTTTCGAGTTGTTCTTTTATGTTGCGCACAAGTACTGGCGAGTTACCACTACTGGACACGGCGACAATCAACGGGCTTCGGTCAACTACGGCGGGAAATATCATTGAACACAGAGCAGGCTGGTCAACGACATTGACCGGAATATTTTTCGTCCCAGCCAGCTCAGAGACTCTACGATTGAGTGCCTCATCGTCTGTCGCCGCAATTACCAGCACAGCGTCATCAAGGTCGGCCGGTAAAAAATCGCCAAGCCTGAACTGGTGTCGACCCGTCTCAAGCAATCGTTGCAGTTCAGGAAGGATTTGTTGGCTAACAACTAAGAGATTTGCATTTGCCCTGGCTAACAATTTGGCCTTTCTAAGTGCCGTTCCACCGCCCCCTATAATGAGGCACTTTTTATTTTCTACGGCTAAAAATACAGGTAGGTATTCCATTGTCACTCGAGCATAGTTCGCCCGTTCATGTAGGGTTGTAACACTTCAGGAATCGTTACTCTTCCCTCGGCGGTTTGAAAATTTTCCAGAATTGCTACCAGGGTTCTTCCTACCGCTAACCCTGAGCCATTGACGGTATGCACTAACGCCGGTTTTCCTGAATCAGGATTACGATACCGGGCTTGCATTCTGCGGGCCTGAAAATCTGTAAACGTGCTACAGGAAGATATTTCCCGGTAACAGTTCTGGGACGGCAACCAGACTTCCAGGTCGTAGGTCTTGGCCGCGGCAAAACCAAGATCACCACCACACAGTATCACTTTGCGGTAAGGCAATTGTAGTTTGCGCAATATTTGCTCGGCATGCCTGGTTAGTTGCTCCAGGGCATCGTCTGAATCTTCTGGCCTTACCAGTTGCACCAATTCAACCTTTTCAAATTGGTGCTGACGAATCATACCGCGAGTGTCTTTTCCATAAGAACCGGCCTCGCTTCTAAAACACGGCGTATGGGCAACATATCGCATTGGCAAGGCATCGTTGTCAACGATTTCATTGCGGATCAGATTGGTAATCGGCACCTCGGCAGTAGGTATAAGATAATAGGATTGCTCGCCGTGCAAGCGAAACAGGTCCTCTTCGAATTTTGGCAACTGACCGGTTCCACGCAGCGATTCGGCGTTTACAATAAAGGGCACATAGACTTCAGTGTAGCCATGTTCTGATGTGTGGACCTCCAGCATAAACTGAATCAATGCGCGATGCAGTTGTGCAAGCTGACCTTGCATAACGATAAACCTGGATCCAGTAATTTTTGTGGCAGCCGCAAAATCCATGGCTTTGCCGCCTGCAGTATTCCCGGCCAAGCTCTCCCCCAGGTCAACATGGTCTTTGACCACAAAATCAAAAACAGGCGGCTCTCCCCATGAGTCCACCATTTTGTTACTTGCCTCATCGTTGCCTGACGGGACCGCCTCCTGGGGTATGTTGGGAACCGCTTCTAGAATGCCGTTGAGCTCCTTCTGTACCTCACTGAGAGACGCTTTAAGGACCTCTAGTTCGGTATTGATTTTACTGACTGACTCCATCAGTTCAGTGGCATCGTCTCCGGCCGCTTTTGCCTGACCTATGGATTTGGATCGGCTGTTCCGTTCACCCTGGAGGCGTTCTGTTTCCAATTGCAAATGCTTGCGTTTGTCATCAAGGGCCAGAATGGAATCAAGATCTAATTCAAAATTCTTTTTCTTCAACAACTTCGCCAGATTTTCGGGTTCTGTGCGTAACCACTTCGGGTCTAACATGGGATAATCCATTCCTGTATAACAAGTGTTTTTATACGACCAGTCGGGTGACAGTAATTCCGATCCACGCGGCTAGAATACAACTGGTGACACTGAGCACTATATAGCCCGCTGCTGTGCTGTAATAGCCTTGCTGCATTAACAACAAAGCGTCCATAGAAAAGCTTGAGAAGGTCGTCAGCGCTCCTAAAAATCCAATAATTATCAGCGGCCGTAAATGTGTTGCCAATTGAATTTTTTCAGATAACAGCACGAAGAAAATGCCGATTAATAGTGACCCTACTAAATTCACTGCAATAGTACCCAGCGGGAAAACACCGGAATTGTATTTTTCCGCAAACGTTGTCAGCCAGTAACGGGACATCGCGCCAACGGCGCCCCCTAGGGCTATGGCTAAATAGTATGTCATGGCAGATCCCGACCGCTTATATTAAGTCTTATAACGTTTGTTAGTGCTGGACTTATCCAGTCCTTTAAGGTATTCGAGTTTTTCCCTTATTTTCACTTCCAATCCAGCGTCAACCGGGTAATAAAATTGCAGGTCTTGCAGATCCTCGGGAAAGTAATTCTCTCCAGCGGCGTAACGGCTCTCTTCTTCATGAGCGTAACGGTAATCAGCACCATAACCTAATGACCCAGCTAAAGCGGTATTGGCATTGCGCAAATGCATCGGGACTTCCAGGCTACCTGTTTGTTTCACTTTTTCAGTAGCCTGATTCAGGGCGTTGTAAACAGCATTACTCTTCGGTGCACAAGCCAGATAAATCACTACCTGGGCCAATGCTAGTTCGCCCTCAGGACTGCCGAGTCTAGTAAAGGTATCCCAACCGGCCAGCGCTATCTGCATCGCCCTGGGATCTGCATTGCCAATGTCTTCGCTAGCCATTCGCAATAGTCGGCGCGCAATATATAACGGATCACAGCCAGCGTCCAACATTCGGACAAACCAATACAGCGCCGCATCGGGTGTTGTCCCTCGGACGGATTTATGCAGTGCCGAGATTTGTTCATAATAAATATCACCACCCTTATCGAAGCGGCGCAAACTTTCCTGGGTGACCGTTTTGACGATTTCTAAATTAATTTTCCGCTTGCCATCAGTACCTGTAATGATCATGTCACTGGCTATTTCCAGGAAGTTCAGTGCCCGCCTCCCATCACCGTCGGCTGCCCGAACAAGCGCCAGCTTGGCCTCATCATCTATACTCAGTTGCAGGCTGCCCAAACCGCGTTCTGAGTCTGTCAATGCCAGATTAATCATTGCTATCAGTTGCGATTCATTGAGGCTTTTCAGTACATAGATACGTGCTCGTGACAGCAACGCATTATTGAGCTCAAAGGCGGGGTTTTCTGTGGTGGCACCAATAAACAGGATGGTGCCGTTTTCGATATGAGGCAAGAAGGCATCCTGTTGGGTTTTGTTAAATCGATGGACTTCATCCACAAAAAGAAGAGTCTGGCGACCCTTTCCGCTACGGTGGTGGCTTGCCCGTTCAATGGCATCCCTGATATCTTTGATGCCGGCAAGTACCGCCGAGATACTTTCAAAGCGACAGTCACTCAGGCTTGCTATAAGCCTTGCCAGGGTGGTTTTTCCTACCCCTGGTGGGCCCCAAAACAGCATTGAGTGCAGTCTGTTGCTGGTAATCGCCTGATAGAGAGCTTGCCCCTTGCCGAGAATGTGTTCCTGCCCGAAAAATTCCTCCAATGTGCTTGGGCGCATTCTTGCCGCTAGTGGTTGGTACAATTCGGAATTGGTTTCCTGGAGCAAGGATTCAGTCATGACTTGATCTGTTGTCGCTGCATTTCGTAGCGATTTATTGCACTTATTATTGTACGTAAGTGTTTATGATTACCTCAACGCCGGGGGGCGGCTCGAAGACGAATTCCTGATCACTGATGGGCTTATTGATTATCGGATTGAAAAACTGCCAGACGGTTTTCTGACCGTTATTGCTGTCGATGCGGATCATATCAAGTAGTTGCTTATTGAAGGTCAATGTAATCTGGCGATACACATTATCAGATTCACGCGGCATCAAGACGAACTCAGTAAATTCAGTCTGTCCCTGGTCGCGACGACTGAGCAGATATTCCTCAGCAAGATTTTCTGTGTTGCCGCTTAACAACTGCGCTGCCAATTCGGACCGAGTAGCATCCCAATCTTCAATCACCACCTGCTCCAGATCTGGCTGATAATTCCAAAGCTTGATCCCATCGGTGACGATAAGTTCTGGAAATGGCGAAAGGGTTTCCCAATAAAATCCGTTGGGGCGTTTTAATTTCATTCGAATTTCACTTTGCTCAAGCACTCCCCCATCAGACTCAACTATTAGTTGTGTCACGTCGGCAGATAGCGTGTCCATTCCTTTCAGTAATGTGTCCAACTGCTCAAGCACCTGCTCTTCTGTTTGAGCCACAGCCAGGTTACTGAATGGAATCAGTAGAGCGGTTAACAGGTAGTTTGCTACAACAGTTTTCATCAGACGACGGTTCATTGAGCCTATTCAGGGAATACCTCACTAAGCATCAATTCTATAACCTTGCAAGGGTAAGCAAAAGCAATTACTGACGATATGAGGGAATGATCAGCCACGTGGTGGTGGCGGTGCAATCACTTGGCGAGAACCATTACTGCCCATCTCAGACACGACACCCGCTGCTTCCATAGTTTCAATCATCCGTGCGGCACGGTTGTAGCCTACTCGTAACTTACGCTGAACCGCAGATATAGAGGCTTTACGAGATTCTGTTACAAACTTGACTGCTTCATCGTACAGGTCATCATCCTCGTCACTACCTGGAATACCGTTAGCCGTACCGAAATCCATGTCGTCAGAACCTTGAGTGATCTCTTCCATGTAGACCGGCTCTCCCCGCTGTTTCCAATCAGCTACGACGCGATGAACTTCTTCGTCGCTAACGAAAGCACCATGAACTCGAGTAGCCACACCGCCACCGGGGGGTAACAGCAACATATCACCATGGCCAAGCAGTTGCTCGGCGCCGCCTTCACCCAGTATGGTGCGTGAGTCAACTTTCGACTGCACCATAAACGCCAATCGCGTCGGGATATTGGCTTTAATCAAACCGGTTAGCACATCTACCGATGGCCTTTGGGTAGCCAGAACCAGGTGGATACCAGCGGCACGCGCTTTCTGCGCAATTCTGGCTATGAGCTCTTCAACTTTCTTGCCCACTACCATCATCATGTCCGCCAGCTCGTCAACGATGACTACTATGCGGGGTAACTGCTCCAGTTCTGAGGCAGACTGCTCTTCTTCAAGCCGCATTGGATCGGGCTGCCAAAACGGATCCATGATGGGCTTGCCAATCTTCTTCGCATCCGCCACCTTCTTATTAAAACCTGTCAGATTGCGAACCCCCAAGGCAGACATTAGTTTATAACGGCGATCCATTTCAGCAACACACCAGCGTAGGCCGTTAGCGGCGTCTTTCATGTCAGTAATTACGGGAGTAAGCAGGTGAGGAATCCCGTCGTATACTGACAACTCCAACATTTTCGGGTCGATCATAATCATGCGGACTTGTTCTGGCGTTGACTTGAACAACAGACTTAAAATCATTGCATTGATACCGACGGATTTACCTGAACCCGTGGTACCAGCAACCAGCAGATGAGGCATTTTAGCCAGGTCTACAATTACCGATTTGCCTACTATGTCGTGACCCAATGCCAAACTCAGGCTGGAACTGGCTTTATCAAATTCGGTTGAAGCCAAAACCTGGCTCAGTAGAATCATTTGCCTGTTTTCATTGGGAATTTCTATACCAATGACGGTTTTGCCAGGAATGACCTCTACTACCCTGACACTGATTACAGCCAGCGACCTGGCCAGGTCCTTTACCAGGTTAGTTATCCGACTTACTTTCACACCAGGAGCCGGTTGCACTTCAAACCGCGTAATTACGGGGCCTGGATTGACCGCCGTCACTTCAATTTCGATACCAAAATCTTTCAGCTTGATTTCCAACAGCTTTGACATAGCTTCTAAGGATTGCTTTGAATATCCACGGTTATTGGTGTCTTGCCAGGCGTCCAGTAAACTGATTGCGGGTAGTTCTTTCATAGAAGAAGTTTTGAAAAGTCTGCCCTGTTTTTCCTGCAGTACGCGTTTACTACTGGGAGGTTTTTTGGCTGGAAGTGCCGAAATGGTGGGTGGAACGCGTTTCCGTTCTTTAGCCATATGCACGTCCAACACCCTTTTACGGCTTTTCACACGCTCCCGTGCAAACGAATCCTGCTTCCTTTGATCCTGCCATTTACTCATTCGCTGAATTGACCCTGAACTCAGGGACAGGGTTAAAGCCCCCAGCCGATCGATCACTCTCAACCATGATATTTCTGCATTAATTGTCAACCCGAACAGAAAGATAGCGATGAAAAGTAATGTACTACCTAAAGTTGCAAATACGGGTACCGTGAGGTCAACAATTAAGGCTCCAGATACACCCCCGGCCATATAAGGCGCTGAATCCGGGATGTTGAAATGCAACGTAGACAGACCGCAAGACGCCAGGATAAGCAATACAAACCCTGCTCCCTTGAGAAAGAATAATGGCCAGGAAAATCCTTTTTCCAACTCCACTTCTGTGAATGACAAGTACACCTGGTAGGCAAGGAATAGAGGGAAAAGGAACGATAAGTAGCCGAATAAGTGAAGCAGGAAATCAGCCAGCCAAGCGCCATAACTGCCAACCGCATTATTTATCTCAGCGCCGCTTCCGGTTGTGGTAAATCCAGGATCTGAAGGCGAATAGGTAAGTAAGGCAATTAACAAGAATAACCCAGCAAGAAAGTACACGATTAAAGTGCCTTCGCGAGTCAGCCTTTGCATGATGTTGGTTGTTTCCAGTTCCCGTCTTGCTGTCTTCATATCCAATCGCAGTTGTTTTAGTTTTATTCGAGCAGACTATAGCCTGCTAAGGAATAGCCATTCTATAAAAGTGTAACGGCTGGTATTTGGGTTTAATTAGCCGCTGAAATGCAGGCTCGCATAAGTATAAACCGCCCCAAATATGTACAAACTAGGTAGAATGGGTGCCACTTAAGTCATTGGATTACGACCTTGAAATTGTTTTTCGATTTCCAGGCTCCCCGGATTCACCAAAACCGAAAGAATTGAGGCCGAACCACGTGATAGCGGCCCCTTAGCTGTTGCTATAAGGAACCCTGAACTATGAGCGAAGTACAGCACCACCGATTGATAATCTTGGGGTCAGGCCCCGCGGGTTACACAGCTGCTTTATACGCGGCACGGGCTAATCTTGACCCGGTCGTCATAACCGGCTTGATTCAGGGAGGACAGCTAACCACAACTACTGATGTCGATAATTGGCCAGGTGATGTAGAAGGTCTTCAAGGTCCTGTTTTAATGGATAGAATGAGAGACCATGCCCAACGATTTGAAACCGATGTCATTATTGACCATATCAATAATATTGATCTGTCCCAGAGACCTTTTCAATTACAAGGTGACAATGGCGGTTACAGCTGTGACGCCATGATTATAGCAACCGGAGCTTCGGCGCAATATCTTGGACTGGAATCAGAACAGGCATTTATGGGTAAAGGGGTCAGTGCCTGTGCAACTTGTGATGGATTTTTCTATAGAGATAAGCCGGTTGCTGTAATCGGCGGCGGAAATACCGCTGTAGAAGAGGCGCTTTACTTGTCGAATATTGCTTCTCATGTGACCCTGGTACACCGACGAGACGCTCTGCGTGCAGAAAAGATCCTTCAAGGCAAACTATTTGAAAGAGTCGAGGCGGGTAAAATCAGTCTCCAGTGGGACCATGTACTGGATCAAGTGCTTGGGGATGCCATGGGTGTAACCGGTATCAACATCAAACATGCCAGTACCGGTGAATCTACCAAGTTAACCGTGGACGGAGTGTTTATCGCCATCGGCCACATTCCCAACTCCGAGATATTCGCCGGACAACTGGCAATGGAAAATGGGTATTTGACAATTGTTGGCGGCAGTGACGGCAATGCCACTGAGACCAGTGTGGAAGGCGTGTTTGCTGCCGGAGACATTGCCGACCATGTTTATCGTCAGGCCGTAACAAGCGCCGGATTCGGGTGCATGGCCGCTCTGGATGCCGAAAAGTTTCTGGATCGGAAATAGACAAAAGACTTTATTTGCTCTGAGTGACCTATGTCCCTACCCTGGCTGGATGACTCTGATATCAATTTCCCGACCATCGAAAGCGCCCTGGTTGAACCTAATGGCTTGCTCGCGGCCGGAGGAGATCTCAGTGCAGGACGTCTTATCCAAGCCTATCGCCTGGGCATCTTTCCCTGGTATGAAAACGGACAACCGATTCTCTGGTGGTCACCGGATCCGAGGATGGTTTTACGTCCCCAGCAGCTGAAGATAACCGCTAGTTTGCGAAAATTTATTCGCAAACAACAATTTGAGATCACTATGGACCAGGATTTCCCACAGGTCATTGAGGCTTGCTCACGCGTGCGGAGCAATTCAGAAGGAACCTGGATTACTGAGGAATTGAAGCAAGCGTTTTGTCATCTGCGACATATGGAAGTCGCGCATTCGGTGGAAGTCTGGCAGCAAGATGAACTGGTAGGCGGGCTATACGGTATCGCTATAGGACAGTTGTTCTTCGGTGAGTCAATGTTTTCTCGCGTAGACAATACTTCAAAATTGGCACTGGTATTTTTAGTAAAACAATTGCGAAAATGGAACTACCGCTTAATAGATTGTCAGGTAAGCTCAAGGCATCTTGAGTCCCTCGGTGCTAAGGAAGTAAGCCGTCAAGAATTTAAGCAGTACTTGAATAAGTATCTGGATAAGCCAGGACATTCCGGTAAGTGGCAACCCACTATTACGATACAACAGTTAATTAATGAATTCTAAATCAAAAACAGTCAGAACCATTAAGCTTTATAAGACGTCTCCTCATAGCTGTAGTTATCTGGAAGATCAAAAAGCTACCACCTTGTTTGTGGATCCAGATATGTCTATTTCACGATCGATGAACACACGCCTGAGCGCTATGGGATTTCGCCGCAGTGGCACCCACATTTACAAACCCGATTGCGCTAATTGTAAGGCATGTATTTCATGTCGCATCTTGGTCGAGCATTTCCAACTCAAGCGCCGATACAACAAATTACTGAATCGAAACGAGGACCTGCACGCGGTTGAGGTAGAACACCTTCAATGTGAAGAATCCTTTAATCTTTACTGTGATTACATTAATGCTCGCCACGCCGACGGTGACATGTATCCACCAAACCAAGAACAGTACTCCTCCTTTATTGCAGTAAAAACAGAAGGCGCTCGATTCTTTAAATTTTTTGCCGGCAAACAGCTTGTTGCAGTGTGCGTGATAGATCATCTGCAACATGGGCTGTCGGCAGTCTACACTTACTTTGATTGCAAACAGACACGACGGTCTTTAGGCAACTACGTCATACTCTGGCAAATAGAAAAGGCAAGAGCGATGGAACTCCCCTATCTTTATTTGGGATACTGGGTTAAGGAAAGTCAGAAGATGAGCTACAAGATTAATTACCGACCGCTGGAATTGTTGATCGATGGGAAGTGGAAAAGGTTGAATTAAAGCGTGGAGTAGAGAAAACCGTAGATCTCTCCAACTCAATGCATAGTTCGGTGTTCACCATACCCTTCGAATCTACCCTAGGAAATCCGATCAAAATCAGGCACAATGCGCCCCTTGTTAATTGCTACGGAATTATACATGGCAAAAGAAGATCAAATCGAAATGGAAGGCGAAGTGGTAGAAACACTTCCTAACACCATGTTCAGGGTCAAACTGGAAAATGGCCACATCGTCACCGCTCATATATCGGGGAAAATGCGGAAAAACTATATTCGTATTTTAACCGGAGATCAGGTACGAGTGGAATTGACTCCCTATGACCTTACCAAAGGCCGCATCACCTACCGCGCAAGATAAATATTCCCTAATGTAACCAATATAGAACTCAGCTTCTGGTCAGCTCTTTTTCTTTCTGACTTTTTCTGGCCGTACTGGTAATTTTGATTTCACCCGCTTCGATTGTAACAAAAACATCTCCGCCACCCACTGCAAGTTCACCAAACAGGATTTTTTCTGCAAGCGGCCGCTTAAGTTTTTCCTGGATTAATCTCTCCATCGGTCTTGCGCCCATGGATTCGCTGTAGCCATGCTCGACGAACCAATCCAATGCGTTGTTATCCAAATGCAATTGAACTTTTTTCTCATCCAGCTTTACTTGCAAACTGACCAGAAACTTGTCGACCACGGTACGAATGGTTTCGGCGTCAAGAATCCCAAATTGAATGATAGCGTCCAATCGGTTCCTGAATTCTGGAGTGAAGGCTTTCTTGATTATTTCCATGCCGTCGGTGGAGTGATCCTGCTCGGTAAACCCAATCGAGGCCCTGGACATTTCCTGTGCGCCGGCATTAGTGGTCATAATTACAATTACGTTTCTAAAATCAGCCTTGCGTCCGTTGTTGTCGGTCAAAGTGCCGTGATCCATCACCTGTAACAACAAATTAAACACATCTGGATGCGCTTTCTCTATCTCGTCAAGCAGCAATACGCAGTGCGGGTTCTTGCTTATTTGTTCGGTAAGCAGACCGCCCTGGTCAAAACCTACATAACCAGGCGGGGCGCCAATTAATCGCGAAACAGTATGCCTTTCCATGTACTCAGACATGTCAAAACGCAGCAATTCTATACCTAGTATCTTGGCCAGTTGACGGCTGACTTCAGTCTTGCCCACTCCAGTGGGTCCGGAAAACAAATATGAACCAATCGGTTTCTCTATTTCCCTTAACCCGGCCCGCGACAATTTAATTGAAGAGGCCAGCGCCTCGATTGCCTCGTCCTGCCCAAACACAACCAGTTTGAGGTTGGTTTCCAAATTCTTAAGGGACTTGATGTCCGAGCTCGAAACATGTTTTGGTGGTATTCGAGCTATGGTGGCAACAATTCTCTCCATATCAGATACCTGAATTACTTTCTTGCGCTTGCTCGGTGGTTGCAGTCGTTGATAGGCTCCCGCTTCATCCATCACATCAATTGCCTTGTCAGGCATATGACGATCATTGATATAACGTCCAGCTAATTCTGAGGCGGCTCTAAGTGATTTATCGGTATAGCGCAAGTCATGGTGTTCTTCAAAGCGTGGCTTAAGTCCTTTCAGTATCTTGTAGGTTGTTTCAACATCAGGCTCATCGACGTCTATCTTCTGAAAACGGCGAGACAGGGCTCTATCTTTTTCGAATATTCCGCGATATTCCTGGTAGGTAGTTGAACCGAAACAACGTAACTTACCGTTTGTCAGTACCGGCTTCAGTAAATTGGAGGCATCCATGACGCCACCTGAGGCAGCGCCAGCACCAATGATAGTGTGAATTTCATCAATGAATAAAATGGCATGTTTGTCTTTTTCCAGCTCAGACAACAGGGCTTTGAATCGCTTTTCAAAATCACCTCGGTACTTGGTTCCTGCCAGCAGTGCACCCAGGTCAAGAGCATAGATCGTACTTTTACTCAGGACTTCTGGAACATCGCCCTCCACTATTTTTCGGGCTAACCCTTCCGCCACGGCAGTCTTACCCACACCGGACTCACCAACCAATAGGGGATTGTTTTTACGGCGGCGACTTAACACTTGTATTACTCGAGTAACTTCCGTTTCCCGGCCAATGAGCGGGTCTATTTTCCCCTCGACGGCCAGGGCATTGAGATTGGTTGCGAAATTATCCAACGGGTTTGATGAAGGTTCATTCACTATGCCCCCACCTTCCTGCTGTTCGGGAGCCACTTCATCCTCCCCTTCATCGCTTGGAGTTTCTTTGGATATTCCGTGGGTAATGTAATTAACAACATCAATCCGGGCGATATCCTGCTGCCTGAGGATATTCACCGCCTGGCTTTCCTGCTCGCTGAAAATTGCCACCAGCACATTTGCCCCGGTGACTTCAGTTTTACCCGAAGACTGAACATGAAATACCGCTCGCTGTAACACTCGCTGAAATCCCAGGGTAGGTTGGGTTTCGCGTCCTGACTCACCTTCGGGGATTAAAGGTGTCGTAGAATCAACGAAATCAGCCAGTTCACCGCGTAATCGAGCGATATCGGCGCCACAGGCCATAAGTACGGATGAAGCAACTTCGTTATCAAGTAGTGCAAGAAGTAAATGCTCTACTGTCATGAATTCATGGCGTTTTTTTCTGGCCCCTTTAAAAGCAAGGTTTAGAGTCGCTTCCAAATCTTTACTTAACATAGTTCAATCCTGTTGTTGACACTCATTATCTGTCAACTTCAACACTGCAAAGCAGTGGCTGTTCACATTCTCGAGAATAAGCATTCACCTGGGCCGCCTTAGTTTCAGCTACATCCTTGCTGAATACACCGCAGACACCTTTCCCTTCGGTGTGCACTTTCAACATGACTTGAGTCGCTTTTTCTGCATTCATACTGAAAAATGAACGTAGCACATCGACTACAAAATCCATGGGAGTGTAGTCATCATTTATCAACACTACCTTGTATAAAGGTGGTTGCGCCAGCTTTGGCTTAACATTTGCTGTAACAAGGCCATTTTCTTGACCATCATCTGCAGCGGAATTTCTACTCGACACAACTATCTCACTCTTGCTATTAGTAACGGCTGACCCTTGAAATTGTGCATGATCAATCGCGCTTAATCGTTCCGTTTTATAAGGGTTATAGACTAATTCTCCTTCAAATTAGTTCGCTTTAAAAGCAAATAATGCGAGAACATTATGCATTTGATAAGTTTCGCTAGTTTAACCTGTTTTTCACTAGATGGTTGCTCGATGTGCAAATTTCAATGTCCCAAGCTACTAGGGTCCTCTTTGACAACATTATCCAGATGGTGTATACGCTGAAGGGCTCGAAATAAACATATAAATAATAAGAAGTATCCCATGAGGTATTGCCATGAGCACAGGGCAAGTTAAATGGTTTAATAATGCCAAGGGTTTTGGCTTTATTCTTCCTGATGATGGTGGCGATGATCTGTTTGCTCACTACTCTGCAATTGGAATGGAAGGCTACAAAACCCTGAAAGCGGGACAGCTGGTTTCTTTTGAAACAGTGGAAGGCCCCAAGGGTTTGCATGCAGCGAACATTAAACCGTTAGCAGATGGTGACTCTGACTCCCAAGCAGTAGATCCCGAGGACCAGGCAACTGACGAAACTGTTTCTGAAGCTGAATCCGTAGCCGCAGATTCTGCAGCTGAAACCGTAGCCGCAGACTAAGCGCCTGACTCGCTTAAATACTTTCGATATCGCGCCAAACCCATTGCGTGTAGTGGTGCTGTGCGTCCAGCCATTATGCCAACCTCACCAGCAATACCTCAGCGCTATTGGGTTAAGATTTTTCTATTCTTAGTTGTGCGAAATGACTCAATTAATTTTATTCAATAAGCCCTTTGGTGTGTTATCCCAATTCAGTGGAGACCAGCCGGGAAAAACCCTGGCATCATTTATTACTACCAAAGGCGTTTATCCGGCAGGTAGATTAGACAAAGACTCCGAAGGACTACTGTTGCTGACTGACAGTGGCAAAGTACAACACAACATATCGCACCCTGATTTTAAAATGCAGAAAACTTACTGGGTTCAGATGGAGGGCAATATTAGTTTGGCGGCTATTAATCAGTTGCGTAGCGGCGTACTACTTAAAGACGGTTTGACTAAGCCCGCCCAGGTCAAAAAAATAGACGTACCCAAACTCTGGCCCCGTGACCCACCGATCAGAGAGCGAAAGCAAATCGCAACCAGTTGGATCGAGCTGGGTATTGTTGAAGGTAAAAATCGTCAAATTAGGCGAATGACGGCGGCAACAGGATTTCCGACTTTACGTTTGATACGACAGCAAATAGGTCATTGGAAACTGGGTGTTTTGCAGCCTGGTCAGTGGCGATCAATTTGCCTGGATTAATCTGTAACTAAAGCTTTAGCGTTTCCATCGCTGCGCAGCCACTTCGTCACTGTCACACTGCCCTATCCAACGACTGCCACTTTCATCGGTTTGGCGCTTCCAAAATGGCGCCTTGGTTTTAAGATAGTCCATGATGAATTCAGCTGCCTCAAACGCAGCCGCCCGATGTGTGCTAGTGGTTCCGACAAAAACGATTTGATCACCGGGTTTCAATGATCCTACACGATGAATTACCCGACAGCATGAAATATCCCAACGCTTCGCTGCTTCATCGGCGATGTCCTGAAGACACTTTTCAGTCATTCCAGGATAATGTTCGAGAAACAATTCCTTTACCTTTCCGCGCTGGTTCTGCTCCTGGTGAAACTCCCTCACTAAACCGGTAAAAGTGACTAATGCACCGGCATTGTCCGCCTCAATTCTTAGCTGATCAGATTCAGCCTTAATGTCAAAATCGTGAGTCTGAATTGATACCAACCCCTTACTCATTTAACCACCTGTCATAGGAGGAAAAAAAGCTACCTCTTCGTTACCATTTAAAGGATGGCTTCTATCAACTACTGTCTGATTAACAGCTACAAGCACTTGACCCTCATCAGCCAATACAGCAAGTGCATCAGCTTCCTGACTGATTAGATAGTCCACCAGCTGTCTGACATTGCCAACCGATTCGGGCAGCTCCATTTCATTTCCACCGCGACCAATCGTTTCGCGAATACTGGCAAAAAAACTTAGGGTTAACATTTTATTCTTTCTCGGAACGCTGAAAATGACCACTTCTACCGCCTGACTTTTCATTCAGGCAGATCGCTTCAATGGTCATGTTTTTGTCGACCGCCTTACACATGTCGTAAATTGTCAACGCCGCTACTGAGACCGCGGTGAGTGCTTCCATTTCAACCCCAGTCTTACCGTTCACTTTGCAGGTGGCTTCGATCAAAACCGCACAGGGATTCTCACTAAGCTCAAGAGACAGGTTCACTGAGGTTAACATCAGCGGGTGGCAAAGGGGTATCAAATCAGAGCACCGCTTTGCTGCTTGAATGCCAGCGATCCGTGCTATCGCCATGACGTCTCCTTTTTTATGACCACCCGCTTCTATCAGTGCCAGGGTTGCGGGTTCCATGAGCACATGCCCGCTGGCCACGGCGACGCGGTCGGTTTCACCTTTACCGCCCACGTCCACCATTTGCGCGTTTCCTTGATTGTCTATATGGCTGAGTTTTCTCATAGCACGGCCTTGATAATTAAGTTCGCTATTATCCACTTTTCCGTGTCTCAGCAGAAGTGAAGAGTTCCTAATAAGATATCAAGTAATCCAGTGCAAATTGGGATAGGATTGCGCCCTTTGGCGCGGGGAGTCAAACTCAACTTGGTTCCTTAGTTGTCAACACTGTTGAAAACGAGCGACGATTCCTCATAGCTGAAGAAATTGTCACGTTACATGCTTGGTGCCTACCAAATCATAGAGATGAACAATTCTAACTTATCAACCAAGCCAAGAGTCATTGTCGGAATGTCTGGTGGTGTGGACTCGTCGGTAGCAGCTTACCTGCTGATTCAGCAGGGATATCCAGTAGAAGGCTTGTTCATGAAAAACTGGGACGAAGATGATGATACTGAATATTGTACTGCCAAAACTGATCTTGCCGACGCCCAGGCAGTATGTGAAAAGTTAAGCATTCCCCTACACACCGCCAGTTTTGCCGCTGAATACTGGGACAATGTATTTGCACACTTCTTGGCAGAATATAAGGCTGGACGAACGCCCAACCCGGATGTGCTTTGTAATCGCGAGATTAAATTCAAAGCGTTTCTTGAATACGCTACGGCTTTAGGAGCCGATCTCATTGCTACTGGCCATTATGTCCAAACAAGTAAGGCAAACGGTAAAACAACATTGCTTAAGGGGAAAGACAAAAACAAAGACCAAAGTTACTTCCTTTGTGAAGTCAGTGAGTCTTGCCTGGCGAAAAGCCTGTTTCCAATTGGCGATCTAGCTAAAAGCGAAGTACGCCAAATAGCCATGGGACAAGGATTTGTTACCCACAACAAAAAAGACAGCACCGGTATATGCTTTATTGGTGAAAGAAAATTCAAAGATTTTTTGCAGCGTTATCTTCCTGCACAACCCGGTGAAATTGAGACCACCGAGGGTGAAGTTATCGGAAAACATGGCGGGCTTATGTATCATACGATTGGTCAAAGAAAGGGTCTTGGTATAGGTGGCTTAAAAAACCATGATGAAGCGCCCTGGTATGTTGTCGATAAAGACCTCGATAGAAATATTCTTGTGGTAGCCCAGGGCAACGAACATAAAAATTTATTCTCCTCTGTATTGAAAGCGTGTGCGCCAACTTGGATTAACGAAACGCGCCCCTCGTTACCAATCCAATGTCAGGCAAAAATACGTTATCGTCAAGCCGATCAACAGTGCCTTGTAGAGCCATTGGAAAACGGATCGGTAAAAGTTAGTTTTGAACAGCCACAAAGGGCGGTTACTCCAGGTCAATACATAGTATTCTACGCAAACGAGATCTGTCTGGGCGGTGCCATCATTGAAAAATACGGTAGTTGACAACGATGCAATACAGTAACTGGGAATATCAGAATATCGCACTGGCTGCGATAGCCCAATGTGCAGCCCAGGTAGAAAATCTGGCGGTTCGCGGTACAGCTGACGAGTTTGCCATGGCGGTTTGTGTTGAACCATTATTGAATTTCAGCCCGGCCTCAATGGCTGAAATATACCCTAACGTCAGTCAATTGAGCCTTGGTCTCAGGACGTTACAGGAAATTTTCGGTAATGAAAAACAAGACAGAACTGTCGAGATAACAAGGTACGTTCTCGGTATTCTGGCGTTACGACAAAAACTAATGACAGATAAATCCATGCAAGAGAAAGTTCACAACGAGTTAGACGGCTTATCATTCCCCGCGGAATCGGTTGACGACGATCAAAAGCAGGAGTTTTACCAACGTCTGGCAAATGTTTATCAGCAGACTATTAGCACCTACCCGTTTAGGATTCATGTAAAGGGCAATATGGAATTCCTTAAAGACGAAATCGTGGCAAATAAAATTCGCACATTGCTGATGGCCGGGATCCGATCTGCAGTTCTTTGGTATCAAATCGGTGGACGACGCTGGCACTTGATTTTATATCGTAAGAAAATAAGGGAAACCTGCAGCCAAGTACTTAGAAATTTATTTACCACTGTTTAGGAAATCAGGCATGACAGCTACACCGTTATCAGCACTAACCGCGGTTTCATCAATAGATGGCAGATATCGCAACAAATGCGCAGATCTGAGCCCGTATTTTAGTGAATTTGCCTTAATAAAATATCGCACACTGGTAGAAATACGCTGGCTTCAATCACTTGCTCAAAATGAAGAAATTCCAGAAGTTCCACCCATTAACCAAGCGGGGAATTTATTTCTAGACTCCCTGGTTGCGAATTTCTCAGAAGAGGATGCGCAGCAGGTAAAGATGATTGAGGCTACAATTAACCATGATGTAAAGGCGGTCGAGTATTTCATCAAGGAACAATTAGGCAAAAACCCACATCTGTCAGAGCAGATAGGGTTCGTGCATTTTGCCTGTACTTCTGAGGACATTAACAACCTGTCATACGCTTTAATGCTCCATCAAAGCAGAGACACGGTATTACGTCCCTTGATGCAGAATGTGGTGGCCTCTCTCGAAGAGCTGGCCAGAGATTATGCCGAGCAACCGATGTTATCTCGCACCCATGGACAAACGGCCTCTCCCACTACAGTAGGCAAAGAACTGGCTAATGTAGTGTTTCGGCTCAGGCGCCAACTGTCACAATTTGCTGTAAACGAAATCCTGGGAAAAATGAATGGTGCGGTGGGAAATTACAATGCCCATTTATCAGCTTACCCTGATGTCGACTGGCAAAGTCATTGTCGGGAATTTGTCGAGTCCCTGGGTCTCTCCTGGAATGCCTTTACCACGCAGATTGAACCCCACGATTATATCGCGGAATTATTTGACGCCCTCAGTCGATTCAATTCGGTACTTATTGATTTAAACCGTGACCTATGGGGATACATTTCCCTAGGTTATTTCAGCCAAAAATCTGTTGCCGGTGAAGTGGGATCTTCTACCATGCCACACAAGGTCAATCCTATCGATTTCGAAAATTCCGAAGGTAATCTCGGAATGGCAAACGCCATACTTCACCACCTGGCGGAAAAGCTTCCCATCTCCCGCTGGCAAAGAGACCTGACTGATTCCACCGTGTTGAGAAATATCGGCAGCGGACTTGCCCATAGCATCATTGCGTATCACTCATTATTGAAGGGCCTGGGCAAGCTTGAATTAAATAGCGATGTTATGGTGAAAGATCTCGAGCGAAGCTGGGAAGTTCTTGCCGAGCCGATCCAAACCGTGATGCGACGTTATGGCGTTGATCAACCCTATGAGAAACTGAAACAACTCACTCGCGGTCAAACCATCACGCAGAAAGTATTGCAGACTTTTATTGATAGCTTGGATATCCCGGACCAAGCTAAGTCAAAATTAAAAGCCCTGACACCAGCCAGTTATATCGGCAATGCGATAGAGCAAACTCGAAACCTCTGAATTCCTGGCAACTAGTGCCATCGTTAATGCGGTACTCTTCAACATGATACTTCAGCAGTTTGACCGCGAAGAATTTGTTCGAACTTATTGGCAAAAAAAACCTTTACTGATCAAATACCCCGGTTCTGGTTTCAAGGATCCGATTAGTGCCGAAGATTTGGCAGGTCTTGCCTGTGAGGAAGAGGTCGAGTCCCGCCTGGTCACAATAGCCGAAGACGCATCACTAAAACTACAACACGGCCCTTTCACTGAGTCGGCGTTTACCAGTTTGCCGAATAAAAACTGGACTTTGTTAGTTCAGGCTGTTGATCAATACGTGGCAGACGTTGATGAACTGATAGCCAAATTCGACTTCATTCCGCGTTGGCGTATAGATGACATTATGGTCAGTTTCGCGTGCGAAGGTGGTAGCGTTGGACCTCATTATGACCAATATGATGTTTTCTTGATCCAAGGTTCAGGGTCGCGAAAATGGAAACTGGGTCCTGAGTGTCACAGTCAGACTCCGATGCGCACAGATACTGAATTGCGGTTACTGGCGGAGTTCGAAGCTGACACCGAGTACACTTTGACCGCTGGCGATATTCTATACCTGCCACCCCGTATTGCTCACCACGGCATCTCTATCGGAGACAGTCTCTGCTACTCGGTGGGATTTCGTGCACCGTCGTTCGCTGAGCTTATCCAGGGCTTCGCTGATGCGCTGGGTGATGAGATGAGCGAAGATCAACGCTTAGCCGATTCGCCCCCGGTTAGTCAGCTATATCCGGAAGAGCTGACTGAGAACGCCTTAGGTGCCGGGTTCAGCCGTTTGCTGCAAATCATCGACAATAAACAAGCGTTTACTGATTGGTTTGGTGCCTACATCACCACACCCCGTTACCCGGAACGCATCGAAGAGTCAGCCTCATTAGTTGACCCGGTTATGTTGATAAGTTTCATTAATAATACAGAACAACCCATTGAATTAAATAAAAATCCTGCTTCGAGATATACCTATTTCATAGACAAACAACAAACAGTGTTGTTTGTTGATGGCGAGAAATTTGTGGCAAAACCAAGCCAGCTGACGTTTGTACGGCGCCTGTGCCAACTGCCCTGGGCCGTGGCACTTCCAGCCACTGTCCTCATGCAAGATCAAGACACAGCTAAAATCCTGACATTGCTGATAATCCAGGGCAGTCTAATACTAACTCCCAATACCTGAAGCCCTTTTCCGACTAGCGACCAATCCATGGATAGTTATCACACAAGCGAACTACCGTATACGGCTGATAGCCGTGATTACATGGTACGGTTATCAACACTGCCACAGCCAATATTCCTGGATAGTTGTCAGCCCGCCGCAAATGCTGGTCGCTATGACATCTTTAGCGCCCTGCCTATTGCTTCAATCACCGTCGACGGCGGTCAGCTGACCTGCTCCCAGCCCTTACCGGAGCATATCGAAGATGACCTGTTTGCAGTTCTCGCACATTTGATGGATCACTATTGCCCGGAACCGTTACCGTCATACGCATCTGAGGTTCCTTTTGTCGGTGGACTATTAGGGTATCTGGGTTATCCAAGCCTGCAGGGCCTTGGCGCCTACCAAATCGACAATGCCTTTCTCGGTATTTATTTGTGGGCGCTGGTGCTGGATCACCACAGCCAGAGCTGTAACTTGTTTTTTCTTCCGGGATGCACTCAATCCACCCGTGTGGCTGTCTTAGCCGCACTGGAAATTAACGAGGTATTTACTAAAAATTTCAGGCTATTAGGAAAGTTTTCTAATGATATGTCTAAGGCTTTATACCACACAGCTTTTAGTCAGATTAAGGATTACATCCAAGCGGGAGATTGCTATCAGGTCAACTTAACGCAACGGGTATCCAGCCACTATGTCGGAGACCCGCTGACAGCCTACCTGAAGCTACGCCAAATGGCAGGCAAACCGTTCTCGGCCTATCTCGCATGGGGTAACAAAGCCCTTCTAAGCCTCTCGCCCGAGCGCTTTTTGCAGGTTGATCTGGGCCAGGTCATTACCCAGCCTATCAAGGGCACCAGGCCCAGGGGCTCAAGCGCCAAAGAAGACCAGGAATTAGCCAGGGAATTAGTGTCCAGTAAAAAAGACCGAGCGGAAAACCTGATGATTGTAGACCTGCTAAGGAACGATCTCGGTACGGTCTGCGAGTTTGGTAGCATAAGCGCCGGCCCGCTGTTTCAGTTGCAGAGCTTCAGCAATGTCCATCATCTGGTAAGTACCGTGAGAGGAACATTAAAAGACAGCAGCAACCCACTGGAATTATTAAAAAACTGTTTTCCTGGAGGCTCAGTAACCGGGGCACCGAAATTACGTGCCATGGCGATAATTGAAGAATTGGAACCGCATCGGCGGGATGTCTATTGTGGTTCGGTGCTTTACCTGGGATTCAATGGTCGGATGGATAGCAATATCACTATTCGGACCCTATTGTGCAACGATGGCAATATTTATGGTTGGGCTGGTGGTGGCATTGTGGCTGACTCAGAATGCGATCAGGAATACCTCGAGTGCTTTGACAAAATACAACAGCTGATCAATATCTTACAGCAATAACCTCTACCGATTCTCAGAGTTTATTAACTACGAGCCATCCACAGTCAAATTTCTCTGGCTGCCAGCAACAAACTGCTCCTTTAGTTCTTCATATTCAACCACGGAAGTAAACTGGGGAAACTCAGCTATCACATTATCAGGCGCCTTAAACAGTATGCCGACATCGGCTTGTTTCAGCATCGCCGTGTCGTTGTACGAATCTCCTGCCGCAATCACCCGGAAATTCAGCCCTTGAAAGGCGATCACAGCCTGACGCTTATGATCCTTAAGCCGAATCTTGTAACTCACGATCTTTTCTGTTGTATCCGCTTCAAGTCGGTGACAAAGTAAAGTAGGGTAGCCCAGCTGGGCCATCAAAGGCTGTGAGAATTCGTAAAACGTATCAGATAGAATCACTACCTGAAACCTCGCTTTAAGCCAGGTTATGAATTCTGCAGCACCTGGCATGGGAGAAAGAGTAGAAATGACTTGTCGGATGTCTTGCAACCCCAAGTGGTGCTCCTCAAGTAATCTTAACCGCTGCTTCATCAATACATCGTAATCCGGGATATCTCGGGTGGTTGCACGCAACTCGGCGATGCCTGTTTTTTCAGCAAATTCAATCCAGATCTCTGGTACAAGTACTCCTTCGAGGTCAAGGCAGGCTATTTCCAAGTTGATGCTCCCGATAATAGGTATCACAAAAAAAACGACAATTTAGCAGATCGACTCAGTATTTCAACCAATCACCCACTATCCATGGTTGTCTAAATTAATTAAAGTTTTTCTATATATGGCCGGTCTTAGACAGAAAAAGGCCATATATAGCGTAACCGGAACGCTTATACTGTCTAACCTATTAAAATTGTTAGATTTTTTCCACGTGGAACATTGCCGCAATTAATCTGGTTCCACGATGGCTGCTTTACCTGAACAGGCAAATAACAGAGAATACTCGCTCTTTTTTGTCCAGCCCATTAAATATCGACACCGAGCTAAAAACCCTCATGCTAGTTATTGAAACAATTGAAGAGCTAAACCGCAAAGCACAATCAATGGAGCCCGCGGACATTCTTGCTGAAGCAATTGACCAGGTACCTAACATTGCCATCTCCTTTAGTGGCGCAGAAGATGTTGCACTTATAGCGATGGCAGTACGGATACGTCAAGACATACCGGTTTTTACCCTGGATACCGGCCGTTTACATCCGCAAACCTATCGGTTCATTGAAAAGGTGAGAAATCACTACCAACTTAAGCTGGAAGTATTACAACCTGATACGACTTCCCTGGAAGCATTTGTAAACAAGAAAGGGCTATTCAGTTTTTACCAGGACGGTCATGAAGAGTGCTGCAATATTCGAAAAATTGAGCCTCTTCGACGTAAGTTAGCCAATATAGATGGCTGGATTACCGGTCAACGACGTGATCAAAGCCTAACCAGAACCTCTGTTCCTGTTTTTGAAATTGATGAGACTTTTTCCCGGCCAGGAAAGCCCCTGCTAAAGGTTAACCCTCTTGCCAATTGGTCTTCCCAGCAGGTTTGGCAATACATTCGCCAGTTCGATGTTCCCTATAATGAACTGCATGATCAGGGCTATGTCAGTATTGGTTGTGAGCCCTGCACCAGGTCTGTTGGCCCAGGCCAACACGAGCGTGAAGGCAGGTGGTGGTGGGAGGAAGCCACAATTAAGGAGTGTGGTCTGCACCGAGGGAACCTGGATAACACTTTACTGGAAAACGAGTAACCCCTGGATTTCTGCCTACCGTGCCCCCTCCAGTCAGTAAAATAGAAGGAATCAATCAGCGATTGCCCTTCTTCGGTTCCTTAGTGCTCAGGTAACACGACATGACTGAATAACTGGTCTAATTCAGCCGTGGTACGACATCCTACGGCTTCGGTGATCACCTCTCGGTTCAGATGAGGCGCGAACATTTCGATGAAGTCATACATAAACCCCCTCAGATAGGCATCGCGCCTCAAGCCTATCTTGGTAATACTGGGTTCGAACAGGTGGCTGGCATCCAGGGCAATCATATCTGCGTCTATTGCTGGGTCATATGCCATCCTGGCCACAATCCCAATCCCCAAACCGAGGCGAACATAGGTTTTTATTACATCAGCATCAGACGCCGTGAATACAACCTTTGGTGTAAGCCCGCGTTTGGCAAAAGCTTCGTCCAGTTTAGATCGACCGGTAAAGCCGAAGGTGTAAGTAACCAGGGGAAATTGTGCCACCTCCTCCAATGTCAATTGTGAAACCTGCGCCAATGGGTGGTCTCGAGGCAGTAAAATGGCCCGGTTCCAACGATAACAGGGCAACATCACCAAATCCTTGAATAATGAGAGCGCTTCAGTTGCAATAGCAAAATCTGTCGTCCCGCTGGCCGCTAACTCGGCGATCTGCAGGGGTGTACCCTGATGCATGTGTAATGAAACATCGGGGTATTTGTCAATGAATTGGCTGATCACCGCTGGCAGCGCATACCGGCTCTGAGTATGAGTAGTTGCCACTGATAGGCTACCTCGCCGGTCATCGCTAAATTCACTGGCTATACGCTTTATATTGTCCACCTTGCGAATAATTTCACCTGCCGTAACCAGTATGGACTCACCGGCTGGGGTAACCCGGGTGAGGTGCTTGCCACTTCTGGCAAAGATCTCAATTCCCAGTTCATCCTCAAGCAAGCGAATTTGCTTGCTTATACCTGGCTGGGAGGTAAAGAGACTCCGGGCGGTCTGAGACACATTCAAATCATGCTGGGCCACCTCCCAGATATATTTCAGTTGTTGCAGTTTCATAAGGCCCACCCCGGGTTGTTCATTGGTTTTTGCTGAGTTTATATTCTTTTTAGTTATAAAAATATATAAATATATTCTTTTTAAGAATAGATAATAAGCTTTATTGTTTCTAGCTTGAATAACAGGCTTGGGTCATACCGGTGCCCGGATACAACTATTAATCATGGATTTTCTACTTTATATCTTTGCTGGCGCTGTAGTGGGCTTTGCTATTGGCCTGACCGGTGTCGGTGGCGGGTCCCTGATGACACCGCTGTTACTGATGTTCGGCTTCCCTGCCCCGATAGCCATTGGTACAGATCTGCTCTATGCCGCGCTGACCAAGGCCACCGGTGCTATTTCCCATCACCGCAAGGGTAACGTTAACTGGCGAGTCGTGATAATACTCGCCAGTGGAAGCATTCCAGTGTCAATTCTGTTGCATATTTTCCTATTAGACGGCGACTTTCAAAACGGTGAAAACTTTGAGGGTCTACTTACTTCAAGCTTAGGTGTTATGTTAATAATCACTTCTATCATATTGTTTTCACGGGATAAACTTCGATCCATAGCTATTAAAAACAAGCCTGATTTTTTGATGGGGCTACTTCACCGGCACAAGTCGGTGGCCACGTTCGTAATGGGGGTATTACTGGGTGCCTGTGTGACACTCTCCTCGGTTGGCGCTGGTGCCTTTGGTGCGGCTATCCTACTAATCATCTATGTGCAAACGCCGGCGGTAAGGATTATAGGCACTGATGTTGCCCATGCTGTGCCGTTAACCCTTATTGCTGGTCTGGGCTACCTGCTTAATGGCTTTGTGGATGTGCTGTTGTTAACTTGCTTGTTACTAGGCTCGTTACCGGCGATTCATCTGGGCACCCATATCAGTAGTAAGGTGCCAGAGAAAACTCTGCAATCAATCCTGACCGTGCTTTTGCTAGCATTGGGGATCAACTATGTATTTATTTAAATAATTACTTTAACTATAGTCTATATATTATTGATATATAACGTATTTTTAATCATTTGCAACGCCATGAGGGACGTGCCCGGTCGCCACGTGGCTACGGGCCGAATCACAATGCCCTTGTTGATCATCAAAGAACACGTCGGCATGAAATGACTTAAGAAACTCCCCTTTTTCCAGACCACCAAGAAAAAGGGATTCGTCAATTCGAATATTCCATGCCCGCAGGGTCTTTACTACTCGTTCATGGGCTGGAGCAGAACGCGCCGTGACCAGACACGTTCGGATTGGTGATTCCCCTACGGGAAACTCCATTTGGATTTGCTGAAGCGCCGCCAGGAAGGGTTTGAACGGACCTCCACCTAAGGGCTCATTGGCCGCTTTTTGCTCGCTGCTGGCAAATACATTGAGCCCATCATTTTTGTAGACCTTTTCTGCCTCATCTGAAAACAAAACTGCATCACCATCAAAAGCAATTTTCAGCGTCTCATCGCCAGACGAGGTTGTTTGGGAAGGCAATATCGTGGCCGCCGCAACACCCAGTTCCAAGGCTTGGCGCACATCAGCCCCGTCCGTGGATAAAAACAAATGACTGTTAAAGGCCCCGATATAACGATAAGGACTGTCACCTCCGCAAAATGCAGCCCGGGTAATATCCAATCCATAATGTTGAATGGAATTAAATATTCGCAAACCAGTATCCGCACTATTACGCGACAGCAATATAACCTCGACTCGAGATTGATTCAGCAAGGTATTGAGATTCAGAAGCTTCTTAACCAGGCCAAAGGCGTCCCCCGGCAAAAGCGGTTCATCCTCGCGATCTATCTGAAATTGTTGATAAGCATCCAGCCCCTGCTGTTCAAAAATCTTGTGACTTTCCACCAGATTAAAAAGAACTCGGGACGAGATTGCTATAACTAGTTTTTCTGTGCTGGTTTCGCTCATGATCTACTCACTGTGACAAGGTGTCATTTTAATGCCTGTCGCACCCTAAAGCCATGCCCGGGTAGTTATGTGATTGCCGGTCAGGCACTGTCAATCTCGTAGTGCTTGGTGATAAGGTTAAACTACAAAGCCGGATCAGCAAAGTTAACCGTCGTCAGTGTAACGAAGTCAGGACGTGAAGGCGGAGCACCGCCTGTTTACCACTTCATCTACAGAGCCACTAATTGATGGTTGTTAAAATCTCAGAGTCCAACCATGAATGCTCTAAAGCCCTTTGGCAGGATAGTATCAGGAGTCGCTTAGGTGCCAGACAAGCATGACAATTCGGCAAGTCAGATTGGTTTGATTTTGTCAGGAGGCGGCGCCAGGGCGGCTTACCAAGTCGGTGTTTTACGCTCGGTAGCAAACATTCTCCCACGTGATACCAAAAACCCCTTTAATGTTATAACTGGCACCTCTGCCGGTGCATTAAACGCGGCCTCCCTCGCCACTCACGCCCAACACCTGCGCACTGGTATTCGGACCTTGGAATATGTCTGGAAAAATATTTGCAGCGATCAGGTTTACCGACTTGATACGGCGGGCATAATAGGCAGCGCGTCGAATTGGGTGTTAGCGATGTTAAGTAATCGATCGATAGAAACACCGGTCTCTCTGCTCAATAATTCGCCCCTTGAAGGACTGTTGTCCAAAATCATCAAGTTTGAACGCATCCAACACAATATAGACATCGGACTAATAGACGCTGTATCCGTGACGGCATCTGGCTACACCAGCGGCGAATCAGTGTCTTTTTATCAAGCTGTTAAAGGCATCAATGACTGGAGCGGGCCGCATCGAAAAGGGATTCGTAGCAAGCTAACTTTACAACATCTGATGGCATCATCAGCGATCCCGACGATTTTCCCGGCGATAAATATCGATAACCAATACTACGGTGATGGTGCCATAAGGCAGCTGGCGCCAACCAGCACTGCTTTGCACTTGGGGGCAAGGAAGATTTTTGCGATTGGTGTCAGCGGCAATAGAAGCACAGCAAAATCATCCAAGGTAGAGCCTGCCCAAGAACACCCTACTCTGTCTCAGATCGTGGGCCATATTCTGAATAGCGCGTTCGTCGATACGTTGGAGAATGACCTTGAGTTTCTGCGCCAGATGAACGACGTGCTACCTTATGTTTCGGAACGAAAACTATTGAAAAACAACATCCGCCACCGAGTGGTTGATTTGTTGGAAATTTCACCCAGCCGGGAATTGAGTGAAATCGCCAGTGAATATTATGATGAGCTACCAAAGCCAATGAAGTTATTCATTCGGGAAGCAAGCTCCGGCACCATGTTGAGTCTATTATTGTTTGAACCCGGCTATTGCACTGCACTGATGCAGTTGGGCCAACGTGATGCCATGGAGAAAGAAGACGAAATTAAAGAATTCTTTTTGAAGGTTTAGTACGCTTACTGTTGATCGGCCTTTGCATCAGGGTCACCGAAACAAATTCCTGTTCCTCCTAGGCCACAATAGCCCTGTGGATTTTTACCCAGGTATTGCTGGTGATAATCCTCGGCATAATAAAAATGTTCCAACTCCTTAATCTCTGTTGTTACAGCACTGAACCCTGCTTGTGTCAGGCTATCTTGAACCATTGAGAGGCTGTTGTGAGCCAATGTTGCCTGTTCATCGCCAACAGTATAAATAGTGGATCGATATTGCGTGCCACGATCATTTCCCTGGCGCATTCCCTGGGTTGGATTGTGAGATTCCCAGAAAACTTTCAGCAACCTATCGAAACTGGTTATCAATGGATCATAAAATACCAGCACCACCTCAGCATGCCCGGTATTGCCACTGCAGACATCCTGGTAACTGGGGTTGACTGTAATGCCTCCAGAGTATCCTACCGCCGTACTATAGACGCCTGGTAGCTGCCAGAAAATTCGTTCCGCCCCCCAGAAACAACCGAGACCGAATACCGCCTTTAACAGGCCTTCCGGGACTGGTTCAACAATTCGATTGCCATTGACAAAATGCAATTGATCAACAGTGAAAACTTCGGCCCTATCAGGCAAGGCAGACCCCCTTTC
>SMVB01170296.1_pt1 | contig 31728 bp, 28 predicted proteins | sample 2456461 | NCBI WGS metagenome assembly SMVB01 (sample SAMN11095934, study PRJNA526329) | marine sediment metagenome | biome: Marine sediment; feature: Surficial sediment; material: Deep marine sediment; isolation source: Hadal surficial sediment | place: Pacific Ocean | collected 2014-05 | depth... | reverse complement strand
GGCACTTTCCGGCTTTGCCTGGTTCAGCGTCGATCTGATCCCCATCCGGTTTAGCGGGACGTTGGGCTCGGCGGAGTCTTCGGTTGCACTGGAAGTTGAATACACCGAGGTCGAGAGAAAATCCCAGGCTGCTTTCCTATTTGCGGTTCCTCCGAATTACGCGGGATACGATAAGCGCAAGCAAAAGTATTCGGCGCAGTCACCGACTGCGACCGACGACACGGCGAGACGGCTGAGAGAAATACAGCGAGGAACGCCCCCACCTCCACCCCAGCCAAGTTTTTGATCGCGCCGCCAGCCTGTTGGGTCGCCAAGAGTCGCCCACAGTCGGGATTCGGCGATATGGGTGCTGTGTCCCGGTGATCGCACTGCGGACGTATATCGGAAGTCGAATTCAAACGAGACCAGATCATCGGCAACGCAGGACGTCCAGCAATCAACAGGGTTGCTTGATACCGATTGAGTTGCCGGAGCCGCTAGAAAACGAGTTTTCTTTCCTCGAAGTCCGGACACCTCGGCATCTCTGGAAATCCCGGGGCGGTTCAGGCCTCCTGTTCTTGCTTCTCGGCCTTCCGATCCTGTTGATGCGGGGCATGGGGATGGGTCGCTTCGGAGGGCGTCGCGGCGCCTACTACCTGGGAGCACGAATGCTCGGCGCAGGTCTCGGAAGCCGTGGCGGTTTCGGCGGCGGAGGCTTTGGTGGTTTTGGCGGCGGTGGTGGCGGCTTCAGCGTCGGCGGCGTCTCGGGGGGTTGGTGATGTCGGAAATGACGATTCCCGGCTGGGCGGCGCGATGCCTCGGGACCGATGGACACGAACGGATCGAGGCGGCGATCGCGGAGGCCGAGTCGAGAACCTCGGGCGAGATCGTTCCGCTGCTGGTGCGACGGTCGTCGACCATCGGCCCCGTTCCGGTGTTGGCTTTCTGTCTTCTCCTGACCGCATTCCTCCTGGCCGAACTTCCGGCTGTGCTGGGGGATTGGCTCGGTGGCCCCGCGTTGATCTGGATGGCGGTGACCTGGATCTTGGCCGCAGGCGGAGCGGTGCTATTCGGCCGTTTCGATTTTGTACAGCGGATGTTGATCTCGCAATTCGACGAGGTGATGCAGGTGGAGCGCCGCGCGCAGCTGGAATTCTACGAACTCGACCTCAGTCGTACGCAAGGGCGCACCGGTGTCTTGCTGATGGTGTCGCTGATGGAGCACCGCGCGGTTGTTCTTGCCGATCAAGGCATCTCAGAGAAACTCGACGAAGAGATCTGGCGGGAAGTCGTCGACTTGATGATCGACGGCGTCAAGTCGAAGGACCTGGCGGCGGGAATGTCGGGGGCCATCTTGGGCTGTGGCGATTTGTTGGCCACGCATTTCCCCATCGCAGAGGAAGATGCCAACGAACTGCGGGACCATCTGGTCATCAAGGAGTAGCGTGGCGGCAAGCGCCGGCGCGGATCGAAGCGAGCGGGTCGTACGGTCAGGGAAGCCCCGGCTGGATCTTCGCTACGATGACGGGCATGTCCGAAGACCCGACGGTGGCAGAATCGAATCCCGATTTCGGAATCAGCTACGCGAATCTCGCGAGTGATTTCTATGCCCGAGTGGGGCCCACCCCCGTCTCAGATCCCCGTCTTCTGCGGCTCAATACCGATCTGGCAACCGATCTCGGCTTTTCGACGGAATATCTGTCGGGCCCAGAGGGTGTGTCGATGCTGGCGGGAAATCTTGCTCTGGGCGCTGCCGACCCAATCGCGACGGCCTACGCGGGGCACCAGTTCGGGAACTTCGTGCCGAGTCTGGGGGACGGTCGGGCGATTCAAATTGGCGAGACCGTGGACGGCAATGGCATTAGGCGAGACATTCAGCTCAAGGGCGCCGGGCCGACGCCGTTCTCGCGTGGCGGGGATGGGCGCGCCGCGGTCGGACCCGTCTTGCGCGAATACGTATTGAGCGAGGCGATGTTTGCGCTCGGTATCCCGACGACGCGTGCTCTTGCCATGGTGACGACGGGCGAACGAGTACAGCGGGAGCACGCCGAGCCCGGCGCAATCCTGACGCGCGTGGCCGCTGGATATGTCCGGGTAGGCACCTTCCAATACTTCCACGCCCGAGGGATGACCGACCATGTTCGCGCGTTGGCGGACTATGTCATCGAGCGCCGATTCCCTGACGTATCCGGCGCGCCGAATGCGTATCGTGCACTGCTCGACGTTGTGATCGAATGTCAGGCGGAGTTGATTGCGCGCTGGCTGCTCGTTGGGTTCATTCATGGCGTCATGAACACGGACAACATGTCCATCATGGGGGAGACGATCGATTACGGCCCCTGTGCGTTCCTCGACCAATACGAGCCGGGCAAGGTCTTCAGTTCGATCGATCGTGCCGGGCGCTACGCGTATCAGCAGCAATCGGAGATCGGTCTCTGGAATCTAACGCGTTTCGCGGAGACCCTGCTTCCCCTCCTGGCGGGGGAGGAGAGTGTCGCCGTCGAATCGGCCAAGGAAGCGCTGGGAGCGTATACCACTCGATTTCAGCATTCGTATCACCAGGGGCTGTGCCGAAAGATCGGACTCGTAGAGACGAGTGACGCGGGGCAAGCGATCGCGTCGAGTCTGCTCGAGTCGATGGCGAAAAACCGGGCGGACTTTACGCTGACCTTTCGTCGTCTCTCGGAGCTTCGTCTCGACGAGCCGGTGCGTGACGCAGGAGTCCGATCGCTTTTTGACGAACCGACGGCATTCGATGTGTGGGCGCGCGGTTGGCGCGATCAGCTTCGTCGGGAAGGGCGGGATGATGCGACGCGGAACCACGCGATGCGCACGACGAACCCAGCCTTCATTCCGCGCAATCACCGAGTCCAACAGGCGATCGATGCGCTCGTGAACGAGCAGGACCTGCGCCCCCTCGAAGCCCTCTTGAAAGTCACGAAGCGGCCCTTCGACGAACATCCGGAGCTCGTGGAATACGCGGCACCACCCGAGGCTCACGAGGTCGTCCACCAGACCTTCTGCGGAACCTGATTCGCGAATCCACGATCGCGAGTCTCCCATCGTGAGATGTTACGACGATGGCTTGAACGTAAGCAGGTCGTCTCACCCGTGTGGTCCCGATACGCGTGACCCGGACGGAAGAAATCACCCTGCGACTCTCGATGACCTAGCATGAGTACCTCACAAGCGATGTGTCCAAGCCGATCAACGGCGTCGAGACCTGTTTGCTACTGTTCGGCTGGGCTTCTAGACTCCTGAGAGTCTGATCTCGGAGTCGATGCGGGAGCGAGGGGTGGATGTCGAGCTCTCCGGTCAGCCTGATCGGCGCCAGGCCTAACCTCTAACGGGCGGAGGAAATTAGCACGTGACTAATTCTAGATTGTGCGCGCGGCGAGCTCTTCGGCTCATACTCTTGGCAACAACCCTATTCGCGAGTGTCTGGATTCCAAGTTCGTCGAATGCCGAAGGCCGTCGTATCTCGTGTCTCGGTCGCCTCGAACCCGGACTCGGGGTGGTGCGGGTCGCGAGCCCTTCGGTCGGTGGCGGTGTGATCGCCACTCTCGCGGTCTCGGAAGGTGATCGGGTCGAGCGGGGCAAGATCCTCGCAACACTCGATGATCATGTGTTGCGGCGAACCGATGTGGCGCGACTCGACGCTGAACTAGCCAACGCGAAGCGCGAGGCGAATCGCATTCGAAGCCTTTCCAAGCGCTCCGCGACCTCGGCTGCCAAGCTGGACGCCGTGGAAATCGATCTAAGGATTGCGCGGGCGAATCTCGACGCCGCAAAAGCCCGACTCGAACTGACCCGCATTCGTGCGCCGATCGACGGACAGATTCTGGAGATCCATGCGCGAGAGGGAGAGCGCGTGGGGAGTGGCGGTGTTCTCGAAATGGGCGAGACCGACAAGATGGTTGCGGTCGCCGAGGTCTACGAAACGGATATCGCAGCCATCGTCGAAGGACAGCGGGCTCTGATTCGAAGCTCCGCATTATCAGAGCCGATTTGGGGCGTCGTGAGTCACATCGGTCTCAAGATCGGGAAGATGGACGTGCTCGACACCGATCCCATCGCCAAAGCCGATTCCCGTGTCGTCGAGGTTCGAATCGATCTGGATTCCTCGGAAGCCGTTTCGCGTCTCACCAACCTGCAGGTCGAGATTGAGATCGAGCCGTGAGACGTCGTCTCCCACTCGCCTGGCTGCAAATGCGTCGCGACGGACTTCGGCTTCTCGCCGCGGTTTCCGGTGTCGGGTTCGGAGTCGTGCTGATCTTCGTTCAGCTCGGATTTCGCGAGGCACTCTTCGACAGCGCCGTCCGATTCCATTCGTCACTTGGATACGACCTTGCGGTCGTCAGTCCCAAGACCGATACGATCGTCCGGTCCCAGCCTTTCCCGCGCTCGCGCCTCTATCAAGCGCTTGGCATCGATGGCGTGGAGTCAGTGACGCCGATCTACATGCGCAGCGCTACCTGGCGCAATCCCGAAAAGCCGAGTGACACGAGTTCGATTTTCGTTTTCGGTGTCGATCCCGACGACCGGGTCTTCGAATGGCCTGGTGTCGCGAGCCAGATGGACAGCCTACGGATGACCGATCACGTCCTCTTCGATCGCGCTTCGAGGCCAGAATTTGGACCTGTTGAGAGATTGTTCCGAGATCAGGGGCACATTTCTACCGAGATCAATGATAGAGCGATCAAAATAGTTGGACTCTATGAGTTCGGAACTTCTTTCGGGATCGATGGCACCGTGCTGACGAGCGATCTCAACTTTTTCCGGCTCTTCAGCGATCGCAGAGCGTCGCACGTCGATGTTGGCCTGATCTATCTCGATCGCGACGCCAACCCGCATTCCGTTCGAGATGAGATTATTGCGGCCCTTCCTCCAGATGTCGATGTTCTCGTTCGTGACGATTTTATCGCTCGCGAGATCGCTTACTGGAGTAACGCAACGCCGATCGGCTACGTCTTTGGATTCGGCGTAGTCATGGGATTCGTGGTTGGCATGGTCATCGTCTACCAGATTCTCTCTTCCGATGTTCAAGACAGCCTTCGCGAGTACGCGACGCTCAAGGCGATGGGCTACACGCATCGCTATCTCGTGGGCGTCGTAATGCGACAGGCCGTCTTGCTGGGATTCTTTGCCTATGTCCCGGCCTTTGGATTTTCGCTGATTCTCTACATGCAGGCGGGAGGCGCCACGAATCTGCCGATTGCGATGACGGCCGATCGGGCGATTCTTGTTTTCGGTCTCACGCTGCTCATGTGCTGCGCTTCCGCGGGTCTCGCGATCCGAAAGCTTCGTTCAGCCGAGCCGGCGGAGATCTTCTGAATGGGTACCGAAGCGCCGATCATCGTCGAGAATGTTTCGTATTATTTTGGTCGCGGGAGCCTGCGCAAGCAGATCCTCTTCGACATCTCTGCCGAGGTGGGAGAGGGTGAGATCGTCATCCTCACGGGACCGTCCGGCTCCGGCAAGACGACGCTGCTGACGATGATGGGGGCTCTGCGTGCGGCCCAGGACGGGAGTCTCCGAATCTTCGGCCAAGAACTTCTCAACGCGCGCGAAAGTCAACTCGTCGAAGTCCGGCGCCGAATCGGATACATCTTCCAGAGTCACAATCTGTTTCCCGCGCTTAACGTCGAGCAGAACGTGAAGATGGGTGTGCAACTCGGAGATCGAAAGCCGGCCCGCGAGGAGAATGAGGACATCCGGAATGTGCTCGACCGAGTCGGGATGGCGGACCATGTCCGCAAGCGGATCGACCAGCTCTCCGGTGGACAGCGACAGCGTGTCGCTATCGCGCGCGCATTGGTCGCCGAGCCACAAATCGTTCTTGCCGACGAGCCGACCGCCTCCCTTGACAAGGAATCGGGTCGCGACGTCGCCAACCTCATCCAGGAGCTTGCGCGGGAACAGGGCGCAAGCGTTGTACTCGTCACCCACGACAATCGCATCCTCGACATCGCCGATCGGATTCTTCATCTCGAAGACGGCCGGATGATGGACCTCAAGGAGGCGGTGGCGATCGAGACCAGCCGCATGCTTCATGTTCTTGCCGAGCATGATCCCGGGGCTCATCGCACGTTGCTGAGTTTTGCAACCGCGCTCGCTCGGGTGGCCCACGCGGATCGCAAGCTCTCGCACGAGGAAGTCGATGTGATCCGCAAAGTCCTTTCTGAGACCGCAGATCTCTCGCCGGGCGAGGTCGAATTCGTGATGACGGTCGCCATCGACAGCACGCGCAGTGGACAGGAAGAGTCGATTTCGACGAACCTTCGACGCTTATCCTCGAATGAAAAAGGTCGGCTGATCGAGTCTTTGCACGCCGTAGCGGAGGCAGACGGTGAGTTTACGGAAAGCGAAAGACTCGAAATCGATCGCATCGCTGAGGAACTCGGCCTCTGAGCGGATAGTCAGTTCAGTGCGACCAGGCTATGTATGTTGGTCGATTGGGATAGGAGGAAATGCGATATCTCCTGGGAATTTCGTACGTCGTCCAGCGGGTGCGAATCCCGCCCGGCCAGGGGTGAGCCCGTCCGAGGCGGTAGTGAGCCTGGTCATTTCCCGCGAATCACCGCAACTGCACCGCGAAAGACATCCATCAGGGTTTCGTTCTTGTAGTCCCTGAACTCGCCGGCATCCATGAACACGCCGTGCTCGCTGCAGGTCTCGAGCTGGATGTGGCGTTGTTTGGGATCGGAGACCAGCTCCATCTTCTTGCCACAGCGAGGGCAGTCCACTTCTCGGATCTTGTTGAATTCCTTGCCCACCTCCGCATCGCCGCTGTCGATGAAATCCGGCCGCCAGGTGTCCTTCAGCTTCTCCGCTTCACCGGTGTCGAACCAGAAACCCTTGCAGGAGGAACACTGGTCGTAGGTGACGAGTCCCTCGAGCGTACGCATGCTCTGCTCGTTCATGGCGGCGCTGCACTTCGGACAATCCATCGGGTACACCCCTGTTCTGTTGACTTGCGTGGCCGTGGCTCCAGCGTCGTGGCTGCGGTCCGGATGCGAGTGTAACAGGCACACACGCTACGCCGGGGTCTTTTTACCAGGACGTTCCGTGCATTTTCCGCTCCCACGGATCCGGGTCCGGGTCCGCCGGGTCGGGGCAATTACGACGCATCCCCTTCACTTCGAGTCGCCCTACTCGAGTCCGAGTTCCCGCCGCAACTCCCCAAAATCGAAGCCGTCGGATCCCGATGAGCGTTGTTCGTGATTCTCCATGTCCTTGAGCAGCACGTCTACGGCATTCCGTCCCTGGGCCGTTGCCAATGCCTCTCGCGGCGTAAGACCGTCGAGGGCGGGGAGGGACTGGTCGGGCCAGTCGGCGTAGTGGCGACGTTTGAAATCGAGCAGGAGCTGTGCCATTTCGGGTGGCGGGGGCGAGTCGGCAGTCGAGCGCGAGTCGGACGCGTCGGCGGCGTCGGCGGTGATTGCATGATCGTCGGTGATGGCAGTCGAGGTGGGATCCATGTGTTCACGCGCGCGATGACGAATGAGATCGGCGCAGGCCGCCTCGATCCGAGCACGCAGCGCGTCCGCACGCTCGACCGAATTGGTTTCGATGCGCAGCGCCTTGCCCGACAAGCTGGCGCGTCCGACCACGGTGGTCTCCCACGATGTGTGGATTCGGTTTCCCGGCTCGAGAAAGATGTATTCCGCGTCGCTGTGCTCCTCCTGCTCCTCGGCGTCGACGTTTTCCATTCCGTCGAGCCGTGCGAGAATTTCCACACGTGCGTCGGGCGCGAAGTCGAAGTGATCGGTCGTGAGAAGCAGGGGGTCGCCATCGGTGTTGTGGAGTTCCGGTGGGGTTGCCAACCGATCCTCGAGTGCTTCCACGGCCTCCTCCCAACGCTTGATCAGATAGCGGCCGAAGGCCTCCTCGCGGAGTCGCTCGACCGGTACCGCCCGTTTTCGTCGCAAGCGTCCGCGCGCGCGTCGAACGACTTCTGCGGCCTCGACCGGCGGCAGCGGGTTCGGATGCGTGCCACACAGGAGAGATTCGCCCTGGTGGTCGATGATTCGCCCGAGCAGGACGTCGCGCACGACCAGAGTCCGAGAAGCGCTCGCCTCGCGCACGCGCCGTTTCTCGTGAGAAAGCAGATCGAGGAGCGTGAGACTGACCCCAGCCTCGACCTCGATCACCTCCCAAGTGGAAAGCCACGACGCTTTCTGGCCCACGAGCCACTGGCGCTTCGGCCGTGAAAGCTCCCGGGCGTGCTGATCGACATAATGGTCGAGAATCGTCTGTCCCTGGACGAGGTAATGATAGACGGACCAGGGCATCGAAAGTTGCAAAACCTCCGAAGCGTCGACAAAATCCTTTGTGAAGTCTCGCCACTCGAACCCAAAGCGACGCATCGCGAAATCCGACAGATCATGAACCAGTTGCATGTCGAGATCGTGATCCTTGGCGCCCGTGTTCCGGGTCGGCGTCCGGCCGCCGGCCCTTCGTGCGGCCTCGTCGGCAGACGCGTGGCATTTCTTGTACTTCTTGCCGCTGCCACACGGACAGGGAGCGTTGCGACTGATCTTTTTCGTGGGGGGCGGTTGATGCGACGGGCTCGGATCGAGGTCGAGATCGAAGAGCGCGAACGCCTCGTAGGGCATCGTCACGATCAGCTCGAGATCATCCTGATCGAAATACGACTCGCACACGGGCTCGAAGTCTTCCTCTTCGAATAGATCCTGGTGCTTTGCGAAAAAGGCTGTAAACGAGGAGATACAAGCCGTGAGGATCTCGATGTCTCGCTCGACGAGCGGTCGGGACGCGCCGTCGCGCTCGCGGCGATCGATCCGGGGGTAGGCGTTCGCATCGGCTACCGGCCAGCCGTGATCGACCACTTCGCGACGCATGCGGGTCGGCAGGTCCGCTCCGCGTTCGTAGCTGAGTGCCAGCCAACCCGAGCCAAGATCCACCGGGCCGAAGCTGCCGGTCGTGAAATCGTCGGATGCCTGGCAAAAAGCTTCGTAGCCGTCGAGCGACGGGAAAATCAGCAGCCCCAGGCTCTCGCCCAGGTTGCCGATGATGGAGACACAGGCGCCCTCGACGCCTAACTCCGGAATGTCCATGCGCAGTAGTTGATCGTCCGTCGACACCCGCCAGGGTGCGATTTGGTAGAGGATCTGCGCCGCCGAGAAGAATCGCGCCAGGGTCGCTGGAGGGACGCGACCTTCCTCGAGGTAGCTCTCGTTTTCATCCCCGCCAGATTCTTGTATCGATTCGATCATGGTCTGGAGGAGCTCGTCGAATTCAGGCGTCGGAGCGATCTCGATCTCGACGGGCGGCAGGTCGCCGAGTACCGCGCGGACCTCCTCAGCAAGCGAGGCATCGGCGACCCGGATCCGGTCGGGCCGACCGGGCGGGCCGGCGAGCGGCCGCTCGATGGCGTCGAGCAACGCACGTCCGACCGCACCGTTCATCTCCTCGGGAACGACGACGTTTTGCCCCACGACGAGCCCGTCGCGTGCGTCGATCCACACCACGAGTCCGGGTCGGTAGGGTTCATCCCGATCGGTGATGAAAAAGGGAGGAGAGAGGAGGCCACCGATCCACTCGCGGTTTTCACCGTCGCGTCGGCGGGCGTTTCCCGGCTGTCGTGCCTTGGATCGCGTTGACTTTTTCCGCTTGGACATCCGCCCATCACCTCGCGCGCCGGGCTAGGATGCGGCCGCCTTCTGGAAGCTCTCCTTCGTCGGTCCGATGCGCGCTGCGAGGGGAGCCAGCTTCTCGGTGTCCAGGCCATAGAATTTCGCCGCATTGCCGCCGAGTAGGGCGGCGATCTCGTCGTCGGGGATTCCGTGGAGCGAATTGAATTGCTGTTGGCGGGTGACCGGCCAGCTGCCCTCTGGATGCGGATAGTCGCTTCCCCACATCATGTTCTCGATGCCGATCTCATGGCGCATCTCCGCTTCCCGACGTGACATGCAGGACGAGCCGATCTTGATGTTGGTCCGGAAGGTCTCGGCCGGAGATTTGTCCAGATGGCCGCGGAAGTCGCCGAGCTTCTGGGATTCGCGGGTTTCGGCGTAGTGGAATTCGAGGCGTGCGACATAGTCCGGGACCCAGGCCGAGGTGCCTTCGGTGACGGCCACCCGGAGCTTGGGGAAGCGAGTGAAGACACCGCCCCAGAGCATGAAGGTCAGCGGTCGGGTCAACCAGAGATGAACCTCCATCAGGTAGGCACCGACGGCGCCGGGCGGAATCGCCCCGACGTCGGTCGGCGGAAGCGGTCCGAAGAATTGCTCCATCGGCGCTGGGCCCGAGTGGAAGTGGACCGGCATGTCGAGCTCCTGGCAGGTGGCCCAGAAGCGATCGTATTTCGGAAAGTGGTAGGCCTCGAAGCCCTCACTCATCCCACACATCGGCGGGAGCAGCACGCCCGCGAGTCCGTTCTTGCGCGCCTCCTGGGTCTTCTCGATGGCGAGGTCGATGTCCCAGTAGACGGGGATGCAGGCGAGACCGATCCGGCGTTCCGGCGCGGTCTGTACGAACTCGGCGATGAATCGATTGTGGGCGTCACAGCCGGCCCACATGAGTTCGGCGTTCGAGCCGGCCGGGCTCATGCTGAAGCCTGCGCCGAAGGGCGGGGCGTTCATCTCGGTGACGCCATCGGGAAAGAGCACCTCGACGGCGATGCCATCGTCGTCGAGGACCTTGTCCCGCGCGGTCGGGTCCCATGCGCCGGAGAGTTCGTAGTCTCGGCCGCGGCGCCACTCTTCGTTGATCTCGGTGATCAGGAAGTAGTCGCTCATGCGTCGGGTCGCCTCGATCTGGATCGGCAGCGCGGCATCGAAGGCGTCGTGGTATTTGGCGTCGACATAGGGGCGATAGTCCGCGGCGTGCAGGCCGGCATGACCGTCCGAGGAAACGACGAGATAGCGGTCCATGATCGGTCCTCCTTGAATTCGGAATGAGCGAAATCCGGGCTGAGCGGAAGTCGGGGTGGGCGAGACCGGGGGGCTCGTCCATCGACCGAGTCTGGCAGAGAATCGCACATCCGCGCAACTCTCGAGGACAAGCTCAGCCCGGCGAGCCCAGATCGTCGCGACGGGCCTCCGCGATCGCTTCCCTCTGCGATCGCTTCAAAATCATCGACTCGGACACCCCAGTCAGCGGGGCCCCCCGGTTTCTACTGCTTGGCGGCTCTTTCGGGGCGATCCGTGAAGCAGAAATTCTCTTCGATCTTCGCCAGCACCGCCTTCGTGTGCGCGACGTATTGCGCATAGGAGCCGTTGTAGTTGCCGTCCTGGCGACGTTGGGTCTCGCCCTCGAAGTTGTAGTAGCCGGGGGTGCAGTCCGCGGCTCGCGAGGTCTTGCCGCGATTCGAGATGACCTCCTGAACCCATCGCTCCTCCGCGTCAAAAGTGGCATCGATCGTGTGATGACCGTTCCGGCGCGTGTAGTCGATGCACGCCGCGATATGGTCGCCCTGTGACTGAAGCACGTCGGTCAGGTTGAACAGGAACGTCGCCTGGTAGCCGCCCATGATGAAGAGATTCGGGTAGCCATGCGAGTGGATGCCGAGGACCGTGCGGATTCCGTCGCGGTACTTCTCGTTCAACTCGAGAGCGTTCCTGCCACGGATCTCGTTGTAGATCCCGGTCTTCTGAATCTCGAAGCCGGTGGCGTAGATCAGCAGATCGAGCGCATAGGTCTTGCCCTCGAAAACGGGTCCAGCCTCGCAGATCTCGGTGATGCCCTTGCCCCGGGTGTCGATCAACTCGACGTTGGGCCGGTTGAAGGCCGGTAGGTAGTCGTTGTCGAAGCACGGCCGCTTGCACATGAACATGAACCAGGGCTTTAGCGCTTCGGCGGTCACCGGATCCTTGACGGTCTCTTCGATCCGCTTGTGGATCCGCATCATGATGTCGATGTTGGCGTTCTCCTGCTTGCGGATCCTCTCCTCTCGAGGCATCGCATCGCGCTTCGCCTGCTGCTCGGGGCTGAGTGCCCTGAAGTCGGGGGCTTTCGCCTTCCGCGCCGCTTGCCAGCCGGGCTTGAGATTTCGGGCCCATTCGGGATCGGTGAGCGAATCGTCCTTCAGGTCGATCGAGGAGGGCGTGCGCTGGAAGACGTAGAGATGCTTTGCCGCGGCGCCGAGACGGGGAACGGCCTGGACGGCCGATGCACCGGTGCCGATGATGCCGACCGTCTTGTCGGCGAGTCCGGAGAGGTCGGCCTCCGTGTATCGATAGTCCCAACGCGAGGTGTGGAAGGAATGTCCCGCGAACGACTCCATCCCGCGGATCTTCGAGAGCTTCGGTTTCGAAAGCGTCCCGTTCGCGCAGATTACGAATTGCGCGCGCATGTGATCGCCGCGATCGGTCGTGAGGTGCCACATCTCTTCGTCTTCGTCCCATAGCGTGGAGGTGACGGTGGTCTGGAAAACTGCGAGTCGGTAGAGATCGTATTTTTTCGCGATCGCCTGGCAATGGGCGAAGATCTCGGGCCCCTTCGCGAAGCGGCGTGTGGGGACGTATTCCATCTCGTCGAGCAGCGGAAGGTAATCGTACGCCTCCACGTCGCAGGCCACGCCCGGATACCGGTTCCAGTACCAGGTGCCGCCCACATCGGCGCCGCGCTCCACGATCCGGATACTCTCGACTCCGACCTGACGAAGCCGAACCGAGGTGAGAAGGGCCGAGAAGCCGCCACCGATGAAGAGACACTCGACGGTATCGTTGAGGGGTTCGCGGGGAACCGGCGTGGCTGCGTGCGGGTCGATGGCATATTTCTCGAGCGGTCCACTGAAGTCCGAGGTGAACTGATCGGTGCCGTCCGGGCGATAGTCGAGCCGGGTGTCGCGCTCTTTCGCGAACCGCTGCTTGATGCGGTCGTAGTAGTCCTGTGGCTGGCGATCCTTCTGGTCGAGAACGAAGGCGAAGGGATTCTGGGGCTTCTCCATGAGTCGATTTCCCGTTGTGATGAGGTCCGGCGCGAGATGCTCAAATCTGGAAATCATGGTAACGGAGTGTGAGCCTGCTGCGGCTCGTCTTTACGGGGGGCCGCGATGGCCGGAGGCGAGGCCGGCGCGGGCAAGAGCGTGTTCGAAGTGTAGAATGGACTCGATCCGCTCCTGGGCTCGAAGCGCCCGATAGGAATCCGCATCGCACCAAGCACTTGCCTCGCCAGCCGCTCTCGGGGGATCCGCATGCCGGGTATCGATTTTGATTTCAACGACCTTTCGATCTCGCCGCGTGAAGAGGCGGAGTCGCTTGCCTGGCTGCGCCGAAACGATCCGGTTCACTGGGACGAGAAAAACGCTGGGTGGCTCCTGACGCGACACGCCGAGGTCAAATATGTATCCCGGCACGCGGAGCTCTTCTCCTCGGAACCGCACGGTCCGTGGCACGCCTTCGAGAGTCATTTCTCGATCCAGGCCGAAGATGGGCCTCGTCACCATCGAACCCGGACCGTTGTGAGTCGAGGCTTCACGCCACGGGCTACGAAGCATCTGGCCGAACGGGTGCGGCGCTATACCGACGAAGCGATCGACGCCGTCGGATCGGCGGGACGCTGCGATCTGGTGTGCGACATCGCCGTGCCCGTCCCGATGCGAATCATCGCGGATATATTAGGTCTCGAGACACGCTTCGATCTGTTTCGGGACTGGATCGACGCGGTCACGACGACGATGTCCGATGCGTCGCGCAGTGTGACCCGCGAACGGGCAAATATCGCCCGCGAATTCGAAGCCTATATCCGGTCCGTCGTCGAGACACGCTCGGAAACGCCCGGAAACGATCTGATCTCGACGATGTTGTCGGGTCGCGGAGAGGGCGTCTTCGAGTCGTTCGAGCGCGAGCCCTTCCCCGGAATCCCAAAAGGCGACGGCGTCTTGGGGTTCATCTCGTTTCTGGTCCTTGCGGGGAGCGAGACCACCCGGCACGCGATCTCCCTGGGCATGCGCGCGCTGATCGAGAACCCGGATCAGCGTGAGCGGCTTCGCGCCAATCCGGATCTACTGGGGCTCGCGACCGAGGAGATCCTGCGCTGGGTGGCACCCGTGCGGGCGATGCAGCGCACGGTCATGCGCGATACCGAGCTGGCCGGGCAAAAGCTCGAGAAAGGCAGCATCGTCGTGATGTCCTACGCCTCGGCCAATCGCGACGAAGCCGTGTTCGAGGAGCCCGAGCGCTTCTTGATCGACCGCAGGCGGAACGATCACATGAGCTTCGGATTCGGCACGCATTTCTGTCTGGGAGCCAATCTGGCGCGGATGGAGATCGGGAACACCGTTCAGCGTCTGATCGAGCGCCTGCCCGATCTGGAACTCGCGGCGGGTACCGAGCCGACGCGTTTTCCCTCGCCGATCGTAAACGGTCTCGCCCGAATGCCCACGACCTTCACGCCGATCTCTGTCTGAAGCGACTCGGGTTACTGCTGTGCCTTCGAGGCCTCCGGCGCAAATGCGATCAACGCGTTTCCGGGTCGCTGGGCCTGCCCGTAGCCAGAACTCACGAAGAGCCGGCCGTTCGCGTGCATCGGGCCCGCCGTCCCCGCGATGCCACCACCGTGGGTGGTCTCGCCCTGCAGCGTGGTAAAGCGCTCGGCGGTGTCGAAGCTCCAGAACATTTCGCCGGAGTGGCGTTCCAGAGCGTAGAGGACGCCGTCGAGTCCGGCGGCGAAGATCACATTGGCCATGGCCAGGGGCGGTGCGGTCAAGGTCACTTCACAGGTCTCCTGTCCAGTGCAGAGTTCCGACCCGGTGGTCGACCATTGGATGGAGCCGTCCTCGGCGGATACGGCGACGAGGCCCGGTTGGGCCGGGATCCCGTCCGGTTGACCGTCATCCTCGTCGGTGCTCGGTACGTAGAGCACGCCGTCCTGGGTGGCCATGCCGTAGCGGATGCCCGCCTCCGCTCCCCCCCGCGCGATGCGCGTCTTCCAGACCAGCTCGCCCGTCGCGGGATTCAGGGCGTGCAGTATTCCGGATTTCTGACCCGCGACGAGCAGGTCTCGCCCGTCGAGTTCGAGCAGCATGGTCGTCGCCCCGAAGTCCGTGTCGGGACCTTCGGGTTCGGGGCAGCTCATCCGATTTCCGAACACGCAGGCTGCGTTCCAGGCATCCCCCGCCTGGGCCTGATAGGTCCAGACGATTCGGCCCGTGGCTAGTTCCATCGCCAGGATGGAATCGCTCATGGCGGTCGCGGGGCGACTGTGATTATTGCCCGATCCGACGAAGAGCAGGCCGAGTTCCTGGGAGATCGTGGGTGTGTTCCAGACGCTCGCTCCCGATGGCCCCCAGATGGCCGTACCGACGTCCGTATGGCCCGAGATTCTCGGCTCCTCGGAGACCGTCGGCGTCCGCCACAGGATTTCCCCGCTTCGCGCGTCGAGCGCGACGACGGCGCCGTGATGCGTGCAGCAGGGATAGTGGGGATCGAGTGAGTTGATATCGTCATTCGAGGAGATGGGCACGAATAACATCCCGTCATACGCGGTCACCGAGCCCGTGATGGCCGCATTCGGATGCGGGTCCACGGAGACGGACCACAGGCGCTCTCCCGTGATGGCATCCAGGGCGTAGACGTTGGCGGCCCGGTCGGCAAAGACGGCCCGTACGACGGGTTTTTCATTATTGCGCGTGTCGCTTGTGTCGCGCGCGTCCACGTCGATCGTCACGGCTGATCGGACCTCGGTGGCGGCCTTGAAATGCCACCGGGTGCAGCCGGTCTCCTGGTCGAGCGAATAGACCGAGCCATTATGACTCCCGACGAAGAGGGCTCCGCCTGCAGCCGTGGGATGGGATCTCAGCTGGGAGGATTCGGGAAAGGCCACGACCCATTGCACGGTCAGCCTCTCGACCTCGTCTCGAGTGAAGCCCTCGGCAGCTGGAATCGATCGCAGATTGCGAACGCTCCTGCCCCAGCTCGGATAGGCGAGGTCATCCCAGTCGAAGAGGCTCTGCTCGGGGGAGCAGGCAGGCGAGACGGCAAAGTTTCGTTCGCTGGCGCTCGAGTCGAAGCGAACGCCCGTAAAGAATTCGGCGACCGCGCGCCGACTCGCCACATCGAGGGGTTCGCCCATGCGGCGCATATTGCCGACGCTCAAGGCATCGTAGACGAATCCGGGTGGCCTGCCCCTGTTCTGCTCGAGCAGGGAAGCGAGGATCGGGAGGCTGTGACAGACCGCGCAGTTCTCGGCGAAGATCGCGGCGCCGGAGGGTGCGGTATTCGTGGGACGCTTCGATTCCGAGCAGCCTGCTGCGACGATCACCACCACCGTGACCAGGACCATGATCACGACCCGGGCGACGATCCTCGATACCCGCGGAACGGATCGCCCGGGACCGTCGGCCCCGCCAAGAAGGGGGACTGCTCGGTCAGTGAGGCGAGGCATCGGGTGCCCTCCGGAGATTGCAAGGAATCCCAGAGACCATCCTTGGATCGGGATCCGCCTGGATTCCGTGAAAAGGGTCAGCTGATCGGGACTCGGAAGAATGGATCATATTGAACGCGAGCCGGGAACGCGAGCGAAGCACGGGCTCTGGTTTTTCAGGGTCGACCCGAGAATACGACCCGTCGATGGCTACGACTCGACCGCGCGAAAGCGATGTACCCAGACCCGGTGATCGGGATCCCAGTCCATCCCGCGATGCATCCGAATGATCAGAGCGCGGTAGGACTCGAGATCCCCGAATCCTTCCGAGCGGGCTTCGGCGTCGGTCATGTCGCCGAGCCGGTCGTGGCTGAGCGAGGTGATCTCGAAGGTCCGACCCTCGAGATCGAAGGTCTCGCCGGGGTAGGCGTAGATTCCGTTTCGGCGCTGTTCCGTCTTTTCGCCCGCGAGCGTCGCCGCGACCAGTTTCTTCTGGCGAACGAGTCGGTCGATGTGCAGGTCTTTTCGAGGTAGTCAGTCACTTGTTTCTTCCTCTAGACATTCTTGCGAGGGTCGGATGCGGGCCGATCCGTTCACGGCGGATGGGGTCGAGGACAGGTTGGGCAAGCTTCCGCCCGGTGCCAACGCGTCCGATGGACCGATCACTCAAGGCGTGGCGTCGAATTCGATCGTCATCGACGTGTAGCCCACCTGGAACTCCGAGGCGGCCCGTACCAGCGACCCGCGATCGACGCGATAGTCGGGAAGCCGCGGGAGCATCGTCTCGATCAGGATGCGTCCCTCGAGTCGTGCCAGATGCGAACCGATACAGTGGTGGCGACCGATTCCGAGTGCCAGGTTGCGCTTCGGCTCGCGGTGGATGTCGAATTCTTCGCCATTCTCGAACTCGCGTTCGTCGCGATTGGCGGACTGCAAGAGCAGCATCACGCGATCGCCCGCCGGGATTTCGATGCCACCGACTTCGAAGTCTCGGAGGGCCGTTCGACCGACGTGCTGTAACACGCCCTGGTGTCGCATCATCTCTTCGAAGGCCACGGCCGAGAGTGTCGGGTCCGCGACCAGGTCGGCGCGCTGATCCGGGTGCTGCTCCAGTTCGAGCAGGCCCCCCGCAATGATCTTGGGCAGCGTCTCGGCGCCGCCGGTGATGAGCGTCATCAATTGGATCGCAACCTCGAGGTCCGTTAGGGGAACGCCATTGAGTTCGAAGTCGAGAAGTGCCGAGACAACCGAGTCGTCTCGTGGTGCGCTTCGCTTTGCTGCGACCTCGTGGCAGATCTGTACGGTCAGCTCGGCCTGGACGGCGAGTCCTTCTTCGGTGAAGCCGGCGAGTCCCGGATCGCGAACGACGGTTCGCTGAACGAGCCGAAACATCGAATGTGGATCCTCGATTGGTAGCCCCAGGACGTCGGCGATATTCTTCAAACCGAAGGGACCCACGAAATCCGCCACCACGTCGAATCGACCACGCGGCAGCAACGTCTCGAGAGCCGCCTTCGCCTGGGCCCGCAACGCGCTCTCCATCGATCCGATCGGCTTCGGACTGAAGCCCGGCATCATCGCCCGCCGGATCCGCGTGTGGGAGGGCGCATCCCAGGTCGCAAAGCTTCGCGGGGTCTCCGCCGCGACCGTGGCCGGGGAGTGATAGGGCTTGGCCAACGATTTCGGCGAGAAGACGGGTCCCTCTACGATCGAGAATCCCTCGTGGTCCTGCAGCACTCGCCAACAATCCTCGAAGCGTGACAGCGCCCAGGCGTGATAGGCCTCGAGTCGATAGACCGGGTGCTCCCGGCGCAGGACGGGATAGAACGCATAGGGATCGACGAGTGCTTCCGGCGAGAACGGATCGTATTGGAACATAGTCCGGTCAGCGTAGCGATCGAGGAGCCCGTGTGGCAGAAGTCGCCTGAATCGCCCCGGGTAGGATGTGGAATCAGCATCGCCTCTGCGGGGCCTGACCCGTTCTCGCGCAGTCGCGCGGGCAGCCGATTGCCGGCTAGACTGACGCCCTGATGATTATTCGGCTCATCACAATCTGGATTTTCGTGGCTGCGCTGCCCCTAGCCGGTTGTCAGATCCTGGCGAACAGGGCGACGAGCAGTCTGGCCGAGAACTTTTCGGCGGCGGTACTCGATCAGGAGGACGTCCTGATCGTGCGAGACGGGGGGCCCGCCTATCTGATCGCAATCGATGGCCTGGTCCAGGGGGATCCCGACAACCAGGTGCTCCTGCTCGCGGCTGCGCGACTCTATGCCGCGTACGCTTCGGCCTTCGTGACCGAACCGGACCGCCTTCAGCGGCTCACATTGCGTGCGAAGCGATACGGGGAGCGTGCCCTGTGTCTCCGGCGCGAGGCGTTTTGCGGTGCAGGCAGGATTTCCTTCGATGACTTCGAGCGAGCGCTCGCCCGGACCCGCGCGAAGGATGTGGATGCCCTGTACGGCTATGGCAGCGCCTGGGCGAGCTGGGTCCAGGCAAGCGCGAGCGACTGGAACGCGATTGCAGACCTGCCGAAAGTGCAGGCGCTGATGGAACGTGTCGTATTGCTGCGACCCGATCACGAATCGGGAAGTGCCCATCTCTACCTGGCCATCCTCTATACCCTTCGTCCCGAGAGCATGGGCGGAAAACCCGATCGGGGGCGCCGCCATTTCGAGTCCGCCATCGAACTCTCGGATGGGCGCAATCTCACGGCCAAAGTACTCTTTGCGAGACAATACGCGCGGCTCGTGTTCGACCGCGAATTGTACGAACGACTCCTGAACGAGGTCGTGAATACCGATCCAAGGGCGACGGGATTCACGCTGAGTAATGTCATGGCCCAGGAAGAGGCGCTCGTGCTCCTCGCGGAAGCTGATGAATATTTCTAGTTCGTTCCATGTTCACTCGGGCTGCGACGTGCAGGCACGGGCGGTCGGAGTGGGGGTCGTGGTGGTCGCGATTCTCGGACTCCTGTTCGCGACCCGCGTCGAAGCGACGACCCTCAAGATCGCGACGCTGATGCCCGAGGGCAGCGGATTCGTTACGGAGATGCGCGCGGCGGGAAAGAGCATCGAGCAGCGTACGGCTGGGCGAGTCAAGCTCAAGTTCTATCCGGGCGGCGTGATGGGCAACGGAAAGACCGTGTTGCGCAAGATACGCGTCGGGCAACTCCACGGGGCAGCGCTCACGAGCGGACCCCTGGCGAGCATCTATCCCGACATCGAGATCTACAGCCTGCCCTTGCTCTTCCGTGGCTACGACGAAGTCGACTATGTACGCGAGCGCCTCGACGAAAAGTTGAAGGCCGGACTCTCGAAGGCAGGCTTGACGGCACTCTCGATCAGCGATGGCGGATTCGCCTATTTCTTGTCCCAGACGGCGATTCGTCGGGTCGAAGACTTGTCGAAGGCGAAGATCTGGATCCCCGAAGACGATGTCATGAGTGAGACCGCCTTGGAAATTGCGGGCGCGTCTCCAATTCCCCTCCCGACGGCAGATGTCTACACGGGACTTCAGACCGGATTGATCGACACCGTCGCTGCGCCACCGATGGGCGCCATCGCATTCCAGTGGCATAGCAAGGTGCGTTATCTGACCGATGTCCCGCTGATGTACCTGATCGGTATCTTCGCGATCGACAACAAGGCGTTTCGGAAACTCGCACCCGAGGATCAGGCCATCCTGCGTGAAGAGATCGAAAACGCTTCCGCGCGGCTCGATGCGCAGACCCGGCTCGGGGATGCCAACGCAGCCGAAGCGCTCAAGAACCAGGGCATCGAATTCGTTCTGGCCTCCTCCGAGGAGGAGGTCGAGCGTTGGCATAATATCAGCACCCAGGCGACCGAACGGCTGCGGAGAATGAATCGCTATTCGGAAGACCTGCTGGATGAGATGATCGCGCTCGTCGAGGCCTATCGCGCGCAGTCTGACGTCACATCGAATTCGAAGGATGTGCCGGTGGAGCTTGCCGCCCCGGGTAAAGAGGCGCAGTGAGTCTCGGCTCGCAGAGCGGCGAGCCGCCCAGGCTACTTGCCGTCATCCACCGTGCCGAAGATGTTCTGCTTGCATTTCTGCTGAGCACCCTCGTTCTGCTCGCCCCGCTCCAGATCTTTCTGCGCAATTTTTTCGATGCCGGCTGGATCTGGGCTGATCCTCTCCTTCGCGTCCTCGTGCTGTGGGTAGCGCTGCTCGGTGCCTTGGCGGCCAGTCGAACCGATAAGCAGATCACCATCGATGTCGTTTCTCAGTTCCTCTCGCCGCGTGCCAAGGCCATCGTGGGATTTCATACGGGTCTTTTCACCGCTTTCGTCTGCGGCGTGGTCGCCTATCACTCCTGGCTCTTCGTGGCGGGTGAGCGAGAGTTCGGGTCGAAGGCGTTCGGCGACGTTCCGGCCTGGCTCTGCCAGCTCGTGATTCCATTCGCCTTCGCCCTGATCGGGGCACGCCATCTCGGTCATGCGTCGGCCCATGTACGTATCGCACTGGGCCTTTCGACCGTCTCGGCTGAGGGCGAGGGGGGAGGGAAGTGATTGCCGCTCTCGTCCTCCTCGTGTTTGCGCTGTTGGGAACCCCTTTGTTCGTCGTCATCGTGGCGGCGGCGATGCTGGGGTTCCATTCGGAAGAGATCGACCTTCGAGTCGTCACGATCGAAATCTACCGTCTGGCTGAGATGCCGATCCTGCTGGCGATTCCGCTCTTTACCTTCGCGGGCTACCTGCTCGGGGAGAGTCAGGCGCCGCATCGTTTGGTCCGTCTCTCGAATGCACTGCTCGGTTGGCTCGACGGCGGTCTGGCGATCGTGGCCCTGGTGTCGTGTGCTCTCTTCACCGCGTTCACCGGGGCTTCCGGCGTTACGATCGTCGCCCTCGGAGCCTTGCTCTACCCCGCACTCCGCGAGTCGAACTATCCCGAGTCCTTCAGCCTGGGACTGGTGACGACCTCGGGCAGCCTCGGTCTTCTCTTCGCTCCAGCACTCCCGTTGATTCTCTACGGCGTCGTGGCCCAGCAGATGAACGTCGATCCCCCTGTACGGATCGAGGACCTCTTCGCCGCGGGCTTGATCCCCGGTCTGATGATGCTGGTACTGCTCTCCTTGTACTCCATGTGGCGGGTGCGGGGGCAGACGAAGTCGCGCGAGCCCTTCGATTGGCGGGAAGCCCTCGGCGCGATTCGGGGGGCGGGTTGGGAGATCCCGTTGCCGATCGTCGTACTCGGAGGCATCTACGGCGGCGCATTCGCGCTCTCGGAAGCCGCTGCCGTAACCGCCCTCTACGTTCTCATCATCGAGGTCGGCGTGCGGCGCGAGATTTCGCTCGCCAAGCTGCCCGGCGTGATGCGTGAGTCGATGGTGCTCGTCGGCGCGATCATGATCATTCTCGGCGTTTCGCTGGCGTCGACCAACTACCTGATCGACACCGAGGTACCGACTCGGCTTTTCGACGTAGTTCGCGAACAGGTCGACAGTCGTTTGGTCTTCCTGATCCTCCTCAACGTCTTCCTGCTGCTTCTGGGGATGATCCTCGACATCTTCTCGGCCATCGTGATCATGGTTCCAATCATCCTGCCAATCGCGATCGGCTATGGCATCCACCCGGTCCACCTCGGGATCATCTTCCTGGCGAATATGCAGATCGGCTATATCACGCCGCCCGTCGGAATGAATCTCTTCATCGCGAGTCACCGCTTCGATCGTTCGGTGCTCGATGTCTATCGCGCGACCCTTCCCTTTTTCGTCATCTTGCTGATCTCTGTCTTGCTGATCACGTACATTCCCGCGCTCAGCCTGTTGCTTGTTGCGAGCGCGGACTGATCGCATGAGGATTCGCCGCGAGTGCGGCTCAGATCCCCGTAAGTCCGAAGAGGCAGAGGTGCGGAGGAGAGGCATGGAGGTCCGAGAAAGTGTTGGCCGAGCGCGTCAACCGCGATCCCGCAATGTCTTCTTCGGCCTGGCGATTCTGACGGCCGCATGCGTGCTCGTGCAGACGAACGTTGCGCGGGCCGAGGCCGCTTCCCACCCGGATGCCTTTGACCGAGCTGGATTCTACCTGGGTGGCGGCGGTACCTATCAGTACAACGTGTTCAACAGCCGGATCGAGGACGTGATTCAGGACGAGGTGGATGATGCGCTTCCGGGTGCGAACGCCAATTTCGAGCTGGATGACTCCGCAGGCATCAACCTGCTTCTCGGCTACCGCGTCGGGTCCTGGTTCGGGCTTGAACTCCAATATGAGTGGATTGGCGAATACGATATCAAGGGCTCGACGGATGTTCCCACGCCCATTTCGGGAAATCTCTACAGCATCGAGGGACATACGCTGACGTTGAACACGAAGTGGATCATTCCATTCTGGCGCGTCCAGCCCTATTTCCTTCTCGGCGGTGGCCTGGCGGTTTCGAGGGTTGAGAACGGCGAATTGGCGAGTGCGCTGAATGCATTGGGCGGCGATATCGACGACGGGACACACGCCAAACCAGCCGCCCGAGTGGGTCTCGGGCTCGATCTCTACATCACGCAGCACATCGTCATGAATGCCCAGGCCTCGGCCGTCCTCACCACGCTCAGAGAACCCGATCTCGGCGATGTCGACGATCTCAACTACATGGCCTTCGCTGCGGGTCTTCAGTACCGCTTCTAGATCGGAGTCCGGCTACGGCTGCAATCGGATCGACGGCGGACTCCGTGGCAGGGCAAGCGATCGCCAGCCCGACCCGGCCCGGTTCAGCGTGCCACCTGCATCCTTCGGAACTCGAGGTAGAGCCCGCGGATCAAGTTGTACTCGAAAGGGCCGAGTTCGCCGTAGCTGAAATTCAGATCGTCCCGCGTCTGGATCGCCTCGAGAAACGAGGCGCCCGTCACATAGGGCGAAGCCGCCGGAACCCAGATCATCAGCGGGACGCTGATCATGGCTCGGTCGATCGCGAGTCCGCTCGCGTCGCGCAGTGACGAGGGCCCGAGAATGGGGATCACGAAATACGGACCGGGCCCCACGCCATAGAAGGCGAGGGTTTGACCGAAATCTTCGTGCTCGCCGGGTAGCTTCCAATGCTGCGCGACATCAAAAAGCCCGCCGATTCCAACCGTCGAGTTCACGGTCAGTCGCGCGACGCTCTTCGCGGTCTTGATGGGCGCAAACTGAAGGATCGAATTGACGATGATCGTGACCTCGCCAACATTCGAAAAGAGATTCGACAGACCCGTGCGAGCGAACTGGGGCAGCACGAAGCGATAGCCCGTCACGACGGGCATGAAGACATACTTGTCGAAGTTCGCATTGAACCGATAGATGTGGCGATTCATCGGCTCCCACGGATCGTAGATGTCCTCGAGACCCTCGGAAGCGTCAGGCGTGGGCTGTGCACCCGTCGTTGCGCATCCCGTACCCATTGCGACCAGCAAGAGCAGCAGAATCCCCGGCAGCCATTTCTTCAAGGTGTGTCTCCCTTGAAGTAGCGGATCATGTAGTCGACGTTCTCGCGGTAGGTGAGGTTTCCGCAATGACCACCGGTGGGATAGATCTTGACGCGATCCCCGAGACTGCTGCGCAGGAACTCCAGGTGTTCATCGGTGAGGATGATGTCGTCCGCGTTGGTGACGGCGGCGATACGCGGATCTTCGCGCAAGAGCTGGCGCAGAGAGCGCAGGCTTGCTCGCTCGATCAGTGTTTCGCGATCAAGGGCGTCTGGCTTGGACTGCCAATAGGGCAGAAATATCTCGTCGAAGTAGCGTTCAAAAGACCAACCCATCGCGCGACGAAAATACGGGGTCAGCGAAGTCCCCACCTTGAGCTGAACGTCCTGTTCGACGATCTGTCCATGATTCGCGAGCACATCGACCGAGAAGAACATATTCGCAGCCGAGAGTCGAAAGGCCGCGGCGATCATGCCGGACAGTGCCCTTTGGGTGGGGGGGCGTCCTTCCGCGATCATCATCTCTGCGAGTTTGTAGAGCAATTCACTGTCGACGCTGCGGCGGCCATGCTTCTCGGAAAAGGCCTTGACTCCCTTGAGGAGTCGTTCGATCAGGTGGACCACGCTCTCGTTGCCGTTCGGAAGCGCGTAGCTGAACAGGTCGTCGAGAATCCGCACCGAGGCGAAGAGGTCGACGGACGGGTTGATCATCAAGACCTTCTTGAAGTGGAAGGCCTGCTCCCGATCGTCGATTTCCAACAGGAATGCCGACTGGGTTCCGCCGAGGCTATAGCCCGTGAGATGGACTTCGCTGACTTCCACCTTCGACGAAAGGGCCGCGTACGCCTCCTTCATGACCGCGTAGAGATCCTCGGAATCCGCGGGTGTGAATCCGGGGTGTCCCGAAGAACTGGCTGTGAGGATGAAGTTGGGATGCGTGGGCGAACTCAGCGAAACGACGTGGAACCCTTCGCTGTAAAAGAGCCGGCCGAGGTAGAGCATCTTGGCAGACCGATAGCTCGCGCCGGTTCCCGCTACGATGAAGATGAGTGGCGCCGCCTTCTTCTGCGTGGAAACCGAATATCGAAATCTGCTCTGGTTCCAGAAGATGACCGGAATCTCGCGCTCGGGGAAGATCTCGAGCGAGCGCATGCGTGTGGGGACCTTGTCGGGAATGGGACCCTGGTCGGCGATCGCCGTTCCGATGACGGTGGCAAGCAAGGCGTCCTGGACCGGATAGTCGTAGCCCGAGGCGCTTGTGGTCCCGAGCACGAGAATTGCGAGAAGGAGGCTCGCCGTCGTGATCGGTCTCCAGTCGAATTGCGTTCGGTTGACGGGATCTCGTTGCGTGCGCGGAGCGATCATCGCCGGCAAACCTATCACGCCTGGTCCTTGCGTGCGCGGCGGTCGCGACATTGCTGGCCGAATCGAGGTCGGCCTGAGAGGAGGGCCGAGCTCGAATTCCCACTTCGGGCGCGGCGAGCGCGGGTCAGTCGGATCCGCCGGTGTCAGCCCAGGGCAGCGTCGGCACTAGGATCATGGCGCCAGCTTCCCCGCCAAGATTTATCGACGACCAATCGAGAGTCGACCTACTGTGGAGCGAAATCAAACGGCCGAAGCCCGTACTCTGCGATCCGACACCCTACACTCCAAGCCCCTCCCCCATCCGACTCCTCACTTCCTAGCCTCTTCCAACTCCCAACCCTTCGCCCACCCCGCCCCCGATCTTGAAAGGCCGGGGAGCCCCCTGTTCATCTGATCAAGAGAGGATTGAACCGTTGCATTCGAGTTTCCGCGCACCGATCCGAGCCGTCGTTTACACCCTGCTGATCTTTGGCTGGCTCGCGCCATCGATTGGTCTTGCGGAGGAGGAGGAGCCGGGGCCCGTCTGGACGCCACCGAAGTCCGACAAGTGGGACTGGATTCATCTGAACTCCGGCGAATGGCTCAAGGGCGAGATCAAGTACATGCGAGATCGAAAGATCAGATTCGATAGCGACGAGCTGGACAACCTCGATATCGATCTTGCCGATTGCCGGGATGTGTATATGCAGCGGCTCAGTTTTCTACGGATCGAGTCGGGCGAGACGCCGGAAGGCCGCGGTGTCCTTCGCGGGGATCTACTCGAGTTCGAGACCCTGGACGGCAAAAAACTGGAGATCGCCCGCGACGATATCATCAGCATCGTGCCAGGGGGGGAACGCGAGCTGGACTATTGGTCCCTCGAACTCGGGGACAGCTACTCAATGCAGGATGGGAATACCGATCAGGTCGATCTCTCCGGTCGCGTGGGCATCTACCGCCGGACTGCGACGTTGCGCTTTTTGAACGACTATCGTGGCATCTACGCCTCGCAGGATGGTGAGAAATCGACGAATAACCATCGAGCCACGAGCCGCTTCGACATTTTTCTGACATCCCGCTTCTACGTGACCGCGCCCGCGATCGAATTCTACCAGGACGAATTCAAGAACGTGAGGGCACGCGTGTCGCCCGGCGGCGGCGTGGGCTACGAGTTTATCCGCAATACCTTCGTTGAGTTCGATGCCAGCGTGTTAGGGGTCTACCAGTTCCAGGAGTCCGAGGACGGAGACAAGTCGAACGACTTCGCCGGCGCGTTCGCGGCCTCTCTCGACTTCGACCTCCCGGGTGGGACCGAACTCGACACCTCCTACAGGGTTCAGGTCGTCGCTACGGACATGGACAAGACGAGCCACCACTTCGAATCGACGCTTTCGGTCGACATCTGGGGCCCGCTCGATCTCGACATGACCTTCATGCTGGATCGGATCGAGAAACCGGAGCAGGACGACGATGGAATTCGACCGGATTCCAACGATATCACGATCATGGCGGGCTTCTCGATCGAACTCTAGGAGCCTGCGCAGCTGAAGCCTGCCCGCTCCGAGCCACCTTTGGATCTCAGCGGCTGGCACTGGCCTCTTTGATGGAAGACCAACGAAAGGGCGAGAGCAGCTGCCGCCACCAGCTCATCGGAAAGGCCGAGAGTCCCGCGATGCCGATATCCTGGGGAGGCTCGCGATGCTTGGGCAGGAAGCGCGTCCCAAAAGCGACGTCCCAGATAATCAGGTTCGAGCCATAGTTGGTATTCGATTCGCGTTCGGTTCGGGAATGATGCCAGCGGTGGAGTTCCGCCATGCTGAAGAGCCAATTGAGCGGTCCGCAGCGGATGGATAGGTTTGCGTGTTGGAAGAGGCCATGGATGGCGGACGCGACGATCCAGAGCGAGAGCACGCGGGCATCCGCCCCGAGCGCGACGAGCGGAATCGTGAAGCCCAGATTGAGGAGCGCGATGTCCACGATGTGGAAGCGCGCCGAGTTCAGCCAGTAGAGACGCGGCGCACTGTGGTGAGTCGCATGGAAGCGCCACAAGATGTCGGTCTCGTGCATCAGACGATGGGCCCAATACTGAAAGAATTCGACGATCACGAAGGCGAGCGCAAGTTGTCCGACCAGGGGCCACTGGGAGGGCCACAGTCCGGCACCGAAACGCGCCGAGAGCCAGCCACCGATGGGAATCGCCACGACCGCCACCAGTGGGCGGAGGGCCAGGCCAGTGGTGTTGATCGATAGCCACCAGGCGGCGTCGGTCGCCATGTCGTCGTGCCACCGATTCCAATCCGTCACGTAGGGATAGAGACGCTCGCCCGCGATCACGGCGGCATAACCGATTGCGAGCGGCACGAGGAGTGCGACGAGGGCATCTATCCCTCGCGTTGCTCCCCACGGATCACCGCATCCTTGGGGTGGGTGGTTACGACTGCGATGCGCCAATCGGATTCACCCTCCCGGTGGAAGGTATAGGTCACACCGTATTCGTCGTATTGGGATTCGTTGCGGTCGAAGCGCGCGATCTCGAGACTCAGTAGGGCGCATCTCGAGCCGAGGAACGTGACGAAGGGCGTGCCCAATCCAGTTCGAAGGTACCGCTTCGACTGCATGTCCAGCATGACCTGTTCGAAATGACGCGCGAGGTCGGGATGCTCCGGGTAGAGACTGATTCCAAGGGGTGTGATGAACATGCACGGGGCGTGGTAGAAGGGCAGGGCGGGCGTGGGGTCGGGCGACGCCCCGGGATCGGCGATGAATCGCTCGTAGGCCGATTGAAAGCTCGCCGTGTAGCCGTCGTATGCGCTGAGGACTGATTCGCGAAGATCTGTCATGGGGTCCGGTCCTTTTGCTCGGGAGGATAGGGATTCTGATCCGCATTTTCGCGATTGCCGCGAAAGTCGAATTCCGGAATTTGCACCGGTCGGTCCAGCTCGAACTCGTACCAGGCTCGCAGCCCAGGGTTTCGAAGGTTCCACAGCCTGCGCGTGTCGTGCGTCCGGACTAACCTGCTCGCTCGAAGCACACCGATCGAAAGGGACGAGAATGTCGAGTAGAGATCACGACGCGAGCACGAACCACGTGCTGGCCGCGGACCTCCTCGCCCTGCAACAGATCGAGAGCCGGCTCGCGCTGGCCACCGATGCGGGGCGGTGGGACGATTTTCTGGCCTGTTTCGTGCCCGAGGCCGAGGCGGACTACGGCGCGCTCGGCGCGGGTCCGATCGAGCAGATCGTCGCCTCGATTCGAGAATCCCAGGCGCGGTACCAGGGAACGATGAACCTTGTCGGAACCCATTGGGCTCGCGTCGAAGCAGACCGAGCGATGGCCGAAACGTATGTCGTGAGTCACCATTTTAGAAGTGATGCCGACCAGTCATGGGACGATCAGGCGGGGACTCACTATCTCGACGAATTCGCCCGAGCGCCCGCCGGTTGGCGAATTGTCCGACGCGAAGCAAAGCTCCGATGGTTTCGGAGCGATGCCTGCTCGAGCGGCTGGCTCTGAGCGGGCCGCACCCGAACCCCTCGAAATCCAGGGAGAACGATGGCATGTCCGCCTTCAGCCCCGTCGATACAGCCTGCCCCTTTGCGCGTGAGGAAGTCGACGAGGCTTTCCAGCACTTCCCGAGCACCCGCTTCGCAGGACGCGGCTGCAATGGCCCTCGTCCCCCGACTGGGCAATCGGTCTCGCCAAACACCCGAACGGCTTGTAGAGCCGTGCGGTCGGCTAGTATTACTTCTCATCGGAGGCAGCATGGACCGGAACTACAACTTTGACAGTGATCATATCGAGTGGACTCATATCCAGGACCCGGATGCGGGCTATCCGTGTGAGTACAAGACGGCCGTTCTGGGCGCGGATCCGGCTCTGGGACGGCTCGACCTGATCGTGAAATGGCCACCGAATTCTTATTGCCACTTCCACCGACACCTCGCCGATACCACGATTCTCGTGCTCGAAGGGGAACAGCACATCATCGAGATCGCCGATGATGGCAGCGAGGGAGCCCACACGGTGCGCCCGGCCGGAACCTATGCGAATAGTCCTGGAGGCGGTGATGCGCATATGGAGCACGGCGGCCCGGAAGGAGCGACGGTCTTCTTCGCATTGCAATCGGCGGATGGGCGGCTCTTTGAAACGCTCGACAAGGAGATGAACGTTCTTGTCTCATCGACGGTCGAGGAGATGGCGGAAAGCCTCGTGTCGAGCTGATTCCGCGGAATGCGCCATTCGAGTTCGTCGAGCCGCGGTCCGCGGGATAGCGCGATCAGGCGGATTCGATCGGAGCGCGAAGATTCGCCACGAGACCGGCAGGTGTGCGAACTCGATAGAGCGGAAGCCGTGCTCAAAGAATATTGTGATTCGACTGGCGCTGGCACATCTGCATCGGGCTTCGCAACACGTCGTAAAGGAAGGGCAGGGGATCCCGCAAGTCAAAAACGGCTCTTCGACGCACCCCCCGCATCGAGCGCAGGTACGCAGCCAGACTGAGTTCCCCCTTTCGCCATCCGGCAAAGGCCGCGGCCATGTCCCGCTTGAGGCCGACCCAGCGAGATTTGGGAAATCGTACCTGCGGCACCGTCGACATAGGCAGTCCCGCGAGTGAGCGATAGGCGAGATAGGTCAGTTCGATTCCCGCAGCCTCTGCGACGAACATGCCCATTCCCGGTCGCCCTAGATTGGCCTCGATCACGAAAAGCGTTCCATCGTTCGGGTCGCGTTTCATGTTGACGGTCGCAAAACCCTTGTGATCAAGGCTCTCGAGGAGTACTCGACCCGTCTTGCAGATTTCTGGCTCATCACAGATTTCGGAGAGGGTTCCGCTGCCGGTCAGCCGCGGCCATTGACGGATCTTGTGCCCGACACACTCGGCGACGACGCGTCCGTCTGCTGCGTTGAATGCGTAGTAGGAATACATGGCGTCGTCTCCCCCCCCGACCCATTCTTGAACGATGAATTGATCGCTCCAGTCTCGGCAACGCAAGTAGGCTTGCTCGAGCGCTGCGCCGTCGGCGGCGTAGATCACCTTGGCGCCAGCGAGGTCATCCCAGAGTTTCGTCTTGACGTTGGGTTTGAGGACGAATGGAGCGAGTAACTCGCGGGCCGCATCTCGCAGGTTCTCGAGGTTCTCGACGAATCGGGTGCGTGGAATCGGGGTTCCGTGCTGCCTGGCGTGATGGGTGAACGGAACCTTGCCGAGCGAGCGCTGGATGGAGGTCGGATCGGGATTCGCGAGGCGGAATAGCGTCGAGAGTTCGTCGGAATGCTCCGCGACGCATGAAACCGCGAGATCGGTCGCCGGCAGCAGGACCGAAGGGTTCGAGTTGGAGAGACCACGGAGACAATCGATCAGATTCGCTGCGCCAGGCTTCACGAAGAAGACGTTGGATACGCAGCGAGTACGCGTCGCGAAGTGCCGCGCGGCGCCCGCAATCCCGATCACCTGAACGCCGCGATAGTGAAGTGTGCGGGCGAGCTGAAGACCGGTAATACAATCCAGGCCGACGACGATCGCGGCCGGCAGGCTGTTGGAATCTTCCAGCACGGGTCTGGTTCTCACTCCGGAGACTTGTCGATGGCGTTCCGGTCGGGATCGCGGCGATGGATAAATGAAACGGGCTCTCGGTGGGAGCATTCCAGGTCGAGAACGCTCCGAGATCGAGGAGGGGAATCGTTCCGGGTGTTAGTCCTTGGGGACGCGGACGCTGGTTCTAGACGTTCTCGCGTCCAAGATCGAGCGACGCGAGGGGGAGACGGACGATCGGAATGGCGGTGAGGGGATCCCATGCGATTGCCATGCGTACTGATTTCGTCTCCGAGTGAAGGTGACCGCCGGTCGCGTCGGAGGAAGTCCCGTCTTCGCACCAGGGGCTGTTCAATTTGGCTGCCGATCGCCGCGCGACCGGCTCAGCGCACAGCGGGCCTCAACAGAATCTCGGTACGTCTGTTCGATGTGCGTCCCGCCTCCGTATCATTCGACGCTACGGGCGCGAAGGGGCCGAAGGACACCACCCGAAGCCTTTGCGGGTCGACGCCCTCTGCACTCAGCCTGCGTACGACTCGTGCTGCGCGCGCGGCGGCGAGCTCCCAATTGCTCGGATACTGCTGCTCGAGGGACGACCCGATCATCCTATTGTCGGTGTGCCCCTCGACGGAGATGGTCTCGTCGCCCTCGCGTAGTTGTTTCGCAAGGCGGAGGAGGATGTCCCGGCCTTTTTCGCTGAGAATCGCGGAGCCCGAGGCGAAGAGCAGCTGATTCGAAACGTCCACCCGAATCCCGTCTCGAACCTCATCGATGCGTATCTGACCCGCGACGACCTCGTCGTGCAGCTCTTCCTCGATTGCGACGCTTCGCAGTCGGAGGGCAGCGAGTTCTTCCTCGATTTCGAGATTGGCCGTTTCGAGCTGCTCCAAACGGCTCGAGAGCTGATCCCGCTCGGCTTCGATTTCCTGATACGTTCCCGAGGAAACGCACCCGAGTGAGCCCGCAATCAGGATCAGCGCCATTCCCGTTGCTCGTCGGCTTGTTTGTCGTTGCATCGAGATTCCCCCGTCGGTCTTTGGTTGGACTCCTCGAGCATACCGCGTAGGCCTTAGTTCTGGACCCCATGATTGGCTTCTATTCTTTAGATCCGAGGGGATGCACCTTCATCTGCG
>SMVB01134198.1_pt1 | contig 31769 bp, 26 predicted proteins | sample 2456461 | NCBI WGS metagenome assembly SMVB01 (sample SAMN11095934, study PRJNA526329) | marine sediment metagenome | biome: Marine sediment; feature: Surficial sediment; material: Deep marine sediment; isolation source: Hadal surficial sediment | place: Pacific Ocean | collected 2014-05 | depth... | reverse complement strand
CGGTGCGCCTCGCGGTCGAGGTCGAGATGCTCCCGGGGATGCACGTCAACGCCAATCCGCCGGCCTTCGAGTGGATGATCCCGGTCGAGATCTCGATAAAGGGGGCCGAGGGCGTCAGCCTCATCGAGGCCTTTTACCCGGAGCCGATCAGCGTCAAATTCCCGTACGACGACCAGCCCTACCTGGTGTACCAGGGCAGGTTCGTCCTCGGGCTGGTTCTGACGATCGGCGCGGACATCCCGGCCGGCGGCCGGGAGCTCGAGATCGTCCTCGACTATCAGGCCTGCGACGACCAAGCTTGCTACGCGCCGACCGACACCTCGATCAAGATCCCGATCATGATCGTCGCCGACGCCAGCCAAAGCCGCGCCGTCTCTTCGCCTCTCCTGGACCGTGCGCCGTTTCCGAAGAACTAGCGGCAGCGCGCGGCAGGAGCCACCCGTTGAGAAGTCCGGGCTAGAACCTCGAGCTGGTCAGTACCACGTCAGCACGCGCCCCGGCCCTCTTGAAGCGCTCCTCCACTTGGGCCGCAATCCGAGGCTTGTCTTGAGCATTGAGGGATTGAAGTAGACCGAACAGCGACCAGACATTCTCCGGATTGCGCCGCAGATCCTCCCAGTAGACGAGCTCCGCCGCCTCGGGTCGCGCGGACTCCAACAGGACGGCGCCCAACCAGTGGCGTACCGGCAACCCCCAATCCGGTGGCTCCATGTAGTTGAGCCCATCCTCCATGCGAACGGCAGTCTCCAGATGACGGAGGGAGTCTTCGGTTCGGCCGTCGTAGAAAGCGATCTGTCCGGCAAGGAGCTCGGAGGCAAGGGTCAGAAGGCGCCGATCCGTATTGACCACAACCCGAAGGCCTGAAGCCACGTCCGCATTAGCTCGGACCTCGTCTAGCGCCTGCTCAGCTTCGCCTAGTCTCCCGGTTGCCGCCAAAGCGTTGCCGCGGACGAAATGCCAGATCCCCTGCACATACGGAGGCGCCCCTGATGGTGCTGCCTGCTCCAGAACCTCTTGCCATTTCCCAAAGCGCCGCGAGGTAAGCCATGGGTTGACATACGCTTTTTGAGCGCTGCCATCGTCAGCCAACCATTCCACCGACATACCGGCTGCCATTTCTCGCGAAACCTCCATCGCCAACGAATAGCGGCCCTGCATCGTTGCGGCGAAGCGGATAAACGCGCGAGCATGTCTCGGATGCGCCACGTGGGATGCGCCGCCCGAAGGAACGGTCGCCGGATACTCATGGTCTGCCCAAACGACGGCCATCTCCTGGTCCGCGACCACCGAGGCCCTATTGGTCAATATCGCTTTCTCGTACTGCCCCACGCGGAGGTAGATGTGACCGGGCATGTGCACCATGTGCCCCAGTCCCGGCATGAATTGGGCCAACCGGTCGGCGTGCGGTAGCGCCTGCTCCGGAGTCTGAGAGTTCTCCATTAGGTGGATATAGAGGTGGTTGGCGCCAGGGTGTTGCGGGAACTGCTCGACAATGCTTTCCAAAGCGGCAGAGGCCTCGAGCGTCCCCGGAAAGTACGGTTCCCCGTCTGCTCCCCAATAGGTCCAAGGAGACATTGTCATCAGCGAGTCGGCATAGAACATGCCGGCGTCGGGATCGTCCGGGTAGCGATGGAACAGTTGTCGCATCGCCACCATGTAGGCCTGGTCTCGCTGCTCTCGGTCTGTCGGCGCGTACCTCTTCGCCAGCGCATCGATGAAGGCACGCTCCTTGTCCGAGGCGCCGTCGCTCAAGGAAACGGCTCTCTCGATCGCCTTGCGGCCCTCTCCCGTGGGATCGTCCGGCATCTGGAAATAGCGGCTGTTCGGATTGGGCCCAATGGCCAGGGCCATTCCCCAATAAGCCATAGCGCAGTTCGGATCCAATCGGATGGCCTCACGGAAGGAAGCAACCGCCTCCGTGAAGTAGTAGCCATAGATGAACCGCAAGCCCTGGTCGAAGTAGCTTTGGGCTAGCCGCGAATCGGTGGTGACGGGACGGTGGTGCTCACCGAGCGTGTCGAGCAGCGGCGCGTGTGAAACCGGAGAGCTTTGCCCCCAACCCGAGGTGGCGAGACCTAGCAAGAGAACACAACAAACGATCGATCGTTTCATTTCGGATGCCCTCCAGCGTGCCGAGAATGGCTTGAATCTACTCGCAGGCCAGGCATCGAGACAACAGGCGACGGCAAAACGCCGCGCGATTCCGACAAAGCCCCTCGCTGCTAACGGGCGCGGAATCGGTGTGGATGCAAGGCGCGCGCCGGGAGGACGACCGCAGGCGTACGCTAGTACGCCGCAGGGAGCCCGACCAAGCGCAACGCCGCAGACGCGCCGATTCCGCGCCCGTTAGTCGGCTTCGCGTTTGGCCTTGATGTCTTCGATAACCTTCTGCGCCATGTGCGCCGGCACCTCGTCGTAATGCGAGAACTCCATCGTGTACGTACCGCGGCCTCCGGTCAGCGAGTTCAAGTCGGGGGCGTAGGTGAGCACCTCGGCGAGGGGCACCTGTGCCTTGATCATCTGCTGATCGGTGCCGATCTGTTCCATCCCCTGGACGCGGCCGCGGCGGCTGTTGAGGTCGCCCATCACATCGCCCATGGATTCGTCGGGAACGCTGATCTCGATGTCCATCAGCGGCTCCATCAGCGTTGGCCGGGCCTGTGCGGCGGCTTCCTTGAAGGCGATCGCGGCGGCGATCTTGAAGGCGATCTCCGAGGAGTCGACGGCGTGGAACTTGCCGTCGAGCAGGGTGCAGGTGAAGTCCTCGAGCGGGAAGCCGGCGAGCACACCCCTGGCCGCCGCCTCGATGACACCCTTCTGGACGGCGGGGCGGAACTGCTGCGGGATCGAGCCACCGAAGATCTTGTCCTCGAACTTGAAGCCTTCGCCGGCGCTGTTCGGCGATAGCTCGATCGTGCAGACGCCGAACTGGCCGCGGCCACCGCTCTGCTTCTTGTGCCGGCCCTCGGCCCTGGCCGTGCCGCGCAGGGTCTCGCGATAGGGAACCGTGGGCGGCTTGAGCGTCGTCTTGACGCCGAAGCGGTGCTCCAGCTTGGCCACGGTGACCTCGACGTGGAGCTGGCCGAGGCCCGAGACGAGCAGCTCGTGGGTCTGCGGGTCGCGGCCGACGGAGATCGTCGGGTCCTCCTCCAACAGGCGGGCGAGCGCCTCGCTGATCTTCTCTTCATCGGCCTGGGTCTGGGGCTCGACCGCGAACGAGATCGCCGGCTTCGGGAACTTGACCGGATCGATGATGATCGGGGACGACTTGTCGCACAGGGTGTCGCCGGTGTGGATGTCCTTGAGCTTGGCGACCGCGCATAGCTGCCCGGCGACAACGCCATCCGTGGGCTCATAGTGCTTGCCCTGCACCAGCGTCAGGTTCGCCAGCTTCTCGGTGGTGCCGGCGCGCGGGTTGAGCATCACCGCGTCGGCGTTGGCCGAGCCCGAAAACACCTTCATGAGCGAGATGCGGCCGGCATAGGGGTCGGCCATCGTCTTGAAGACCAGCGCCGCGAACGGGCCGTCAGGGTCGACCGGCCGCGAGATCTCACTGTCGTCTTTGGGGTCCCTGCCGGAGAAGTCACAGCGCTCATCGGGGGAGGGCAGGTAGGCGGTGATGGTGGCGAGCACCCGGTCGGTGCCGATGCCGTGCAACGCCGAGCTGCACAGCACCGGAAACAGCAGGCGCTCGCGCACCGCCGCGCGAATCCCCTGGGTGAGTTGCTTGACGGTGAGGTCGCCTTCCTCGAAGAAGATCTCCATGAGCTCCTCATCGCCTTCGGCCACCATCTCGACGAGCGCCTCGCGCTGGCTCTGAGCGGTCGACAGCAGGTCCTCGGGAATATCCTCGGCGGCGGCTTTGCCGTCGCCGTCGTGCTTGTATGTGAAAGCCTTCATCTCGACGAGGTCGACGACGCCCTTGAAATCGTGCTCCTTGCCGATCGGAATCTGCAGGGCGACTGCTTCTCGTCCGAAGCGCGCCTGGATGGCCTCGAGGGTGCGGCTGTAGGAAGAATTTTCGCGATCGAGACGGTTGATGACCACGAACCCCGGCGTGTTGTAGTCGCGCGCGTACTGCCACGACTTGTCGGTCATCACCTGGGGGCCGGAGACGCCGTCGACCAGCAGGGCGAAGCTGTCGGCGACCCGTACGGAAGCCTTGGTGTCGGGACGAAAGACGCTGTAGCCGGGCGTGTCGATGAAGTTGATGCGCTTGCCGCCGAAGTCGCAATGGGCGAGCGTCGCCTGGATCGAAATCTGCCGGTCGATCTCTTCGGGGTCGAAGTCGGTCGTAGCGGTGCCCTGATCGACGAGCCCCATACGGTTGACGGCGCCCGTGGTGTACAGGCACGCCGAGACAAGCGTCGTTTTTCCGGTGTCTCCATGACCGACTACCGCGATGTTGCGCAGGTCGGCAGTTGTGATTCTTGCCATGGCCTCCCCTGAGATCTTCAGTACCGTCCGCCAGCGAGCCGTTCCGGGCTGCGGCCCCGAAACTCAACTCTTAGCCCGAACTTCTCAACGGTTTGCTACCGCGCCATCCGTTCAGAAGCGCGCGCCAAACTCGCGAAATCGGAGTCTAGCATGGCTGGTCGCGGGCGCGACGGAGCGTGTCGAGCAGCTCTTCGAGGTCCGCCGGCAACACCGCGACAAACTCTATCCGGGCGCCGTCTCGCGGATGGTCGAGACGCAAACGACGGGCGTGGAGGGCCGGTCGCGCAAAGCCGCGGATGGCCTTCCGCACGCGCCCGTCCGACACGCTTTTCCACTGCGCGCCGACGTACTTCAGGTCGCCGACGCAGGGATGATGGATCGCCGCGAGGTGGGCCCGGACCTGGTGCGTGCGGCCGGTTTTCGGCCACACGCTGAGGAGAGCGAAACCGCCCAGGTCTTCGTCCAGCTCCCAGCGGGTGAACGCCTGGCGCGGCCGGTCGGTGTTCGCTGAGATCTTGGTTCGATCGCCGCGATCGCGGCCAATCGCCAGGTCGATCTCGCCGGACGACTCCCGAGGGCAACCGTAGACCACAGCTTTGTACTCCTTTTCGACCGTGCGCGCGGCGAACTGGTCGGCGAGCGCGGCGTGGGCGTCATCGTGGCGCGCCACCGCCATGACGCCGGAAGTTCCCTTGTCGAGGCGGTGCACGATGCCCGGGCGCTCGTCGCCGCCGCGCCGCGACAGGGTCTGACCGTAACGGTGCAGCAAGCCGTTGACCAACGTCGCGTCGTGGTGACCGGCGCCGCCGTGGACGACGAGCCCGGCCGGCTTGTTGACGACGACCAGATCATCGTCTTCGTACACGATGTCAAGGTCGAGCGCTTGTGGTCGGGGCGTCTCGGCAGGTGGTTCGTCGGGCAGCGACACGGCGATCTGCCGGCCACCCTCGACCCGCAAGCTTGCCTTGACCGCCGGCGTCGCGTCGACGACGACCCGGCCGGCGGCGATGAGACGCTGGATCTTGGAACGCGACAGGTCGGGCAGCAGCGTGGCAAGCACGCGATCGAGGCGCTGCCCGGCGAGGTCGTCCGGTACGATCACCGTCGTGTGCGCGTCGCCGTCGCCACTCACCGGGAATCCTATGCTGCGGCCTCTCTCCAAGCTGCCAACAACTCGTCGGTATGCACCAGCTTGGCCCCGTACATCTTCTGGATGTAGGCGAGGCCTTGTTGGTGTTCCTCGCCCGTGAAGGCATCGACGCAATCGTCGACCACTTCGATCCGGTAGCCGCAGAAGAAGGCATCGGCAGCGGAGTGCTGGACGCAGATGTGGGTGTGGATGCCGGTGAAGATGACGCTGTCGACGTCGAGGCTCTGCAGCAAGGAATCCATGTCGGTGTCGTGGAACGCCGAATAGGTGCGGGACGCCACCTGATGGTCGCCTTCCCGGGGGGCGAGCTCGGGGATCACCGCGGCGCCGTGTGTCCCGGCCATGGCGTGCTCCCCCCATATGGCGATTTCGGGGTCGGTTGGCAGGTGCGCGTCGCTCGCGTAGATGATCGGAATCCCGGCCGCGCCGGCGCCGGCCAGCAGGCGCCGTAGGTTCGGGATGACGTGCGCCGACATCTCGAAGGCGAGCGCGCCGGTGACGAACTCGTTGAGCATGTCGATCACCAAGATGGCCGGCTTCGGGTCCATCGCTCTTTGCTCCGCGATCAGGACGGGCTCTCGGCCGGCTCCATTGGCTCCCGCTTGCCCTTCATGCGCGCCAGCATGCCGAGGGCGATGGTGGCGGCCACGATGGCGATGAACTGCGAGGTCGACAGCGCTCCGCCGAACAAGAAGCCGCGCGGGTCGGCGCGCAGGAACTCGTGGAAGAAACGGAAGACGGCGTAGGCGAGCATGTACGTCCAGAAGATCTGCCCGTCGTATTGCTTGCGTTTGAACATCCAGATCAAGAAGACGCCGAGCAGGACGTTGGTCGTGGCCTCGTAGAGTTGGGTCGGGTGCAACGGGATGTTGAGGGGCACGCCGACCAGTGAGCCGCTGTAGGTGTCGGTGAACGTGACGCCCCACGGCAGGTCGGTGGCGATGCCGTAGCAGCAGCCCGCCGCGAAACAGCCCAAACGACCGATTCCGTGGCCGATCGCCACGGCGGGGGCGGCGATGTCGGCGACTTTCCACAAGCCCAACTGGTAGCGACGGGTATACCAAAGCGTCGCCAGAACCGCGCCGATGAAGCCGCCGTAGAAGACACCGCCCGCCTGCAACAGGCTCATGCTCATCTGGGCGATGGCGCCGACGTAGGCGCCGGCCGATCCGAGGAAGCCCAGCGCCTGGCCTATGGCGCCGCCACCTTCCGCAGCGAGGGTTCGAAACTGTCGCGAATAGATCTCCCAGTCGACCACCAACAACAGGATCTTGGCACCCACCAGGGCGGCGAGGATGATGTAGACGCCCATGTCGACAACCACGTCGGGGTCGATCTCGTCGAGCCTCGCCAATCGTCGCGCCACCAGGATGGCGATCAGGAACGAGACGACCAGCAGCACACCGTACGTGTGGATGGTGATCGGCCCGACGAACGGGAGCGGTAATTCGAACAGGGTCGGAAACATTTGGTTAGCAGGCCATGGTGGGAGTGTGGTGGGTCTTCGCTAGTCTGCCTTGGCGGGCGATGCCTCTTCGACGTCACCCTGTCGCGCCATCGCGACAAACAAGGATATCGCGCCGACGGTGATCGCCATATCGGCGACGTTGAACGACGGCCAGTGATAGCGGCCCCAGTGGACGTCGACGAAGTCAACGACATACGACAGCCGCACTCGATCGATGAGATTGCCCAGCGCGCCGCCGAGAATGAATCCGAACGCGACCACGATGCGGGGCTCGTGCCAGCCTTCGCGAGCGTAGGCCCAAATCAAACCGACCGCCAGCACCGAGATGATGATCAGCCCGATACGCACGGGGGCAACCGGGGCGTCGGAGAACAACCCGAAGGCGGCGCCCGTGTTGCGGACGTGAGTGAGGGCCAGGACGTCGTCGACCAGGGGGATGCGAGCCTGAAATGGAATCCAGGTAATCACCATGAGCTTGGTGATCTGATCGATCACCAGGACGGCGACGGCGATCAGCGCTACCCGAGTACGGTCCCGCATTCGGTCGTTCCCCCGCGATGAACCCGACTGTGGGCTACTTGAGCTCCATCAAGACGACGCGGTACTGGGTGGCCGTTTCTGCGGTCGCCACCGCGACGCTGCTCGTTTGTTCGACCGACGTGCTGTCCATCGGCGGCAGCATCACGTCGGCTGTGTCGAAGGCCACCACGTCGCCCGCGGCGTTGAGCATTTCGAGCGTCACGCGAACGCTGAGGTCGCGGTTGCTCGGATTGTCGATCGTCGCTGACCACCGGTAGTTGGCGTCCTGACCCGACTTGCCGGTGTAGGCGAAGCTGCGGTTCTGGACGCTGATTTCTTTTTGCGCCAGTGCCTCACCCGCGATCATCGCGCCGACGGCGACAACCACGAGAATGGCAAGAATCGAACGTGCTTTCATCGTTTCCTCCTGTGAATGCAGGGTGCTGAGACGCTCCCGCGAGAGTCGTTCAGCACCCTACCGGTACCTTACCGCGTTTCAAGCGGGTCCAAGGCGACGACCCGCAGCCCCTGTCCTTGCGTCGCAATCAACGCCAGCCCGGGAGCCTGGGCGCTGACGCGGAGCTTCCAGGCCCGCGCGAGGCCCGGGTCTGAATCCAGTATCAGCCAGTGCCGGCCACCGTCGTGCCCTCGATACAGGGCACCGCCGAAGTCCAGCGCCAGCACCTGGTCGGGATTGCTGGGGTCCACGACGACTGCCCGCAGATCGGCCGCCGCCCACGGTAGCTCCAGCTCCACCCAGAGGCCGCCCCGGTCGTCGGTGCGATAGAGGCTGTGTCCGCCGACGGCGTAGGCACGTCCGGGGTGGAACGGATCGAGAGCGACGGCGGCGATGTTGTCCGGTAGCCCGATGGCCGTCGAGCTCTCTGTATCCATGTCGCTATTGGTGGCGCGCACCGATCCTGCGGTGGCGATCCCTGGCCCGATGGCGATGAATTCGTTGCCCTGCACCGACAAGGAGGTGAACGCTCGGCCTTCGACGAGAGGCGTCCAGATTTTCGGGCCGTCGTCGCCGAAGGGCCGGGCGGCGCGGTCGGTTATGCCGAGGCTCTCCGGCGCGGCGAGGTACAGGCCGGTCGATGTCGCGGCAATGATCTCGCCGCCGACGTCGTGGGCGATCTGGAGGTCGCGGATCTCGCCCGGCGGAGCGTCCGCCGGCACCCAGCGGCCCCCGGGCAGGACGCTATACCAGCCGCGTTCGGAGACCACGAGGACGCGAGTTACCGGCATCAACTGGGCACGGATCATCGACACACGGCCGAGCGGCGGGCCGAAGCCGAGCTCCCGCCAGGATGCGCCGATGTCGGTCGAATAGAACACCCGGTCGACGGTCGGGCCCTCGGAGCGGGCCGCGAACAAGTTGCGCGGTGCGCCCGGCAACGCATCGAAAGCAACCACGCGGCTGGCGTAAAGACCGGCGTTGCGCTCCTCGAAGATCATGCCGTCGGTGCTCACCATGACGCCGCGCTCTTCGGTGCCGACGTACACCGGCAGGCCGTACGGCGCGACTTGGATCGAGGTCACCGACACGCCGGCGAGCGCGATGTGGAAGGATTTGCCGCTGTCGTCGGACCGATACAGCGCGCCGCGCGTGCCGGCGTACAGGACACTGGGGTTGGCGGGATCATGCGCCACCACGTGAACGCGGTTGTGGTCGGATGCCAGCCCTTTGCGAAGCTCGACCCAGTCGTCGCCGCCGGTAGCGGACACGTAGATGAAGTTGCAGGTGCCGACCAGAAGCGTATCCGGGTCGCGCGGGTCGATGGTCACCGAGAAGACATCACGATCGATCGCCATGCCGTTGTGGATAGGGTGCCAGCTCTGTCCTCCATCGATCGAGCGGTAGGCCTGCCGCCAGGTGCCGGCATAGACGCGGTCGGGGTCGCGGGGGTCGATGGCGAGAGACTCGACGAATTCGAACGGCTTGCGGTTGTCGCCGACCGCGATCCAGGAGCTGCCGGCGTCGTTGCTGCGCCAGATCCCGCCCAGCCCCCCGACGTACAGAATGTTCGGGTCGGAGGAAGAGATCGCCATCGCCCTCAAGGAAGGCCGGCCGGGGACGACCAGCGGGTCCCAGGTCACCCCACCATCATGAGAGCGGATGAGGCCGCCACTACCGTTGCCGCGGTAGTACGCCGCGTAGACGGTGTTGTCGTCGTGCGGGTGGACCACGAGGTTGTCAATCACCGCGCCGCGCGGCAGGTCAGCGGGCGACAACGTCCACGTCGCGGCGCTGTCGGACGAGTAGTAGAGGTGTCCGTCGACGGTGCCCGCATAGAGGCGCGATGCATCACCCGGTGCGAGGACGAGCGACCGCACCTCGCCGCCCGGTGGGCCGAGACTGGTGCCTACCTTGGAGGCGAGCACGTCGCGGGCGACGTCGAGGTCGCGGAGATTCACGGATTGCCGGCCGCCGGCCGACAGTGGCGCGGCCGCGGTGCCGATCAACAGCGCCGCGGCCGCTACCACCAGAAGTCTCCGGAGTGAGCTTCGGCCCATGGAAGCGTTACTGCGCCGGGATCGTTACGACGACGACGATGCGACGGTTCTGCAAACGGCCTTCAACCGTCGCGTTGTCGGCGATCGGCTCGCTCGAGCCGGCGGACGCCGTTGTGATCCGGCTGCCGTCGATGCCGTGAGTATCGACCAGATACGCTTCCGCGTTGTCGGCGCGTTCCTGCGACATGGTGTTGTTGACGTCGTCGGATCCGGCCGAGTCGCTGTGACCGGTGATCACCGCCGTGGCGCGCGGGTTCTGGCGCAACTGCAGGGCGACATCGTCGAGGATGGCCTTGCAACGGTTGTCGATTCGGGTGTTGCCGGACGGAAACTCCGAGCAGCCGAACGTCAGAACGGTTGGCTGCGGCGGCGGCGGCGCGGCCTCGACGGTCACCGTCAGCGCGCAGTCGGCGATGCCCCCGTAGCCGTCCGAGACCCGGGCGACGATCGGTCCACGGCCCGGGCGCACGCCCTGGCTGCTCCAGGTCACCGTTTCGCCTTGACGCGGGTTGATCGAGCCGGCCTGGGTGTCCCAGGTGACGGTAACGTCGTCGCCGTCGGGATCGTTGACGTCGGCAAACAAACGCACGCTCTCGCCGACACGAACGGTGGTGCGCTCGGCGCGGCAGCTGATCGTCGGCGGCCGGTTGACCGGCGGCAGATCCATCGGCCCCGCACCGGTGAAGATGACGGGCTCGCGGCGGCTGTTGGTGAACGAGAGCTTGGCGAACCCACCACCTGGTTCCACCGGAACACTGCCAAGCTCGGAAGGAATCGAGATGTTGACATTGCGCATGTACGCCACATCGAGGGCAACGCCGATGTCGTGTGAAACGCGGAAGCCGGCGATCAGGAACACGGGATCCACGCCGGAAGCCACCCCGCCGCCGAACGGCACGGCGATCACGTCGGGGTCTTGAACGATCGAGCCCGTCATCTCGAAGATCGCGGAGATCCAGAACCGACTCGGTACCTGCACGCTGACACCGTAGTCGAAACTGTTACCGATGCTGATTTCGTCGGGGGAGGACCGGAAGGTCCCACCGAGGTAGCTGCCGATGCCGACGGTATCCGCCAGCTCGGCGCTGGCCGCGAAGCCGACGCTGAAGCCGACCTTGCCGGTGCCGATGAAGTCGTCCGTGCTCGAGGTCGGAAGCTTGATTTCAGCGAGAATCGCGATGCCGTCGTAGGCATCCAGCGCGCCGGCAACCTTGTACTTGGCGCCGATGCGGAGGTCGCCGAACCCGCTCTGATAATAACCGGCGGCGAGCGGGTGGTTGTTGAGCCGCGCAGCGACGTCCGGTGCGATCTCGCGCGGAACACCCTCGCGGATCTGCACCAGAAAGTCCCGTTCGATCCCGATGCGCGGCTCGACCGACGCGAAGATTTCGAGGCCGGGCGTCGAGGCGAAGGAAAACGCCCCCACGATGCCGAGTGTTTCGACGGCCGAGTCGCCGGCCTGGTACGCGGCCGCGCTGTAGAACGCCCCGATGTGAAACTCCCCGGGGCCGAGCACCGCCGCGAGCGGCACGGTGAACGTTCCGGTCGTTCCCGAACTCGACGCGTCCGTGTGAGTTTGCTGGGCGAATGCTGCCGCAGCCGGAACGATGAACAATGTGGTGATCGCCAGCGTGGCGACGAGTCGAAATTTCACGACGAGAACTCCTTGGTGTGGGTCCGATCGGGTGGGCGGTCCGATCTTTTTCCCAGCCTCTGGGAACGAGACGCTTTGCGACGATATCCTTGCCCCAAGAATAGGTCCGAATGGCCTCAGACACAAGGTTTTGAGCCGATTTGTCGATCCTGACTTCGGCGCGACCTGGTGGTACTGTGACGAAAAAGCGGCCCCCTTTTCGAGGCCGTGTCGCCGCCGAAATTATCGATCACCGGCGCGCCTTCGACCGATCACGGCGACACCCCCTACCGATCATCGGCACGCCTTCCACCGAGCAAGAGAAAGAGCGCCATATGCGTAGTCGAAAACTTCGAACCTGGTCTTGTGTACTAGTCCTGGCGGCCACGGCGATCGGCCTCCTGGTTATTCCGGATGCCAGCTTCGCGTTGCCGGCGACGCAGCAGGGACAGCAACAACCCGCCACGCTCGAGCTCAGCCTCGCGCAGGCGTTGCGCTTGGCCCTCGAGCGGAACCTGGATATCGCGGTCATCGACTACGACCGTGACATCAGCCGCCAGGGTATCGTTTCGGCGGAGGGCCTGTTCGATGCGGTCATCGACGTCGGTATTCCCGGCGCGACGGCGGTCATCGGAACTGTCTCCGGTGGCTTCGCCCAAGCGGCTCCTGCGGTCGGCGGCGTCGGCTTTTCGTCCTCGGAGAGTCCGTCGACGTCCGCGCTCGCCGGCGCCGCCGTCAGCGAGAGCCAGGGCTTCAATACCCAGGTGCGCGTCAGGCAGCAGTTCGATTTCGGCTTCAACTACCAATTCGGTTACAACGTCGGCCGCAACACCAGCAACAGCACGTTCACCAACCTGAACCCGTCGTGGAACAACACCCTCGGGTTCGCTTTCGCCCAGCCGCTGTTGCGCGGTCGCGGCAAGGAGGCGAGCGGCGCGCAGTTACTTCTGGCGCAGCGCAATGCTCAGGTCAGCGACCAGGTGTTCCGCGCCCAGGTGGACTCGATCCTGTTCGGGGTCGTGCAAGCCTATTGGGAGCGCGTGTTTGCGGAGCGCAATTTGGACGTCGCCGAACGATCGCTGGTGCTCGCGCAAGAGCAGCTCGGCAAGACGCAGGCGCAGGTCGAGTTGGGTATGTTGGCCCCGGTCGAGGAGACCCAGGCCAAGGTCGCTGTGGCGCAACGTCGCAACGAGCTGATCATCGCCCGCAACGGGCTCGAGAACGCCACCGACAACCTGCGCGCGCTGCTCAAGGCAGAGTCGCTGCCGAGCGGCTGGGACACCCAGATCGACCTTACCGAGACGCCGGAGGTCACACCCCGTCAAGCCGATATCGAGAAAGCGATCCGCACGGCGCTCGCCAATCGACCCGAGATCGCCACTGCCCGGGCCCAGATCGCCGCCCGGCAGGTCTCGGTGAACTCGACCCGGAACTCCATGCTGCCGGCGCTCGACGTGGTGGGCGGAATCTCGTTCATCGGTATCGGCGGCGACAACATCGTCCGCGAGCCGTTTCCCGGCCAGGAGATCATCGAGGTCATTCCCGGCGGTTACCCCGACGCGCTCGGGCAACTATTCGACTTCGGCTTCCCCACCTGGAGGGTCGGATTCAACTTCAGCATGCCGATCGGCAACAGCACCGCGAAAGGCAACTACGCGCAGGCGACGCTCAACGAAGACAAGGCGCGGACCGAGTTGGAGCGCACCGAACAGCAGACGATTCTCGAGGTGCGGCAGGCAGTGCGCGCCGTGGGTGACGCCGGCGAGCTGGTCACCTCGACGGCGGCGACGCGCGAGCTGGCAGAGCAACAACTGGCGATCGAGCAAGACCGCTTCGATGTCGGCATGTCGACGAACTTCGAGGTGCTGACGTTCCAGGATGATTTGGCGCGGGTACAGGTGCAGGAGCTTCGCGCCATGATCGACTACCGCAACGCCCAGGCTGCGCTGGCACGGGTGACGGGCGCCATCGCCGAAACCTACGGGATCCAGATCCAGTAGCCGCGATCGCCGGGCTCGAAATGGGTGTGATCTCGGCGACAGGCCGGCGAGGGGGCTGCGCGCCGGCCTTGAGACCCGGGTTGCGGGTCCCTATTATTGAAAGACAATGGACAGAGTTCGGGCATCGTCATTGATTGTGACTGCGGCCAGCGTCGTGGGAGCCGCGCTTGTGTCCACCGGCGCCATCGCTCAGCAGCAAGACACTCGGCCGCCGCAGGGCACGGTACAGCGCGACCAGCAATTGACCGAACAGCAGGTCCGGCCGCAATTCGGCGCCGCTGTCGATCGCGTTCTCGTCGACGTCACGGTATTCGACAAGAAGGGTCGATTTGTTCCCGATTTGACCATCGATGACTTCGAGATTCTCGAGGAAGGACGACCGGTTGACGTCACCTTCTTCGCCCTCGAGCGATTTCGCGAAACGCTCCCGGTTCGCCCGACGGAAAACGGTGAAGTTCGGGAAGAAGAAGAGCTGCCGCCGGAGCTCGCGGATGCGCCGCTGTTGCCGCGCTACATCGTCTTGTTCATCGACGGCTTCAACACGTCGCCCTCTGATTGGGACAACGTTCGTTACGCGCTGAACGAATATCTGGACGAGTACGTCCAGGACAACGATCGTTTCCTGCTGGCGACGCTGACACCAAGCCGCCGGCTCATGGTGGCGCCGGAATTCACCCGCGACATCGAGAACCTCAAGCGGTCGATCAACGAGTTGGCGACCAATCCAGCGATCAAAGTGCGTGAGCGGCAGAACAAGCAGGATCTGCTGCAGCTTCTCTACTCGGACCCCACCCCACCCATCAGGGGCAACAACCTGGGGTCGATCCTCAGCGAGGCCAACGTCTTGCGCCAGGGGGCTAACCTGGCGCAGGTGTTTGCCGGGCAGCGCAAGAACGAAATTCTTTTCACGCTGAATTCGATGACGTCGCTTGCCGAGCATCTCAACCGCACCTTCGACGTCCCCGGTCCCAAGACAATGATCATGGTCTCGGCGGGGATTTCACAGAATCCCGGCAGCATCTACTACTACATCCTGGATTCCCGGCTCGACCAGTTGGCGGGGCAGCCCCGGTCGACCGTATCGTCGGCCGCCGAGCATCCGATCGCCTTCCGTCAGCCGTACGCCCAGACGATCGACAATTACTTGCTGCGGGCCACCGGTCACTTGAACCGCTTGAACTACACGCTGTACACCATCGGGGCGCGGGGAACGGCGATCGGCTCGTTCGACGACGGGAGCGACCGGTTCCGAACCAATCTCTCCCCCGGTATCGCGTCGATCGCGTACCGGGACGAAGAAGCGGGCCTCATCATGTTGTCGCGCGGCACGGGTGGTTTGGCGTTCTACAATTCGGCCAACTTTTATCGTGCCTTCGAACAGATCGATTACGATACGGCGTTCCGCTACGTGCTCGGCTACGCGCCACCGGAACGCGCCGAGAACGCGAACCCGGATAAGTTCTACCGCATCCAGGTCAAGGTCGATCGCGACGACGTCACCGTCCGCGCCCGCCGCGGCTACGTCGACGGCTAGCCCGCACATCCTGGGCGCCGGCCGCACGCCGTTCGTTCTGCGGTAGCCCACGCAGCGCAGGCAGTCAGGGATCTCATGCAGGCCGTCGCTATCCAACAACACGGGACGCTCGATCGGGTGGTCGCTCTCGATGTTGCTTCCCCCGAACTGACCGCCGGCAGCGTTCGCGTCGAGCTCCGGGCGGCGGCGCTGAATCACCTCGATCTCTTCGTCATCGCCGGAATCCCCGGGGTGGAGCTGGCGATGCCCCACGTGCTCGGGGCCGACGGCGCCGGTGTAGTGAGCGAGGTGGCCGTCGGTGTCAGCAACGTGTCCCCGGGCGACGAGGTCGTGCTCGATCCCGGCCTCGGCTCTCCCGACGAGGAAGGCTACGGCTTGCTAGGCGAGATGGTGCCCGGAACCTTCGCCGAGCAGATTGTCGTCCCGGCCGAGAATTGCTACCCGAAGCCGGCGTCGCTGTCGTGGGCCGAGGCGGCCGCGTTTCCTCTCGTCACGCTGACGGCGTGGCGCATGCTGGTGTCAAAGGCGGGACTGCGCGCCGGGGAGTGGGTCTTGATCCACGGTATCGGTGGCGGGGTCAGCCTCGCGGCTCTCCAGATCGTCCGCCATCTCGGCGCCCACGCGATCGTGACCAGCCACAGCGCGGCCAAGCGCCGGCGGGCGCTCGAGCTCGGCGCCGAGGCGGCCGTCGACTACACCCAAGACGACGTCGTGGCGGCGGTGCGCGCCTGCACCGACGGCGCCGGTGTCGACGTCGTGGTCGACAACGTCGGCGAAGCGACGTTCGCCGCCAGCATACGCGCCTGCCGCAAGGGGGGCCGCATCGTCACCTGCGGCGCCACGTCAGGGGCGAAGATCCCGGTCGACGTGCGCCGCGTTTTCTGGCGCCAGCTATCGATCATCGGCTCGACGATGGGGGACGCTGCCGAGTTCCGCGCCATGCTGGACGTTATCGGCTGCGGTGCGATCAAGCCGGTCGTCGACAAGGTGTTTCCCCTCGCCGAGGGGCGCGCCGCCCTGGAGCGGCTAAAGAACGCCGAGCAGTTCGGTAAGATCGTCCTCGACATCGCGGATCGCTAGCGGTCGTTGGGCGCCCCCCGCCGGGGCGGGCTGGTAACATCGCCGCGGTCAGCAGACCCCACCGACGTTCCACGACATGGCCGAGACTTCCTCCCGCGTTGTCACGTGGGCTTCCTTCGTGAAGCTCGAGCACACCCTGTTTTCGTTGCCCATGCTGTACGCCGGCGCGGTGATTGCAGCGGGCGCTTTTCCCGACCTGCGCACGGCGTTGTGGATTCTCGGGGCCGGGACCGGGGCGCGGACGGCGGCGATGGGTCTGAACCGGATCATCGATCGCAACATCGACGCCCGCAACCCGCGCACCGACGTGCGGGAGCTGCCGCGCGGGGCGATGAAGCTCGCCGAAGCCGCGGGCGTCGTGGCTGGGGGGCTGGCCCTCTACATGGTCTCCTGTTTCATGCTCTCGCCGGTTGCGTTGGCGTTGTCACCGGTGCCGTTGGCCGCCTTCGTGATCTACCCCTACATGAAGCGTTTCACGTCGCTGGCCCACTTCGGCGTCGGCGCCGCCCTGGCGTTCGCCCCGCTGGGCGGTTTCGTCGCCGTGACCGGCAGCAGCGCGGATTCTGTCGCCGTTCTCTGGCTCGCCGGCTTCACCCTGTTCTGGGTGGCCGGATTCGACATCATCTACGCCACCCTTGACATCGACTTCGATCACGCCGAAGGGTTGCAGAGCCTGCCGGTGCGTCTCGGCCGTCGTCCGGCGCTGGCGGTCTCGTTGTTTGTGCACCTGCTTGCGGTAGGGTGTCTCGTGGGATTGTTCGTCGAGGATCTCAGCGGTGGGCTGGCGATCGCCGGGATCGTCGCCACCGCTGCCGTGCTCGCCGCCGAGCACTGGCTCGCCGCGCGGGTCAACCTGGCATTCTTCCAGCTCAACATCATTGTGGGGTTTCTGGTGCTCGGTGTCGTATGGGCGGGAAAGCGGGGCTGGTGAGCGGGCGATGAGCGACTCGGCGATTCCCACGCAGCGGATCTTCGTCGGCGTGACCGGTGCCTCCGGGGCGCCCTACGCGGTGGCATTGCTTCGTCGCCGGCTCGGGGACGTCTATCTGGCGCTGTCCGATTGGGGCCGTATGGTCATGCGCGAGGAGACCGGCTTGCGGGAAGACGACCTGCGGCCGCTGGTTCGCAAGATCTTCTCCGACAACGACCTCGCCAATCCGTTCGCGTCCGGCTCCAACGCCTTCGATGCGGTGGTGATCATCCCGTGCACGCTGACGACCATGGCCAAGATCGCCGCTGGTATCGGCGACACATTGATCACCCGCTCCGCCATGGTCGCTCTCAAGGAGCGGCGCAAGCTCGTGCTGGTCGTGCGCGAGGCGCCGTGGCCGACGAACGCGTTTGAAAACGCGGCCCGCCTGTCGCGCGACGGTGTCATCGTCATCCCTGCGTCGCCGCCCTTTTATCACGGCCCCGAAACGCTCGACGAGCTGGTGGAACAGTTTGTCGACAAGGTGGTCGGGGTCCTGGGATTCGAGCCGCACGAGAAGTGGCGGGAAGATGCCTTATAACGACCTGCAGAGCTTCGCGCGGGCGTTGGAATCGGCCGGCGAGCTGCGCCGCATCGACGCCCTGGTCGATCCGTACCTCGAGATCGCGGAGATCTACGACCGGGTGATCAAGCGCGAAGGGCCGGCGCTGCTCTTCAAGAACGTCCGCGGGTCCGACTATCCGTTGCTGATCAACTGCCTCGGAAGCTCGCGTCGCGTCGAGCTCGCCCTCGGCCGTCATCCCGGCGAGATCGGCGCCTCGCTGCTCGATCTGGCGGCGGCGGCGCAGCCGCCGCAACCGCGAAGACTATGGCGGCAGCGGACGACGATCCGCGACGTGTTGTGGGGCATGCGGGCGCGCCGCGTCCGTCGCGCCCCCGTCCAGCAGGTGGTCGAGGAGCCTGATCTGTCACGGCTCCCGGTACAGACCTGCTGGCCGAAGGACGGCGGCCCGTTCATCACGTTCGGACTGGTCATTACCAAGGACCCGGAGACCCGCGAGCGCAATGTCGGTGTGTACCGGGTCCAGGTGTACGACAGCAAGACCGCCGGCGTCCACTGGCAGATCCACAAGGGGGGCGGATTTCACTACAACAAGGCCGAGCGCTTGGGGGTGCCGCTCGAAGTCGCGGTGGTGATCGGCGCCGACCCCTACTTGTTGATCGCGGCGATCACGGCGCTGCCGGAGGGCATGGACGAGATCGCTTTCTCGGGTCTCATGCGTCGAGCGCCGTGCAAGGTGGTGCGCTGCAAGACGATTGACCTCGAGGTCCCAGCCGAGGCGGAGATCGTTCTCGAGGGCGTTGTGCCGCCCGCCGAACGGCGGTTGGAGGGGCCGTTCGGCGATCATTTCGGCCACTATAGCCACGCGGCGGACTTCCCCGTCTTTCACGTGAAGTGCGTCACCCGGCGGCGAAAGCCCGTGTATCTGTCGGCCACCGTCGGCAAGCCGCCGCAAGAGGACAAGCATCTCGGCAACGCCGTGCAGCAGATGGTCGGGCCGCTGATCAAGCTCATCCACCCCGAGGTCAAGGACCTTTGGGCCTATTACGAGACCGGCTTCCACAACCTCCTGGTGATGTCGATGGATGAGCGTTACTACAAGGAATCGATGCGCACCGCCCTGGCGCTGATGGGCACCGGGCAGCTTTCGCTTACCAAGTGCGGCGTGCTGGTCGACGGCGGCGTCGACGTCAGCGACTTTGACGCCGTGCTGCGGGCGATTCGCGACAACTTCGACCCCGCCGGCGATTTTCTGCTGCTGCCGGGCGTGCCGCAGGATACGCTCGATTTCACCAGCTTCCGGATGAATCTGGGCAGCAAGATGGTGCTCGACGCGACCTCGGGCGCGAAACGGACGCTACACGGCACGCCCGGCGCCGACGCTGACGCCGTCGCCACGGCGGCCGGCGGAACGATCCCGAGTATCGAAGGCGCGTTTTCCGGTCTGGTCGTGCCGAACGCGCTGGAATCCGCCGCCGGGCTCTCGACCTCCACAGCCGCCCCCACCGCCCGCCCCGTCAACGAGCACCTCGGCGGTGAAGCCATGGGGGCGGGCGGCGGGGCTCAACAGACCGGCGGGGCTCAAGAAAGCCCCCGTGATATCGACGCCCGCATCCTCGCCCACGTCGTGCTCCAGGATTGTCTCCTCGTCGTTCAAGTGGAAGCCGCCGGTCGTGAGGTCGTCGAGCGCCTCGTGCAGGCTCCCCTCGGCCCGGTCAAGTTGGTTGCCGCGGTGAGCCCCGACGTGCCGCTCGATAACCGTGACCTGTTGCTCTGGGGCATCTTCACGCGCTTCGATTGCGCCCGGGACATCGTCTTCACAAGGGTCGAGCGCCGCGGCGCGTGGACCACGTGCCACGGCGTGATGGGCATCGACGCGACCTTCAAGCCCGGCTATCCCGAGCCGCTGGAGATGGACCCTGACATCGTCGAGAAGGTGGACCGACGATGGGCCGAGTACGGGATAGACTAGCCGCATGGGCAGCCCTGCAACCATTGATCCGAGCGTGCTGCGCCCGCTGACCGATCCGGCGCTCGAGGCCATCGCCGCCAGGCTGGAGGCCGGTGAGCGTCTCGATCGTGACGACGGGCTCACGCTCCTCTCCTCGCCGGACTTGATCGGCGTCGGCCGTCTCGCCAACGCGGCCAAGGAGGCGCGATCGGGTCCCTACGCCTTCTTCGTGCTCAATCGCCAGATCAACCCGACGAACGTTTGTGTCATCTCGTGCAAGTTCTGCGACTTCGCCGCCAAAGCCGGCGACGACGACGCCTACGAGATGACGATGGACGAGATCCTCGAGAAGGTCCGCGAGCCGATCCACGAGGTCCATCTGGTCGGCGGGCTGCACCCGACGTGGCCGTTCGAGTATTACGAAGAAATGCTTCGTGCTATTCGTCGCGCCAACCCGGCGGCGCAGATCAAGGCCTTCACCGCGGTCGAGATCGAGTTTTTTTCCAAGATTGCCAAGATCCCGGTCGACGAGGTTCTCGACCGCTTGATCGCCGCCGGCCTCGACACGATGCCGGGCGGCGGGGCGGAGGTATTCTCCGGCCGCATCCGCGACGCGCTGTACCGCGAGAAGATGGGAGCCGAGACGTGGCTCGAGATTCACCGTGCGGCGCACGCCAAGGGCATCCGCACCAACGCGACGCTGCTGTACGGCCACATCGAGACCCACGAGGAGCGCGTCGACCACTTGCTGTTGCTGCGCGACCTACAGGACGAAACCGGCGGCTTCATCTCGTTCATTCCGCTCGAGTTTCAGCCCGGCTACTCGAACCTTGTGGCGCGCCGAGCCTCGGCGGTCGACGGGCTGAAGACGATCGCCGCCTCGCGCCTGCTGCTCGACAACTTCCCGCACATCAAGGCGTACTGGGTCATGCTCGGCGAGGAGACCGCGTCGATGGCGCTGCAGTGGGGCGCTGACGACCTCGACGGCACGATCGGCGAGGAGAAGATCGCCCACGCCGCCCTGGCGTCGAGCCCGCTCGGGTTGACGGCCCACAAGATGCTGAAGTTGATGCGCGAGGCGGGCCGCGTTCCGGTGCAACGCGACGCGCGCTATCGAGCCCTGACCGTGTTTCCATCGCCGCCCGCACCGACCCACTGGTCGCAACGCGGCGCCCGCGACGTCGACGCGGCGATCCCGCTGAAGGTCGATCCGGCGATCGCCGACGCCGGTGCGGTGAGCCTCGAGAATGAAGAGCTGTACTCGTGGGATCTGGCCGGCATCAGCCCCGACGAGCTGGCGGCGCGCGGCACGACGCTCGGTGGCGACGAGCTTGCCGCCTACGATGCCGCAGCGCCGAGCGTGCCGCCCGCGCCGTCCTCGATGACCGGGAGCGAAGCGTCTCGATGAGCGTCCTGCGCATCGCCCACATCTCGTACCTGAACTCGGCCCCCTTCTTCGCCGGCATGGAGAACGAGCGTCTCGAGATGGTCGACCTGGATCCGCGGGCATTGGGCCAAGCCGCCGAGCGCGGTGAGATCGACGCCGGCCTGATGTCGATCGCGGACACGTTTCGTAACCCGCAGTTCGAGCCGCTCGGTGATCTCGGAATCGCGCTCGACGGCGCCGCCCACTCGGTGCTGCTGTTTTCCAGCGAGCCGGTGCGAAAGCTCGACGGTGCGACGATCGGAATCACCGGGGAGACGAGCACGTCGTACCCGCTGCTGCGGTTGCTGCTCGACGGCCACTTCGGTGTGCACCCGGTCGCCTACGTCCGCCGACCGGCCGGCCCGGAGGTTTCCGACGACGGCATCCTTCTGATCGGCGACGCGGCGTTGCGGCGCGCCGCGCGCAGCGGCCTGGAGCCCGGCCGCCGCGACTACGGCGGCGGTATCCTGGAGCTTGGGACCGGCCGCTTCGAGGAGCCTTATCAGCACGTCCTCGACCTGTCGGCGGCGTGGCGCGAGTGGCAGGGGAGGCCGTTCGTCTTCGCGCGTTGGATGGTGCGCCGCGAAGTCTCGCGAGAGGATCGGGTCATGCTGGTGGAGGCGTTGCTCTCCAGCCTCGATGCCAATATGCGCCGCCTCGTGGAGCTGGCGGCCGAAAATGCCGATCGTGCTGACCTCTCGGCGGCAGCCGCACACGCCTACCTGATGGCTTTCATCTACCGTTTTGGGCCCCAGGGCGAGGAGGCGATCGAGACCTTCCGCGAATTGCTGGAGTCGACCCAGTGGTGGGAAACGGCACCCCCCGCGGTGCTTGAAGAGAGAGGGGCATGAGCTCGCCGGCGCTGGTGCTGAAGGCGCGCGATCGGATGCGGCAAGCCCGCGCCGATGGCGGCGAGGGCGCGGTGCCCGGACAGGTGCTGGGGCGCTTGCTCGACCCGGCGGCGACGCGCGGCGTCGAGTTGAAGACCATCGCCGACAAGGTCGGCGCCGGCGGGCGCATCACGCCCGAAGAAGGGCTCTGGCTGCTGACCGGCGCGCCGCTTCTGGCGCTCGGCGAGATGGCGCGCACCTGGCAGCGGCATCACAACCCGGAGCCGCGGGTGACGTTCGTCATCGACACCAACCCCAACTACACGAACTTCTGCGACGCCGACTGCCTGTTTTGCGCCTTCTACCGCAAGCCCGGCGACACCGACGAGGGCTACGCCCACGCCGTCGACGATCTCATGGACATCATCGGCCGCTCCGTCGAACGGGGAGCGACGACGGTCCTGCTACAGGGCGGGCTGCACGATGACTTGTCGCTGGATTACTACCTCGACGTCGTTCGTGCCTTCGGCGAGCGCTACCCGGACGTGCACCCGCACCTCTGGTCGGCGCCCGAGATCGGCAAGATGCGTGAGGTTTCGGGGCTGAGCTACGACGAGATCTTTGCCCAGCTCTACGAAGCCGGCCAGCGAACCATGCCCGGCGGTGGCGCCGAGCTGCTGTCGGACCGCGTGCGCGCCCGCATCTCACCGAAGAAGCAGAGCGCCGTCGAGTGGCTCGACATCCACCGCGCCGCCCACGCGCAAGGCTTCCGGACCACCGGCACGATGATGTACGGCCACGCCGAGCAGCCCCCCGACATCATCGAGCACCTCGAGTGTCTGCGCGCCCTTCAGGACGACACCGGCGGGTTCACGGCCTTCATCCCCTGGTCGTACAAACCAGGGAACACACCGATGCAAGGGCAGTTTCCGGAGTATCCGGGCCCGGCGGTGTACCTGCGCGTGCTTGCCCTGTCGCGCATCTATCTGGATAACTTCGCGCACGTCCAGGCATCGTGGTTCTCCGACGGCAAGAAGGCCGGGCAGGCGGCTCTCCACTTTGGTTGCGACGACTTCGGCGGTACCCTGATCGAGGAAAACGTCCTCTACGAGGCCGATCACGACGTGTCGGTAACGACCGACGAAACTATCGAGATCATCCGCGATGCCGGCTTTACGCCGGCGCGCCGGCGAACCCCCCTTTACGATGTCATTGAAACCTATTGAACGGCTCGCGGTCGCGGCGCTGCTGCTCGTCGCGGCGTCCGCCTGCTCCCCAGAGACACCGATGAACGAAAACCCCGCTTTTCCCGAAGACGCGCCCCGCGTCGTGGTCGAAACCAACCTCGGCAGCTTCGTGATCGGCCTGTACGAAGAGCAGGCGCCGGTGACCGTCGCGAACTTCCTGTCGTACGTCGATGCGCAGCACTTCGATGGCACGGTGTTCCATCGCGTCATGCCCGGTTTCATGGTCCAAGGTGGGGGATTTGTGCGCTCGAACGAGCAGTTCGTTCGCAACGAAGTCGACCCGCCGATCGTTCTCGAGTCCGACACGGGCCTGAAGAACTACCGGGGAGCGGTTTCGATGGCCCGCACGGGCCAGCCTGACAGCGCTTCGGACCAGTTCTTCGTCAACCTGTCCCACAGCCAGTTCCTCGACCGCCTCGGTGACGTCGAGCTGGGCTACGCCGTGTTCGGCCAGGTGATCGAGGGCATGGATGTCATCGACGCGATTGCGGCTGTCGAGACCCACGTGCCTGACCCGGGGTCGGTTGTCGGCGCACCACAGTTCTCCGAGCCGACGGTGCCGGTCGAGGATGTCGTCATCCTGTCGCTTCGCCGCCAGCGCTGATCCCGTCGCCGCGGCGCCGCCGCGTCCTCATACCCGCTCGCACGCCCTCGCCACGCGACCCGCTGAGAGATCCGGGGGTGCCCCATCAGCCCTGGGGCACGGCCTGCTTTCAGCGGGCCTCGAGCTCGGTCTTCAGAAACGCCACCGTTGCCAGCCAGGCCTGCTCCGCGGCGGCCATGTTGGCACCGTCGCGGTCGGCTTGGGCGCGGAGGAAGCCGTGCCCGGCGCCTGCATAGATATTGGCGGCGTAGCGCTTGCCGAGGCGGTCCATCTCGGCCTCGGCCGACTCGATCGTGGCATTGACCCGCTGGTCGTCGCCGCCGTAGAAGCCCATCACCGGCGCCTGGATGCGGCGCAGGGATTGCGTCGACGGCGAGGTTCCGTAGTAGACGACGGCGGCGCCGAGGTCGTCGCGAGTGGTGGCGAAGTTAAAGCTCGTGCTACCGCCCCAGCAGAAGCCGATGATGCCGAAGCGCTGGCTAGCGGCCGACAGCGTGGTGGCGTACTGGACGGCCATGTTGATGCGGCGGGTCACGTCGGTGGGCTGCAGCGTGGGCATCAAGCTCACCGCCGCCTGGCGGTCGAGCGATGTCGATCCGGTGCCGTTCGCCCCCTTGCCGGACAGCATGTCGGGGGCGATGGCGAGAAAGCCCTCCGCCGCGAGCTGGTCGGCGACGGCGCGCGCCCATTCGGTGAGGCCGTAGATCTCGTGGATAACCACCACCACGGGAGCGTTGTCGGCGCGCTCAGGGTACACGACGTAGGCTTCGATCTTGTCGCCGCGCGCCTCGATCGTGACCCATTCGGTGTGCCGGGGCGAAGCCTCGAGGCGGGCGCCGGCGTCGTCACCGGACGCCGGCAGGGTGACCTGGGTGGCCGAGGCGGTCATGGCTGTCAGCATGGTGGTCGTGGCGAGAAGAAGGACGACGTGCCGGGCGATGGGCGAGCGGGTCGGGGTCGTCATGTTGGTCTCCGGGATCGGGTCGACGGGATGAAACAAGGGAGAATTCCACAGTCACTCATTGTCGACGATATGACAAGGTTCGTGTTTTCTTGCTCCCATCTGCGGACAGGTCGAGGGGAGACTCCTGCGGCTCCCCCCCGGGAGTTTCTCAGCACCCGGCAACGGGTACGCGAGCTTCGCCGGCCTCCGGTATCATGAAAGACGCAGGCACTCATGACCCGTTCGGGCTTCCGCCGCCATGCTACGTGCGATGCGGTCTCCCCGGAGAATTCTCAACCACCGATGGATCCTCGCGAATCACCCGGCACGACGCAGCGTGTAATCGGCTCATGGCGCGGCAACGACCCGGGCCCGACGCTGGTCTGTATCGCCGCAATCCACGGCAACGAGCCCGCCGGTGTCTCGGCGCTCGAGCGCGTGTTTGCGGTCATCGAGGAGCGCGAGCCGCGGTTAGGCGGCGAATTCGTCGGGATCGCCGGCAACCTGCAGGCGTTCGCCCGCGACCAGCGCTATCTGGCCGTCGACCTCAACCGCCACTGGTTACCCGAGAACATCCAACGCGCCCGCAACGGCGACGCCGGGCCGCTCGTCTCCGAAGATGTCGAGATGCGCGAGCTCCTCGAGGAGCTCGAGAGGGTGTTCTCCCGCGCCCGCGGCGAGGTCTACTTTCTCGATCTGCATTCCAGTTCGGCCGCCGGCGACCCGTTCGTGTGTATCGGCGATACGCTGCGCAACCGGCGGTTCGCCGAGCGATTCTTCGTGCCCGTGATTCTCGGCCTGGAGGAGCAGATCGACGGCTCGTTGCTCGAGTGCGTCAGCAACCTCGGTCACATCACGATGGGTGTCGAGGCCGGGCAGCATCGCGCCCCGAGCTCAATCGATCACCACGAGGCGTTCATCTGGTTGGCGCTCGTGAATTCCGGCATGATCGCGGCGGCGGACGTGCCCGAGCTCGAGACCAGTCGCGCGACGCTGCGCAACGCGTCGCACCACCTCCGCGGTTTCGTGGAGGTACGTCACCGCCATCCGATCGTTCCCGGCGACGAGTTCCGGATGGGGGAGGGATTTACCAACTTCCAGAAGATCGCCGCCGGCCAAGTGCTCGCCCACGACCGTCGCGGCGAGGTGCACGCCAGCGAGTCGGGCTGCATTCTCCTGCCACTTTATCAGGGCCTGGGCAGCGATGGATTTTTCATCGCCCGCGAGATCAACATGTTCTTTCTGCGGCTCTCGGCCGGGCTTCGCTGGCTGGGTCTCGACAAAATCGTGCACTGGCTGCCCGGCGTGCGCCGCCACCCGCAAAGGGACGCGGCCCTCATCATCGACACCACCCTGGCGCGCTGGTTCGCTCTCGAGGTGTTTCATTTGCTCGGCTACCGTAAGCGCCGCTCCGAGGACGGCAAGCTGGTGGTCAGCAGGCGGCGTTTCGACCATCGCCGACCGGTGGCGCTGATTCGACCTCGAGTGAGTTGAAGGGTCTGGTGGGCGCTGGTAAAGTTAGTCTGAATTCTGACTAATTTTGAGGTGATGGCGATGAAGACGCTGCCTCTATCCGAGGTCAAAGCACGGCTGAGCCGCCTGATCGATGAAGTCAGCTCGATGGACCGACCGATCACGATCACGCGGAATGGCAGGCCCGTCGCGGTCCTCGTGAGCTTCGACGAGTTCGAAAGCTGGCAAGAGACCGCCGAAATTCGGTCCGACGCCGAGTTGATGGAAGAGATACGGCGAGGCCGACGCGGGGGCCGGAAGGCCAAGCTTTACACGCTTGAAGAGTTGTTCCGCGAGTGACGGCGCCGGGTCTCATCGGCCCGTTGCGGTTGCGACTCTCGGACGAGCTCTACTGGCTTATCCGCCATTTGCATCCGGAGCTGAAGCGCAAGGTGCGCGCCGGCCTCGAGGAAATCCTCCGAGACCCTACCGTCGGCAAGCTATTGCGCGAAGAGCTCAGCGGCCTTCGAAGCTTCCGCGTCGGCAGGCTGCGAATCATCTACCGGTTGGCCGCCCGGAGCGTCGAGGTGGTTGCCGTAGGACCGAGGCGACGGATCTACGCGGAGACATTGCGCCTGTTGAAGCGAGAAGATCGCTGACGTGACCAGATATACCCCGGATGTCGTCTGCCCCGGTCCGTTTGAGAGTCGGCGGTGCTCGTGTCAGCCTCTCGTGAAGGAGGATTTCTCATGAGTGACGCCCTCGGGGCCGGAGACGCCGCGCCCGACTTTACGACGACGACCGATAGCGGGGAGACCGTCAGCCTGGCCGACCTGCGTGGCAAGAAGGTCGTCCTGTACTTTTATCCGAAGGACGACACGCCCGGTTGCACCACCCAGGCCTGCGGGTTTCGCGACGGCCACGCGGACTTCGCAGCCGAGGGCGCCGTGGTCTTCGGCGTCAGCCCGCAGGGCGAGGCGAGCCACGCCGAGTTCCGCGCCAAGTACGACCTGCCGTTCACCCTGCTGGTCGACGAAGATCACGCCATCGCCGAGGCCTACGGGGTGTGGGGTGAAAAGAAAATGTACGGGCGCAGCTACATGGGCGTTACCCGCAGCCACTTTGTCATCGACGAGGACGGCAAGATCATCGACGCGCAGGGGAAGATCTCGCCGAAGGACAGCCCCACCAAAGCTCTCACAGCGCTCCGGGGCCAATAACGCACCGTCCTGCGGCGTTGCGCTTGTTCGGGCTCCTCCGGCGTACAGGAGTACGCCTCCGTCGCCCTCTCGGCGCGCGCCTTGCATCCGGCACGTTCTTGGCCCCGGAGTTGGTACTGCTGCTGCTGCGGGGTGAAATGAACTTCACATGGTTGCCCAATTTCTTCTCAACGCGGGACGGAAGCTCGAGATGCGGGTCGTGTTGGCGGTTGTCGTCGCCCTGTTTCTCGTCGTGCCCACTTTCGCCTCGCCCGCACCATGGCAGGAACCGGCACGGCAGGAACCCGCGAGGGCGGGCTCAATGCTCGCCTGGATCCATCGCGACGGCCGCGTTGAGGCGCTGCCGTTCGCGCCGCAGAGGTTCGTCGAGGTGCGGCTGTCGCCGGATGAGCGGCGGATCGCGGTGGTGATCGGCGGCGGCGGACGGAACATCTGGATCTACGACCTCGAGGGTGGGGACACGAGGCAGCTCAGCTTCGAGGGGTCCAACGAGAGCCTCGTCTGGTCGCCGGACGGCGCCTGGCTCTATTTTCGTTCCGACCGCAGCGGCGAACCGGAGATCTGGAGGAGGCGGGTCGATGCGAGCGGCAAGGCCGAGCTGGTGCTGGCGCGAGAAGGCCGTCAAACGCCGTCCTCGATCTCCGCCGATGGCAACGACCTCTGGTTCTACGAGGCTGGCAGCATCTACCGGTTCAGGCTGAGCGATGAATCCGCCACCGTGCAGCCCATCAGAGCCGCCGCGGCGATCACGCGTTTCGCCGTGGTGTCGCCGGCCGCCGACCGCGACGACCTGTTCGCGTATCAGCTCTCTGGGGACAGGCAAGACGGCCAAGCTCGAAACACACCTCGAAGCCAACAGGTGGTCGTGGGAACTGTCTCCGGCGGGCGCGACTGGACCATCGGGCCGCCCGACAGCCTGTTCCCGAGTTGGTCGGACGATGGTCGCACCGTGTACTACGTGAGCTTGAACCGAGACGCGAACGGAGACCGGCATCTGTACGGCGTCACGGTGTCGACCGGCCCCTCGGGTCCCCTGTTTTCGGAGCCGCAGCCTTTGTTCAGGGTAGTTTCCCCCTCGCGGGCGACGTACGACGTTTCCGCCGATGGATCGCGGCTCTTGATGCTCGTTCCGATCGGTGGGCCCGGAGATCCGTAGCCCGCTGATGGCCGCAGTAGGCCGATGCTTGCCCCGGCGCCGTCGATTCGGGACGGGCTCAACGAGTCGGCGGCTCGATCGCTAGCTGCTCCATCATCCACAGCCCGCCGCCGGACTGGATGCTCGAGAAGGCGATGAGCTTGCCGTCGGGCGACCAGGCGATGCGCCAGGGGTTGAGGTGATCCACCGATTGCACGTGATAGTCGCCGCTGCCGTCGGTCGCCGCGATCCATAGTTGCCAAACGAATCGGTTCGGATCCTCGGTGGGGAACTGGCGTGGGTAGGCGACGAACCGACCGTCGGGCGAGAGTGACATCCAAGAGGTTACCCGCCCGTCTTCCTCGGGGACATCGAGGATGATCCAGGGCTCTGAAGACCCGTCGCTCGGCAGGACCTGGATCGCGTTGATGTCCGCGCTCACCTTCTGGGCGATCAGATCGACACTCCCCGCCCACGAGGCTCGCATGTAAGCTGAGCCCGGCACCGGGGTTATCTCCCCGGTGTCCAGATCAACGACATAGAGTCCCGGCGCGCGGTCCATGGCCTCCTGCGCCGCGTAGTTCACGTTGATCAGCAACTTGTTCTCGAACGGGCCGAACGTCGGGGTCAACGGGTTGTCGAAGCCGATGCTTTCAGACAACACACGAAGGGAACCGCCTTCGGGGTCGGTGACGAAAAAAGTAGTGGAAGCGTCGGCCTCGAGCCCGTTCGATGCGGTGGTCTCGCCCACGTAGTCCGAAGCGAAGACAATTCGCGACCCGCGCCAGGCCGGATTGAGGGCAGGGGGTCCCGGGACGCGGGTGAGCGTCGGTGCGGCGCCCGAGAAGAAGGCATCGGAAAGATCGGCGATGTAGAGGTATCCATCGCGCCTGTCGTGGCGAGACTTGAAGAGCAAGCGTTTTGGGTCCGCGGACCATGCCGGCGAGCCCGCCTCGCCGCGCAGCGTCGAGACCAACAACGGCGAGCCGTCTTCCTTGCCCGTCCGCGGGTCGACCGGCAAGACCCAGACGTCCCGGTAATTCATCCCGCGGCTGACAAGGAGCCGGCCTCCCGCCAGCCAATCCGTCAGTTGGGCGTGTCCGCCGATCTGGTCTTGGACGAGAAAATCCCGCCCCTCCGGGCCGTTCGAGCCCAAAGACCTGCCGCGAAGATCGTAGCTCTGTCTGTTCCACGCCACGTACAGCAGGGTGTTCCCGTCGGCTGAGAACACCGGGCTGAAACGAAAATGGGCGCCTTCGGCCACGACGATGTGATTCGCCAGCAGCTCCCGGACCGACACCGAGCCGGGCGAACCGACGACGAAGTCGCCGATTGCGGCCCAGCGGATCTCCGTGCCGGTCGGATCGACGTACAGGAGCGCCCGCCCGTCGGGGGACAGCCTGGCGTGTCGGAGGCGATCCACGGGTGCGATGCGCAGGTCTTCCCCGGAGCTCGATACGAGCACTAGCCAGTGGTCGTCGCCGAAGCTTTCCAACCACATCAAACGCTCGCCGTCCGGAGACCAGTCGACAAGCTCGACGGTCACGTCGCCGCGCTCGAGGGTTGTCGTTTCCCCCGAGCCCAGAGCGTGAATCTCCACCATGGCGTCGACGGCCGCGGAGTTTGTGATCGATCGGTGATGGGCCACGGCAACAAGATCTGCGTCGGGCGACCATCGATAGCTGTAGGGAAACATCGGTTCCACGCCATCGGCTAGTCGCTCCGCGTTACCGTTTGCGAGATCGAGGACGACGGTCTCCGCGGAGACGAAATCGGTGTACAGGAGGCGGGTCGCATCCGGAGAGAACCGGGCGTCCATGTCGCGTATGGGCTCGCCGTTCGGCAGCGCGAGCTGGCGCAAGACGGCGGCGGAGCCGATCGTGAGGGCAGCGGACGGGTCTCGAATCGCGATGTAGGCGGCGATGGCCGCGATCATGAGAGTCACGCCTGCCGCGGCAAGGCGCCAATCGGTTGCGGCCGCAACGATGCCGGCGTCGCTGGGGCTGCTATGAACCGGGGCGACAAAGCGGAAGCCGAACTTCGGCACGGTCTGGACGTACTCGGGACGCTTGGGGTTGTCGCCGAGGGCCCGCCGCAGTTGCCAGACCGCTTCGCTCAGCGACTGCTCGGACACCAACACGTCCGGCCAAACGGCCTCGAGCAGCACCTCCTTGGACACCGCTTCGCCGGCTCGGGTCACCAGGATCTCCGCCAGCGCGTAGACGCGTGGGGGCAGATGCCAGGGAGCGTCGTCGCGGAACAACGTCCGTTGCGCGGTGTCGAGCGTAAAGGGACCGAACTCGTAGCGGCCGGGCGAGATCGCCGCGCCGCCGCGATCTTCCGCGTGGCGGGTCGGCTTTTCCGGCCTCCTGACCCTCAAGCTCATCGTCGTTCCTGGTCGGCTTGCTGACGTTCAGGCCGCAGAATGACCCGCCTATGACGTATTGACAAGAACTTGAAGTTTTCTTAAAGCGTTTAAACTGCAGTGCAGAGCAAAATCTTGCGCGTTGAGTAGCTGGAGGCTGCGGAGCGCATCGCTCCGGAGCGAACCCCGACACAGGAGAGGATCAGATGACAGGATCCAAGGTTGTACGGCTGCTGACGCTGGTGCTGGCTGCGGTGTTCGTGGTCGCGATCGCGACCACCGCAATGGGGCCTGATTCGGCCCTGGGTGCCCCGGCGCAGAAGGCACGGGCGCAGGCCAAAGGCGGGAACGGCGGCGGTGGCAACGGCGGCGGAGGGGGCGGCAACGGCGGCGGCGGCAAGGACACCGTCAACGTCACCCTGGACCCGAACTTCAATATCAGCAGCGGTCGCGTGCTGAGTGGCGATATCAACGACGGTTCGGCCCTCGACCCGCAGATGGTCTTCCAGACCGGCAAGAACGAAACGATCATCTTCGACTTCAGCGGCTCAGACGGTACCTGCATCACCTGGCTGACAGTGCAAGGTGTTCTTACCGGCGAGCCCAACTGGTTTGAAAAAGGCGGGAAGGTCAGCCTGCGCACGCAGGAGGGCAATTGGATGGACATGACCGCGACCCCGGCCGACCCGGTCGACGTTCGAGCCAAGTTCACCATATTCGGCAAGAAGCGGGACCCGGCGGTGGTCATGCGGTTCTACCCCGACT
>SMVB01110970.1_pt1 | contig 31773 bp, 27 predicted proteins | sample 2456461 | NCBI WGS metagenome assembly SMVB01 (sample SAMN11095934, study PRJNA526329) | marine sediment metagenome | biome: Marine sediment; feature: Surficial sediment; material: Deep marine sediment; isolation source: Hadal surficial sediment | place: Pacific Ocean | collected 2014-05 | depth... | reverse complement strand
TGTTTGGTAAGTCTTTATGTTCCAGATGATTACGGGCCGTTCAACTGCCCGAAGGGCCACGTCTTCCGGGCGAAGTCCCGGACGCCGCCTAGGCTCTTAGCTGCCAAAAGCGAGGATTTTGTTCGCGTTTTAGATCTGGAGCAAGACAATCTCACCGCAGAGGCGCAGAGCACGCGGAGAAGAAGAAATCCCGGATTTTCCTCTGCGCCCTCTGCGCCTCAGCGGTTCAAAGGCTTTCAGGTTTACCTGGCTAGGCCTAGCCTAGAAGCCTCTAGCTCCTTTAGCTTCCTCTAGCTCGAGCCGAAAGACAGGCCCGTCGATTCGTGCGACAATGGGCACGGCTTCCTCCGAATCCGTCGAAATCCATGATCGTCAGTGGCAAGTTAGAGAACGTTCCTCTTCTTGACGTGCTTCAGGTGTTGGCCTACTCGAAGCAGACCGGAGCGCTCTTTGTCGAAAGCCCGGACACGTCCGGTACCATCATCTTCGTCAAAGGCGCCATCGTGTGTGGAGAGTCTTCATCGACGCGTCTATTGCTCGCCAAGGCGGCGCGGGAGGTCGAGCCTCAGAGCCGTCGCGCCTTTCGGCGCGTGCAGGCCATGGCCTGCTTGACCGAGATACTCTCTCTCCGAAAGGGCACCTTCCGATTCTCGAAGCACGAGACACCCCAGAGCGAGCTCGCCGGCGTGGACTTGAGACCGTTCTACGCCTCCACCCCCATTCCGACGGCGGAGCTGCTCCTGGTGCTCGCGACGATGGTCGACAAAAAGGACGACGCTCCACCTCAAGACGGGCCGGCTGTTCACGATCGCGCTCATGTGCGCTACACGCCGACGCTCATCGAGGCACAAATCTCCATGGGCTCCTCCTCTTTGTCGGGCTATCTCACGAACTTGAGTGTCGGCGGAGCTTATTTCCGAGGCGATGCGTTGCCGGAAGTCGATCGGGTCGGCGCGCTGCGCTTCGAGCTTCGCGGCGAGGGGACCGTGTCGACCGAAGCGCGTGTGGCCTGGGCCCGCGCTGAATCGACCGCGGGGGAGCGCGGGGTGGGACTCGCTTTCGATAGCATTCCTGAATCCGAGAAGAAGAAAATCCGGGCCTATCTCGATCACCTACGAGAGCTCGCCAGCGAGATGGAAACTACGCTCTAGCTATGGATAGAGGACTGCCAAGAATAGCGCGTCCCCGAAATCGTTGATAGATTGCCGATGTGCCACTCTCCGACAAACACCACCGCTTACCGGCCGCCATGCTCATCGACCAGGCACGCGACGCGCGCGCGCGGACGCTAGCGCTCCTAGACGACCTCGATGACGAGCAGCTCGAAGTCCCGCGTCTTTCGAACGTGAATCCCCCGCGCTGGGAGCTAGGGCACATCGCGTTCTTCTTCGAAGTCTTTTTCTTGCGCGAGCTCGGCCACGACCCGCAACTGCTTCCCGGCGCCGACGAGCTCTTCGATTCCTTTCACGTCGCCCATGACATCCGCTGGTCGCTCCCGCTCCCGACGCGGGAGAAGACGATCGCTTATATGAACGATGTCCTCGAGGCTTTTGCCGAAGGCTTGGGGAGCGGCGAGGCGAGCGCTCAGGAGACTTATCTCGCACTTCTTTGCACCCTTCACGAAGACATGCACGGTGAGGCTCTCACCCATACCCGCCAGACCCTGGAATATCCGGCGCCCCGGCTGGGTGCGTCCGCCGCCGCGCCAGGCGGAGGCGATTTACCTGGCGACGTCGAGATTCCCGGCGGGTGCCATCAGCTCGGCGCATCCAAGAACACCTCGTTTCTCTTCGACAACGAGAAGTGGGGCCATCCCGTCGAAGTGCCCGCCTTTCGCATCGCCCGCGCGCCGGTCACAAACGTTGCGTTCGCCGCCTTCGTCGACGATGGTGGTTATGGTCGGCGCGAGTTTTGGAGCCCAGAGGGTTGGCTCATCCGCTCGAGCACGGGTGCGACGCACCCCCTTTACTGGCTGCGTGACGAGCGGGGCTGGCTGAGAAGGGATTTCGACCGCTACGTGCGCCTCGAGCCTCACGCCCCGATATGCCATGTGAGCTGGTACGAGGCGGAAGCTTATTGCCGTTGGGCGCGCCGCCGCTTGCCGAGCGAAGCCGAGTGGGACAGGGCGGCGAGCGCCGAGTCGAGTGGCGGCTACCCTTGGGGCGACGCCGAGCCTTCCGCCGAGCTCGCCAATCTTGACTCACGCCACCTCGGGACCGTGGACGTAGCTGCCTTTCCGGAATCCGACAGCGCCTATGGCTGTCGTCAAATGATCGGCAATGTTTGGGAGTGGACCGCGTCGGCCTTCTATCCCTTTCCCGGCTATCTCGTCGATTATCCCTATCGAGAGTACTCGGCTCCGTGGTTCGGCTATCACAAAGTGCTCAAAGGCGGCGCGTGGGCGACGCGGTCGCGTCTCATCAATAACAGCTATCGAAATTTCTTCTTACCCGATCGCGCGGATGTGCTCGCGGGTTTCCGCACCTGCGCGAAGTGAGTCGACAGCCTGGCAACTTGATCCCTCTCGATTCTGCAATCTTGCTTTTGGCCGCGTTCGCGCATATCGATGTATGGGCGTTCGGCTGTCTTCTCTACGATTACGAGATGCTCGCTGGCCGGCGTGCTTTTGGCGGTCAAACGCCATCCGATGCCATTGGCCGCGGTCTTGCGCGACCAAGTCGGCTGGGGCCAGCTTCCCGCCGACACGCCGCGCGCGTTGGTGCGATTGATCAAGCGCTGTTTGCGGCAAGACGCTCGCGAGCGGCTTCAGGACATTGGCGATGCGCGGATAGAGATCACCGAGCTCGCGCGCCAGGGAACCGCGGTCGATCGGGGATCGCTTTTTGATTCTGCGACCCCCTCCGGGCGCCCGCATCGATCGCTTGCGCGTCGTCTCGAACTGGTCCGCAGAGCTCGCCGAATTCGTGCCGATTACCGGCCGTTGAAAATCGGCGCACTAAGGCTGCGTGCTGCGTTGCTCCTCTGGCGGCTTGGGCATCTCTTTGCTCGAGAACCGTGGCAGCAAGTCGTCGCGCATCGCCAAGTGGTAGAGCGCGGCAGCAATGACGGTGGCCGAGTTGATGGCGTCGCCCGGCACGACGCGCTCGTAGCCGTCGAGATTCGTGTGCCACGAGTGGGTTCCATATTCGATCGGGTCTTGGCTCATCCCAATCCCGGGAAGCCCGGCGCCGTTGAAAGAGGTGTGGTCCGACCCACCGACTCGCCGGCTCGTGGTCGTGGTCGCACCCACAACGCCGAGATCGGCGAAAGGCGCGAGCGCGTCGCGCAGGATCGTGGCGGCGCTCGAAGGACCGAACACCGTCGCCCCTCGGGCACGCCCCGTGCCGGAGTCGATGTTGAAATAGCCGCCGAAATTTGCGAATTCGGGTGTGGGCTCCTCTGCACTTCCGAAATGTTCCGCGACATAGGCCTTCGATCCGAGAAGGCCTTGCTCCTCGCCGCTCCAGAGGGCGACGCGGATGGTACGCCGCGGTTCGACGCCGATGGCTTTGAGAATCCGTGCAGCCTCCATCATCACCGCGCAGCCGATCGCGTTGTCGGTCGCACCCGTCCAGGAATGCCACGAATCGAGGTGGCCTCCGAGCATGATGACCTCGTCGGCTTTGTCCGTTCCCGGAATCTCGGCAATGACGTTATAGGCCGAAGCACCTTCCGGGTAAAAGTGGTTCACGATATCGAGCTCGAGCTCGACCGGACCGTCTTTCAGGAGCCGCGAGATCCGGCCGTAATCTTCGTTGCGTAGCACGAGCGTCGCCGGCGCTTTGTCTTTGTCGTAAGTGCGGTTCGAGAAAGCGCGGATTTGCCCATGCGCCCGCCCCGCATCGTTCAACTGCGCGAGCGCTCCGTGGTCGACGAGGAATTGTGCGACGGCCTTAGCGAGCGCCCGTCGATCGAGCTTGCCGTCTGTGCGCGGGGTGCGGCGTCGGCGAGTCCGGGGCACGGGATCGATAGGATCGTATTGCGCCCGAATCGCTGCCTCGTCGCGCCTCTTCGCGGGCGGGTTGAACGCCACCGGCACGTCCTGGTGCTTGCCGACGAGGACGATCTTGCCTCGGACTTTATCAGCGACGGTCGAGAAATAGATGTCGAGCTCTTCTTGTGTTGGAAGACGTGGCGGCTCGATCTGCGTGATTTCTCCACGCAGAACACCATCCGTCCCAGGCGTCCACGCGAGCACTTCGGCGGTGAGAACGTCTTTGACGGGGGACACGATATGCGCTGTGAGTCTCTCGTTGCTCCATCCGGGATGGCCGAAATCCCAAGACTCTAGATGCGCATTGGAGAAACCCCAAGCCGTCATCTGATCGACGGCCCATTTCCCCGCAGCCTCCAGATTGGGTGAGCCTGTGAGACGGGGGCCGTAGCGATCCGTGAAAATGTGGAGTGTTTCAAGAATCTGTGAGTTCTCTTTCGCCTCGCGACGAATCTTCCACGCAATGTCCTCTTGCGCCGCGAGCGGCCAGACGAGCGTAGTCAAACCGATAACAACGATGCCTAGCGTTCTCATTGGCTGAGTATATACCTCGGCTAAACCATTTCTTCACAGCGCGCCTCCTTGGGATTTCGTGTCGAGCTCTGGTAGGCGCACGAGCTCCTCTCTGCGCAAAGACCTTATGAACTGGCCGACGCGCTCTTCGGCGGGCTCGACGGAGTCTCCGAACTCCGCGCGAAGCGCCGATGCGATCTCTCCCGCGGTGCGCCGGCCATCGAGCTGACGCCAGCAGAAGCTACCGATGTCGTCGAGTCGGAGACGCTGAGGCGCGAGCAAATAGACGATCCAGTGGAAAGGCGTGAGGAGGCCGCGATGGAGAGGCCGTGGACGGATGACGATGACATCGCCGCCCTGCTCCTCCGATTCCGCCGCGGCGACTGGCGTGAGGTCGAGAAGGTTCATCGTCTCGACTAGCCCGGTCTATGTGCTCCGGCCTTCGCTCATCTTTTGGAGCGGAAGCCACACGAGCATGTATAGCAGGATCGGATAGATGAGGAGGCCGGGCCAATAGCTCGGCGAGGCGGCCGAAGTCATGCTGTTGTGCAAGGAGGCGAGTGCTGGAAGGCGATCGGCGCCGAGCACGAGAAACGCGAGCACGACCGCCATCAACGATTCTCCTGCGATGAAGCCCGAGGATAGTAACGTCCCCGTGTTCTCGGCCTTTACCCGCTCCTCATCGCCCGCATTCTGCTGGCGCAACCGCCAGCCCAGGATCGCTTTGATGAGGCCGCCCACGAAGATCGCCGAGGTCGACTCGAAAGGCAGGTACATGCCCACGGCAATCAGCATGGGGGATGGCGCCCCAATCAAAATGAGCATGACCGCAAGAAACATTCCTACGATCACGAGGGGCCACGCCATGTCGCCTCCGACGATGCCGGTCGCCATCAAAGCCATGAGGCCAGCCTGCGGCGCCGGAAGCTCGGCGGAGCCGATCCCATAGACCTCGTGAAGCGCCATCAGCGGAAACGCGAGGACGAAGGCGGCAAACACGACGCCGATGAGCTCGCCGACCTCCATCTTCCACGGCGAGCCTCCCAAGAGATGGCCCACTTTGAGGTCTTGCATCATGTCGCCTGCGATACCGGCGGCGCAGCAGACCACACCGGCAACCCCGAGCACGGCGGCGACGCCGTGGACGTCGGTCAAGCCGATCGCCACCATGAGCAATGCCGAGATCAAGAGCGCGCTCAGCGTCAGACCCGAAATCGGATTGTTCGAGCTTCCGATGAGCCCGACGAGATAGCCGGCGACGGCCGCGAACAGAAAGCCGAGGATCACCATCACGACGGTGAGCAGCAAAGCGCCAGCAATCGCCTGAGCGAAGTAGTTATAGAGGAGGAAGGTCCCAATGGACGCAATGCCGACGCCGATGGCGGTCTTCTTGAAGTCGATGTCGATCTCGGTGCGGTCTGCAGTCTCATCGGCCGCGGTGCCGATGTTCTTGACCGCGTTCCGGATGGCGGTGATGAGCGACGTGCGAAGATTGTAGAGCGTGTAAAAGGCTGCGACGATCATCGTGCCGACCGCAAGCGGCCGGATTTGCAGAAGCCAGATTTCGGTGGCGAGAGCCGAGTCCAGTGCAACGTTCCATGCCGGGTTCAGAAACATAGCTAGCGGGACCAGCACGAGCCACCCCAAGAGCGCCCCCGCGAAAAGGATGGCACAAACGCGCATCCCGACGATGAAGCCGACACCCATGAGCGCAGGGGATGCGGCTGGTGTCGCGAGATGCATGCCGCCGGAATAAGAAATCTTTTCGTTCGCGAATTCAATCGTCGAGCGTCCAAACGAGACGAAGCGGCTCGCGCTGTCGGAGATGAACTGGATGCCGTTCGAGTTCTTGAATATCTCCCAGAGGCCCGCGAGCCCCATGGCACCAAAGACGAGGGATGCCCCGGTGGATCCGCCCTGGCCCGCCTTCACGATTTCCGCGGCCGCGACACTCTCGGGAAAAGGGAGGTCGGCCTCGACGACGAGGGTGCGTCTCAAAATAATGATAAAGAAGACACCGAGCGTCCCGCCAATCAACATGATGGCAGTGCTCTCCCAGTAGCGAATATCCTCCCACGCGCCCGCGATGACGAAGGCGGGGATGGTAAAGATCGCGCCGGCCACGAGCGCTTCACCCACGGAAGCGGTGGTGCGCGCGATGTTCTCTTCGAGAATCGTGCCTCGAAAAGGCCTGAGCGCCGCCATCGCTACAACGGCGGCTGGAAAGGTCGCAGCGACCGTCAGCCCCGCTTTCATGCCCAAATAGGCATTTGCCGCTCCGAGCACGACCGCCATGATGACCCCGAGGAAAACGGCTTTGAACGTGAGCTCCGCCATGTCGCTCGAAACGGGGACATAGGGGACGTGTGGCTTCTTGTCCATGCGCGACCTCCGAATTGGCGGGGAATATATCAGGTTTCAGTATTCACGTGCCCGGGTTTCACGGTAACGGCTGACACGCCCCGTCTCGATGAACTTGAGAAATCTAAATCGTTAGTTCAGAATTCTCAACTATGAAAATCGTAGTCCGCGAGCTCGAGAAGGAGCTGAGGCTCGCGGCCAAGCATTTTCCGGCCGTGATCCTCTCCGGTCCCCGCCGTGCTATTGGATCGATCCCGGTCTGCTCTGTTTCCTGCTTGGCGTCGATGACGAACGGCAGCTACAGAGGTCGCCCTTCGTTGGCTCGATCTTCGAGGCGTTCGTCGCTTCAGAGATGATAAAGAATCAGATGAACTCCGGCGGTCGGCGTGAGCTGTACTTCTTCAGGGATCAGCAGGGCCTCGAGGTCGACTTCATGGCTCCGGGATCACGTGGGGGACTCCGTCTGATCGAAGTGAAGTGGTCCAAGACCATCGTACCGGCAATGGCGAAGTCGCTCGTACAGCTCCGGCGGGCCATTCGACGACGGACCGTCGAGTGCCTCATCGTTCACCGCGCACCGAAGCACGGGCCGGGAACGAGCACCGTCGCCCCAGGCGTCAAGAGCTGGAGCGTCGAAGAGTTCCTCCAGAGCTATCCGAGCGCACTTCGCTCGGGTATTTGACATCGTCGGTCCGTGACCCAACGGATGCCCGGCGACGGCGTGCGTTATTCGTACCGGAGGGACACGAGTGGGTCCACGTTCGCGGCCCGCCGAGCGGGAATCGCCATGGCCGCGAGCGAGACGAGGCTCAAGAGGACGGCTACACCGACGAAGGTCGCGGCCTCGAACGCCGCGACGTCGAAGAGCACTCCCGAGAGAACGCGTCCCAGAAGGACGGCGAGCGGAAGCCCGAGGGCCAGTCCGAGAAGCACCCGTGCAAAGCCCTGCTTCAGAACGAGAGCCATGACTTCGGATTTTCGCGCGCCAAGCGCCATGCGTAACCCGACCTCGTGGGTCCTCTCTGAAACCGTGTAAGACATGACGCTGTAAATCCCAATGATGGCGAGGAGCAAAGCAAGGCCGGCGAACATCCAGAAGAGCGTGCCGAAAAAGCGCCACTCCCAGTAAGACTGATCGACAAGCGTCCCTAGGGTCATGACCTCGTGAACCGGCTGATTCGGATCGACGTCCCTCACTGCGGCCCGCACCGCGCCGGTGAGCCCGGCCGGATCGGTGTCGGTGTGAAACACCCAGGTGAGCCGAAGGGTCGTCGACTGCTGAAACGGGACGTAGAGCGCCGGCGTCACACCTTCATCGAGACCGAAGTGGCGGACGTCGCCCACCACCGCTTTCACGAGCATCCAGGGTTGGTCCGAGTCCGGACCGTACAGCTTGAAACGCTTCCCGACCGCGTCTTCTCCGGGCCAATGCCGGTCCGCGAAAGATTCATTGACGATCGCCACTCGCGGATCCACGGCAGAAAGGCCGCGATCGAAGGGCGCGCCTTCACGCATCCGAATGCCCATCGCACGAAAATAATCCCCACCGATTCGGTTGTAGAGAGCACTCGTGTTCTTCTTCTGCTCCTCTACGCTCTGACCCTCCACGGTATAGGAGACACGATTGGAGGCTCCCTTGAGAGGCATACGATCGATGGCGGCGACCGATCGCACACCCGGAACGGCCTCGAGCCGCTCGAGCAGTCGGTTGAACACCTGCACTCTTTGGCTCGGCTCACTATCGGCATGCGCGAGAAGATCGATGCCCACCGTGAGGCGACCGTCCGACTCGAAACCGGGATCGACCGCGCTCAATCTCATAAGACTTTGAATGATGAGCCCCGCGCCGACGAGCAGAACGACGGAGAGTGCGACCTCGGAAACGACGAGTGCCGCCCGAAGACGTTGTCCTCGGAGACTGGAGACCAGACCTCGCGCTCCCTCACGAAGCGAGGCGCTCACTTCCGTTCTCGCGGTCGAGAAGGCGGGTGCGAGGCCGAACAACACAGCTGAGAGCGCCGAAAGTCCAATCGTGTACAAAACGACGTTCCCATCGACGCCTATATGGACCCAGGCTGGTATCTCGATGGGAATCAACCGCGGTAGCTGCTGGATGCCGAGATATCCAAGAACAAACCCGACACCACATCCGACGATCGAGAGAAGAAGGCTTTCCGTCAGGAGCTGGCGGACGAGCTGCGCGCGGCTCGCGCCGAGCGCCGCACGCACCGCCATTTCGCGTTCCCTAGAGACGCCATGGGCGAGAAGAAGATTCGCGACATTGGCGCAGACGATGAGGAGAATGAAAGAAACGAACACGAGGAGAGTCAGCGACAGAACACGCATATCGCCGACAAGGGCCTCGCGCAGCGTCACGAGCTGCACGCCGCGACCGCCGTTCGAGTCGGGGTACTGCTCTCTGAGTCGGGCCGCGATTGGTTCGAGCGTTGCTTGCGCGGCCTCGGCGGACATCGCCGGCCGAAGCCTCGCCGTTGCCTGGAGTCCGCGAGAGGCGCGGCTATCCCGCGCGGGATAGTTGGCCAACGTGACCCAGAGACGAGCCCTCTCGGGATAGGCTCCGTCGCGCGGGATGATACCGATGACGACGTGGGGTCTACCGTTGAGAAGAACCGTTCGGCCAAGAACTCCCTCATCCGCACCGAACTGACGCCGCCACAACTGCTCGCTCAGGATGACGACGGGCGTCGCCCCAGGTTCTTCCTCTTCAGGGAGAAACGTTCGACCAAGAAGCGGCTGAATGCCCAAGACGTCGAACAGATTCGCCGAGACCCGCCCACCGCCAACGCGTGCAGCGCCGCCATCACCCGCGATCGCGTACGGTTCCCAGTCGTGGACGGCGATATCGATCAGGCCTGTTTGCTCAATGGCCTCTCGATAGTCTTTGTAGTCCGGATAAGAGAGATTGCCGACACGGCCGCGACTCTCGTCGGTTGTATAGGCGATGACGAGCTCTTCCGGGTTCGAATAAGGAAAAGGCCTGACGAGCACACTATTGACGAAGCTGAAGAGCGTGGTATTCGCGGCGATCCCGACCGCAAGCGTGATCACCGCCGCGGCTGTGAATGTCGGCCGCTTCGCGAGAGACCGCACCGCGAACCTGAGATCAGGAAGGATTTTCAGCATCGGGCTATCTCCTTTGCCTTCTGGAATCGTGGGGCGCATCGGCCTTTTTCGGTTCACGGCTTTCCGCTCACGCTCGATCTCGAAGAGCTCCTCGAAGGGCAGACCCAGCGCGTCCAAGAGTTTCTGACGGGTCTTTGGGGCGAGGTAGAGCCGCTTTCCGTTGACGATTTCCGACAGGTGCCCGCTCGCCAATCCCATCTTTTGAGCCCAACGGTTCAAACTGAGACGACTTCGAGCGAGCTCGCGGGCGAGCCGCCGGTACCTGAGCCTCACGCGCATGCTCATAGGAGATTAACGTTTCTTGCTGCGCGAGGTTCTATCCTTTTTACAAAAGTGCTCGCAATTACTCGACTACGAGGCTCATCTCATTGTTTGCAAAGCATTTGTTGGATGGTAGCTTGCACGAAGCGGTTCGAAGGGAAACGCGTGCCAAGCTCGAATGCATGCCGTGCAAATCCATCAACGCCGTGACGCACAACGACTTGAAGCCACCCGCTTACTGGGCGGGACTTCTGACGCCTGTCCCGGTACGGCCGGTCAGCGAGTCCCCTAACTCCTCTCGCGCCTCCTCGGCCAGAGCGAGCAATCGCTCGACGACCTCGGGATGCTCCGCTGAAACATCCGTCGTCTCTCCTCTGTCGGTCTCGAGGTCGAACAGCGACAGCCCGATCTCGGCCTGGCGATAGATTCCATGGAACGTTTCCGTGGCGATCTGAGCACCTTCGATCGAGTTATACGTGTGCGGCAGGTGCAGCTTCCATTTGCCCGAGCGAACGGCGCGGAGGGCGGATGGCCAGTAGTAGTAGAAGACGTCGTGAGGTGTCTTGGCGCCGGGTTGACCCGATACGATCGGCCAGATGTCTTTGCCGTCGATGACGCGGTCGGTCGGAAGCTCGGCGCCGACGATACCCGCCACGGTAGGGAAGATATCCATGGCGGTCACGAGCTCGTCACTCACGAGCCCTGCTGGTATCTGTCCGGGCCAGCGCATGATCGCCGGTACACGATGGCCGCCTTCGAAAGACGACCCTTTGCCTTCTCGGAACGGACCGGCCGAGCCGCCATTCTCGCCTTTGACCAGCCACGGGCCGTTATCGCTCGTGAACAGAACCAGGGTCTGCTCGTCGAGGCCGAGCCGCTCGAGTGCGCCGAGAATCTCACCCACGGACCAATCGATCTCCATGATGACGTCGCCATAGAGACCCCGCTCCGAAGCGTCTTGGAAACGCTCGGAGACGAAGAGGGGCATGTGCGGCATGGTGTGAGGCAAGTACAAGAAGAAGGGACGCTCGCGGTTCCGCTCGATGAAGTCGACGGCGCGCTCCGTGTAGCGGCGCGTGAGCTGAGATTGATCGGGCTCGATCTCGATGACCTCGAGCTGCTCGACGAGAGGAATGGGCGGATGCCGCTGGGCCGCGGGGTTGGGGTTCTTGCTGACGTCCGGGGTCATGTCGTTGGAATAAGGGATGCCGAAATACTCGTCGAAGCCGTGGGACAGCGGGAGGTGCTCGGGGTGATGCCCCAGGTGCCACTTGCCGAACACCGCGGTCGCGTAGCCCTTTTCTTTGAGCAGCTCGGCGATGGTGATCTCTTCGGGCGCGAGGCCGATATTGTGATGCGGGAAGAGCACGTTTGGGATCCCGACGCGCACCGGATAGGAGCCGGTCAGGAGCGCCGCGCGCGACGGCGAGCACGCGGGTGACGAGACGAGGAAGTTGGTGAAACGGATCCCTTCGGCCGCCATCTGGTCGAGATGCGGCGTCTCGAAGCCTACCGCCCCGTAGACCCCGACATCGGCGTAGCCTTGGTCGTCCGTAAAGATGATGACGATGTTGGGTGGGCGCATCGGATCGTCGACCGGGGTCTGACACGACACGAGCCCGGCGATCGCGGCGGCACCGAGAAAAGCGAGCGCTCAACGAACCGTCTCCAGAAATTTCTGGTCGCCTTCGCGCTCGAGCGTCGCGCAGCTCTGCTTGAGCATCAACGAGCAGTGCCGCACTGACTCTCGACCGCGGGAGGACCGGTTGGCTTCTCCCACGAGAGGCCCATAGTACATCGCTTTTCCGAGTGGCATCGCGCTAAGCAATGCAGGGAGAACGCCGACTGGCTCAGATCGTCCTATCCGCTACGGTCGAGGTCGAGCTCGAAAATCTCTACGGACAGGACGACTACCGTGACGTCCAGAAGGAGCTTCACGAAAAGCTCACCCAACTGCAGCGCGAGCTCAAAGACGATCCGTAGTCAACGCCGATTCTGAGAGGCCCGGCAGCCACGACTCGGCTAAATGCGCGAGGCTCAGCTCTCGAAGGGATCGAGGCCAAATAGCTCGGGGGCAGATCGAGATGGCCGAATCGTGATCACTCGACGGCAGGGACGAGACGCTTCAGCTCTTCGACCCAGTTGAGAACAACGTGGATCTCGTTCGCCTGGCCGGTCTCGATCATCAAGAGCTTTCCATCGGGGAACACGCCGAAGGCGACCTGTCCGGTGGGATCGAGCCAATACTGCCCATCACTGCCTATGGACAGTGATTCCCAAGAAAACGCCCGTACGAAGGAGGTTATCTAAACGAGATCTCGTCTCTCATAAGGAGAAGGAGAGCGAGAAATGAAGATTCCGTTTCGGATAATCGGGGCGTTCGTTGGTTGCACACCCGATCCAGACAAATGCAACTGGACCGGCCCCGTCGCGTTGTCCCTATTCCCGCGGCCGTTTCGTGCGTGGTAGCATTCCCTTATGGCTAGCCAGATTGCGGCCGCGGCTGGCGAAAGCGTTCCCACCGCGGATCAGCGCCTCGTCACTTACGGTGTGCCCTGGAGCCATTTTGAGGCGCAGCTCACTTTGCGCGGGGAGCGTCCCGTCCCCCGGATCGCGTTTTTGGACGGAGCGCTCGAGCTAATGAGTCCGTCGAAAGACCATGAGCGCATCAAATCCTACATCGGCCGTCTCATCGAAGCTTACGCGCTCGAGCACGACATCGACCTTTCGCCTTACGGTTCGTGGACATTGAGAAAGGCTCCTGAGCAAGCCGGCTTGGAGCCCGACGAGTGCTATCTCATTGGCGACCAAGCGCGGGACACACCGGACTTGGCGATAGAAGTTGTGTGGACCAGTGGTGGGATCGACAAGCTCGAGATTTATCGACGTCTGGGCGTCCGTGAAGTCTGGCGCTGGCAAGATTCACGGATTGACGTTCATGTTTTGCGGGAGCAACATTACGAGCTCTCGGAGCGGAGCACGCTTTTCCCGGACCTTGATGTGCAACTGCTCGGCTCGTTCCTCGACCACCCGACGGCACTTCAGGCCGTGAAGGCATTCCGCGCGGCGCTTCACGCCTAGATAATTCAGAGCTCCTTCGTCAGATCCGAGGCTGGATCCTGATTTATCGACCCGTCTCGGGCTTGCCGTTCAGCAATACGGTGCCTGGAGCCCAAGCAGCAACCGAAGTCCCTCTTCTACGGCGTCGATTTGCCGACGCGTCACCGAGCCGACTCTTTCGCTCAGCCAGCCACGATCGACGGTGGCGATTTGGGAGACGTTGGCCACTGAGTCCTTGGGTAATCCCGACTTTCTGCGTCGAATGAGCACGTTGCCTGGTAAATCGGCTGGCACGTAACCCAGCCGCGAGCGCTCTTCGAGTTTGTCCAGCATATGCAGGGCCGCTTGCTCGTCCCCGGATTTGGCGAGAGCAAAACCTAGAGTACCCACAAAGACCGCGTTTTCGTCGGAAAGCCTGATGGCTTGCTCGAGCTCCGCGATGGCCTGGCGGTGACTCCCTATCTCCAGGTAAGAAAGAGCCAAGAAGTAATGCGTGCTGACGAATTCCGGCGCGAGCTCCAGAGTTTTCTGATATTGCGCGAGGGCCTCGTCCGTGGAAGGCCCGATAGCGCAATGATGACGCTCTCTGTGATCCCGTCGCTCAGGTACTCTGTGTTGGCATCGGCGCTTTGATTTTGAACGGCAGCACCGCGAGAGATTGGATGCGTCGCTTCAGGCCGCTATCGCTTCGGATGGTGCGCCGAACTGGGTTCTTTTTCTTCGGAGGCTCAGCAACGCTCTCCGATTCCTCGCTCTTTTTAAGCGCTTTCAGGTCGATGAGCATGTCCTTGACCACTTGGTACCGCTCTTCGCGGTTCTTCCGAAGTGCCTTTGTCACGATGTGCTGGAGCTCTTCGACGTCTTGCGGCAGCAGCTTCAACGCCACGTTGCGCCCGAGCTCGAGGTCCTTCGCGAGGTAGACCTCGCCCAAGCCGCCCCGAGCAAGAGACTTCAACTCACGGTAGTGCGAGACGGTGGTATCCGGTTCCAAGGAAGCGCGGCATGGGGCAAGAATCTAGCTTTGCTTCTCCAAGGAAGCTCAGACCCAGCCGAGCTCTTTCATCGCCAATCCCGCATGCCAGATCTTGGTAACGTGACGGATCTTGTCCTCGCCGAAGTCCATCACGTACACGTAGTCTGTTCTCATGCTCTTGCCCGTCGGCGGGCAGGGACCACCCTCGCCGGTATGCGTGCCAAAGAAAATGCCATACGCGCAGACATTTTTCCGCTCATCGTCGGTGGCTAGTGACTTGAGCTCGTATCCTGTCTCGGACATGAACGTGAGAAGATCCTTCATCCAGTTCGTGTACTGCTCCACACTCGTGATGTCGGCGAGTGGCTCGGCTTGCGCGGAGAACGTTGCGTCGCCGTGACAGTACTCTTTGCATCCCTCCCATCCTTTTCCCTCGTCGCAGGCCTCGAAAAAGCTCTTGGCGATCTCAGTCATTGATGGCATCAGTTTTGGCTCCTATGGATAACGGTCAGAGCAAGCGACTGTAGCATGGCGCTACCGGAAAGGACAAAGGAATCGCAATTACAGGAAGCTCGCCGAGCGAATGGTGCTCGCCTTCTCAGAAATCGAGCAGGTAGGTAAATTTTGCGATGAGGGCTCGATCGATGCGACGGCCTGACTCATCTCGTCTCTCGTTGTACACGAGAAAGAAGTCCGACAACGGCCGGTGAATGACGTTGAAGCGGATATTGCTGTTCCATTCCTGGACGACCGAGTTGTATTGAACGAGGGCATCCAAGAACATGGTCGTGCTGAAGGAGTATTTGACGCGGGACGCAAACTGATTCGTCGTGAAGTCTCCCTCCTCGAGATCGATGTCGTTGTAATTCCAAGACACTTCCGTGGTCAACCGGGGTCCGAGTTTCAGCGCTCCGTTGATGTTGACGTTGAAACTATTCCCCGAATAAAAACTCCCGGAAGCGGCTCTTCCGCTAAAAGACAATGTACGGCTCGAGTCCGTGGCGAAGCGGACGAAGTGCTCGCGGAAATCATGAGACCCGGCCATGATGGTGGTGGTGGGATGGATATTGAAAGGATCGCTGAGGTTCTCCAGGCTTCCGTTACTGCCGGTGCCGAACAAGCCGCCGTTTTGGAAGAAAAAGAACAAGGTCCAGTTGGTGTATCGGCTGACCAGCTCTCCTTGCTGGTCGGTGAAGTCATGGACATTGATCCCCGGTTGGATCTCGCGAAGCCATCTTCTGCCCCACGATTTGGCGGTAGCGGTATTGAGCCTGAGCCGTGATTCGCCGCACACCGACACGGGGTGCGAAGCCCACCTCGGGGTTGAAGTTGTCATCGAGTGTGGACCACGACGCCTCGAGATTCACGCTTCGGTTGCGGTAGGACCAGCCGATCCTCCCGGCCCCGTCATCTCCAGAAAGACCGGGCGTCTTCGTCTTGGCCCAATAAGCGTTGACGTCCATTTGCGGCGCGTGACCCTGAAATTCGCATCTACGCCGATGCTGCGGTTGAAATGTGAAGAGTTCATCGACTCCCGATTGATGAACATGACACCGATATCGGAGTTGGCCAGGATGTCTCTTTTGACGCGAACGACGCTGAAGTTGTCGCCCGTCGACAATCCCTCCTCTTCGCCGGTCTGAATGCTCAAGAGACCGATTTGGTAGGCGCCGTAGCGGCCAGTCAGCCGACCACCCCCCTGCACCGGAATGGGTCTTCCCTCGGAGAGCCCGATGCGACGGCTGAAGAACAGCAATAGATCATTTCCTCGCGTCTGGCCTGCCGGAAAACCCGATCCCGCGCTGAGGCCGGCCTGCCGGCGGAACCGCCTGAACCGTGGATCTTCCGGTGGACCGAACCGAAAGATTCCCGCGTTCTCGAGGAAAAAATCTCGTTTCTCTGGAAAGAACAAGCTGAAGCGCGACAAGTTCACCTGTTGCAGATCGGCCTCCGCCTGGGAAAAATCTGTGTTCAAGGTCAAGTCTAGAGTGAGGCCGGTTGAAACGGAGACCTTTGCATCGAGGCCGCCCTCGAAGCTCCCGTCCGTGTCCGAGTCACTGCTCTCGCTGACGTTGGCGGTGGCGAAGGGCGTGAGCTTGAACCTCGTGCCCGGCCGCAAGTCACGGAGCTCCTCGAGCGTGCCGGCGAGGGAGACCCGTGAAGCGTCGTAGATGCGGGGAATCGGTGACCAGTAGCTTTCTTCGTTGAACCTCCGGTTGCGGCGAAGGAAGTTGATCCCCCAGTTCTGGCTGTCGACGTTCTTGAATTTGAGTGTCTTGAAGGGTATCGCAAACTCCGCCGTCCAGCCCCGATCTTCGATCTGCCCGGCCACGTGCCATACCCCGTTCCAGTCTTCGTTGAACTCCTGGCCTTCGCTGAGAGACTGAGCGTCGGACTTGGCGCCCATCGGATTCGTCGAGAAGATGTAGCTGTTGCGGCGGTCGTGAAACGTGTCCAGTATGACGCTGAACCCGTCTACGGCAAACGTGGCGAAATCACGAGTAAGATCCTTAATGATGAGGCTGTCGGGATCGTCGTCGTGAGCCAGCACACCGAAGTAGAGGTTGTTCTCGTCGTAGAGAACGCGAACCTCGGTGTCGAACATGGCCGGGGCGCCCTCCTCGGGCTCACTTTGGATGAAGTTTGTCGCTATCGGTGCGCTTTTCCATGCTTCCTCGTCGAGGACACCGTCGATCACGATGGGCCCTTCAGCTCGGGTGGCATTGAGTCTTCGCTCTAATCGAGCGCGCTCGTAATCGATGGGACTGTTTTGGGCTGCGACGAGTGGCGCGACTCCCAGAAGGGCGAAGGTCAAGCAGGATAGGCGGTGTGTCATTCGCATGGGTCAATCAATCGAGATGCTAATTTGTGGAGGATGGCAGACATTGCATAGGTGACTGTAGAGCGCCAGCAGCCAAAACGGCACGGACGTCTGGAAGTTGTAGAGGTCGACCTTACCGAGGCGTTTGACGGCCCAGAGCTTCGCTCCGTCTGTGAGTTTCGTGAAGAGGTCCAACTGGCCCATGGTACATCGCTGCGCCCCAAAAGTTAGGCGGAGGAACCGTCCTCGCGAATGGGACGTGAATGAGCGACGGACGGGCGTAGTGAAGCGGGCAAGCCAATGCCGTCGAGGGTGTTTGGACGGGCTCAACGAGTCGTCTTCAGAAATCGCTCGTAGCCGTCGAGCTCCGGGTCCTCGGTCGCGCGCATCTGCTCGAGCATCAACGCGCGGTATCTCTCGACCTCGGGACGATGGTTCGGCTCCTCCATGAGATTTACGAGCGCATCGGTATCCTGACTGTAGTCGTAGAGCTCCTCCGTTGTGCGGTAGATCAAATGCTCGACGCGAAGCGCAATCGCGGGATCGTGTCGAGCCGCCTCCTTCATCGCGGGAAAGGTAAGACCCCGCATCGAGTTGTTGAAGAACTTCTTCTCACCATTCGCCCAGGCGTTATAGATGTAGCCGAATCGCCGGTCGATAATCGATCGCATCGGATACCATTCCGGTGCAATCGTCACGTTCATGTGGGTGAACGCGAAATCGAAACCGTCTTGCTCCTCGCCACGGAGGGCGCCGACAAACGACCGGCCATCCGCTCCGGCTAAATTCGACGCCCCGACGGCGTCGAGGATGGTTGGCGCAAGGTCGATCCCCGACACGACGTGCCGGTCGTCCACGGCGCCCACCCGGACGACGCCAGGCCAGCGCACGATCCAGGGCGTCCGAGTCGAGTGCATCCAGACGTTTGTTTTCGCGAAAGGAACGGCGATGCCGTGGTCCGAGAGAAACATAACGAGCGTCGAGTCCGTAAGCCCCGCATCGTCCAACGCCTGGAGCACGGCGCCCGTGGTCTCGTCCGCCCGTTTCACCGACGTGTAGTACTCGGCGAGCTCCTGGCGAACATCTGGGAGATCGGGCAGAAAGCCGGGGACGGGAATCTCTGCTGGATCGAAGACGACCTCGGCCCGCGGGAAGCCTCCGCCATATTGGTGGTTCTTGCTGTTGGCGTCCGTTTTTCGTTGTCTTTCTTCGGCCGCGCTCCCGGCGAAAGGCCGATGGGGATCCTGCACGTTGGCCATCAAGAAGAACGGTTTGCCGGCCGCCTTCGCTTCGTTCATGAAGCGAAGCGCTCGTTCGTGGTAGAGCGCCGGGCTTCGTCCGTTCTCGAGCTCTCGTGCCGGCACAATCTCCGCCCACGCGTCTGGGCGCGAGGGGATCACGTGGCCGGACTTGGCCATGAGCCCCGTGTGGAATCCGCGATCGCGGAGGGCTTCGGCTAGAGTCGGAACGTCCGGCCGGATCTCCTCGAAGCCGAGGGCGCCGCTTCGATGCGGGTAGCGTCCGGTCATCCACACCGCGCGCGTGGGCTGACAGATCGCGATGGTGACATGAGCGTGCTCGAAGCGGAGCCCTTCGCTTGCCAGCCGGTCGATGTTCGGCGTGAGGTTCGGAATTTTTGCGCCGTATACGCCGACGGAGTCCCAGTTCATGTCGTCGACGGTGATGAGAAGAACGTTAGGCGGCTCCTGCGCGTAGACCGTCTGAGCGAAAAGCGCTACGCCGAGGATCGAGGCCTTAATCTTCATTGGCCGACGGGTCCAGCGCCGGTCTCGATAATGTTCCGCTCCCGATCGATCCACGCGACATAGGCATTTCCCGGCAGGAACGCGTCATGCGCCTCGGCGAGAAGATGCTGGAGCGTCGCCTCGAGCTCGTCCACAACGCTGGCGTGGTCCGCGTCATCGCTCAAGTCGTTCATTTGCTCCGGATCGGCCAGATCGTCGTAGAGCTCGGTCTCGCCCGTGATCCAACGCGCGTAGGTGTATTGCTTCGTCTTCACCGCGCGCCACTCCGGCCAGCTCGCGCCAGGCTGGGACGCGGTCATGAAGTAATCCCAATGCGCGGTGTAGTTGCTCATCAACACCGCGTCGCGCTGCGTCACCTCCCCGTCGAGGATCTCCGGGCTCAAGTCGATCCCGTCGAGGCCTCGTGGTGTCTCGAGCCCGGCCATGCGGATCAGCGTCGGCATGTGATCGAGCGGCGTCTGCAGCGTGTCGGTGCGAGATCCCGGCGTCACGTGTCCCGGCCAGCGGACGAGCATGGGTACCTGCACAGCCTCGTCATAGGGCACCATCTTGTTGCGGCGTCCGTGACTTCCGAGCATCTCGCCGTGATCGGAAGTGAACACGACGATCGTGTCTTCGGCCAATCCCGATGTGTCGAGATATTCGAGGATGCGTCCCATATTGTCGTCGGCGTTCTTCGACATCGCATAATACGCGCGCGCTTCCGTTAGGTTCTGGCCGGTGTGCATGTCAGCCGGCACGTTGTCGTCCCACGTGAGCGTCTCGGGCACTTGTTCGAGATAACCCTCGGGCAATCGATCCCACGGCGGGTGCGGCGGATGAGGCGCGACCATGATGAAGAAAGGTTCGTTCGCACGACGCGCCTCCTCCATGTAGTCGATCGCCATATCCGTCAGAGCATCCGACTCGTAGCCGTCCATGATGAGCTTTTCGGGCGCGTCGCGATAATAAGGGGCGGCGAGGAACTCGACGTGAAAATTGAACGCGGCCCAGTCCTCGAAACCCAACCGTGCTGGCCCGGGAGGCACGAAGTTGAAGTCCGGATTTTCGTCGATGTATGGCTGGGCGTGTTCCCAGGAGCCTTCCTCCTGCCCGACCCACGCCATCTTGTGGCTGCCGGCTGAGAGGTGCCACTTGCCCATGAACGCCGTCCGGTAGCCGGCCGAGGAGAACACATCGGCGATATTCGTTTGCGACGTATTGGCTTCGAGGAAGTTCAGCATGATCCCCGTATGGGTCGGGTAGCGTCCGGTCATGAGCATGCCGCGATACGGCGTGCATACCGGCGTCGTCGAAAGAGCGTTCGTGAAAAGCATGCCTTCACGGGCTAGCCGATCGAGATTTGGCGTGGTGATGTTCTTGCCGCCGCCATAGGCCCCGATGATGTCAGGACGGTATTGATCATAGAAGACGAAGAGAACGTTGGGGCGCTCGACGTCGGCGGGGGTCTCGGGCTGCGAAGTCGTACAGGCCGCCCATGCCAAGAGGATTCCGGAGAAGCTCAGCCGTTTCATAATGCGTGCAGGATACGGAAAGCACACGAGAAATCAACCCCGACGTCCGAGGCCAACTCGCGGGCACGACTCGACGTCTTCCTATGCCGAACGGAGTCATCTTGGCGGGCTATCGTCGAGATTCGCGGACTTCACCGAGACTCGTCGTCGAGCTCGAGATCTTCCAAACTCACTGCCTTCCCGGCTCGCACGCTCCGCCGGGCGGACTCGATGCGCGCGAGAAAACGCGGGTCGTTCTCCAGTCGATAGTCGATCCAATCGTCTTCGGAGTGGAAACCAATGAGCAAACCGGCTGGCTTCCCGTGTCGGGTAATGATCACTTCCTCCTTCTCCGCAAGACGCAGATATCTCGAGAGGTCGTCCTTGACTTCGGAGAGCGCTACTTTCTTCATTCCTCCTCCCCTCTTTGCTCCAGCCATTCCGTTGCTTTGGACTTCAGAACGATCGCAAGAATTTCTACGACCGAGTCGGAGACGTCGTAGAAGACAGGAACGTCATCGACCCTGAGTCGGTACTGCGGACGAGACATCCCTCGAAGTCGCTTGATTCGACTCCTGCCGGTTTTTGTCGGCTCATGTCGCAAGTGGGTCTCGATAGCGTCCCGAACTTTCGATGGCACGGTTGCCGGCAGTCGACGGAAATCCTCGACGGCCTCCGGAGCGACGACGACCTCGTGTCGCATTCTGGCTATATTATAGCCAGACTTTTGCTCCGAGGCAATGGTCGAGTTTTCTGATGTTCGGAAATGCGATCCTGCACATTACAGGTACGGTGGCCCTCAATCGCTACGCTCCTGGGACCGTCACTTTTGTCGTTCTCTCTCTCCCGTTCTTCTTCCTATTTGTCCTCCGCGCTCTGCGGCAATTCAGCCTTGGATGGGTCAACGCGGCGGCTGCTGTCTCGGTTGCGGCGTTTCCCATGTTGCTTCACGGCTACTTGATCATTTTTCGCGCCAGCCGGTTGTTCTGATGCCGGGCTTGCTTTGCCTCGGCATCGCCATATAATCGCCGCTTACCACGGTGAGGCCCACTCCATGACGTCAACCCGTCTCTCTTCGCTCGTAGTCACGCTGACGATCTGTGGCAGTGCGACGGCGGGGGCGATCCAAAGCCCCGACTTCGCCCTTGACGTTCTGCCGATCTTCGAATCGTCGTGCACCGTTTGCCACGGCGCGGAGCTTCGGGAGAGCCAGCTTCGTCTGGATTCCGAAGCGGCTGTGATGCGCGGCGGCCTCTCGGGGCCGGTCCTCGTTCCCGGGGATAGCGAGACCAGTCTTCTTATCCATCGTCTCGTCGGCGTGGAAAAACCTCAAATGCCCATGGGCGGCGAGCCGTTGAGCGGAGACCAGATCGCGAAGGTTCGCGCGTGGATCGATAGCGTCGAGCCAAGTGCACCCGTGCTTCCCGCGAGCACGCATTGGGCTTACGTAAGCCCGGTGGAGCCAGAGCTACCGATCGTCGAAAACTCCGACTGGCTACGCAATCCGATCGACGCCTTCGTTCTCGCCGCACTCGAGAAGAAAGAACGGGCACCATCGCCCGAAGCCCAAAAAGAAACGCTCATAAGACGACTGAGCCTCGACCTCATCGGTCTTCCACCGAGCCTCGAAGAAATTGATGCGTTTATCGCGGACGGACGTCCCGCCGCTTACGACGCGCTCGTCGACCGCTTGCTGAGCTCGCCGCGCTACGGAGAGCGTTGGGCGCGCCCGTGGCTCGACCTCGCGCGCTACGCGGACACCCACGGCTACGAGAAGGATGGCCAGCGCTCCATCTGGAAGTATCGGGACTGGGTGATCGACGCCCTCAACCAGGATATGTCGTTCCGTCAGTTCACCATCGAGCAAATCGCCGGCGACATGTTAGAGGACGCGACGCTCGAGCAAAGGGTCGCGACGGGGTTTCACCGCAACACCCTCTTGAATCAAGAAGGCGGCGTCGACGACGAGGAAGCGCGGTGGGAGACGCTCGTCGACCGGGTCAACACGACGGCGACCGTGTGGCTCGGTTCGACACTCGCCTGTGCGCAGTGCCACAACCACAAATTCGATCCGTTCAGCCAGCAGGACTATTACAAGTTCATGGCGTTCTTCGACAACTCGGCTTACGAGATTTTGAAGCTTGGCCAGGGTGAGTCCTGGGTTGTCGAGCCCGAGCTTTCGCTCCCGACACCGGAGCGGGCGGCCCAAGCGCTCGTGATCGAGACGGAGCTCGAATCGCTTCGCCTCGAGTTGGACACGCCGACCACTTCACTCACGGCGGACCAGCTGCGATGGGAAGGGGCGTTGCGGCGAGCCGATGCCGATTGGACGACGCTCCGGCCCCTCGAGGTCCGGTCACGAGGTGGCGCGGAGCTCACGGTGCTCGACGATGGATCGATCCTGGTGAGCGGAGACAATCCGGAAGCGGATACGTATGAGATCGAGGCCGCCCCTGACTCCACGGACATTATTACTGGTATTCGTCTCGAAGTTCTCGAGCATCCGTCGCTTCCCAACGGAGGGCCGGGACGTGATGCAGACGGAAACTTCTTTCTGAGCGACTTCGAGATCGAAATTGCTGGTACGCGTGTCGAGCTCGACGATGCCGTCGCCAATGACTTCCAGCGAGGCTATGACGTCGCGCGAGCGCTTTCGAGCCGTCCCGGCTCCGGTGGATGGGCTCTCGACGGGTCGCCGTCAAGACCCGGGCTACCCCGGCAAGCCGTCTTTGTTCCGAGCGAAGCGTTCACGGCAGCTCGGCTGACGATTCGGTTGAAGCACAACATGCGCCGCGCGGCGCGCAACCTCGGCCGCTTTCGTCTTTCGACGACGTCGATCGAGAAGCCACTCGGGATCGTTCGCCTTCCGGCGCGGCTCTACCCGGTTCTCGATATCGCCCTTTCCGATCGCACCGAAGAGCAAGCGACCGACGTCGCCGCCGTCCATCGCTCGGTCGCCCCGCTTCTGGATCCGGTTCGGGAACGGGTGGCCGAGCTCGAGCAAGCGCTAGACGCACTCGCGATACCGACAACGCTCGTGCTCGAAGAGCGTGATTCACACGCGCGTCCGTCGACGCCGCTGCGGGTCCGGGGGAGCTTCATGAGCCCGGGAGAGCTCGTATACGCGGACGTGCCGTCTGCGCTCCACGAGCTTCCCGCCGATCAGATGCCCAATCGGTTGGGCCTCGCCCACTGGCTCGTCGATCCGGACAACCCCTTGACGGCCCGGGTGACGGTCAACCGGCTGTGGGAGCAGATATTCGGTCGCGGGCTCGTCGAGACGAGCGAGGACTTCGGGTCGCAAGGTTCGGCGCCGTCCCATCCCGAGCTTCTCGATTGGTTGGCGACGCGATTCATGGCCGAAGGTTGGAGCCAGAAGTCGATGCTCCGGACGATCGTGACTTCGGCGACCTATCGCCAAAGCTCGGCCGCGCCTGCCGAGCTGTGGGAGCTCGACCCTTACAATCGCCTGCTGGCGCGGGGCCCGCGCTTCCGCGTCGAGGCCGAGATGGTGCGCGACATAGCGCTCACGGTGAGCGGGCTCATCAATAATAAGGTAGGGGGGCCGAGTGTCTACCCCTACCAGCCGGAGGGCGTTTGGAACCGGCCGTATAGCAGCTATCGGTGGGAGCTCAGCGGTGGGGAGGCCCGCTACCGCCGCGCGCTCTACACGTTCATCCGGCGAACGGCGCCGTACCCGAGCCTCACCACCTTCGACGCGCCGAGCCGCGAGCTTTGCACGGCCCGACGGGTTCTGACGAATACGCCGCTCCAGGCCTTGACGGTGCTCAACGACCCTGTTTTTTTCGAGGCGGCGCAGCATCTTGCCCAGCGGATGACCACCGAAGTGGACGGCGGGGCGGCCATGCGCGCCAGCTACGGCTTTCGCCTTGCCGTATCGAGAGTCCCCACGTCGACGGAGCTCGACTTTCTTCTTGCCTACTACCGTCGGGAGAAGGCGCGATTCGAGCGCGACCTGGTCGCCGCTTTCGAAGTGACCGCGGGCGTTTCGGACGGGAGCTCTGAGCTCGCCCTCGTGGATCTCGCTGCCTGGACGATGGTGGCCAACGTCCTTCTGAACTTGGACGAGACGGTCACGAAGGAGTAATGGTGAACGAAGACAAACTCCGAGCGATCACGCGTCGGTATTTTTTCGAACGAGCGGGTTTCGGCGTCGGGGGGGCCGCGCTCTTGAATCTTCTCGAGGGTGAGAGCCGTGCGAGCTCCGCGCAATACCTCACCCGGCCCGCGAAGGCGAAAAACATCATCTATTTGTTCATGGCCGGGGCCCCCTCGCACATGGACCTCTTCGACGACAAACCCAAGCTTCGCGAGCTGGACGGCCAGATTTGTCCGCCGGAGCTTCTTCAGGGAGAGCGGTTCGCGTTCATCGAAGGCGCCCCAACGATTCTGGGCTCGCCCTATACGTTCGATCGTTACGGTCAGTCCGGAACCGAGTTGTCAGAGCTTCTGCCTCACCTTGCTGAGGTCGTCGACGACATCGCGGTAGTGAAGTCGATGCACACGGGCCAGTTCAACCATGCCCCCGCGCAAATCTTCATGAACACCGGTCATCAGATCGTTGGCCGTCCGAGCATGGGCTCGTGGTTGACCTACGGCCTCGGAAGCGAGAACGAAGACCTCCCGGGCTTCGTGGTGCTGTTATCGGGTGAGAGCGATCCTGACGGTGGGAAGTCCTGTTGGGGGAGCGGCTTTTTACCGACGATTCATCAGGGCGTCGAGTTTCGCTCGCAAGGAGCGCCCGTGCTCTACCTCGAGAACCCGGACGGGGTCTCGGCCGAGAGCCGTCGCGCGTCGCTCGACACCATCGGTGAGCTCAATGCCGAGCGCGCTAAGGTCGTGGGAGACCCGGAAATTGATACGCGCATCGCGTCCTACGAGCTAGCCTATCGGATGCAGACGAGCGTTCCCGAGCTCATGGACATTTCGAACGAGCCGGAATCCGTTCATAGCGCTTACGGGACCGAACCTGGCCAGGCTTCGTTCGCCAACAATTGTTTGCTAGCGCGGCGCCTCGTCGAGCGTGGCGTTCGCTTCGTTCAGCTCTATCACTGGGGCTGGGACCACCACGGCACCTCGAGTGTGGACGATATTGCCACGGCGCTCCCCGCGCTCTGCGAGCAGACCGACCGCGCGTCGGCGGCGCTCGTGAAAGATTTGAAAGAGCGCGGCATGCTCGACGAAACGCTCATCGTGTGGGGCGGCGAGTTCGGTCGCACGGCCATGAACGAAGGGCGTAACAACTCGAAGTTCATCGGTCGTGACCACCACCCGCGCGCGTTCACGATGTGGCTCGCCGGTGGGGGAGTTACGCCCGGTATCACCGTCGGCCGCACCGACGAGCTCGGCTACAACATCGTCGAAGATCCTGTCGACGTGCACGACCTGCACGCCACGGCGCTACATCTGCTTGGGGTCGATCACGAAAGACTCACCTATCGCTTCCAGGGAAGGGACTTTCGCCTGACCGACGTGTACGGGAAGGTCGTCTCGAAGCTCGTCGGGTAGGGCGCAGGTTTCTTGGCGATCAGCGATTCAGAAGAATTGTCGCTTGCCTGTGGGCGATTCCCTATGCGCTTACGAGGGCGCCTCGGCGTAAACCACTGACAACGTTGTGGTCCTTCGATGGCACGAGGATTGCTTTGTTGAGTCCAAACTCTCCACATCAGCTCACTTCCACAATCTAGGAGCGAACGATGACTCTCCGAAGCAAAACGATCTTACCTCTGTTCTTGGGCCTTTCACTGCTCTTCGGGTGCGGGGGAGATTCCCCGACGACACCCTCGACGACGTCCTCGGCGGGAGACCCCTCGACCACCGCAGCGCCCACTACCAGCGAGAATGTTGGCGTAACGCAAGCGCAAGCCGGACAGATCGATGCGAGCATCGACGCGAGCGTTGCCGATATCTTCGATGCGATTGCCAACGCGATCCGAAGCGCCTTTTCGCAGGGCCCGGGTGGCTCCGCTCAGCTCAACATCGCCTTGTGCGACCCCTCGATAAACCAAGTGGGAGACGATGTGACGATCGCTGGCTCCTGCTCGGTGGATTGCGATGCGTCCGGTACGGCAACCCTCAGTGGGACGCTTCACTTCACGCCGTCGACGAGCGCCCTGCGAGGACAGGGCAACATCCTCTACAAGGAGTGTCAGGCCGAGAACGCCGGGGCGATCATCGATGGGACGACCTTTGTCGGCGGTACCGGCCACTATCCGGGAGCTTTCTCGGGCACGGTCAGCGGAAACGTTTCCGTCTATACGCGCGGTTCGGGAGGGGGACTGGTGCTCGTTGACAGCAGCTATGGGATTGACAGAAACTTTACCGTTCAGCTTCGCTAGCAGGTACTGAAAAACGTCGGCACCCGGCGGCGCGTCCGAGTCCATCACGTCCCCGGCCCGAGAAATCAGTTACTTCAGCATGTCTCGGAACGTCCAGACCATCGCCTTCACATCCATTGTAGCGGCATCGAACGTGTTCGAGCTCGGATTCGATCCTGATTCTGAGCTGTTGCAGGGCGAGCCGACCCCGATTACGGGGGGTTCCCGGCTCTTCGTCGCTCCGCAGCCCTCGCCCGATGGAGAATCGTTGGTCGCCTGGACCACGATACCGGATGAGGGAATCTCAATCGTGAGTGAGGATGGTCGGAGCCTACGCGAGCTGCCCGTGGCGGCTGGTGGCAGGTATTTCGGGTCGAGGCTGTGTGTCGCCGCCGGGCGTTCCGAAGGCCATGAACGGCTTTCCTTCTTTCAGTACGAGGGCGGGGTTGATGTTGTCCCTGCCAATTACGAACCGCTGTCAACGTCCGACGCTCCTTCGCGCCTCGTCTGACGGAGGTTGGGCTCTGAAGCCGATGCTCACGAACATCCGTGCGCCTTGTTCCACGCGCCTGACGAGATCGTTGGTCCCGTTCACCGCGACGGGAAGACCGAACTCTTTGCCGGTCGCAAGAATCGTATCCACCGCGGCCGCGACGGCCTCCCGGTCGCCTGCATAGGACGCGTTCAAGTCTCCCGAGCCTGCCCAAAGGATGGCGCCAATGTTTCCCTCGCTGAGGGTGCGAGCAATGTCGCGGACGTTCTCGACGCCCAGCTTATTCTCGATGATGAATATCGGGATCAGGCTCCCGGCGGGGTCGAGCTTCCAGATGTCCGCACGCTGACGATATTCCCGGGTCGACAAGCCCCAGTACCGGGCCGCGATGGATGGGCTCGAGCCGCGAATGCCATCGGGCTCGAAGTCCGGACTGCCCGGGGCCTGTGGGTATCGCATCGCTCGAATCGCGTGCAGCACTTGTTCTACGGTCTCGGTGTGGGGAAAGACAAGCCCGTGAACACCCTGATCCAGGACGTTCTTGATGAGCCACTCGTTCCCTTCGCGAGCGTTGAAGGGCATCCGCACGAAGACCGACTTGGTCGCCGTGATACCCGCCTCCGCAATGGTGCGGCGATCTAGAAGCCATTGCATGTATTCGGTCAAGCGAGGAACATCGAAAGGAACGTGCTCCAGATCGTACACGACGAAGTCGTAGTTTTTGTTCGCGGCGTGGGCGACCGCGGATTCCCGGTCGCTTCCAACGCCGATATAGTTGACGAACTGCCCGAAAATAGGCTTGTCCTGCTCGAGCAAGGGCAGGACGTTGTTGACGGGAACTTGCTGCCCGAACAGCACGGTCGTGTAAAGCGTCCCAATGATCGAAAGCATCCAGGCGGCAGCGCACTTTCTCGTTTTCATTCTCTTGCTCCCCGATAGGTGAATTTGCCGGCCAGTCTGGCGCAGGTCCCGTCGCCTGGCCGGGTGTCGTAGTGTTGACCCCTGGGCCGAAATCCGCAACCGGATTGACAGCGAATCGACTTGATGATTCGATGCCAGCTTGAAGAGGGAGGATTGTATGAACAAGTCGACGCGTAGGGATTTCGTTCAGCGGGCCGCGGTGTTGACCGGCGGTGTCGCGGCGGCAAGCGTTTCGTCGGCCGGCAGTGCTGTGACCGAGGGGGCCGCACAGGCAGGCGCTTCTCGCCCGATGTCGAAAACCGCGAGGCTGAGAGCTTTGCTACTCACACCGGGCGTTGCCATTGTGCCGGAAGCCTATAGCGTGTTCACCGCCCGGCTCGCCGAGATCAACGGCTTTGAAGCGATTTATGTCGGTGGCAACATGATGGCCGGCATGTATCTCGGCATCGAAGACTGGGGCCTGATCGATACCGCCGAGCTGGTGGAGATCGGTGGACGGATCGCGAGAGGCGTTTCGGTTCCGGCCATCGTCGACGCGGACCAAGGTGGTGAGACCGCGCTCAACGCCTACCGGAGCGTTACCGCCTATGAGAGCGCGGGCATTGCTGGATTGCATATCGAAGATACAAAGAACCCCAAGCATATGGGGCAAGGCAAGAGCGAGCTCATGGCGCTCGATGAGATGCTGCTGCGCATCGCCGCTGCCGTCGACGCGCGATCCGATCCGGACTTCGTGATCATCGCCCGCTCTGATTGTTTGATATTGGGGTCGAATCGCGGCGACGCGGATGAGGCCATCCGCCGCGGTATCGCGTTCGCCGAAGCGGGCGCGGACGCTTTTTTCTGCGTCGGGATGAAGAGCGACCAGGTCGAGGGGATCGCCCACGGCGTGCCGATCCCGCTCATCGCGCTCAACATCCCGCTGCCGGCCGTGCGCGACACGGGTCTGAAGATGGACATCCATGCCGTGCAGGTCTATCAGGCCGCGGCGAAGTTGTACGAGACCATGATCCTCGAGCTCAAGGACGAGGGTCAGTTCCTTCGCCGTGACGAGCGCCGCCTCACGCGTGAGACCGTAGCGCAAGTCATGCATACGGCCGAATACCGGAAGCTGGCGGAGCAATGGATGAAGGTGCGCGGATGAACGTCCACGCGGGTGTCGCCGCCGCATTCACGCTTGCGAGTCTTGTCGCCGGATGCACGCCGGAACGAAGTGTTGCGCCGGACGGCGACGCGTTGGTGTTCGAAGGGGCACGCCTGATTACCGGGGACGGAAGTGCCGCCATCGAGAACGGAGCGTTCGTCGTACGCAACGGAAAGATAGAGCAGATCGGCGCAAGCAGCGCGATCGAGAAGCCAGCGGGAGCGTCAACGATCGATCTGCGCGGCAAGACCGTGATGCCGATGATCGTGAACGTGCACGGCCACGTTGGTTATATGAAGGGGGCCACCACCGGCAGCGAGCACTACAGCCGAGAGAACGTGCTCGATCATTTGCGGCGCTTCGTCTATTACGGCGTGGGAGCCATCCAGTCGCTCGGGACTGAACGCGGCGGGGTAGAGATGGACATCCGCGACGAGCAGCGTGCGGGCACGTTGAAAGACCTCGGACTGGCAACGCTATTCACCGCGGCCAACGGCGTCGTGGTGCCGACGCCGGGCTCGGTGAACGGTGGACCGTTTTTCGCCACCGACGTCGTGCACGAGGCCGCGAGCCCGGATGACGCGCGCCGATACGTGCAGGCACTCGCGGCGAGTAAACCGGACATCGTGAAGCTTTGGGTCGACGATCGCAACGGCACGAAGACCAAGATGTCAAAAGATGTCTACCGCGCGGTCATCGACGAAGCGCACCAGCAGGGCCTTCGCGCGGTCGCGCATGTCTACTATCTCGAGGACGCAAAAGACCTCGTTCACGCGGGCGTTGACGGTTTCGCGCACATGGTTCGCGCAGAGCCGGGTGTGGACGATGAGCTCGTCAGGCTGATTGTGGAAAGCGACGTCTTCGCCTGCACCACGATGACGATTCAGAAAGGCAGGGTCGACGGTCCGTCCTGGCTGGACGACCCGGCGCTCGCGGAGACCGTGAGGCCCGAGGTCATCGCCGAGTGGAAAGCTCGCATAGAAAGCGCCGCCCCTGAAGCGGTGGAGAGCGCGAAACTCCGCTACGCCTTACTCGAAGACAGCCTGCGGAAGCTCAGCGAAGGCGGCGCCCGCATCGCTCTCTGTGGGGACACGGGGCTTTTGAGCCAAGCTCCCGGATTCACGGAACACCGCGAGCTCGAAGCGATGGCGCAGGCGGGGATGCCACCGCTCGAGGTCATTCGCGCGGCCACCCAAGTCGGAGCGGCGATTCTTGGCCTTCGCGACCGTGGGACGCTAGCGCCGGGCATGCGTGCGGACTTCATCGTTCTGAATGCGAACCCACTGGAGCGGATGGCAAACTCGCGCAAGATCGCGGCGGTGTACCGCGAGGGGATAGCCATCGACCGCGCCGCGCTCAGAGCGAGCTGGACCGGTGTGGGCGAGCCTTGAACACGACTTCAGGAATCAAGCGCGCTTTGATACCGCAAGGAAGCTCGTCGAGCTACTGGTTGGCGAGCGGCAATACCGCGATCGACCCCGTTTGGCGATGGCCCGAGGCTTGGGACTGCGCCCGGACAGAGGACGTGAGACAAAATTGAAGACAACGGTGGAAAAGGGACGGCTCGCATATTGAGCGGCGGGCCATGTGTTTTTGGCCGGAAGCTACACCGCAACCAGCGGGCGCGGTTCAACTCTCCCCGGACAGAGCTCAAACGACGACACAGGTTCACCGACCCGGTCGGCTGAACGACGGTAAGCCGGCGATCGAAGCGGTCGTCATGAAGGCGTTGAGCAAAAAGATGCAGGATCGCCCGTCCACGGTCGGGCTCGCGAAGATTTCGGTCAGGGTCTCGGGCGCCGCGAGAGCGACAAGCGATCGTCGGGCACCACCTCCGGCTCCGGCGAGCCTACCTTACGATCGAGCATGAGGACGTCCCGGGCTTCTAGCCAGGAGGTTTTGCTCGGCTACGTTCTCGGAGGCGTCAGGACGGCTCTTCGGCGGGAAAGAGCTCACTGACCTCGATCACGACATCTTGCCAAGCCTCGGGCGCGACGCGATCTCCGGCGCGGTAGGTGATGCGGTCTCGGTAGGCGCCTTCTTCAGGAGAGCGAAAGACCACGAGCTCGCGGTCAACGAGGTTCACAATCCAGTATTCGGGAACGTCCGCCTCCGCGTAAAGCGGAGCTTTCGCGTTCAAATCGTAGCGAAGCGATGATGCCGCGACCTCGATGACGAGCAGACACCGCCGCGCCCGTAGCAGGCGGGAACTGGATCGGCCCCGGCGCCGTTTGTCGCAGCGCTCACCCGCGTGAACGCGAGGGCCGTCGCGTCTCGCGACCAGGAGCCCGGCCAGATCCAGTCGTCGGCCCGGAAAAGCGATTCAGCCAGACGTTCCAAGTTCTCTACTTTCAACAGCTTGGTGGGCTGTAGAGCATGCTCTGGTTGTTGCCTTTGTCGGTGCCGACCTAGAGTCACTTTATTCTTGCCGGCATAGGGAGGCTCCCGGGTCCCTTTGTCGTCCACCTTAAAGGTGGACTGCACCAAAACC
>SMVB01062834.1_pt1 | contig 31788 bp, 22 predicted proteins | sample 2456461 | NCBI WGS metagenome assembly SMVB01 (sample SAMN11095934, study PRJNA526329) | marine sediment metagenome | biome: Marine sediment; feature: Surficial sediment; material: Deep marine sediment; isolation source: Hadal surficial sediment | place: Pacific Ocean | collected 2014-05 | depth... | reverse complement strand
CGGTTTTCCTGCTGGCGATGTCGGAGATGATCCCCGCGCAGCCGCTGCAGCAAGCGGTGTCGCCGGTGGTGCTCGGCTGGGTGCAATTGTTGCTGGCGACACCGGTTGTCGTGTGGGCGGGGTTTCCGTTTTTTGAGCGCGCCGTGGCGTCGTTGCGCAACCGCAGTCCTAACATGTTCACGCTCGTCGGGCTGGGGACAGGCGTGGCCTACGTCTATAGCGTCGTGGCGACCCTGGCACCGGGTGTGTTTCCTCCGTCGTTCCGCGGCGAGGGGGGCGTGGTCGCGATCTACTTCGAGGCGGCGGCAGTCATCATCACGCTGGTCTTGCTCGGTCAGGTGCTCGAGCTGCGGGCGCGCAGCCGCACAAGCTCGGCGATCAAGGAGCTGCTCGGCCTGGCGCCGGCAACGGCGCGCCGGATCGGCGATGACGGATCCGAGCAGGACGTTCCCCTCGACCAGATTCAGGTTGGCGACCGTCTGCGCGTACGCCCGGGCGAGAAGGTCCCCGTCGACGGCATCGTGACCGACGGCGGCAGCGTCGTCGACGAGTCGATGGTGACCGGCGAGCCCATCCCGGCGGAGAAGGCCGTCGGCGACGAGCTCACCGGAGGGACCGTGAACGGCACCGGGGCGTTGATCATGGAGGCCCGCAAAGTCGGTCGTGACACGTTGCTCGCCCGCATCGTCCAGATGGTGAGCGAGGCGCAGCGCAGCCGGGCGCCGATCCAGAAGCTGGCCGATGTGGTGTCCGGTTACTTCGTTCCCGCTGTCGTGCTGGCCGCCGTGCTGACGTTCGTGCTTTGGGCGACGCTGGGTCCCGACCCGAGAATGGCCCACGCGCTGGTCAACGCGGTTGCGGTGTTGATCATCGCCTGTCCCTGCGCCCTCGGGTTGGCGACCCCGATGTCGATCATGGTCGGCATGGGGCGCGGCGCGCGGGCCGGCGTGCTGACCAAGAACGCCGAAGTCCTCGAGATCCTCGAGAGCGTCGATACGCTGGTCGTCGACAAGACCGGGACGCTGACGGAGGGTCGCCCAAAGCTGGTTTCCGTGGTCGCGGCCGATGCGGGCGAATCCGCAGACGGAAGCCCCGGTGGCGATGTCGACGGCTTTCTTGCCGTCGCCGCGGCGCTCGAGGAGGCCAGTGAACATCCGCTTGCCGCCGCCATCGTCGCCGGCGCGATCGAGAGGGGGCACTCCGTTCCGCGGGCCGACGATTTCGCCTCGCATACCGGCAAGGGAATCACCGGGCGCGTCGGCGGTCGGACGGTTGCGGTGGGCAACGAGGCGCTGATGGCGGATCTCGGCATCGACCCGGCGGGACTCACCGATCGCGCCGCGGCGCTGCGGGAGGAGGGGCAGACGGTGATGTACGTCGCCTTGGATGAGCGCCCAGCCGGCTTGTTGGGGCTTGCCGACCCGATCAAGCAATCGACCCCGGAGGCCCTGCGCATGCTGGCCGCGGAGGGTGTGCACGTGGTGATGATCACCGGCGATAACAGCGCGACCGCGGCGGCGGTGGCGTCGAGCCTCGGCATTGACGAGTTCGAGGCCGAAGTTCTGCCGGAGGGCAAGAGCGAGGTCGTCGAGCGCTTGATGGGCGCCGGGCACGTCGTGGCAATGGCCGGCGACGGGATCAACGACGCGCCGGCCCTCGCCAAGGCCAACGTCGGCATCGCCATGGGGACCGGAAGCGACATTGCCATCGAGAGCGCTGACGTGACGCTGGTGAAGGGCGATCTTCGTGGCGTTGTCCGGGCCATCCGGTTGAGTCGCACGACAATGAAGAACATCCGCCAGAATCTGTTCTTCGCGTTCGTCTACAACTCGCTCGGAGTGCCGGTCGCGGCGGGGATCCTCTATCCTTTCGTCGGCTTGTTGCTGAGTCCGATGATCGCCGCCGCCGCCATGACATTCAGCTCGATTTCGGTGATCACCAACGCATTGCGGCTCCGCAACGCCGAGTTGTAGCATCCTGCTTGGCAGACCGCGGCAAGACCGGGCACGGTCGGCTAACGAGATTCGCCCCCCCCACTACAACGGGAGTTCAGATGTCGCTACTCGAATCGTTGTTCGACACGCTGCGGGGCGGCTCACCGCGCATGCAAGAGGCCGGCGTCGACGAGACCGAAACGGTGCGCAAGATCGCCCGCGCCCTCAACGAGCTCGACACCGACCGGGCGCGCTACATCGCAACTTTCGCCTACATTCTTGGCCGCGTCGCGATGGCCGACCTGGAAATCAGCGAGGAAGAAACGCGTGCGATGGAGCGGATCGTCGTCGATCGGAGCGGTCTGCCGCCGCAGCAGGCCGTCATGGTGGTGCAGATTGCCAAGAGCCAGAACCTGCTGTTCGGCGGCACCGAGGACTTCCTCGTCACCCGCGAGTTCAACGAGATCGCCGACCGCGCCCAGAAGCTGCAGCTTCTCGATTGCCTCTACACGGTTTCCGCCAGCGACGAGAACATCTCGACCGTAGAGGACAACGAGATCAGCAAGATCGCCAACCAGCTGCACCTGAGCCGCGACGCGCTCATCCGGGCGCGCGAAGCGCACGCCGAGTACCTGGCTGTGCTCCGGCGGCCGAATGGTTCGGCGGATCAGCCGGAATCCGGCGACTGAGGGGTTTCGATCGCTGCGCCACCCGGTGAGAAAGGGCTAGCTGCTAGCGCCCGGCGGCCCCGCTGTGATCGTGGCTCACGGCTCCCCGACCACCCGCTAGCGTCGGAACTCCTGTGACGTCCGCAGCACCGGGAACACGTCGGCGTCTGCCAGCGAACGGTCGAACAAGTTCCAATTGGTCAGCCCGTCGTCAGAGCGCGGCTCCAGCAAAGAGAACGCCAGTCGTCCGAGCGGCTGTTGCACCAGGACCACGATGGTGTCGGCCGGCAGCGTGACCTCGGTGGCCTCCCAGCTTCCCTCGAGCGTACGCTCGTTGTGCCCTTGAAACGGCCTTTCGGCCTGGGTCGATGATTCGATGACGAACTGCTCGGCCTGAATCGTCATTTCCTCGCCGAGGGGTTCCATCATCACGCCGTGGAGCTCGAGCTTGATGATCGCGGCTTGCTCGTTGGCGGGGACGAAGTAGGCTGCCGGTGCCGTTTCGGTCTCGGTCGGTTGCGCTGTTCCGGCCTCGAGCATCATCACCGGGTTCACGACATCGAGCCGCTGGGTGATCATCCGGCCGCTGTAAGGGTTGAGCACGAGCTCGGTTTCGCCCATCAGGATCTCGACCGGCTCCTCCGATGGCACGAAGGCGGCGCGGACGGCGAGGTCCTCACCGACGACCGAGTGCTCATCGGCGGCGGCAACGATCTCGCGGATGGCGTCGCCATTAGTCGCCGCGTAGTTGAGGATCTCTTCGACGAACCACAGGCTTGCCATGACGCGGTCTTCGAAGGTGGCGTAGGAGTAGGCTTCGCTGAGAATGGCGAAACGATTGCGCAGGCCGACGTAGTTGTTGTTGAAGCGCGGCCGATAATCGAACGTCCGCCATACCTGCATGCCCTGGCCGCGATCGCCGCCGCCGCCGACACGGCCGCCTGCTGTCGCTCCGCGGCGCCCGCCACGGCCACCGCGCCTGCCGCCACCGCCGCCGAATCCGGCGTTGCCGTAGTAGTAGTAATCCCAGCCGTGCTTGTCCTTGATCGACTGGGTGACGGTCGGGAGCCATTCGCCGCGCAGCATCTCGTCGATTCCGGTGTAGGTGTTCGGGTGCAGCGGCGGCGAGTAGGTCACGTAGTAGGCGTGGCGGGTGCCGTTGGTGGTGTGCAGATCGACCGCCACGTGGGGGTCGTAGTTGTTCATCATCTGAACGAGCGACCGCGCCTCGGGAGCGTCCAGCTTCATGTGGTCGCGGTTCAGGTCGTAGCCCTGCGCGTTCGGGCGTTGTCCCATCCCGGCCACCGGGCCGTTCTGCGAGCCACGGTTGTCTACCTTCACGAGCTCGTTGCCGTCGGCGTTGTAGAGCGGTGCGATCAGGAGCACCAGCGACTCGTCCCACTCGGCATGCTCTCCGAGCGCCAGGTCGCGCAACATGATGAGCATGGCCTCTTTCCCACAAGCCTCGCCGGAGTGGATGCCGCCTTGGATCCAGACGCGCGTCTTGCCGCTGGCGAGCACGGCTGCGGGAGAGGCGTCGGCGACGTCACCGACGACCATCATCGGCAAGGCGCGTCCCTCGTAGGTGTAGCCGAACGTCGTCATGTGCAACCGATCAGAGGATGCGTCGAATGCTTCCATCAGCTTCACGACGTCCGCGTAGCGCGTCGTCTCCTCGAACTTGGAGCTCTCGGCCGGGGTCAGCAAGGAGCCGATATCAACGCTGCTGCCCGTCGGTGTCGGCGCGCACGCCAGTGGGGAGCAGACGGCGGCGACGATCAGGAGAGAAAGAAGGCTTCTGGATTCGGAAAAGGGGCGCATGACGGACCTCGTGGCGTGACAGGGTGCGGAAGAATTCGAGGGCACGCTGTCAGGTTCTCGGTGGGGAGGCAAGAGCAGCCGTGAACCATTGAGATATCCGGGCTGGCGGGCCGCAACCCGCAGGCGAGAGCGGAGCCCGACCGTGCCAGGGCCGCCGGCGGTCGCCGACGGCCCTGGCAAGAAACCGCACGTTGATCCGGTTGGTCTTCGCCTTCGACTCAGCTCCTCCGTATGCGGATATTACCGGCGGAAGTTCGCAGGTGGAGCTCGGGCCCGCCGCCGTTGATGCTGCCGCGGATCGAATTGCGACCCACGGTGCCGTCGATGGAAAAATCGCTCGCCACGTTCCCGATGCTGGTGCGGGCGTCGACATCCACTGCGATCCCCTCCGCCAGCGTCACCGTCACCGTGCCTGCGCTCGTTGACAGACGGCAATCGCCGGACGGCTGCCGGGTGATCGTGGCGCTGACGTTGCCGCCGGAAGTCGTCGCCTCGATCGTTCCACCGACTTCCTTGACCTCGATGTTGCCGCCCGCCGTCGAGGCGTGTACTTCGCCGCCGGCGCGCTCGATGCGGATCGAGCCGCCGGAGGTTTCGGCGTCGACGTTGCCATCGACGTCGCCGATCGTGATATTGCCCCCTGAGGTGCTGACGTCGGCGGATCCGGACGACCCTTCGAGGGTGATGTTGCCGCCGGCGGTGTGCGCCCACACGGTTCCGCTGATGTTGCCGAAATCGAGGTTGCCGCCCGCGGTCTCACTACGCAGGTCGCCGTTGAGGTCATCGACCTCGATGTTGCCGCCCGCAGTTTCCAGGTCGACGTTGTAATCACGCGGCACGCTGATCTCGAATCTCACCCGAAGCGGCGTGTTGCGATACTCGTCGTTCCACCGGTCGCGTGCCCGGTCGCTGACTTCGGTCGTTACGATGATGTCGTTCCCCGACTGCGACACGTTGACCTGGTGCTCCGCGAGGATTTGCTGGGCGTCGTCTTCGTAGCGTTCGCGTACCTCGCGAATCACCTTCACATCGACGCTGCTGCCGCCCGAAGTGCTGACCTCGATGCTGCCGAAGGAGGCGTCGATCTGCAGCGTTCCGCCGCGACCGACGTTGAAACTGCGTTCGACGTTGTCCTGGGTTGGGGCAGGCTCGGTGGCCGGGGCCGGATGCGCCCCCACGAGCGCCAGCGCCGCCATTACGGCGGTCGTCACGAAGGTCTTCTTCATCGTTGATTCCTTTCTAGCAGACCGTGGTGAAAGTGTGATGGATCTGGTTGCGACGACAAGAGGGGCCGTCCTGAGAACGGACCGTCGCCGCGCCTTCGAACGCTTCCAATGAAACGTCGCCGTCCTGGGTCAGCAGATCCAGATCGAAGCGCGACGGAAGGCGCACTTCGATGACGACGCTCATCCAACTGCCGGAGCGCCCGCTGTTGCTGGGCTCGTTGTCACTCTCGATTACGAGAGTGTCACCCTCTTCCCGGACACGGTAGTTGGTGCGCTCGAAGCGATCACGGGCCCACTCCATATTGTTGGAGCGGAGTCGGATAGCGACCTCCGTACTACTCGTAGTCGTGACCATGATGGCGAGATCGGCATCGTCGACTCGGACCCGCAGCGTGCCGCCGGCGGCGAGGTCAAAGTTGTGCTGCTGCATTTGCTCCCACAGGTACTGATCCCGCTGCGGCCCCGCCCAGACCAATGAGACGGTCAGCGCCGGAATCACCAGGGCGGCCATCAGGGCGGTTTTCGAAAACGAGGGCTCTGTCCGTTCGTGGTTGGGCATGATTCCTCCTCAATGTGGATACATCGACTACGCAAGGTTGGACGTCCGGGTTCCGCGTAGGGTTTAACCCGGGTTGCCCCGCAGTTCTCCGCGCCTTCCTGCTGCGGACGCGGAGAAGCGTTCGTCTCCATGCCCTCGCGACGGAGGGCGGTGGGTGAGGAGGGTCAGGAGGGTACTGAGGATTCGCGAGCTCGCCGCCCGCGAGCGGCTCGCGGATTCTACGCGGGGGCGGAGGTGTTGATCTGGTGGCCGCCCGAGCCCTTCGCGGCGCGGAGCCTCGCCGAGGCGACCGCGAAGAGTGCCTCGGCGCTATCGCCGTCCGCCGGTGCCGAGGCGATGCCGACGGAAGCTCGGAGCTCGGTGGTCACTTCGTCGTCGGCGTCCGAGAGGTGGTCGAGAAAACGGCCCTGGAGGTCGGCTTCGAAATCAGCGATCGGACCCGAAGTCAAGGCGATGAACTCGTCGCCGCCGTAGCGGCAGACGGCGGCGTCGCCGAGGCTCTCGACGAGCCGCCGGCCGACATAGCTGATCAGTTTCGTTCCTACCTTATGACCGTGGAGCTTGTTGATCTCACTGAGCTTGTCGATGTTGATCATCGCCATGCTCACCGGGCCGTCCACGGCGTTGACGATGAGCTCCTCCGCGTGCTCGATGAAGGTCTCGTAGTTCAACAGGCCGGTGAGGGAATCCTGTTGCGAGCGCTTCTCCAACGTGGCGAGGAGGTCGTGCTCGTGGATGAATGCCGAGGCCATCTGGGCGGCCTGGAAGCAAAACGCGGTCTGCGCCTCGCTGAGGGTGCGGGCCGGGTCGGAATCGCGCAGGTAGAAGGCTCCGATGACCGAGCCGGTTCGCTTGATCGGAACGATGATGAAGGTGGTGAACGGGCTCGCCTCGGGCAAATGGGCCTGCATCTCCTGCCAGAGGTCGGCCGGTTGGCCGGGGTGGATTTCGGTGTACTCGCCGCGTTCGAGGACCGGGCCCAGTTCCGGATAGTCGCCCATCTCGAGGGCGAGCACTTCGATGCTCGGGTCGTCGCCCGAGGCGGCTAGGTAACCACGCTCGCCGCCTTCGCTGAAAACCAGCAAGGAACAGCGATCGAACTCGACGATCTCCTGTACCCAGCCGGCGAGCTCGTAGAGGACCGGCCCAGGGTAGCCTCCGGAGAGGGCTATGTTGCCCATCTCGGTGAGCGCCGAGAGTGCCTTCTCGCGCTCGATATTGAGCTTTTGGGCTTGTCGCTCGTGCTCATGCTTGGTTTGCTGCACGGCCGTCCCGAAATAGAGGGAGACGCCGAAGAGCACCGGCAGACGGACGAGCAGCTCCGGGCTTCGCCATACGTCGCTACCGGCCTCGATCCACAGGAGCGCGGCATACGCGGAGCAGGAGCTGAGGGTCAGGAAGATGAGGACGTCGCGGCGATCGACGACGGCGGCGAGAATCAGAATACAGAAATAAATGAGATAGAACTCGGCGCCAACATTGCCGGCAACGCTGATCGCCATGCTCACCGCCGCGATGTCGAGGCCGGTCATCCAGCTGCTGACCGTGCGCCAGGATTTGCCGCGCGCCAGCACCCACGCGAGGACGAGGTTGGATCCCAGGATCACCGCGATGACCACCTGCTGGGGCCAGAGCGGGACCGGCGCCGGGTTGCTGAAGATGATCGCGTAGGCAATCGCGATGATCAGGAACCAGCGGGTCAAAATAACGGACACGTTGCTCATTCGCCCTGGCACCAGAGTGCTCATAGGCTGCACTATGCAGCACTTAAATTGAGCCCGCAATAGTAGGCTGCCCTGCTTGGACTTCTCAGCGGGTCGCGTCACGTACGTGTGACCCGTTGCAGGTGTGACCCCTTGAGAAGTCCGGGCTAGCTAGCAGGCCGTGGTGAAAGTGTGATGGGTCTGGTTGCGACGGCAAGAGGTCATCTGCGGCGGTTACGCGTGGCGCAACGCGACGATCGGATCGATGCTGGTGGCCCGCCTCGCGGGGATTGAAGTAGGCCAACAGCGCGACGCCGCCGAGCAGGACGGCGACCACGCCGAACGTCAGGGGGTCGGTGGCGTTGATGTTGAACAATATCGACGCGGCCGCCCGAGTCGGCATGAATCGGTGTCGCGCCGGGGCCTTCCGGAGCGCCGACACTGGAACATTGGCTCCGAAGATGTTAGACGCAGTGGTCTCGAACAGAATGTGAATTCCGTCAAGGAGCCGCACATGAGCTACGCCGCCCGAGCCCAAGCCTTGTCGTGCGTGGTCGTCGTCACCCTGCTGTCGCACACCGCTTGGGCGCGGAACCCGCAGCCGGAACTCGATCAGTTGGCCAGCGCTGGCGTTCCCTGGAAGGATCGTTTCGGCAATCCTCTACCCTTCCAGGGCGACGAAGAGATTATCGAGTTCCTGCGCACGGCTGAGATCCAGTTGGTGGAGGAGCTGGAGGTCGGCATCACCGACCCGCGTCGCATTGAGCTCGTCAAGGACGGCATCACCATGCGTGCGGTGCTGCGCGACTTCGACCACGTTTACGAGCGCCGGCGCTTCGAACGCGAGTTCTACAATCACCTGCGTGATTCGTTTCTGTTCGATCTCGCCGCCTACCAGCTGTCCCGACTGCTCGGCCTCGACAACGTTCCCCCGGTGACGCTGCGGCGAGTCAACGGCGTCGAGGCGAGCCTACAGATTTGGGTCGAGGACGCCATCGTGGAGTGGGATCGTTTCGAAGAAAAAATCATGCCGCCGGACGAGATGTCGTTCCACAGGCAGCGCCAGAACATGCTCGTCTTCGACAGCATCATCGGCAATGTCGATCGCAACAACGGCAACATCCTCTACGACGAAAACTGGAACCACTGGCTCATCGACCACTCGCGCTCGTTCCTTCGCGACGCCGACAAGATGCCGTACCTCGACGAGATCCAATGGTGCTCGCGCCAGGTGTACGAGACGCTCAAGGGCTTCGATGCAGACCATCTGCGAGAGCGACTGTCGCCGCCTTTGGAGGGAGCAGATGTCAGCGCCATCTTGAAGCGCCGCGACAAGGTGGTGGAGCGACTCGACGCGCTGATCGCCGAACGGGGTGAAGCGGCGGTTCTGTTCTAGCCCGAAACTCTCAACGGGTTGCGAAGCGAGCGGGCGGGAGGACGTGTGAGGACAAGGCGCGCGCCGATTCGGACGCGGAGGCGTACTTGTCAGCACGTCGAGCACCCGAAGCAAGCGCCTCTCTTGCGGGGAGGGTGGGTCGACCTCGACCGTCGCGGGCGGGCTTGGAATAATGGACGTATTGCCGAGCCCCGCTGACTCACCACTGGAGCCACCCGCATGATCGTCCGCGTCGCCGTCGCTTTTCTGTTTGCCTGTTTCGCGGCTCAGCCCGCGATGACCACTGCCTCTGCCGCTTCGAGCCGACCGCAGCAATCAGCGATGATCGGCCAGAACCACGCTTCGTCTCGACGCGCCATCCGCCGCGACGTGCCGCTCACCAACGTCATCGTTCGGGCGATGGAGGCTGGTACCCGCGATTTCAGCGGCCGCCCGGGACCGAACTACTGGCAGTTGCAGACCGACTTCACCATCAACGCGCGTCTTGATCCGGCAACGCAGACAATCACCGGCGAAGAGACCATCCTGGTTCACAACAACAGTCCCTCGGAACTTGCCCAGATCGTGCTGCGGCTCGACCACAACATCTTCCGGGCCACGGTTCCGCGCGGTTCTTCGGTTCCGGCCGAGACCACCGAGGGCATGGTGGTGACCCGCATTGTGGTCGATGGGCAGGAGGTCGACCTCAACTCGCCGGGGGGCCGCGGCCGCGGTCGCGGTAACGCGCCGCCGCGACTGGCCGTCAGGGGGCTTGACCAGACGTTAGCCGTTGTCACCCTGGCGACCCCGATCGCGCCGCGGTCGACGGCGACCCTCGAGATCGCCTGGCACACCAAGCTGCCGGGTGGCCCGAACGGCCGCGGCCACCGCATGACGCAGCGCTGGGACGACACCCTCTTCCAGCCGACCCAGTGGTTCCCGCGCCTCGCCAAGTACGACGACCTGCGTGGCTGGGACACCAGCCTGTACCTCGGCCCGGCCGAGTTCTACAACAACTTCGGACGCTTTGACGTACGCATCGACGTTCCCGCCGGCTGGATCGTCAGCGGCACGGGGGTGCTGCAAAACCCCGATGAGGTGCTCACTGCGACGGCACGCGAGCGACTTGCCCGTGCCCTCGATACCGATGACATCACCACTATCGTCGGCGTCGACGAGGTGGGGCCGGGGCGGGCGACCGCCGACGGCGACCGGCTCGTCTGGCACTTCGTTGCCGACATGGTCAACGACTTCGCCTGGGCGACGGCTGAAAACTTCATCTGGCAGGTGATGCGGGCGAACATTCCCGGCACCGGATACATTCCCATCCACATGGTCTTCATTCCCGAACGCGCCAACCTGTTCGAGAATGCCGGCGCGATCAGCCGGCACGCGCTGGAGTTCTATTCCGACCTCTGGGTTCCCTATCCGTTCCCGCAGTTGACCCTGCAGGACGGCCCCAGCGCCGGGATGGAATACCCCATGGTCATCAACTCCAACCGGGGAGCGGCGGATCACGAGGTCGGACACCAGTGGTGGCCGATGATGGTGGGCACCAACGAGACCTGGTACGGCTGGATGGACGAAGGTTTCGACCAGTACATGAACATCCTGTCCAGCGCCCACTGGCGCGACCTCGAACCCAACCTCGACGGTCGCGGCCAGCGCTACGGTGCCATCAGCGGCGACGAGGCGGAGCCGCCGATGATGTGGGCCGCCAACTACGGCGGCGCAATGTACGGCTTCCAGACCTACAGCAAGACACCGCTGATGCTGTCGATGCTCGGCGGCATCGTCGGCGACGAGGAAGTGCAGCGCGGCATTCGCGAGTACACCGAGGCGTGGAGCTTCAAGCATCCTTCGCCTTGGGACTACGCGTTTTTCATGAGCAATGCGCTCGAAGAGGATCTCGGCTGGTTTTGGTACTACTGGCTGTGGACCACCGAGTCCGTCGATGGGTCCATCGAAGATGTCACCATCTCCGGAGCGCGGACCACGGTCACGGTGCGCCAGGACGGCGAGATGCCGTCTCCGGTCGTCCTCGAGGTGCAGTTCGCGGCAGCGGGCGCCGCCATCCGGGCGATGCCCAACGCCGAGATGGTCTCCGACACTACGGCGATCGTCACCTGGCCGGTGGAGGTGTGGTTCGACGGGTCCCGAACCTTCGAAGCGGTCCTCGATTTCGGCGGGCGCGCGATCGAGAAGATCACGCTGGATCCGGGCGGGCGCTTCCCGGACGGCGATCCCGCCGATAACGTCTGGCCGCGATAGCCAGCGCCATCGGGCCCGCGCAGCCGCGACCCGATGCCAACGATCTGGAGTCCCAGCTACAGGCGAGTCAGGAAGTCTCCCCCAAGGCCATCTCGAGATGGCCAGCCTCAGTCTCACAGTCAAGACATCCGGGCCTAGCGGCGACCGGTGGGTCGACTCCCCTGTGGGCCGACCCCTTGTTCCGATTACAATTCCGCCGCAGCGTGACACCTACGATTTGATCGTCGTACGCACGGCTTCCTGCTACTGGGACCGTCACTGCCAGGGAGGTTCACCATGAGCGCCTCGTCTGTTCGCCTTGCTTTCGAACATCTACGCCCCCGCCGAACCGTTGTCGTCTTTGCTCTGGTCGCCGTCGTCGGCATCGGCTTCGCCGGTCGGTCCACCGCCCAATCGCCGAACGAGCAGATGCGGGAGCCGCGCATCGACGAGGAGTACACCCGGCTGATCCGCGAGATCACCACCGAGCCGTTCTTCATGACGCCGCTGGTCGATCATCTTCCCGAGTCGGACGTTCCCACGCCGCTCGATCACTTCGGCGTCATCGCCGGTGCTACCGACATTCTCCATTACCCGGAAGAGATCTACGGCTACATGCGCGCCGTGGCGGCGGCTTCCGATCGTGTCGAGGTGCTCACGATTGGCGAATCGGAGGAGGGACGTGAGCATATCCTGGTCATCGTCGCTGACGCGGAGACGCTCGCAAACATTGATCAGTACAAGGAAAACTTGCGCCGCCTCGGCGACCCCCGCAATCTCACGGAGGCCGAGGCCCAAGAGCTGATCGGTTCGTCGAAGCCGATCTACTGGGTCACCGGCTCGATCCACTCCACCGAGACCGGGTCGCCCGAAATGCTCATGGAGCTCGTCTACCGGCTGGCGACCGGCGAGTCGGCGTTCATCCGCGAGATCCGCGACAAGTTGACCTTCATGACCATGCCGGTGACCGAGGTCGACGGGCGCGCCAAGGAGGTCGACGTGGTGATGGCGCCGCGCATCGACCCCGACGGCAACTACCCCACCCGGTTGCTGTACTGGGGCGAGTACGTCGCCCACGACAACAATCGCGACGGCATGTCGCTGTCGCTGAAGCTGTCGCAGATTGCCACGGCTACGTTTCTCGAATACCAGCCGACCGTCTTTCACGACCTGCACGAGTCGGCGTCGCATCTGTATATTTCGACCGGAAGGGGCCCCTACAACGCCTGGATCGACCCGATCGTCATCAGCGAGTGGAACACCCTGGCGTACAAGGAGGTCAAGGACATGACGGCGTTCGGCGTGCCGGGCGTCTACACCTACGATTACTACGACGGCTGGGCGCCCAACTACATGTTCTGGGTCGCCCACCTACACAACTCGATCGGCCGCTTCTACGAGACCCAGGGCTCCGGCAACGCCAGCACCCGTATCCTTCGTACCAACGTCGATCGAAGCTGGAGCCGGCCCAACACGCCGTTGCGCGAAACGGTCTGGAACATCCGCAACAACAACAACCTGCAGCAGAGCGCCCTGCTGATCGGCCTCAACAACGTCGCCACGAACAAGGAAGAGTTCCTGCACAATTACTGGCTCAAGAGCGTCCGTTCGGTGGCCAAGGCGACGACAGAAGGACCGGCCGCCTACGTGTTTCCGGTTTCTGATCCCCGGCCGGGCCAGCAGGCTCGTCTGCTGAGCTTGTTGCAGCGCCACGGCTTCGAGGTGCACCGCGCGGAAGGGGCCTTCAGCGCGGAGGGCAACGACTACGGAGCCGGCAGCTACATCGTGCGCATGGACCAGCCCTACTCGCGCGGCGCCGACATGCTGCTCGACGTGCAGTACTACAACCCCCTCGAGATCGCCCCCTACGACGACGTCGGTTGGACCCACGGACCCCTGTACAACGTCGAGACCGTCCGGGTCGAAGATCCGGCCATTCTCGACCTGCCGATGACGATGCTCACCGAGCTGGCGACGGCTCCGGCGAGCCTCAGCGGTGTTGCCGATGCGACCGCATACGTCGTCAACTACAACGCCGACAACAACCTGACCTCTTTCCGTTTTGCCAACCCCGACATCGCGATCGAGGCGGCGGAGGCGTCTTTCGAGATCGACGGTGAGACCTACAACGCCGGCTCGTTCGTCATCCCTGTACAAGGTAATCCGGACGACCTACGAGAGCGGCTCGGTGACGCGGTCAGCGAGTATCGCTTCAAGGCGGTCGGAGTGCCGACCTCACCCGACGTGCCGACCCACCCGGTACGAGTGCCGCGGATCGCCGTCATGCATACGTGGCAGACAACGCAGACGGAGGGATGGATCCGGGTCGCCTTCGATGAGGTCGGCGTCCCCTACGACTACATCTCGGTCCACGAGGTGCGCGACAACCCGAACCTCATCGAGCGTTACGACGCCATCATCTTCGGCCCGTCGAGCGGCAACGCGTTGAGCATCGTCAACGGCCTACAGGGCAATCGGCCGATGCCGTGGATGAAGACCGAAGTAACGCCGAACCTCGGGGCTGTCGCCTCCACCGAGGACATGCGCGGTGGGCTCGGGCTCGAGGGCGTTGTCAACCTGAAGAACTTCATCGAGGCGGGCGGGTTGTTCATCACCATCGGCAACAGCGCTTCGCTCCCGACCCACTTCGGCCTCGCCGGCAACGTCTCCATTCGCGCCACCGACGATCTGTGGGCCCGCGGCGGCGTGTTTCGTGCCCAGAAGGCCGATCGCACCAGCCCGCTGGGTTACGGCTACGGTGACGAGCTCGGCGTGTATTTCAACAGCGGCCCGGTGTTGGCGCTGGGCGGCGGCGGCCGCCGCGGCTTCGGCGGTGGCCGGGGCGGGCGCGGACGGGGCGCCAGAGCCGAAGGCGACACGACGGCTCATAGCACCGGTCGTGGCCCGGAGAACATCATCCAGGGGCGCCCGCGCGACATGGGCGAGGCCGGTGCGGCCGAGTTCCGAGCCGAAAATCCGCCCGGCGGCGGTGGTCGTGGAGGCCGCCGCGGTGGTGCGCCGACAGGGCCGCGGGTACGCACCGTGTTCCGTTTCCCCACCGCGGTCGACGAGCTGCTGATCAGTGGCGGGCTGATGAACGGTCAACAGATGACCGGCGCTCCGGCCCTCGTGGACGCGCCGCTCGGCGACGGTCACGTCGTTCTATTCAGCTTCAACCCGTTCTGGCGCAGCGAGACGTTGGGGTCCTACGCGCTGGTCTTCAATGCCCTGATGCATTTCGACAACCTCGATGCCGGCGTGCGTCGTGGGCCGGCGACCGAAGAAGGTTCGTGAGATCAGGGCGCATGGCCGCTTGCCGGCCGCGGAAGCTCCGGGCGCAGTCGGCCAAGCTGTTGGATCAGCGCCCGGGCGGCGCCCGATCGTAGAGCACCGCGCCCTCGGTCCGCGCCTCGATGAGCTGGTTGACGTGCGCCACCACCCGATCGCGGCGTTCCAGCAGCTGTTCGATCTCGCTGCCGGTGAGGAATTCCCCCACCGCTTCCTCCAGGCTTGCCGTGTCGAGCTCCTGGAGCGCTTCCCAGAAGCTCCTCTCGACGTAAATCACCCTCTCGAGGTTCGGCGACTGGGCGCCCCGGTAGAAGGCTCGTGTGTGGTCGATCAGCCACATCTTGAAGTCCTGGTCCCACAGGAGGTTCTGCCCCGTTCGATCGTCGTTGCCTAGCAATGCGTCGAACAAGTACATCAGCTGCACCTGCCGATTGAACGCAATGCGACTGGGCCCTTCTTCCTCGCGGTCGACTTCCATCACGGTGTCATAGACCCAGATCTGCAGGGATCCGTTGTCGATGCCGATCCGTCGGGTGACTGCCGGCGGCACGCTTTCCATGCCGAGCATTTTCGAGATCTCGTAAGCAGCCGGCTCGAAATGACAGCTGTCCTTCAGGTTGACGCGCACACGGCCGTCTTCCATGCGGACACTTTGGTACACCTTGTTGACATACCGAAAGATAGCGTGCACCTCGATCCCGTCCTTGCTGAGCCTCATCTTGATGGGATCGGTGACACCTACCGGGAGGCTCTGGCGGTCGACGATGGCGGCGGTGCGCAGGAACTCCATGACCTGGTCTTCGTTGTAGAAGGGCAGCGGGTCGCCGTTGACGTCGACCCAGGTGCGCTGAGGTAAGGGGGTGCTCGGAATGGTGACAATCGGGTCTTGGGCCGCAGAGGCGGGTTCCGGTGCTCCGGTCAGCACCAGCATCACCAACACGAGAAACCCGACGAACGCCGGGTTGGCCACGGTATCAGCGAACATCTTGCGTAGGGTCTCCATCACCACTCCTGTGTCGCCTGAAAGAAGAACACAAACAGTCTACTCATAAGGGAAACTACTTCCACCGGGTTGAGCGCCGAAACCCCCGGAACGCCGAATCAGAACAGAACCTCGTCTTCCGGTTTCGCGGCGAGCAATTCGTCGACGCGCTGGAGAATACGTTGCTTTCGCTGCAGCAGCGCATCGATCTCCTCTGCGGTCAGATAATCGGAGAATGATCTCCTGATCTCGTCGTCGGACAGGGTTCGCAGTCGGTCGATGGCCTGCCGGGGAAAGCGCATCAGCGGCCGCATCGGCACCAGGAACCGTTGGAAGGCCCGCGAGTGGTCGATCAGCTTGACGCCGAACCCGGGGATCAGCAGCAGGTTTTCGGGCGTGCGGTCGATGTTGTACGCGAGGTAGTCGAAGAGCCAGACTTTGGCAACTTCTTCTTCCCAGGCAGCCATGTCGAAGCCTTGCGGGGATACTCCATATTCCGGCATCGCGTCGTCGACCCAGTCGATCAGCGCTCCCTCGTGGTCTCCGATCGTTCGCACCACGGTGATCGGAACCAGGTCCAAGCCGAGGAGTTTGTCGAGCTCGTAGGCGGCGATCTCGAATGTCCACGAGTCGCGTAATCCCTCTTGCACCTCCAGACCGACGCGGATCTGGTGCGGAGACGTGAGGTCCATGTTCTTGAACATGGCAGAGCGGCGCACCCCATCTTGCTCGAGCTCGACGCGTTGCGGCAGCGTGATACCGACACCGACGACCGTTGTGCTGATGACCTCGGCGGTCCGCAGAAAGGCCTCTCGCGCCGCCCGCTCCTGGGCCGGCGCGGCGTCAGCGCCGTGGGCGGTGGCTGCGAGGACCGCCATCGTGATGGTAGTGGCGATCCGCTGGTGTTTGCTCATCCGTCGATCCAGCTGGGGTTGAAGAGCGGCAGCATCCGGTTGATCTTCAAGTAGCGGGCCAGGAAGGGAAGCTTGGTACGTGTGGTCATGAGCGAGGTGAGGACCTGCGTGAAGCTCTCTCGGATATCCTCACGGTCCCGGTCCTCTTGCAGCTGTGCGATGTACTGCCCGACCACGGCGACCGCGCCCTGATAAGACGCCCACGCTTCCTCGTTGCGCTCGAGTCCCGCTTGAAGCCGCGAAAGATCGGACAACGTTCTTACCTGCCCGCGCAGGTCCTGCTGCTCGGTGCGCAATCCGAGCACGGTCTGCAGCAAAGTGACACCGTAGGACGGGTCGGGCACCTCCTCGCCCATTATCTGGAATGTGTCGATCGCACCTTCCACAAAGCCGGCCTCGACGGCCTTTTCCTGAGCGAGCCTGAGATACTCGAAGGCACGATCGAGCTTGCCCAGGTGGACGGCGAAGGCGCCGACGAGGCCGAAGCCGGCCGCCTCTCCGATCCTGTCGTCGAGGCGGCTCGATAGCTTGATCGCGCGGATGGCATCGACTTCGCCGGCGTTGGCCAGCTCGATCTCGGTGGTGTCGTAGCGGGTATCCGCCATCGCGAACGTAACGTCGCGCAACAGAGCCAGACTTCCGCTCTCCCGCGCGATCTCTCGTACCTCGTCGAGCTGCGCCATGGTCGCCGAGCGGACGCGATCATCATCGTGCGCGGTCACGGCGGCGATCGATAGCAACACGCGAGCAGCGGCACGGTCGTTGCCGGCGGCACGGACGAGCTCCAGCGCTTGGCCCTGGAGCGCTCGCGCCTGATCGAAGTTGCCGCGCACCGCGGCTAACCCGGCCAGAACCGCGACGCTCGTGCCTTCGGTGAGCGTATCGGCGTTGTCGCGCGCCTGAGCGGCGGCAGAGCGGGCGATTCTCGCCGCCCGGGAGTAGGCGCCAATGCGCGCTTCGCAGCCGGCAAGCAGGCTGAGGGCACGTGCCTCGGCGACCGAGTCGGAGAGCTCTCGGGCGATCCTGACCGTCTGCTCGGCGTAGGTGATGGCTCGGTCGAGGTCCCGGTTGGTCGCCGCCATCAAGTAGGCAAGCTGCAGCCAGGTGGCGCCCTCTTCCTGGCGCATGCCCGTTTCTCTGAACAACGGCTGCGCCTCCGCCATCAGGTCGAGCGCCCGCGCCTCGAAGCCCGCTCGCGATGCCCGCAATCCCTCCCGGTAGTACGCCGCCGCGAGATCGGCGGCGCCGAGGCCGGCTCGATCGTCCGCGGGGAGGCCGAAGTCGGCGGCGGTTTCGAGGGTCGCCGCCTCGCGCTTGGCCCATTCGTCCATTTGATCGACCATGCGGGGGAATCGGGTACGCAAGCAAGGCGCCACGATGGTGCTCCCCTGAGTGAGGGGGAGTCGGCAATTGACCGTCTCCTCTGGCATCAGGAAACTATCGTCGAGAACGTCGACGATGCTGAAGGAAACCTCGATCGTCGGGCGAGCTTCGCCGGGAGGATTGCCGGCGCCGCGCTCCGACCCGGCGGCGGCTCCGCCGATCTCCGCCAGACTTGGACCCGCGGTTCCCGCCGCGCCGACGGTCACCCGAACGATCAGATCCGCGTTCTCCGGCCGGCCGGCCCCTTGTAGGTGGGTCGCTGCCCGAGCTACGTCCCCGAACCCGGCGAGGAGGACGCTGGCTTGTTCCGGGGGCATCCCGACCACCTCCAACCAGACACTGAACGTCGTCTGGGATAGGCCGGGCGGATGGGGCGACGACAACGGCGCCGAGAGGACATGCAGAGGAGAGGCGGAAACCACGAGGGTCAGAAGAGCTAGCCCGAAGAATGCATGGGACACGGTCCACCTGCTGCTGGTGTTTGCTCTTGCGCGTGGGTGATAGCCGCATTCTGGGCCACGGTCGTTTTCAATACAAGGGTGCGGCGGCGGATGGTCGGAAGTTCGCGCGCCGTCGCGCTCGCGCAGCCGTGACCCGCTGAGATATCAGGTCTAAAAGAGCTCGACGCGCTCGCCCACGTAGATTGCGGTGAAGCGGCCATCGACGATCTCGAGCGCCGAGGGACGGCCGCCGTAGTGCGCCGTCAGCATTCCGGTGTCGATCAGGAAGACGCCGCCGGCGAAGCGTGCCTTGATCGTTGCGTCCAGCTGAGTCGTGTGCGCCACGACGATGTGCGAGACACCTTGCCTTCGCAGAACCTCGGCGACCACGTCCTGGTCGGCGTCGGTCCACATCGCCCAGCCGCGGAACCATAGAAAGCCGTTCTCATCCAGCAGTTGCCATCGAGAGACGTTGGCCACTAGCTGCAGCGATTCGGCGAAATGGGCCTCGCGATCGTTCGGTGTGGCACCTGATGAGGCCGGATCGGACGCCGCCAGAATGCGGCGGAGCTCGGTGCCCGCGATGGAGACGACCTCCTCGATCTTGGCGTTCGGTGTGATCAGATTACGGTCCACCATCTCGGCTTTGACGTCGTCGAAGAGACTCGTCTCGGTCCAGATCTGCTCGTTGATCTGATCGACGGTGTAGTCGGCGAGCTCGGGGCTGACGCCGGCGTGCATGAAAAGGATGTCCCCGATGCGCGCCGCCGTCGGTAGCTCGCGGAGCCATCTACCGTAGGTCCCCTGCGGTCCGAACGCATCCATACGCTCGCTATAGCCGAGCGGATACTGGACCTCCCAGGCAGCTCTCACATCGTCACCGCGCGGTGGCTCAGGGGTCCCCGCCGCCCGGGCGCGCGCGGCGCGGATCTCGGCCCAGGCTCCAAAGGCTTCGGCCTGGCGGCGGGCCGAGCCATCGTCGACGAACGCCGAATACTCGACCGGCGCAACATCGCGTACGGCGGATACGAGGTTCATCACTTCGTGGTTGGCGAGCAATACGATGGCTTCGCCACCGGCATCGGGAGCTTCCTGCTGGAGACGCATCAGAAGATCCATGCACTCACGGACTTGCGGGCCCCGATCGGTAAAGTCTCCCGTCTGTACGAAGATCGCGTCGCCGCCGCTCCAGCGAAGCTCTTCGTCGATCAACCCGGTTTCCTGAAGGATGCTGGTCAGCTCGTCGAAGGCGCCGTGAATGTCACCGATCGCCACGATGCGCCGGCTTTGGCTCGCGGCGGCGACCGGAGCGCCGAGCAGAGAGACGCCGGTGGCGGCAGGTGCAGCGACAGACACGAGGGCGGTGCCGAGGACCCCCAGAGTCCACAAGCTGCGGGTAACAGCGTCCCGAAGAACTCCCCGGGATTCGTTCAACGCCCAGTCAAGAAGTCGCAGGCTCATTGTCTTTCGATCTCTCGATCGATCCCGACAACCCGAGGAGTCGCCCCGCCACTAGGCGTCCACGCCCGCCAAACCCGCGCGCTCGCGCAAGTTCTCGAAGCGTAGCATCGAGCCATTGGTGTGGAATCCGTCGAGGGGATTCAGCTGCGCAAAGTAGCCGGCAGGATTGTAATCGTAAAGCGGGTGCTGGTTACAACCGAATGCGGGTGCAGCGCTCGTTGCCCGCTGTCGTTCTGAACCCTTTCGATTTCGAGGAGCCCGACCGGATCACCGGCGTGGGTACGATCTACCCGCGGCTCAATGTCGATCTCGGCTTCTTCGAACGTCTTTCGGCGCCCGAGTTCGCCGCTGCGCGGGCTCACGCTTCAGTTGCCCGCCACACTCCTGCCGACGACGGCTGAGTTGCCAGCGGCGTCGATCCTGTCGTGGCGTTGCGCACCGAGTAATATCGGGGCGGCCGTACCCGATCCCCAGCCAGGAGCCTGCTGACATGCGCCCGCCGTTTCGCCCGCAGCCGTTCGTTCTGATTGCTTTCCTCTCGCTCGCGGTGACGACGTCAGCGGCGAGCTTGCCGAGTCCGGCGGCGGCTGCCCCCGCGTCGGTTCCGGCGTCGCAAGCTGCGGCGACCCTGGAAGATGCGCTGTTCGCCGACTTGCAGTGGCGCAACATCGGCCCGGCGAACATGGCGGGACGGATGACCGACATCGAAGCGGTCGGCGACGACTTCTCGACGGTGTTCGTCGCGGCGGCGTCGGGCGGCGTGTGGAAGTCGACCAATGCGGGCACGACGTGGACGCCGATCTTCGAGGACTACGGCACGTCGAACATCGGTGATATCGCCGTCTTCCAGCCCGACCCCGACATCGTCTGGGTCGGCACCGGCGAGTCCTGCACCCGCAACAGCATTGGCTGGGGCGACGGGGTCTACAAATCGACGGACGGCGGCGAGACGTTCGTCAACGTCGGGCTTGCCGATACCCATCACATCGGCGAGGTGCTGACCCATCCGACGGACCCGGATACGGTGTACGTCGCGGCCCAAGGCCATTTGTGGGGCTACACCGGCGATCGTGGCCTCTTCAAGACCACCGACGGCGGCGCCACCTGGACCAAGCTCGGCACCGAGTTACCGGTCGTTACGGATGTCGAGGCCGGTGGCGGGCGGGCCGGTGGGCTTCCGAACGACAACCGCACCGGTGCGACCGACTTGATCATGGATCCGCGTGATCCGGAGGTGCTGTACGTCGCCTTCTGGCAGCGCCAACGGCAGCCTCATCGCTTCGATTCGGGTGGGCCCAACGGCGGCATTTTCAAGTCGATGGACGGTGGCGCCAGTTGGGAGAAGCTCACCAACGGGCTGCCCGAGGGCGATACCGGCAAGATCGGTCTGGCGATCTCGCTATCCGACCCCGACACCGTGATGGCGATCGTCGAGCATGGCTTCCAGCCGCCGCAGCGTGTCGACGGTGCGCCAAATCCCGACTACGAGGACATGAGCCAGCTGGGCACCGGCATCTATCGGTCCGAGGACGGCGGCGACGACTGGGAGTACGTCAGCCGCTACAACAACCGGCCCTTCTATTACAGCCACATCTGGATCGACCCGATCGACGACGAGTCGGTGTACGTGCTTTCCGGCAGCGCCCAGATCTCGACCGATGGCGGCCGCACGTTCGATCGCAGCATGGGCGGCATCTCCGGCGACTTCCACGCCCTGTGGCTCAACCCCTCCAACCCCGACATCTTCTACGTCGGCAACGACAAGGGGGCGTACGTCACTTACGACCAGGGCTACAGCTTCATCATGTTCGACAACATGGACATCGGCCAGTTCTACGCCATTACCGCCGACATGCGCGATCCGTACTACGTGTACGGAGGGTTGCAGGACAACGGCAACTGGGGCGGACCGTCCAACAGCCGCGACTACAACGGCATCCTCAACGACCACTGGTTCAAGTTCCACAGCGGCGACGGCTTCCATACCACCGTCGATCCGAACGACTGGCGCACCGTCTACACGGAGAGCCAGGGCGGCAACATTCGCCGGCTCGACGCGGTGTTCCGCCAGCAGGGCAAGAGCATCACGCCGAATCGCCAGAACGTGCTGAACATCGACGAGTTCCTGGTCGAGAGCGATGAGCCGGAGCCGGCGCAGGGTGGTGGACGTGGGGGCCGCGGCGGCCGCGGCGGCCGCGGCGGCGGTAACCGGTTGCCCCAGGATCAGTTCCGCTTCAACTGGAGCTCACCGCTGATCTTGTCGCCGCACCGGAGCACGACGATCTATTTCAGCGGCAACCACGTCTTCAAGAGCATCGACCGGGGCGATACCTGGACGATCGTCAGCCCCGACCTGTCGTACAACGATCCGGAGGCCACCGATCGCGAATCGGGTGGGTTGACGCGCGACGTGACGGGCGCCGAGACGCACGCTACCGTCATCACGATCGCCGAGTCGCCGATCAAGCCGGGGCTGATCTGGGCCGGCACCGACGACGGCCGCGTGCAGGTGACGCGTGACGACGGCGGCGAGTGGACCGACGTCCGTCCGAACGTCTCCGGCGTGCCGGCCGGCCTCTGGGTCAGCCGCGTCGTCGCTTCGCGCTACGCCGAGGGGCGCGCCTACGTCACTTTCGACGGCCACCGTTCCGACAACTTCGGCTCGTGGGTCGTCCGCACCGAAGACTACGGCGTCACCTGGAGCGACATCAGCGGCAACCTGCCGGACGAGCCGGTGTACGTCATCGTCGAAGATCCGAAGAACGCCGACCTGCTGTTCGTCGGCACCGAGTTCGCCGTCTACGGGACGGTCAACGGCGGCGAGAGCTGGGGCCGCATGATGAACGGCATGCCCACGGTGCCGGTGCACGACCTGATCATCCACCCGCGCGAGGGGGATTTGATCGCCGCTACCCACGGCCGCAGCGTCTGGATCCTCGACGACATCACGCCGTTGCAGCAGCTCAACGCCGAGGTGCTGGCGGCCGATGCCCACCTGTTCGACAACAAGGTGGCGACCCAATGGCGAGGTATCAGCCGCGGCGCCACCCGCGGCCACAAGCTGTTCATGGGCCGCAACCCCCTGACCATCGACCAGCGCGGGCCGGGCAACTCGCCGAGCGAGCTGATCAACTCCGCGGCGATCAACTTCTACTTGAAGGATGAGCCGGAAGGCGATGTGAGCATCGCGATCAGCGACGTCAATGGCGAGCAAACCTTCGAGGCGACGATCGATGCCGTCGCGGGCATCAACCGGTACTTCTGGTCGATGCGGTTCTCAGCCGCCGCCGGAGGCGGTGCGGCTGGGGGTCGCGGTGGCGGCGGAGGCCGCGGTGGAGGTGGCGGTCGAGGTGGAGGTGGCGGTCGAGGTGGAGGTGGCGGCCGCGGTGGGTTCCGTGGCCCCCAGGGTCTGGAAGCAGCCCCGGGAACCTACCTGGTGCGGCTGACGATCGACGGCGAGACCCACACGACGACGCTCAGCATTCGTGCTGATCCGGAGGCTGCGGGAATCCAGTAACCGGGTGGTACGAATTATTCTTCTTCGCCGTCCTGCACGGTGCGGCGATCGTCGGTTTTCTGCCGCCCCTTGGCGGCGTACATTGCGGCGTCGGCGCGCGCCAGGATGGCATCGAGGGTCTCCCCGGGCCGCCGGTAGATGTATCCGATACTGAACGCGATCGGCGCCTGGTGCGGGGCGTTCTCGATCAGCCGGTTGGCGATGATCTCGAGGTTTTCGTGGCTCACCACCTCGACGAAGAGGGCGAACTCGTCGCCGCCCAAGCGCACCAGGATATCGTCGGCGCGCTTGTTGCGGATGATGAAGTGGGCGAAGCGCTGGAGCACGCGGTCGCCCTCCTCGTGCCCGTAGGTGTCGTTGACGGCCTTGAACTCGTCGAGGTCGCACATCAGGATGCCGTAGAAGTAGCTCGGCCGCTCGAGTACAGGCTGTTGCGCCTGCAGGTAGCGGCGGTTGTAGCAGCCGGTCAGGGGATCCCTCACGCTGAGCTGGGCGAGTTGGGCCTCGAGCGTTTTGCGCTGGGTGATGTCGAGGAGGACGCCGTACAAGGCGACGACGTTGCCGTCCTTTTTCTGCACGTGACAGGTTTCGAGAACGGTGACGACCTCGCCGTTGAGGCATTGCACGTCGAGCTCGAATTCGGTCACGGAGCCGCGCTCGATGACCTGCTGGATGAAGTCGGCCCGGCGCTCCGTCTCGGGCCAGAGCGCGTCGACCGAATGGTCGCCGAGCTGCTCCACATCCTTGGCTCCGACCATCTCGAGAAACGCCGGGTTGGCGTCGATGATCCGACCGTCCGGTTCGGCGACGTAGGTGCCTTCGGCGAGCGTGTCGATCAAGGCGCGCAGCGTCTCCGGATCCTTCAGCGACACCGGTATCCGTTGGCGGCGATCGGTCGCGGCGGCTAGAGGTTTTGTTGTTTCGGAATCCATGATGAACCTCGGCGGCCTTTGCCGCGTCGTTCGGATCGGTGATCAAGTCGGGGTGAGAGGATTTGAACCTCCGACCCCCTGCTCCCAAAGCAGGTGCGCTACCGGACTGCGCCACACCCCGATGCAAACCTCAGGATACCGATCAGGCCGTCGAGACACCAAGCAATTTCGCGGTATTGCTGCAACGGCACCCCCGGGAGTTTCTCAGCAGCCTGGTAGAAGCGCGAAACCCGTATCAGTCGGGCGTCCAATGTTGCAGAAACTCGACCATCGTCCGCATGGCAACGCCGCGGTGCGAGCGCGCCGACTTCTGCTCTCGGCTGATCTCAGCAAAGGTCAAACCGAGGTCGGGCACGATGAAGATCGGGTCGTAGCCGAAACCGAGCTCGCCGCGGGAGGCAAAACCGATCGAGCCGCTGCACGTCCCGGTGGTTTCGTGGACGATATCGTCGCCCAGCGCCAACACAAGGTGGCAGACAAAGCGCGCGGTGCGGAGCTCCGTCGGCGTATGAGCCAACCTGTCGAGCACGGCTCCGTTGCGCTCCGCTTGGGTGAGCGCCTCGTCGATGTAGCGTGCCGATCGGACTCCCGGCTCGCCGTCGAGAGCGTCGATCTCGAGACCCGAATCGTCTGCCAGGACCGGGGAGCCAAGCCGCGCGGCGGCGAAGAGCGCCTTGCCGCGGGCGTTGTCGGCAAAGGTCTCACCGGTCTCCTCGTACTCGCCGAGCTCGGGCGGGAGTCGCTCGATGGCCCAACCCGTTCCCTCGAGCATTGCGGTGAGCTCAGCCACCTTGCCCGCGTTGCGGGTTGCGAAGACCAACCGGGGACGGGCGCTTTGCCCGTTAGCCCGCATCTCTCAACGCGCTTCGTCGCCCGCAGCAGGAGGGCGTTGAGATATGCGGGTTAGCCACCGTCGCCCGTTTCCACGGCGCCGCGAGATTCCTGCGATTGCTGGCCGGCGGTGTCTCCCTGCTCGATCAGCACCCAGTCCGCCGAGGGGATCAGCGGGCGAGAAAGGTCGACGTGGCCGGCGAGCGTCTCGATGCGCTCGCCTTCGACGAGAAACTGCACCGCGAAGATCTCCGGGAAGCTCTCCGTCAATGTCGCCACGATGCTGTACACGGTGTGTAACTCGCCGAGCGATCCGCCACCGGAAAAATCCGCGAAAGAGCGGCTGAAGTCGATATAGGCGATGCCGCCGCGCGACACCCAGACTTCGCGAACACGAGACTCCGGTGCGACCGGGGACACGGTTTGAGTCCCCGTCCAGTTGATGAGCTCCTCGACGGCGCGGCGCACCTGCGCGTCGATGGTCGCGGGGGCGGGCACCGTGTGCGGAACGGGGATGAGGCGTTCGAGCCCCGGAACGATCAGGAAGAGCCGAAGATCCATCGTGCCCGCTTCGGCGCGGGCGATCGAGAGCGCCGCGAGGGCCTCGGGGCTGGTCGGATCAGGCACCATCGGATCGGCCACCGGTTCGGGGGTCTGAGGATCGACCATCGCGGGCGCCGGCGCCGTCGCGGGTGCGGTTGACGCGGAAGGCATTTCGACGGTGCCGGCAGCGACACCCGTATCACCCGATCCGCTGGGTCCGAAGATCATCCAAGCGGCGAAGAAGAGAGCTCCGAACAGCACCACGGAGATCGAGATGACACGCCACGGAACCTTGGGTTCATTGCGACTCATACGGGCTGCGGCTCCCGGACACCAAGTTAGCGGGTTGAGCCGCCACCGGTCAGCGACGCGGCGCGTTGCCGGTACCGGTTGAGGCTCTGAAAGAGCATGTCGGCGATCCGCTGGCGGTAGGCGGGGTCGGCCAGTTGACTCTCCTCGTCAGGATTGGACAGAAAACCGACCTCGACGAGAACTGCTGGCATGTTGGCGCCCTTCAGGACGACGAAAGGCGCCTGTTTGATGCCGCGGTCGGTCGTGCCTCCCAGCGTGTTCAAGTCGGACTGGATCATCTCGGCCAGCACGCTGCTCTCGCGCAGGTGCGTCGTCTGCGCCATGTCCCAGAGCAACATCCGCAGATCCGAGTCGCCGCTGGCCGGGCCCTGCAGTTCCAGAGCGTTGTTTTCGAATGCCGCGAGGCGGCGGGCATCGTCGTCGGTGGCCCGATCGGAAAGAAAGAAGGTCTCGGCGCCGCGCACACCATTCCCGCGGTAGGAGTTCGCGTGGATGGAAAGGAAGACGTCGGCCTTGACGTTGTTGGCGAAAGCGGTTCGGTCTTCCTTCTCTTTGTAGATGTCTTGGTCACGGGTCAAGTAGACCTGGAGGCCGAGCTGTTCCTCGAGAAGCTGCCCGAGGCGGCGCGAGATGTCGAGCACCACGTCTTTTTCCATCAGGCCCGTCGCGCCGACGGCGCCGACTTCCGAGCCGCCGTGTCCCGGATCGATGACGACGGTGCGGAAACCCTGTTGCTGGGCGCCCGCGTCCGGCGCCGCGGTCGCGAACATGACGATTGCGGCGATCGGGCCGATCGCGACGCGGCGGAGCCCGGATACACGCCGCCGTCGAAGCGGTAAATACGGTCCGCTGTCGCTCTTCATGCGGGTCTCACCGGGGATTGAATTATGGGCCCTGGATCCCCCCGGATCCGTGAACCCGACGCACTCCACCCTACTCAACACACGCCCACACACTCGTTGCTACGCCAGCCGTTGAGAAGTGCGAGCTGCCTCTATCCTAGCAGGCCAAGGTGGAAGTTTGATGGGTCTGGCCGGCGGGTCCCGGGAGGGGCTGAAAGCCTCCCGGTGTGCCGTGGGGGGGGACCTGAGCCGTTGCCGTCGGCCTATCGTCCGCCGATTGCCGCTGCACGGGGGATCTTCTCGTCGCGCATCGCTGCATGGTAGAGCAGCGATGCCATCACGACAGAGGCTTGCTCGAGATCCTGTTCGTTGATGCGCTCGTACGAGTCAACGTTGGTGTGGTGGGTGCGGACGTCGTAATCGTCGTACGAATGAATGGGTTGGAAACCCGGCAGATCCTCGCCGATGAAGCTGAGGTGGTCGGTGCAGCAGATCCCCCCCATGTTCAGGATCGTCGAGTCGAGATCGGCGAACGGCTCGAGGTTGGCGGCGAAGAACGATTGCACCGCCTCGTTGCCCTCGAGAAAGAAGCCCTTGATGGGACCAGCACCCGGGTCGAGGTTGAAGTACACGGAAAAGTTGTCGCGCGCGGCGGCGTTGTCGTCACCGGAGAGATAGCGCTCGACGTAGCGGCGCGAGCCGTGCAGCCCCTGCTCTTCGCCGCCCCACAGCGCCATGCGGATGGTGCGTCGCGGTCGTACGCCGAGGGCCTTCAGGATGCGCATTGCTTCCAGCGTGACGGCGGCTCCGTCGGCGTTGTCGGTGGCGCCGGCGGCCGAGTGCCAGGAGTCGAGGTGAGCGCCGATCATGACGACTTCGTCGCCGATCTCGGGATCGACGCCGGGGATCTCGGCGAGGACGTTGTACCCGTTGGTGTCTTCCTCGTGGTAGCGGCTCTCGATGTTGACGCGCAACGTTACGTTGACGCCGCGTTCCATCAGCCGCGCGATCATGTTGTAGTGCTCCGGCGCGAGCACGACGGTGGGTACGGCGTCGTCATCGTCGCGGCTCTGGCCGAGGACGAAAAGCGTGCCGTGCTCGCTGCGGCTGGGCTCGAGCGCCACGGCTGCACCTTCGGCCCGCATCATCCGGGCGAGGGCGCGTCGAGATTCGCGCGCCTGGCGGGCCGCCTGTCTCTGCGCTTCCTGGCGGGCGACATCCGCCTCGGAGACGTCGGTGCGGCTGGTCGGGCTCCAGCGCCGGCCAGGGTCGGCGTCGGTCCCGGCGTCTCGGTAGTCGGGGGGGTAGTCGCGGTCCTCGGTGATGAACTGGGTCTGCTCCGGGCGGGTCATGACGATGGCGCCGGCGAGCCGGCCCTGGTAGGCGGCGACCCCTTCATCGTCGAGCCCCGCGAGCATCAGCGGTGAGGTCTCGACGACGCCGTCGGTCGACGGACTCCACGCCTTCGGGTACCCCATCAGCGGCAGGTAGCGGGGTTCCACCATTTCCAGCGTGAAGCGCTCGAGCGTCCAGCCACGGCCAAACTCGAAGCTCTCGAGGTGGGCATCGTCCATACCCCAGCTGCGGAGCTCGTCACGGGCCCAGCGCGCCGCCGCGTTGAATGCCGGCGACGCGGTCAGACGCGGGCCGAAGACGTCGACGAGCTGGCTGAACGTTGCCCAGACCTGGGATCGCTCGAGGCCTTCGGCGCGGATCTTGGCGACCATGTCGAGATCGATCTGCTCTTGTTTGGGCGCGGTTGCGGCCGGTGACGCGAGCAGCACGGCGACGACGAGAGATAGGCAGGCGGCGGGGAAGCGACGGTTCTTCATGGGTTGTACTCCGCTTGTTATGAGAACGGGTGGTGGGTCTGGTTGCGACGACAAAAGGCTGGATGCACGTCGCCCCGGTTGGCGAAGATCTGCCGTTCCTTATATCGCGGGCGGCGGAACGTTTCAAAAGTAGTCGGCGAGACGCCGTAGGCCCTCGACGATGTCCACTTCCGTGGCGGCGAACGAAAGGCGAAGGAAGCGCGAGGCCTCTTGACCGAACGCCACACCGGGGACGGTGACGACGTTGGTCTTTTCGAGGATGTCCAGCGTCATCTCGAGGCTGTCGCCGCTGGGAGCCGCCTCCAGGAGCACGAAGAAGGCACCGTCGGGCGCCACCCGGGGGAGGCCGAGTTGAGCGTCGATCGTGTCCAGCATGAGTCGCCGGCGGCGGTCGAAGTCGGCTCGTGTGCCGGCGGCGCGCTCGTCCGCGCCGTCGCCGAGGGCGCGAAGGGCGGCACGTTGCGAGAGCGCCGGGGCGCAGGTCACCGAGTGTTGGTTGACCGCTGTGATGGCGCCGATGAACTCCGGCGGCCCGACCACCCAACCGATGCGCCAGCCGGTCATCGCCTCGGTTTTCGACAGGCTGTTGACCACCAAGCCACGATCGGAAACCTCGAGGAACGACGGACACGGCATACCGTAGTGGAACTCGCGGTAGACCTCGTCGGAGATCACCACCAGGTCGTGGGTTTCGGCGAGGGCCGCCAGGCTCTCGAGCTCCGATTCGGGGATGATGCGTCCGGTCGGGTTCGACGGGCTGTTGATGACTACCGCCCGAGTCTTGGCGGTGATCAATGTTTCGAGCGCGGCGGCGGAAAAACGGAAGCCGTCATCAGCCGACATCGGGTAGCGGACCGGGTAGGCGCCGGCGAGCGAGGTAATCGCCTCGTAGGTCGGAAACCCGGGGTTCGGCACCAGAACCTCGTCGCCGGTATCGACCGAGGCGAGCATCGAGCCCAGCAGAGCGCCGTTGGCGCCCACCGTGACGCACACCGAATCCGCCGTGTGCTCTCCGGGAGCGCGCTCGGCGATGAGCTCCCGCAGCTCGCGAATCCCGCCGTTGAACGTATAGCGGAGCTGTTCAGTGTCGAGGAAGGTGCGCGCCGCATCGATGATCACCGCCGCGGTGGCGAACGCAGGTTCGCCGAGTCCGAGGTTGATGGCGTCGGCGGGGGCCTTCTCGAAGACCTGGCGGATGAGCGACAGCGAGACCCCATCGAGACGTCGGGACACGCCTCGCCGATCGCTCACGATCGCAGCGCGTGCTCGAGGGCGGTGGCGGCGTCGGTGCTGTCGTCGCGGTACTTTACGATCAGCGGGCTGTACACGTGCAGGCCGAGCTCGTCGGCGTAGACGCCGGTGGCCGGCCGGCTCCCGGGCACGACCACGGCGCGTGGCGGAATCACCAGCGGTGCGTCGCTGGTGGCCCGCAGCACGCGCTCGTTGACCACGTCATACACCGGCGTCGACCTGGTCAGCACGGTGCCGGCGGCGATGACCGCCTCGCGGCCGACGACGGTTCCCTCGTAGACGCCGCTGTTGCCGCCGATGAGGACGTCGTCCTCGACGATCACCGGTAGGGCGCCGACAGGTTCGAGGACCCCGCCGATCTGGGCGGCGGCTGAAACGTGCACCCGCTTGCCGATCTGGGCGCACGAGCCGACCAGGGCATGCGAATCGATGAGCGTCCCGTCGTCGACGTAGGCGCCGATATTGACGAACATCGGCGGCATGCAGATTACGTCGCGGCCGATGTATGCGCCCTCGCGGATCGACGAGCCGCCCGGAACGACGCGGACGCCTTCGTCGTCGTCGAAGCGCCGCGCCGGCAGCGTGTGCTTGTCGACGAAGCCGAGCGGGCCGGCGTCGACGGTGCGCTCGTTGCGGCCGAGCCGGAATCCCACCAGGATGCCCTTCTTGACCCAGGCGTTCGTCCGCCAGCCGTCCGGGCCGGGCGAAGCGGCACGCACGGTGCCGCGGCCGAGGGCGTCGCGGAACGCGGCGAACGTCTCGGTGGCGCTGTCGGGAAGCTCGTCGGTGGCGAGCTCGAACAGCGATTCGATCTCGTCGCGCAACTCATCCGGCGTCATCGATATCCCCCAGGATCTCGTCGAGTACGCTGCCGAACTCGAAGCACCCCTTTCTGCCGATGATCCAACGGGCGGCCAGCAGGGCGCCGGCCGCGAAGCCCTCGCGGCTGCGAGCCGTGTGGGTGAGCTTCACGGCGTCGGCGGCGCCGTCAAACCCAACGGTGTGCTCTCCGAAGGCGGTGCCGGCCCGCAAGCTGGCGATGTGGAGCGCTTCGGCGTCGATGGATCCCTCGGGATTGCCGGTCTGGATGGTTTTCTTGGCACCGCTGGCCTCTGTCACGAGACCGGCAAGGTGCAACGCGGTGCCGCTCGGCGTGTCCGCCTTGTTGCGGTGGTGGTGCTCGAGGACGTAAGGGTCATAGTCGGCGTGCTCGCCGATCGCGTCGAACAGTCGCGCCGCGTGCTCGACGGTGCGGAAGAACAGGTTGGCGCCGATCGACAGGTTGGCACCGTACACGACGGCGGCGTCGCGCTCGTCGACGAGCCGTCGCACCTCGTCGATGCGGTCGTCCCACCCGGTGGTGCCGACGACCAGGGGAACGCCGACGTCGGTGGCTCGATCGATATTGTCGAACACCGCCGTCGGAACGCTGAAATCGATCGCCGCGTCGATCGATGCGAAGGCCGCGGCGGTGATCCCCGCCCCCGCCGGATTGTCGTCGACATCGAGGCGCACGCTGACCTCGTGACCTTGCGCCATCGCCAGGCGTTCGACTTCGTGGCCCATGCGCCCGTAGCCGAGCAGCGCCAGCTTCACCGGGGCGCCTCGGCCTCGACCAGAAGCTCGACGACGTCATCGACGTCGAGCTCGAAGCGGTAGCTGTTCATGTCGAGCCTTCCGGCGCGGGAGAAGTCGACGCCCTCGGTCTCCAGAAGTCCCTGTTG
>SMVB01379928.1_pt1 | contig 31837 bp, 29 predicted proteins | sample 2456461 | NCBI WGS metagenome assembly SMVB01 (sample SAMN11095934, study PRJNA526329) | marine sediment metagenome | biome: Marine sediment; feature: Surficial sediment; material: Deep marine sediment; isolation source: Hadal surficial sediment | place: Pacific Ocean | collected 2014-05 | depth... | reverse complement strand
GGTTTCGGGATTGAGATCTGCGTCTCTATGAGTGATCTCCCACTGGTTCAACATGTCGCACAGTTCTTCTACCGGGCCATCAACAAACGCCTGCTCTTCGACTGTCAGTTCAAGATGAGGTTGTTTTTTGAGTAACTGCCAATTGGGCTTGCCGGAAAAAAGCTCACCTTCCCAGCCCACGGTTCCCGCATCAAGCGCAACCTGTTCAGTTTCAGACATGTTGGGCAGCATGCGGCGAAATTGTTTGAGGAAGGGCGCACTGATCATTTGCTGACGCCAGGGGCGGAAATTGAGTGGAATCGCTATCGATGCGAAAACTGTCGTTAGCAAAATAAGGCTCAAAATTGTAACTGAACCGGAAACAGCGAAGATGAATATACCCATCGCCATTGCGACAGTCCACACCACCAGGTTTTTACCGTAAAATGCACATACAAGTGAGATACTCAATAGCGTTAGCAACATTAACCAAATCATGTAATTCCTCCTGAGCTGTTTTCCCCAAAGCATTTTGGCATTGGTGAAAACACAAATAAGACCAAGCAATCAAATCCGTTCATATATTCATTAGACCGGATGTTTTACTATTACCATACGCCGGAGTATGGTGAACCTTCTGATTCAAGTCAATACATGTGTCAATGAAACAAATTTGACAGGAAACTCAGTCACCGCAACAATCCATGTTTTGAGGGAAAGAGACCTGATGAAATCAGCACAAAAAGTTCAGCGGACAACGCTTTCAGCAGCCGATTGGGAGCGCGCTGCGCTGGACCTGATTGCAGAACAAGGTGTTCAAGCGATGGCGATTGAGCCTCTGGCACGACGAATGGGGATTACCAAGGGCAGTTTCTACTGGCATTTTTCAAGCCGCGAGTCACTGTTGGAGCAGGCCCTGATCCGGTGGGAAAAACACGACGTCCGTAACCTGAATGCCTCCCTCGGTGAAATCGATCATCCTCGCGACCGCTTGATTTCCTTTTTCCGCCGGGTGGGCAAGGAAAAGCTGACGCATGAAGTATTCAGTGAACTGTGTGCTGCGGCGGGTCACCCGCATGTTGTGCCCGTGCTGGAGCGGGTGGCGGACAGAAGAATGGAGCACCTCTCGCACGCGTTTGAAGAAATGGGCATGGAACCGGATATTGCCAGGCACCAGGCCAGGTTAATTTACTCGGTCTATCTTGGTTTTTTGCAACTCCAGAGGCAAAAATCGGCGCCCAGTTTAAGTAGCGAAGAATTTGAAGCTTACATAGAACACGTGATCAACACCCTCATACTTTCCCAGGCGCCTGCGAATCGGAGTTTATCTGATTTGGCGTGTTGAAAAGCAGGAGTGCAGAGTCTATCCTGCCCGTTTACAGCACTGTAATTTCATCACAGATACACACCGCCGGGAAGGCGGGAAATGCCATCAAGAGGAATATAGCGTGACGACCAAGCAAGAATTGAAAGCCTGGGTGGACCAGGTAGCGGAGTTAACCAAGCCTGAAAACATTTACTGGTGCAACGGATCCAGGGAGGAGTACCAGGAAATGGCAGATCAAATGGTCGCAAGTGGGGCTTTCGTTGAGCTGAATAAGGAGACGCACCCTGGTTGTTATCTTCACCGTTCCGATCCTTCAGATGTCGCGCGCGTCGAACACCTGACCTACATATGCACATCAAGCAAGGAAGAAGCAGGCCCCAATAATCACTGGATGGCTCCAGGCGAAGCAAGGGCAAAAATGCAGAAACTTTATAACGGTTGCATGAAGGGCAGAACGCTCTATGTCATCCCCTATTGCATGGGCCCCATTGATTCTCCTCATTCGCGTTGCGGTGTGGAGATAACGGATAGTCCCTATGTAGTGGTCAATATGAACCTGATGACTCGAATGGGCGATCAGGCCCTTCGTCGCATTGAACGGGAAGGCGCCTTTATCAAGGGTCTGCACTCCATTGGCGATCTCGACCCCGAACGTCGATTCATCATGCATTTCCCGGAAGATCTGGAAATTCAGAGTTTTGGTTCGGGATACGGCGGCAATGCCTTGCTGGGCAAGAAATGTCACGCCTTGCGTATCGCAAGTTATCAGGCCCGATCTGAAGGCTGGCTGGCTGAGCACATGCTGATTGTTGGAATTGAAAACCCCGAAGGTGAAATTCACTATGTCGCTGCCGCATTTCCGTCAGCTTGCGGCAAGACCAACCTGGCCATGTTGATTCCGCCCGTTAACTACAAGGGTTGGAAGGTTTGGACAGTCGGTGATGATATCTGCTGGATGCGATTGGGTGATGACGGCCGCATGTGGGCCATCAATCCCGAGGCTGGCTTTTTTGGTGTTGCTCCTGGAACTGCTGAGAACACCAATTCAAATGCACTTGCCATGCTGAATAAAGATGCAATTTTTACAAATGTCGGCGTGACCGTGGACAACCAGCCCTGGTGGGAAGGCCTGGATGATCGCGTGCCTGCGACAGACTGGAAAGGCAATCCCTATGACCCGGAAATTGGGCCTGCGGCACATCCCAATTCCCGATTTACGGTTCACATGTCACAGTGCCCGACCTATTCAGACCAGGCTGAAGCACCGGCCGGCGTACCCCTTTCTGCGATTATTTTTGGTGGTCGGCGGGAAAGTCTCGTACCGCTGGTGATGGAAAGCCAGTCCTGGAACCATGGCGTGTTGTACGGTGCAGCCATGGCCTCGGAAACTACTGCTGCCAATATCGATACAGTTGGCGTGGTTCGCCGCGATCCGATGGCCATGAAACCCTTCTGTGGCTACAACTTTGCGGATTACTGGTCTCACTGGCTTTCATTTTCAGATGCCTCTGACAAGCTACCTAAAATCTTCCATGTCAACTGGTTCCGCAAAGATCAGGACGGCAAATTCATGTGGCCAGGCTTTGGTGACAATATGCGCGTACTGGATTGGATCATCAAACGCTGTACGGGTGAAGTCGATGCGCTTGAAACACCCATAGGCTTTGTGCCTGTGCCGGGTGATTTAAACCTGGATGGCATCCATGTGCCGGCTGAATCGATGGAAGCACTTTTTAACATTGATCGCGAAGCATGGAAGGTAGAAATTGCGGAAATAGGCGAATACCTTGAATCCTACGGGGAAAGAACCCCTGAGGCGCTCAAAGCTGAACAGAAACGAGTAGCGGCAGGATTGATGTAAATTCAGGCGCCACTGTCCCATGGGCCGGGATCAGAGGACCCTTTTCTGGATAAATGATTGAGTACATGCTTACGTTTAAGCCGTAAGCAATCCTTTGACCGCAGCACCAAAAAATCTCTGATCAACCTGGTGCACTCCTTCGTGTTTTAATGTATTTAAACCCTTTGCCCCTGATTTCAGTCCAATCAATATGGGAGGAGCAAGCGCTGTGGCGTTGTGGCAAGCAAGTTCTGCACAACACGAGGACGAGTCCGCTCTGGTCAAGTCGGCCAGGAATGGGGACAGCGCTGCTTTTGAAACGCTTTATCATCGCAACAGGGATCGTATTTACGGTTTGATGTGGCGAATTTGTGGTGGTGATGCAGCATTGGCGGAAGATCTCCTGCAGGAAGCTTTTGTCAGAGCATGGCAAAAACTGGACAGTTTCCGTGAAGAAAGCCGCTTCGGAACCTGGTTACACCGTCTATCGGCAAATGTAGCACTGAGTGACAGGCGTATCCGCCTCCGCCGCGTCGGGCGCGAAGTCCCGATGGATGAAACAGCGGAAAGAACGGCGATCGGTGACAGGAATGTTTTTGCAGATAAGCGAATGGATCTTGAAAAGGCCATCGCCCGCTTACCGGAAAGGGCACGGACCGTGCTGATCCTGTATGACATCGAGGGCTACCGTCATGCGGAAATAGCGGAAATCACCGGAATGGCTGAAGGTTCATCCAAGGCACAATTACACCGGGCAAGAAAATTGATTCGCGAGGTACTGGATTCATGAAACACGACATAAGCGAACAGGTTTTAATGAAAAGACTGGGAGCGCTCCCCCGTGAAATCAAACCGGATCGAGACGTTTGGCCGGCTATTTCGAACAGGATAGGGCAATCAGGGTCGCGTCATTTACGAAAATCAACAAATCGATGGTGGAAACATGCTGTCGCTGCTTCATTTGCGATCATTTTTGTTAGCGGAATTCTGCTTGGCCGGCATTGGGATACTGCGCCTGGACTGGCAGCATCCGGGACAAGCCTGGCAAAATCGCACCGGGCAATACAAGTCACCGGCATATCCGGCGCTCTGACAGCCAGCGAACTTGAGTACCAGGCCGCATTTCGGGAGTTTATTGCAGTCGGTGAATCCCAGGTGTATTTGCCGCAACAAGCAGTTGAGAAATTGATCGCAGGCTGGGCTGATCTGGGTGCTGCTGAAACTGCACTGACCAGCGCCTTGCGGGAATACCCCGGTAATTCGTTCCTGAGTGCAAAAATGCTGGAACTGCGGTCCCGGCAGCTAGACTTTTTGAAGCAGATTGCTTCCCTTGACCAAAATGCCCGGAGGGCAACAATATGAAGCCTTTGATTAAAATACTTGCCCGGCCTGCACTGGCTGTACCGGCACTCGCCTTGTTATTTCCATTGGCCGGTTTGTCAGGCGAAAGCCTGGATGAAAAGCGCAACATGGCAGCCGATGGTCATGTGCTGATTGAAAATCTCGCGGGTAAAGTTGAAGTAACCGGATGGGACAAAGCGGCAATCGAAATCAAGGGTAAATTGGGCGATGATGTCGAGGAAGTCGAGATATTAGAGACCGATAGCGGTATTCAGATACGCGTTAGGAACCGGCCGCATGTGCGTAATGTTGATGGTACGAACTTGTACATCCGGATGCCTGCTTCTGCCAGTATTGAAGTGGAAACAATCAGTTCCGATATTGACATCAATGGCCTCGTTGGGGAAAGCATCGTGGTCGAAACTGTCAGTGGTGATGTGGAAGCTGAAGCTTCGCCCGGGAGAATTGACATTGAATCGGTTAGCGGTGATGTAGAGTTTGTGGGATCAATTTCCCGTTCCTCAGTTGAGACGGTGAGTGGTGATATATCACTAAACGGTGTATATGGTGAAATTGAAATCAGTACGGTTTCCGGTGATGTTTCATTGGTCGCCAGAGATGTGGAACGGGGACGGTTTGAATCGGTATCCGGTGACATGAATCTGGATATTGCCATCAATGACAATGGCCGCCTGGCCAGCGACAGCATGAGCGGGGATATTGATCTCCGCTTGCCTGAGGGGCAACTGGCGAGGTTTGAAGCTCAAACCTATAGCGGCAATATTCGATCCGACTTTGGTGAGTCTAACAGGGCATCCAGAGGGCCTGGGAGTGTTCTTAAATACCAGGAAGGCAGCAACGGCGCAGTGATCCAGGTTGAAAGCTTCAGCGGAGACATCCATATTCGCCGTCAATAGAATAATCGCGATATAGGTTCCCACTACTCTGGCGACACTGCGACGCGAGTCATCTCAGCTCCGGCGATTTCGAGTTTTGACCAGAATATCTTTCCGGGCTGCTGCAATCATCGAATCACGGTCCAGGCTGGCAAGTATGGCGCGGGCCGTGTCCCGCGGGCCGGTTTTCCCCCAGGATTTGCCTTTTGAAAACCAGGTTTCGGCCATTTTGCCAGTCAGGTAGGTGGCGTACCATGCCAGTGCGCCCTGTGCCGCTGCTGTGACCGCTGTCGACAAGCCGGCACTGACCGTTTTCAGCGCACTGGAGGCCAGGTTCATTCCCCAGTACGCACTCATCAGGGCAAGCAGCTGGGCGGAAATGGTAAGCAACAGCTTTGATGCCTCTCTTTTTGACAGGCTGAAACCATAAACTTCACCTAAATGTACAACCATGGCAATGTCTGTCCCCGCCGCAGCCAACAGGTCTGCCACGGGGATGGGGTTGAGAGCCACTACAAGCCCCTTTCCGAGACAATAGTTACGAATGATTTTCTCTGCCACCGACTTTCGGGCTGCAACGATACGGCTGGCTATTTTTTGATCCAGTTCGCCGGCGAACATTGCCGCATTGAGTGCGGCCAGTGATTTTCCTTCTTTCTCGAGTAAATCCCATAAAAGTGCTTTCAGAGACTCAACGTCCGGCGGCCTGGACCTTTGGAATTCTTCTTCACCTTCTTCGCTGATCCGAATCACGGTTTCCGGCCGCGGTTCTGCCGCCGCAGTGATGACCCGATTGGCCGGCAGAATAGCCTCACAGCGCTGCCGCAAGCGCTCCATCAACTGTTCAAGTTCGCTTGAACTGTATCGGTCTGACTTATTCAGTACCAATAGTACGGTCCGACCGGCGCTGCACAGTTCATTCAGTGCCCCGAATTCCGAGTCGGTGAGGTCTGCTTCGCAAACCATCAAAATAACATCGGCTCTTCTGGCGACATTTTTTGCCATTTCTTCGCGAGCGTCGCCATCCATTTCATCAATGCCGGGAGTATCGATTAAAACCAGGTGGCCTTCTGTGATCGCACACCAGGACTCGTGCGCCTCGTGACGTGTTTCACCGTGCAAAGTGCTGGTCTTGAAAGCGTCCTTCAACAGTAGAGCATTGAGTAAAGAAGACTTGCCGACGCCAACCCGGCCAAAAGCTGCAATGTGGATTTCCTCCTGATCAAGTTTTCTGGAAATGGCTTCAATTTCCTCAAACTCGGCAGTAAGTTCAGCTTTGACAACAGAAGGAATGCTGGTGTCCAGCAGGAGATCCTGAAGATGTTGATTGGCTTCCAGCAGGAACCAGTCGGAATCAATCTTTCCCGAAGTCCTTGTTTTGCGGGCGCGAAATTGCAAGTTGTGCAAAATGGATTGCACCCGATTCCAGATGGTCATGCAACATATCCTCGAAAGCTTCGGCTGCCGGATAGGGCCTCAAATCGCCCCGGCTGGCCATAGTTTCTGCAACGGCTTTGCCCAGGCTGTCAAAAATCATGCCATAGGCCACGGCATGAATTACGCCTCCGGCTACGGTTCCCAATCCCGGGAACGCTTTAAAAGCATTCCCTGCGATTGCCAGTGTAATAGCAGTCATGTTTCGAATTTTGCCACCAGCCTGCTCCAGGAATGACTCGATTTCAATTTCTTTTACCGGAATGTCGTACAAATTCGAAAGCGCGCGTATCAACCGTGTCGCCAGAACTCCCTGGATGACAAGATCAGACCCGGGTGCAACGGCGGCCAGGGCTCCAACCATTGCGCGGCGTGAATATTTGTTAACCAACTCCTCGGCTTTTTGGTCTCTGTGCTGACCTTTGGCTGCTTCAAGTTTCTCGCTGGCAAGTGTCAGTACAGCCGTTTCGCGAAGGGACTCCATCAATTCACGATCCTGGTCAAGATGCCGCTGAATAGCTTTTCGTAGTGATGTGATTTCGGGTCGCCGGGGACGATCAAGCTGTTGTTCTACTTCGCCCCTCAACAGCTTGATTAGCTGCTCCCGCCCGCCGGTGCTAATGGTTACGACATCATTATCGCTGAGCCCCGTCTTATCGCGAAGCCGTGCGAGCAGGGTTTCAAGTTCTTCCGGGGAATAGCGATCCGATTTGTTGAGCGCAAGCAGCAACGGTTTTTCGAGCTTTATCAGGTATTGCAACTGTGCCATCTGGCTGGCTGTCAGATCGCTGTCGCAAAGAAAAATGACCAGGTGCGCTCGCCGCGTTTCCTCACGGGCCAGGCTATCATCATCCAGGTTAAATCCAGGAAGGTCTGTGATGACGATGCGATCTCCGGATGGCGCTTGCCAGGCATAATGTTGTATTTCGCTTGTCGTTCCTGCCCGGGCGTCAGTTTCTACCTCGGCATCGGGTAACAGTGCTTGTACCAGGCTGCTCTTGCCGCTGCTTACTTCACCGTATACGGCAATATAAATTTCGCCACTGGCGCGGCGTTGCCTTTGCTCCAGGACCTCCTCCAGTGCCGCACTGACATCGATGCCCTGGCGAGAGGCGTTCAGCAAATCATCCTGAAGCGATTCCGGGTTGATCTCTGGATGTTTCTGGCTGGGTTTTTTCTGCTGCCGGGGTCGAAACCAATTCCAGAACAGAGCCAGGGTCAGCAGAGGCAATCCGGCCAGGATGACGGTATAACTCAGTTGAATCCAGGCAGGAGCATTTCTCAAGTAGTGCCAGACTGAAAGAGCTGTATCCGTTGCCAGCAGGATAAGGAATAGCACCAGGAACAGGGCAAGCAGAATGAAGGCGGTAACAAGCAGGCGAACAGACATGGAGGGAGGATATCAATTCCAACCTTCGGTGACACCATTGCCATTATGTCGCCCGGGGTGTAGATTGAATTTACTGGGTACCGCACACCCTGTATTCGACTTATTGCTTCGGTCGACATGCGGTGTTCAGAGGGTACTTACATGCAGGGCAAAGGGGAATTCAACCGTTCTGATCAAAATCTGGCCATGCTTGGCCATGAATTATATTCCGTACTCCATGGAATCCAGGGCATGACGGAGTTGTTGAGCAGCACCAGGCTCAATGGCGAGCAGGAACAGTTTGTGGATGCTGTAAAAACGTCCATTGAGCAAATGCACTGGCTCATCGATGGCATCACTTTGCAAGGGCAGGATATCGGATTTCCACTGTCTCCCAAACCGTGCCTGATGGATGGCCCCGAATTACTGGAGCAGGCTATTCGCTGCCATTCACGGGCGGCAATGATGAAGAATAACCTCCTTCTTTTGCTTGTCGAACCGCAACTTCCTCAATTCTGGTTTGCTGACGCGCACCTGCTCAGGCAGATCATCGACAATCTACTCACAAATGCGATCAAATTCACACAAGCAGGCAAGGTTGTGCTCGAAGCCAGGCCGGCACCGGCCAGGTATGGTATTGAGGCTGGGCTTGAGTTATCGGTCCGGGATACCGGAATTGGTTTCGACCAGGCCGTCTCCAGGCGAATTTTTGAACCATTTGTCCAGGCGGGTGCAGACATCAGGCGAGAGTACGGGGGGCGCGGCCTGGGCCTGCACATCTGCCGAAGAATTGTTTCCTGCCTGAACGGTCGACTTGATTGCATCAGCAAACCCGGATCGGGTAGCAGTTTTCGTATGCTTGTGCCGGATGTGATTGTGCCAGAGCATGGTGAGGCTTGCTCAATGAATTCCAGGCTGTTTTCCTCAATGAGCTGTAAAGTTTCAGTTGAAGGCGATCTGGCACATTCGCTTGCCTCTCTTTTAATGCGACTGGGTATCCAGGTTCAACTTTTACAGAATGGAGAAAAGCGGCACAAAGGCGTGGATTTCCATGTCGACATTAGCCTGGCAGAATCTGACAGCCAGGATACAGGAACGGGGTGTACCTTGGTTTTTACACCCCATCAGTCAATGTGCAGTTCCTTTTCGGGTATCAAGCGATTGCAGCCGCCATTCCTTGCGTCAACACTTGGGCCGTTGCTGATAGAAATGAAACTGGAACAAAAGTTTAATTCCCATAATCACATCCAGCTTCCTCAGTGAAACGCAGGGCTCAATTCCCATACTGAGTTGATCAATGCCCCGAGATGATCCGGATTGACATCCGGAGTGATACCGTGGCCGAGGTTGAAGACATGCCCTTGGGCCTGGCCGAAGCTGGTCAGGGTGTGATTGACCTCACGGCGGATAACCTTAGGATCTGCGAGTAAAATTGACGGGTCCAGGTTGCCTTGCAGCGCCACCCTGCTTCCGACTCTCTCCCGTGCTTCTTGCAGGGATATTGTCCAGTCCACACCCAGTGCGTCACAACCCGTGTCAGCCAGTGCCTCCAGTTGCGTATTACAGCCCTTACAGAAAAGAATGACGGGGACACGCCGGCCCTCATTCTCGCGCTTCAGACCCGAAACGATTCTGTCCAGGTAGCGTAGAGAAAATTCCTTGAATGCCTGGTCAGAAAGAACACCGCCCCAGGTGTCGAATATCTGGATAATTTGTGCCCCGCTTTCAATTTGCAGGTTAAGGTATTCCGTCACGGTATCAGAGAGTTTTTCCAGCAACATATGCGCCAATGCCGGGTCCTGGTAGATCAGTTTTTTGGACTTGGAAAATAATTTGCTGGCGCCGCCCTCGATCATGTACGTGAATAGTGTCCACGGGCTGCCGCTGAACCCGATCAGTGGTACCTTGCCATCCAGTTCCCTGCGTACCATGGAAACGGCATCCATTACATAGGCCAACGATTCCCCAACATCCGGCCGGGGCAGATTGTGGATGTCCGAGGAAGACGTGATGGGGTTTGCAAATTTCGGACCCTTGCCCTCTTCAAAATACAATTTCATTCCCATCACGTCCGGAATCGTCAGAATATCTGAGAACACGATAGCGGCATCGAGCTTGAATCGCCGCAAGGGCTGCATCGTTACTTCACAAGCCAGTTCTGGATTTCGACACAAGTTCATGAAGCTACCCGCTTCGGCCCGGGTTTTCAGATACTCGGGCAGGTAACGGCCGGCTTGTCGCATGATCCAGACGGGGGTGCGATCTACTGCCTGGCGCAGCAAGGCACGAATCATGGTGTCGTTTTTTAACTCTGTCGTCATTATTTAAAAACCTCTGATTTTTCTAGCAGCCTGTCGGGGCGGTCACGCTTTGTTCCAACACCGTCCGAATGTCATCTTCACTACTTTGCTTATCGACAACCGCATCCCCAATCGCATTTAGTAATACCAGCCTCAGGCCACTGGTCAGGGCTTTCTTGTCCAGCGCCATTGCCTTGATCAGGCGACTGGTTTGAATGTCCGCCGGCTGATTAACAGGCAAGCCCAGTGTTTGTAAAAGTTTTGCAATTCTATTTGCAGTACCGGTTTGACACAAACCGCGATTCTCGCTCAATCGGCTTGCCGTAACCATTCCGATTGATACTGCTTCGCCGTGCAAAAATCGTGAGTATTCGGATTCAGCTTCAAGTGCATGGCCAAAGCTGTGACCGAAATTCAACAAGGCTCGAACACCGGCTTCTTTTTCATCAAGCGACACGATTTCTGCCTTGTTTTTTACTGATTCATGGATCAGGTGATTGATTGCATCTTCCTGTCGTAGCTTGATCGCTTCGCTGTGTTCCTCCAGCCATACGAAAAAATCCAGGTCATTGATAGCGCCGTATTTGACGACTTCAGCCAGGCCTGCGCTAAATTCCCTTTCGGGGAGGCTGGCAAGTGTATCGGAGTCAATTATCACCGCAGCAGGCTGGTAAAAAGCGCCTACCAGATTTTTACCCATGGCGTGGTTGATTGCAGTTTTTCCTCCCACGGACGCATCGACTTGTGCCAGCAGCGTGGTTGGGCACTGCAGGAATCGAACGCCCCGCATATAACAAGCTGCCGCGAAACCAGCCATGTCCCCAATAACACCACCACCTAATGCAATGATGTTGACATCGCGGCGTGCCTGTATCTCAACCAGCTTGTCGATAATGCTGTACCAGGTTTCCATGGTTTTGAAGCGTTCACCATCTGGAAGGATGAGTGTTTCAATACTCCGCTTTCCAAGTGATGTCCTGAGCTTCTCCAGGTACAGACCGGCTACAAGGTCATTGCTCACTATCAGTGTTTTACCACTGCCCAGGTGCCTTTCAAATAGTTCAGCCTCGGCCAGCAAGCCGCTGCCCAGATATACCGGGTAGCTGTTGTCTTTGAGTTTTACTTCGACGGTGATCATGGACTAATCCGCATATTGTATGAAGGATCCGGAATTTGCAGTGCAACTGGCGAAACAGTTGGGCCGTTCACGCACATCCATGTGCTTCTCGGCACCGGGACTCCTGTCCAATGGCCGATCGTTCGAGAAGGATCGGCCGAAATGTGAAGCCGGATGCAGTGCAAAACCGGATAGGACAAACTGTGTTTTTCGCATCATCATCATTTTTATCATAAGCTTCCGGAATTGTTCACAATAAGCCATATCATCGTCCGCCTTCGTGCAATATGCGGGCTAAGCAGTTCCTGGTGTGATTTCTGTATCAGTAGATGCTTCCCAGTGCGACAGGATGACCTCAGTCAGGCTGTGGGCCGTAATTTTCGGACCCCCCTTGCGGGAAACAAAAGTCAGGTCAGCGAGTTCTTCGTAAATTGGGTTTCTGTCTGCTGCCAGTCGGGTAAGTTTCTGCTTCCGGTCACCCTCTTGCAACAGGGGGCGTGTCCGGTCCAGTCGAAGCCGTTGCATCTGCAAGCTGACGGGTGTTTGCAGATAGACCACCAGGCCGGTTTGTTTCAGTAATTGTCGATTGGTTTTTTCAAGCACGGTGCCGCCACCGGTAGCGAGCAGAATATTTTTCCTGGCGGTGAGCTCTTCCAGCATTTTGCTTTCTCTTTGCCGAAATCCCGACTCGCCCTCAATATCAAAGATCAGGTTGACGCTGGCGCCGGTCTGTTGTTCCAGATTTCGGTCGCAATCAAGAAACTCCATTTCCAGATGTTTTGCAACGCGCTGACCTATGGTTGTTTTTCCAGACCCCATCGGTCCAATCAGGTAGATGTTGGAGCCAGGTTTAATCACGAATTACTGCAATAACATTGAGGCGTGCACTTCGGCACAACTTTCGTTAACATTGCCGGATTCTTTGCAAGATTTGATGCCATTTTTATGATCCGATTTTTTGTGTTGTTTACCGTGTTGTTGGTTGGTTTATTCACGTTGGAGATTCTACAGCCGGCGGAAGAGTACGTCATCCTGCCATTTACATCCTTTATCGCAGATGTCAGTGTGTGGATTCTGCAGATGTTTGACGATAGTGTTGAATCCTATAAAAATGTTATTCGCAATTCAGTAACCGGATTCGGCGTGCGCATTGAGCGCGGTTGCAACGGCGTTGAAGCAGTCATTATCCTCTTTGCCGCCATTTTCTCTTTTCCGGCCCCATTCAAGAACAAAATGATTGGTTTTGTAATTGGGTTTTTTGCGATACAGATTTTGAATCTGGTTCGGATTATCAGCCTTTTTTATCTTGGGCAGTGGAACCAGGTTGCTTTCGAATGGTTCCACCTGTATTTGTGGCAGGCCCTGATTATTCTTGATGCGCTGGTTGTCTGGCTGATTTGGCTGAGAACCCTTCCACAGGCAAAATTGAGGCGGCAACTGGAAGCAGAGTCGGCAACGGAGTAATGACTCAAGCTCAGCAGACTCCAGGGGTGGTCCTTTCGCAGGAAATCATCGAGCAATTCAATAAGGCCTTCCAGAACGCCAAGGCTTGCGGTGAGCCGGAACCTACCGCAATGGTTTTGTCCACCAGTGACGGTAAGGGTCTTGTCACCTCACGTACCGTATTGTTAAAAGCACTGGATGTGGATGGATTTGTGTTCTTCACCAATTCGAACAGCAGGAAGGGGATGCAGATGTCCATTTGTCCGATGGCGGCGGCCACTTTTCTATGGAAAGCAAGTGCTTGTCAGGTACACCTGACAGGTACCGTTGAGCAGGTCTCGGATGAAGGGGCAGATGCCTATTTCGCCACTCGTGACCGAGGCAGCCAGCTCGGTGCCTGGGCCTCGAGGCAGTCAGAGCCGCTGGACAGCCGTGAAACGCTGATTCAGAGAGTCAGTGACCTGGAAGCTGAATATGAGGGTAAGGAGATTCCGCGGCCGCCTCACTGGACAGGTTATGTCCTCAGCCCGGAATCTGTCGAATTCTGGCATCAGCGGGATTTTCGCCTGCATGACCGGTTTTTGTACACCATTGATGAGGGTGTCTGGAAAAAGCAGAGGCTAAACCCCTGAACCCAACCTTCTTCGGCATCGGATTACTGGAACCCTATTCGGTATAGAATTGCTTCTGAAATTTGACGTTCGATGGGGCCGTAGTGCCTTTGGCGACTTGGGCGGGAATCAAGTTTTTGTTCAAGGCATTGTAATGAACAACGTAGGTACCAAAGTCCTCGGCTTGCTGGGTATTGCTGCTGTCAGAAAGGGCAAGCAGTCACAGCATAATAAGGAATGAGAGTAGCTGTTTCATGAAGCGAGTCCTTGTATCAAGTCAATTCCCTCATCACCAGCCTAGCAGAACAATCAGGAAGCGAATTGCAATCAGTGCGATCAGGGGTGAAAGATCAAGGCCCGCAATGGGTGGTATAAATTTCCGGATGGGCCTCAATACAGGCTCGGTCAATTGGTAGATAAGCGGCACAACAGGATGACGCGTCCCTTGCCCGATCCAACTGAGAATAACCGAAACAATGATCAGGAAAAAATAGGTCATCAGCAAGGTCATCATCAGTTTTAAAGCGCTGAATGCCACGATTTGCTGGATGTTCATCTCGGAGGATCCGATGCTGCTAATGAACCAGATACCGATCATTTCAAGCGCCAGCATCAATACCACCGAGGCAGTATCCAGGCGTCCAATGGATGGAATAACGCGTCGCAAGGGCAGCAGGGCAGGATTGCTTACCTTAACCAGAAATTGGCAAAGCGGGTTGTAAAAATCTGCCCTGACCCACTGCAGCAACAAGCGGAGCATAACGGCGGCCACGTACAGGTCAATCAGTGTTCCGACCAGGTAAGAAAATGCACTTGATGTAGATCCATTCACTGGGTTTGTACTCCCGCGTAACGCCCCTGCACGCGTTTTGATTTACACACCAGGCTGCTAATCACCGGCCAGTTCCCTGCCTTTCCTGCTTGCAGCATCAACCGCAGTGTGCACCAATTCGCGGAACATGCCGGATTCCAGGGCAGCGAGAGCAGCCTCGGTTGTGCCGCCCGGTGAGGTCACCTGACGGCGTAGTTCAGCTACACTTTCAGTGCTTTGAGAAACCATGGCGCCGGCACCGGAGGCAGTGTACGCAGCCAGCTTGTCTGCTACATCTCCAGGCAGACCCAGCGCACGGCCAGACTCGGACAGGGCTTCGGTCAGCAGGAAGAAATAGGCAGGGCCGCTACCGGAAATTGCGGTTACCACATCCATCAGCGATTCATCCTCCACGGTAACGACCTTTCCTGCAGTCGCGAGAATCTGCTCAGCGTGTTCAATATGATGTTGCTTACAGTTTTCACCTGGACAGATCGCAGTAATGCCCTGGCCTATCAAAGCGGGTGCATTAGGCATCGAGCGGATGACTGCCTGATCATTCCCAAGTACCTTGACTATCGTCGCGATGGTCGTACCCGCCGCGATGGAAAGTAGCAGTTGCCCGGGTTCGACATTGCCTTTCAATTGATCAAGCACAACAGGCATGATCTGGGGCTTAACCGCAAGAACAATGACATCGGCGCCGGAAATTGCGCTAGCGGCATCTGTAAACGGATCAACATCGTAGTCAGCCTGTAAGCGTTCACGGGCGTCCTCGCTCGGGTCGGATACTCTGATGCTCAGATCAGAATCCATGCTTTTTCTCAGTCCGCTGATCAGGGCTTTTGCCATGTTTCCGCCACCAATGAATGTAATCAACATATTTTTGCCTGACCTCTAGTTTGTGGCATGTGTACCGTAGTTAACGCCTGGTCCTGGCGCCGAACAAATCCGTTCCGATTCGGAGCATGGTGCTTCCCTGCACGATGGCTTGTTCCAGGTCTGCCGACATGCCCATGGAAAGAGTGTCCAGCGGAACGCCGGATGATACAAGGGATTGAAACAATTCGCTCATTCTCCGGTAACTTGTGGATGAATCGTGATGGCTGGATGCTTGTAGCGGAATGGCCATCAGACCGCGTAATCTAAGATTCGGCAGTTCCCGGGTAAAATGCACTAATTCCTCCAGGTTTTCCGGCATAACACCTGCTTTCTGCTCTTCCCGATCTATGTTTACCTGGATACAGATGTTCAGCTTCGGAACTGATTCTGGTCTTTGCCTGGAAAGACGCAATAGAACTTTTTCCCGGTCTGCGCTTTGCACCCAGTCAAAATTTCGCGCCAGCTCCCGGGTTTTGTTTGATTGCAAGGGGCCGATGTAATGCCACTCAAGGTCCAGATCGGTCAGTAGCGCCTGTTTTTCCACAGATTCCTGCAGGTAGTTTTCCCCAAATGCATTCAAACCAAGCTCGTTTAATTGACGAATACGGCTTGCCGGATGCCCTTTGCTTACCGCCAGAATGGTGACTTCCGAAGGCTCACGCCCCGCCTGTTTGCAGGCAGATTCAATCCGCGAACGCACATTATCAAGTTTAGCTTTTAAGTCTTTCATCTTGCGGGAAACTATGCATTGATTTATGGTTAGTACTGGCGCGTGTGAATCAGGGATTGGAAACATGCATTTCTAGGTGATTTGTCATGCATTGTAACGCGACCTGAGCTTTTCAAGGAGGGAATGTGGATATTGCTGAGTTACTGGCCTTTTCGGTCAAAAATAATGCTTCGGACTTACATCTGTCGTCCGGGCTGCCCCCCATGATTCGAGTAGATGGCGACATCCGTCGGCTGACTTTGCCTGCACTGGAAACCGCCCAGCTACAGGAACTCATCTACAGTACGATGAGTGATCGCGTACGGCGGGATTTCGAAGCAAATCTCGAAGTTGATTATTCCTATGCAATCCAGGGTCTGGCGCGGTTTCGTGTTAACTGCTTTCACCATGATCGTGGTGTAGGTGGCGCATTCAGAACCATTCCGGACACGGTCTGGACGCTCGAGGATGTCGGTGCTCCCCCTATCTTTCGCGACATTATTGACGCTCCACGCGGACTGATTCTGTTAACCGGCCCGACCGGTTCAGGTAAATCCACAACCCTGGCCGCAATGGTCGATCATTTGAATAATAACGTTGAAGGCCATATCCTCACGATTGAGGATCCGATCGAGTTTGTTCACAAGAGTAAGAAATGCGTCATCAATCAGCGTGAAATTCATCGCGACACGCATGGATTCAACCAGGCCTTGCGCGCTGCGTTACGTCAGGATCCGGATATCATCCTGGTGGGTGAGATGCGGGATGTCGAGACGATTCGACTGGCATTGACCGCAGCAGAAACCGGTCACCTTGTGTTTTCCACGCTCCATACCAGTTCAGCGCCCAAGACTATTGACCGTATCATCGATGTTTTCCCTGCCGGTGAAAAATCCATGGTCAGGTCCATGTTATCGGAATCCCTTCGGGCGGTGATTACCCAGTCGTTGATGAAGCGTATCGGAGGTGGCCGCATTGCTGCCTGGGAAATCATGGTGGCTACACCGGCAATCCGAAACTTGATCAGGGAAGACAAAATTGCCCAGATGTACTCGGCCATCCAGACCGGAAGCAGTGTGGGTATGAGGACACTGGATCAAGCGCTTGAAGAACTTGTCGAACGCGGTCTTATCAATAAGGTTGAAGCTGCAAGGCGAGCGGTCGACAAAAAAATGTTCATGTAGGAGGCGGGCAAATGAAAGTAGTTGACGGGTGGTTAAAACAATTGCACGAGGAATCTGGCTCCGACCTTTTCATCATGGTCGGCGCACCTCCATGCATCAAGGTGCATGGCAAGATCAAACCGATCTCCACGGATATCCTGGATGCTGAAAAATGTGAGGAAATCACACTCAGCCTGATGTCAGAACGGCAAAAGGAGCAATTCCGGAACACACAGGAGTGCCAGTTTGCTTATTCACTGGGTCCGGAAGTGCGGTACCGGGTGAGTGCATTTTTCCAGCAGGGCGTGATCGGCATGGTATGCCGGCGGATTGAGTCTCGTATTCCCACTTACGAGGAACTGGGTTGCCCCGATGTGCTGTCGGAATTATCGATGGAAAAGCGGGGCATTGTCCTGTTTGTCGGCGCCACCGGTACGGGTAAGTCCACCTCAATGGCGGCGATGGTTGGCTACAGAAATCAAAGGATGACTGGCCATATCATCACCATCGAGGATCCCATCGAGTATGTTCACCAACATGGCAAGAGCCTGGTCACCCAGCGTGAAGTCGGGATCGATACCGAGTCTTTTGAAGTCGCGTTGAGAAATACGCTGAGACAGGCACCGGATGTCATTCTCATTGGCGAAATCAGAACACGCGAAACAATGGAACATGCCATCACATTTGCTGAAACCGGACACCTTGTGCTGGCAACGCTTCACGCCAACAACGCCAATCAGGCAATGGATCGAATTTTGCATTTCTTTCCTGATGATTTTCGTGATCAGCTGCTTCTCGACCTTTCATTTAACCTGATAGCAACCATCGCACAGCAATTGATCCCTTCAGTTGACGGCTCCCGCCGCTGGGCGGCCTTTGAAGTTTTAATGGCCACTCCGCTGGTCAAAGACCTCATTCGCAAGGGCGAGATTCATGAGTTGAAACTGGTCATGCGCGATTCCGGACACCATGGCATGATTACCTTCGATCAGTGCATGTTCAACATGTACAAAGAGGGCAAGATTTCATACGATGATGCATTGCGCTACGCAGATTCGAGAAATGAAGTCAGGTTGATGATCAAGCTTGATGAAGGCGGTGACGCGGAATCGCTGGCCAAGGGCCTTGAAGGTGTAGAGGTCCTGGGAGGCGAATGGTGAAGTTCAAAATTTCTGCTGATTAACCAGGGGTTCCCCGGGAAGGCTGGATACCACAGCCATTTTCTTGCACAATCGCTTAAGCGGTTTCCATACCGTATGGGTTTCAGAATGAGACTTCTGCGTTGTATGGGCTGAATAACGGAATTTTCCAGAGGCTTTCAATGCATGTTCTGATCATAGAAGATAATCCCGATATAGCGGCTAACCTGGGTGATTACCTCGAAGACCACGGGCACACGGTGGATTTCGCCGGGGATGGTGTCACCGGTTTGCACCTGGCTGTTGTCAATAATTTTGATGCCATTGTTCTGGATCTGGCATTGCCGGGAATGGATGGTCTTGAAGTTTGCCGCAAGCTTCGCCAGGAAGCAGGAAAGGATACCCCCGTTCTCATGCTGACCGCACGTGACCGCCTGGAAGACAAGCTTGCCGGCTTCGAAAAAGGGGCAGACGACTACCTGGTCAAGCCCTTTGAATTACAGGAAGTTGAGGCACGTCTGAAGGTGTTGGCAAGCCGGGGAAGACGATTGAATCAAAGGGAGTTGAGAGTAGGCGACCTGGTTTTCAACGTCGACACGCTGGATGTTACTCGAAAAGGAACTGATATTTACCTGAACCCGATTGGTTTGAAATTGTTACATCGCCTGATGGAGTCATCCCCCAATGTTGTTTCACGGGCGGAGCTTGAAACCGAGGTTTGGGGAGATGAAATGCCGGATAGTGACAGCTTGCGGGTTCATATTCATTCCCTGCGCGGAGCGATCGACAAACCTTTTGACACCAATATGATTCAGACCCGCCACGGAATTGGCTACCGCCTGGTGGAATCGGATGCAAATTCGTCGCAGGCTTAGAAGCCGGATTGTCCTGTCGTTCCTGCTGTTCGGTACGTTGCTCAGTGTGCTGTTCGCGCTAAGCACATTGTTTCTGCAAAATTATCTTGAAGATCAATTAATTGGTGCGACTCTGAAACAGGAATTGGATGATTATGTCACCCAGTTGCGCCTCGATCCCTCACTGGTTGAGCCGTTCTATACGAGGATTCAGGGTTATATTACCCGCCCCGGTGACCCCAACCAGACCGTCAGTGCGCAAGTACGGTTATTGCCAACAGGTGTTCACGACGTCAAAATCGCAGGCGGTGCTTTCAAGGCCGCGATTCGCAAGGAAGATGATCTTTGGGCTTTTCTGATTTATGACGTCAGTGATAATCAACTACTCAAGAGGCAACTTATTGTTGCCCTGGTAGGTGTCGTGCTTTTGTTCTCGGTCTTGTCTTTCACTCTGGGTGTCTGGTCTTCAAGGCGGGTGATGAAACCGGTTTCAGACCTTGCAGCCCGCCTGGAAACGCTGAGTGAAGACAGCAAGCCTGAACGCCTGTCGGCACATTTTGCTGATGATGAGGTAGGTCAACTGGCAGCCGCGCTGGACAGTTATGCCGACCGGCTTCATCACCTGGTTGAACGGGACCGGGAATTCAATGCAGATGTCAGTCATGAATTACGATCACCCCTGACCGTTATTACCGGTGCGACTGAGCTGTTACTGGCACAATCTGATCTCGACCCCAAGGTTCGGACACGTTTGCTGCGAATTGCGCGAGCGGCCAGGCAATCAGCAGATATTACCACTGCATTATTGCATCTTGTCCGCGCGGAACAAGGCATCGACGAGGACAGCAGTGCCCACAATGTCGGTAAAATAGTGGGCGAGTTGGTGCACCTGTATGAACCCCTGGTAGGCAACAAACCGCTGCGTTTGAGGGTGGTAGAGGAAGACCGGGTGAGTGTGATAGCCCCCGAGTCAGTCGTTGCGGTAACAGTGGGTAATCTGATCGGAAATTCGATGCGTTATACATCCGAGGGTGAAGTGGTCATCACCATCGGCAATGGCCGCGTGACGGTAGAAGATACGGGTCCAGGGATACCTCCGGAGGAACTTGAACACGTTTTTGAGAGGCACTATCGCGGTCAGAATATTACCGGAAAGGGAGCCGGCCTGGGTCTGGCCATAGTAAGACGCTTGTGTGAACTCTATGGCTGGTCAATCCATTTCAGTAACCGGGAAACGGGTGGCTTACGGGCTGAGTTACGGTTTTTCGGTCTGTAGGTGGATAACGATGGCCATCATTAAGTGCTCTGAATGCGGAAAGAAGATTTCCAGCCACGCACCCATTTGCTCGCATTGTGGATTGAATATTGGAGAGGTTACAGAAGAGCAGTTGGAGGTGTTCCGGCAAAGAAATTTACGCGACAAGCTTTATCACCTGAACATGATCAGTTATTCAATAGTGACTGTATTTGTGGCTGCTTTCGGGTGGTTTTGGTGGAAAACAGCAGGATTCGAACATCAATCTTCAATCGGGCCCTTTGTCCTTATGGGGATTGCCACTCTTGCCTACCTGGTTCTCAGAATATTGCTGTTTCGCAACCGCCGCCATCAGAAGGAACTGCGAACAAAACATTTTCTGCGTTCAAAACTCCGGCGGAAGTCATAAGCCAGGTGCCGTCCAATGAGTAAGCTTCTGATCAGTAAAACCGGTTTAACCTGCATATTTCACCAAGGCGGACGACAAAATGAATTTATCATTTCAATTCAAGGCTTTGCAGGATATTACTGTGGTTTTCTGATTTACAGTTTGTCCTATCCGGTTTTGCGCAGCATCTGGCTTCACATTTCGGCAAATCCTTCTCAAACCATAGCTGTCGCTATGCTTTTTCGAACGATTTATCAAACTGCTTCGCCAGCTACAGCACAAACTCCGGATCCTTGGTGAAATATGCAGGTTAAGCGAATGAAGGAAGCAGCAACGCATTTCTCTGTGCCGCTTGTCGATCTTGGTGACACTGACAGTCGTTTCACAGGAATCTTTAGCCCGGTGCCTGAACTCGGGCGTAGCCGTAGCGGCATTACAGAACAGTTTCTTGGCAATGCCGAAGAATATCACCAGCGCTTCAGCGACAGCGACTACTTCAGGTCACTGATTGAGGAGGCACTGAGTGCAACACCGCTGGCGGCGCGGGCACCGCTGATACTCGATCTCGGTTCCGGTTCGGGCAATTCGGTTTGGCCTTGCCTGGATCTGTTTCCAGAGGCACAAATTATCGCGACCGATCTGAGCCCGAACCTGCTATCAATCCTTCGTGATCATGCTGCCACGCGTGATAACGACAAAGCGCGACTCAACGCAATCTGCATGGACGTGACCCGGGATTATTTTTTGCCGGACCGTTTCGATTTTGCAGTGGGTGCGGCCATCCTGCACCACCTCATCGACCCGATCGCAGCTTTGAAGGCTGTCCACAATGCTTTAAAACCAGGCGCCATCGCACTTTTTTTCGAACCCTTCGAGAATGGCAACGCAATCCTGACGATGGCTTATGAAGACATCATAACGCAGGCTTGTTCACGGTCCTTGCGGGAAGACGTTCATGCGTTCCTGAGCCGCATGGTTAATGACTTTCGAGTACGTATGGCGATTCACCCGGGGCAGGCATTGCTGGAGGAACTCGACGATAAATGGATGTTTACCAGGCAGTGGTTTGAGCGAGCCGGAGAGGTTTGTGGCTACAGTGAAGTCATCATTCAACCCTTGCATGAACTCGAACAGCCGTTTGCAAACCAGACACGTGCAAATCTCAATATGGGGCTTGGCCTGACACCGGATGTGTTGCCAGACTGGGCCTGGGCAATCATTGATCGATTCGATCGGTCTTTCTCCCGGGATTTGCGTGCCGATTTACTCATAGAAGGCCGGGTAGTGATGCGTAAGTAATCGTATGTGAAACAGCACGGTCACTCGATAGAGCGCTACAGATAATGAGCTTAAGACACAGGCGCCCCCTCGGGAGCTGTCATTATTCTGAGTTCAATTCATGGTAAAATAATCAGTGGTTTACATCCGTTTCATTGGCAATTCTGAATGAATTTGCAAACAAAAACAAAAGCAGAACTACTCTATTTTTACCTGCCTCTGTTGATTATATGCCTGCTTGGAAGTTCTTTACGCCTGGAGCAGTTTACGCAGCAGGTATTGCTCGATGACGAATGGCATGTGGTTCATCAGTTGCTCAAGGGACAAGCGGGAAACCTGTTTCAATCCTTTGGTCATGCGGATTTCAGTATTCCTCTGGCCTTGCTGTACTGGCTTCAACTCAAGTTATTTGGCTTAAGTGAAGCGGGCATGCGGTGGCCCATGATGCTGGCAGGGATTGCTACGTTAGTGGTGTTTCCGCTCTATGTTCGAAAATATTTTGATGATAAATCCACGTTGATATTTTCAGTATTACTGGCTATTTCACCATTACTGATCATCTACAGTCGCACTGCGAGGCCATATTCTTTGACCTTGTTGCTTTCCCTGGTTGCACTGGCAGCGTTTAACCGGTTTGTAGCGGCAGAAAAAGTGCCCTGGCGCCCCGGTCTTACCTACCTGATTTGCGCGGTATTAAGTGCCTGGCTGCACCTGATCACATTGCCGCTGGTTGTGGCGCCGTTTATTGTGCTTGGCTTGCCGGCACTGCTATCCGGAAACCGGAGCCGGATTCGCCGCATTTCATGGTTAGCCCTGGTAACCGCTATGGGTCTGTTTGCACTCATTTTGCCTCCCCTGCTGTCCCACCCTGAAGCGCTTGGCGCCAAGCTCGGAATTCAGGGGCCGGGATGGGATACTTTTTATGGCGCTCTGTTCGTCTGGCTGGGAACACCATCGTTGATTATTGTAACTGCCGGGATCGCATTGGCGGTATTTGGGGCGGGGCGCCTGTGGCATGGCTTTCCACTGATACCGGGCCTGCTCGCAGGCCTTGGCATGACGCTGGGTATCATTTTACTGGCGCGCCCCGCATGGGTGCACAACCCATTAACCTTTGCCAGATATCTGTTGCCGGCCATTCCCTTGTTGTTGCTTTCCATAGCATTGGGTTTCTCGCGGTTTTCAGATGTGCTGGTCAATAAATGGGGTGGACGCGGTGGTTCTCTGTTCTGGGTTTTGTGTGGATTCGGGCTGTTTTTTACGGTCAGCTATTCCCCCTTGAACCAGATATTGGCCAGGCCCAATTCCAACAGTCTGCATATCGGTTTACAGGTCGATTTTCGAAGCGAATATAATTCCGTTTCTAATTACCAAAAACACATTCCCTTGAGCCCGTTTTGGCAATTGCTCGCTTCATTTCCACAGGATTCACTGAAAATTGCAGCCAGCCCTTTTTATTTCGAGTCCTATGATTGGGATGTCCTGCGCTGGGAACAAATTTCCCACCAACGTGTGATGCCCGGTTATTTAAACGGTTTCTGCCTGAAGAACCGCTGGGGCGAAGTACCCGATGGCAATGGTTTCAGGTTTCGAAATGTGGGATATTTGAAGAGTCCGAGGGGCCTGCAGGATCGGGGTTTCGATCTGCTTGTTTTTCAAAAGCCTTTCGTGATGAAAGTAGACGGAGTTGAAGTAGAACTCGGTGCAGGAACCGGGGACTGCGAAAAGGCTTATCTGGAGCTGTATTCAAAACCGGTCTATGAGGATGAGTGGTTGTTGGTGTTTCCTTTATCAAAGCAAGTGAGAAGTCAATTCGATGCTGAACGGTAAGCGACTCATGATTGTTATGCCGGCCTATCGGGCTGCCAGGACGCTGGAGTTGACCTGGAAAGGTCTTCCACACGAAATTGTCGACCGCGTGTTACTGGTTGACGATGCGAGTAATGATGAAACAGCGGAACTCGCCAGAAATCTCGGCATAGACGTTTTGTTGCATGAAAGCAACCGGGGGTACGGGGCCAATCAGAAGACCTGCTACCAGGCGGCGCTAAAAGACGGCGCGGATATTATCGTCATGCTACATCCTGATTATCAGTACGAGCCCAGGTTGGCTACCGCCATGGCGGCGATGATCGAGTCAGAAGTCTACGATATTGTCCTCGGATCGCGAATCATTGGGGGCGGTGCCCTGAGCGGCGGAATGCCCTTATGGAAATACTTTTCAAACCGCGTCCTTACGGCGTTTCAAAATTTATTACTTGGCGCAAAGTTTTCAGAATATCACTCGGGTTATCGCGCTTATTCACGCCGGGTTCTGGAAGTATTGAATTGGCAGGATAACTCGGATGATTTCGTGTTTGATAACCAGTTCCTGGTTCAGGGGATCATTGCAGGCCTGCGGATGGGAGAAATATCCGTACCCACCAAATATTTTAATGATGCAAGTTCGATTAACTTCAAGCGTTCGGTGCAATATGGTCTGGGTGTCCTGTCAACGTCCTTTGCGGGTTTGTTCAAGCGCATGGGTTTGTATCATAGCTCCTTGTTTGCAGAACCAAAGAGAAAGGAATCTGTGAGTGACAGAACATTGTGAATGAACAAGCGGCGATGTTCGTTTTGCCAAGATTTGCAAGTTCGCCGGCCGCGTGAAAATCACCGCAAGTGAAGGTAGATGCCTGGTTTTGTTACTGCTGGTGCAACTGCTGATGATGGTGATCATTCAACCCGCTGGAAACTTTCCATTGAATGATGACTGGGCGTATTCCCATAGTGTTGAGTGGTTGCTGTCAGAGGGCAGGATTCGTTTATCTGACTGGATTGCTCCGAATCTGCTACCCCAAACCCTTTTGGGTGCGTCGCTCAGCTACTTTGCCGGGTTTTCTTTTGAAAATCTCAGGCATTTAACTCAATTTATATCCTTAATGACCAGTGTGGCTGTCTTCTTTTGGTTTCGCGTGGGAAGGCTCTCATCTGTTGAATCATTGATTGCAGTTTTGCTTGTGATATCCATGCCGAGTTGGCCGGTGTTGGCCAACTCCTATATGTCTGATCTGTATGGGATGCTCTTCGCAGTGGTGGGCGCGACACTGCTGCTGCGTTCCTTGAAGAAACCGTCAGCAGGCCTGATCATCAGCGCAACCGTTGTCTTGAGTATTGGAATGCTTCAACGGCAGGTTGTGGTGGTTATTCCGTTGGCATTTTTGCTGGCCTGGTTATGGGAACATCGTCGCTGGGCGCCGGGTATTTTGTTTTTTGGGATTTTGCCATTGCTCGGGGCGGTCGTTACTGAGCTGGTTTATTTTGCATACCTTTCCTCGGGCCCCGGCGTACCTGAAGCACAAAAAATAAGCAATGACAGGTTGATACCCTTCTTACTTCAGTTCTTGTTTGGCGAGGGTGGGCGCCGGCAAGCCGTGTTGTTCAACATCATTTCCATGGTCAGCTATCTTGGCTTGTTTATCGCTGCCTGGGCCGCCTGGTGGGGAGCGCGCGTCGATTCGAAAAATTCCCGGGTATTGTGGGCCGTGCTACTCCTGTCAGTTGCAATTGCCACATTGCTCACATCTTGGCTTCCGCCTTACCTGGCAAATAACACCATTGATTCCGCTGGAATCGGGCCATTTACTCTCTATGACGGCCTGCCAAGGGAACTGGGCAATCAGCACAGACAAGCCGGGTTCATCTGGCCACTGGCTGGCGTGGTCGCTGTTTTTGGAATATCTGCAATTGTCGTTCTGTTGTTCAAATCGATCAAAAGGGTGTCAGGGGGGCGAAGTCGCGCGGATGCTCAGATGGTATTTACCCTGGCCGTGATCACGGCGTATTCGGCCCCGTTCCTTATTACAGCTTTTTTTGATCGCTACCTGTTGTTCATTTTGCCTTTTGTTCTTTTGCTTTGGTCCCAGGTCTGGCAAAGGCCGGAAAATAAAGGGACATTTAAATTTCAGCAACCGCTGGCGTTGGTCTGGATCGGGGTTGTCCTGATTTTATCGAGTATAGCGACACACGATTACTTTGCCTGGAACCGGGCGCGCTGGGCGGCGATCAGGTATGCAGAAAGCATTGGCGCCAGTCCGGATACTCTGGATGGAGGCTTTGAATACAATGGATATTATCGATTTGAGCAGAAACCACGGATCAGGGTCAGTGGTAAGAGTTTCTGGTGGGTAAAAGATGATGAGTATGCAGTAACCTTTAGTGAAGTACCGGGGTATGAGCCGCTTCGATCTTTTCCGGTTGACCGCTACAGCAATCGCACTCAGCCGGAGATTCTGTTGATGCATCGAAAAACCACGGAGGGAAAACCCAAGTCAAAATGACCGGAATATCTTCAGCTGATGTTATCTGTATCGATCCTGCACTACCGGCTTTGTGTTGCCGGTAAAAAGTCCTTGTAAGCAGCGGTTAGAAATTACCCGAATTTACTGGACTCGCTTCACGCGACAACTGGAATTGTAACCCACCATGGACAGGTACCATGTGCCGAACAAACCGTGTTTGATAGTGATTTCCGGATTTTGCACTTCTTTGGTATAAAACTTATCGTTGTCTGACTGTTCCCAGATCATGCCATTTTCAAGTACAAATACAGAGTTGCCATTCCAGCCCTTGAACGAGCCTTTAATCCGACTGTTGATCGATGACTTGTCTTCGTCATGATCTTTTTTGTTTTTGAATCCACGGGTATCTCCTTCAATTCCTGTAGCCGCCACATAGCTTCCACCTTTAGGCTGGTCCAGCGTGGCCACAGAGTGACGGCGAATCCAGTTATTTAATGACTCTAGTTCCTCCGGGGTCAATTTGCCCAGTCCCGTTGCGTTAAATTCCTTACCGGACATTTGTTCTTCCAATGAGGAGAAACCCTCGGCTGCAACGGCAGACAGAGGGATGGTGAGGGCGAGAATGACAAAAAGAATTTTTTTCATTTGATTTATTTTAGACGCGAAACCGCGGAATTCTATCACGATTTTGTCAGGTGCGGCCAAGAGTTAAAGGGCGGCTGGGGGATTCTGAAAAAGGCCTAAAGATCCTGTTTATACCTGACGTACGGAATGCGCCCGTAAATGGACTCCAGAGGGTCGATTGCCTGAATGTCGCCGTTACTTGATTCTCTTGCGGAGTTGAATGGTTCAGAGCCGCCGTTGAGAACATTGGTCGCACCCACGCTCAGGTTGGCATTCCACGGCGTCCTCCAGGTGAAATGAACATCAAAAGTGGTCAGGTTGTCGACGCTGCTGCGGTTTAGGAAATTCACGGGTTCACGGTAAAATCCACGGATTCCGCTGCTGAAATTTCCGCGATTCCATTCCAGGCTCATTCTCGCTGAATTGAAAGGTTCTGCCAGGGTCCATGAAAGCGGATTTTGGCTGTTTGAATAAATACCCTGGTAATTTGCATCAAGAACGTGGCTGAATGACAAACCGAGGCGAATGTCACCATAACTGTCTGTCGCAATACCAACGCGGAAGTCCAGGTCGACACCGGTAGTCTGCCCCTTGAACTGTTGTAGCGGATCAGAATAAATAGGAGAAACAAGCCGGGAGTCGCTCAGGCCGGGCATTAAGAGCCTGTCCGGTGACACGGATATACCGTTGACCGTGTTGAATTGCTGCACACCAGGACTGTTCAGTTCGGAATTTTGTGTGAACCAATTAATCGAAGCGGATGCATAGTTTGTGTCGAAACGGGCACCCAGGCTGATGCGGCTACTCTGCGAGTTTGAATAGGATTCATTGACAAACTGGCAGCCCGACGCTGTGTAGGAATCCGGCCGGAGTATGCCGTCCATGCAATGAATGCTGCCGAGGGATTGAAATTGCGCCTGGCCCAGTTGACGGCCTGCTCCTGCCGTGAGGCTGAAGTCGTTTCCGAGCGGAATATCAAGGGTCGCATCCAGGCCAAGCAGGTTTGCCCCGCTGTCCAAAATCTGTGCTTGTGAACCTGCGCTTAAGGTCAGTGGCTGGCCCAGTTGCAATTGCAACTTCCTGACGTCACTTCCGCCCAGATCGAAATCAAGGCCGGCGTCATGATTATCGCGAATAAGCTGAAAGGGCGAGCCCTCGGCCGCGGTGAATCCATCGGAGCCGCGTATCGGACCAAATGTGTTGCTGCCTTGCACGTAGTTGGCATGGACAGGCGGTTCTGCGGCCAGAGCAGGCATGAGGACCAGGCAAAACAACAGGGCGAGAATCGAAATTCCCGACCGTGATATTGTGAAATTCAAACTTGTGCCCATAAGTTTACAATCGATGTCGAATTGCTGTTCCCGAATAGCCTCTCAATTTTTGGAGTACGAATCCTCAAGAAAGTTTAACTTGAATCATAGCAAACTTCCCGTCGCTTCACGCGGAATATATTTCTGACAATGCCTGATATACTGCGGCTTTCAGACTTGAAGCGACATTTTGGAGCCTATGGTTCATGGTGAGGACTGAAACACTGGTTTGCGATTTTGGAGCCCCGGCCTCTGATTTTTCCTTGATGGGCGTTGATGGGAATACCTGGACCCTGGCGGATTGCGGTGGCAGCAATGGCTTGCTGATCATGTTCATTTGTAATCATTGCCCTTATGTCAAAGCCATAAACCACAAGTTGGTTCGCGACGCTCAGGATCTGAAAAAACTGGGAATTCAAAGCGTTGCGATCATGCCTAATGACACGGAGTACTACCCTGAAGATTCGCTGGAAAACATGATACGCGTGGCCGCCAGTATGGCGTATCCATTCCCCTACCTGCTTGATGAAACACAATCAGTTGCCCGCGCGTACGGCGCTGTTTGTACGCCTGATTTTTTCGGGTATAACCGCCGGCTTGAAATGCAATACCGGGGCAGGCTTGATGAAAGCGGAGAGAATCCGGATAGAAATGATGTCCAAAGGGATCTTTACCTCGCTATGAAACAAGTTGCAGAGACCGGTATTGGCCCGAAAGAGCAGATTCCATCGATTGGATGCTCAATCAAGTGGCGAGATTCTTGAGGTTGACATTTTGGCTGGCTACTTTGGCCGGCTAATGTAAAATATGCGGCTGATCCAGAACACGAATGAGATAAGTGATTTATGACCCAGTCATTACGGGTGGGTACCGATTGCAGTGACTGCAGTCGTCGGGCCGTGTTGCCAGTACGCTGGTTCAGATTTCCGACCATCCCGTAACCGTTGTACCTTGAGCCAGCAACTAATATATTCCGCAAACAAAATGAAAAACGCAGCTTAGGAGCGTCACATGTCGTTAAGAAAATCAGGTTTGGCCTTGTTGGGACTTATTTTTTCAATGCCTGTTTTTGCCGAGGGTGGCATCGATTCAAAAATAAATGAAGCAGTTGAGCCATTCGCCAATGCGGTTTCAGGAATTATTTTTGCGTCTTTTCCGGTTTTTGGGGTTCCGTTTCCATTCGTTCTGGTCTGGTTGATTGTGGGAGCAACTTTTTTTACTTTCTACTTCCGTTTCATCAATTTCCGCGCATTGCGGCATGGATTTCAACTGGTAAGAGGCGACTACTCAGACCCCACAGCTACAGGTGAGGTCACACATTTCCAGGCACTGGCAACCGCGCTCTCGGGCACTGTGGGCCTGGGAAATATTGCAGGCGTGGCGGTTGCTGTTTCCCTCGGCGGGCCAGGGGCGACTTTCTGGATGATACTGGCCGGCTTCCTGGGCATGTCTGCAAAGTTTGTGGAATGTACGCTGGGCGTGAAATACCGGAATGAGTACACCGATGGCACCGTTTCCGGCGGCCCGATGTATTATCTTTCGAAAGGGCTTGCCGAGCGCAGTGACAAGCTGAAATCGCTGGGTAAAATTTTGGCCGTCATGTTTGCCATCTTCTGCGTTGGTGGGTCTTTTGGTGGTGGAAACATGTTCCAGGCCAATCAGAGTTTCAAACAGGTGGTGGCGGTTACCGGCGGCGATCTCAGTTGGCTGGCAGACAAGGGTTGGTTGTTTGGCCTGGTGATCGCGGCCCTGGTTGGGCTGGTTATCATTGGTGGAATCAAGGGAATTGCGCGGGTTACTTCAAAAATCGTACCGTTCATGGCGGTGGTTTATGTGACAACCGGCCTGTTCATTATCTTTTCCAACATGAGTGAAATCCCGGCTGCTTTCGCGGCGATTATAGATGGGGCGTTCAGTCCTCAGGGCATTTCAGGCGGAGTGGTTGGTGTGTTATTTCAGGGCTTCAAACGAGCCGCTTTTTCTAACGAGGCAGGTGTGGGTTCGGCCGCCATTGCGCACTCAGCAGTGCGCACCAACCGGCCGGTGACCGAGGGATTTGTCGCTCTGTACGAACCCTTTATCGATACCGTCGTGGTGTGCACTATTACTGCTCTTGTCATTATTGTCACCGGAACATGGGATCCATCGATTGACCCAAACCAGGGCGTGGCGCTGACTTCAGCTGCATTTGAGTCGTCTGTGTCCTGGTTTCCATGGATCCTGACACTGGCGGTCGTTCTTTTTGCCTTCTCGACCATGATTTCCTGGTCCTACTACGGCCTCAAAGCCTGGACCTATCTGTTCGGTGAAACGATGATCACGGATATCGTGTACAAGGTCATGTTCCTGTCATTTGTGGTCATTGGTTCATCAATGGAACTGGGGTCCGTCATAGATTTTTCCGACGCGATGATTTTCGCCATGGCCTTCCCCAATATGTTGGGAATCTACTTCCTTTTGCCGGTTGTAAAGAAAGAATTGAATGAGTACTGGGCTGAATACAAGGCAGGAACATTGCAGAAATTCGGAAATGCAGCCAATAAAGCTTGATGATTATCTGATTTCGAAGGGGTCTGTTTGGGCTAAGTGCAGGCGGATCTTCCGCTGGCTCCTGCCGCCAACAGGTGGAAAAATTGTTTATTCAGATATTTTAATGTACATTCTTTTTGAATTTGCCTCACCGGCATTAAATACTTCAGCAGGTACCAGAAATGCCCACCCGAACTGAACTTTCCAATGCCATTCGCGCCTTGTCCATGGATGCCGTCCAGCAAGCAAATTCCGGCCACCCTGGAGCGCCAATGGGAATGGCCGACATTGCCCAGGTGTTATGGAGCGATAATCTGAAACACAATCCATCGAACCCTGCCTGGGCGGACAGAGATCGATTTGTCTTGTCCAATGGGCATGGTTCCATGTTGTTGTATTCACTGCTGCATCTCAGCGGATACGACTTACCCATATCGGAGCTTCGCAACTTCCGCCAGTTACATTCAAAAACCCCTGGCCATCCGGAATATGGAGAAACCCCCGGGGTGGAAACAACAACCGGACCGCTGGGGCAGGGTATTGCCAATGCCGTTGGAATGGCGCTGGCCGAAAAAGTCCTGGCGAACCGCTACAACCGCGGCGTTCATGAAATTGTTGACCACCACACCTGGGCGTTCATGGGTGACGGCTGCCTGATGGAAGGTATTTCACATGAAGTATGTTCGCTGGCCGGCAAGTTTGGCCTGGGTAAGCTGATCGTATTTTGGGATGACAATGGAATTTCCATCGACGGTGAAGTCGGGGGGTGGTTCACCGATGACACGCCTGCCCGATTTGAAGCCTATGGCTGGCAGGTCATTCGCGGAGTTGATGGCCATGATCCCATCGAAATTCAGCAGGCTATCGACACCGCCAGGGCGGAAACTGAGCGCCCGACCTTCATTTGTACGCGTACGGTAATTGGATTTGGTTCGCCGAATAAACAGGGCACTTCAGC
>SMVB01064565.1_pt1 | contig 31875 bp, 30 predicted proteins | sample 2456461 | NCBI WGS metagenome assembly SMVB01 (sample SAMN11095934, study PRJNA526329) | marine sediment metagenome | biome: Marine sediment; feature: Surficial sediment; material: Deep marine sediment; isolation source: Hadal surficial sediment | place: Pacific Ocean | collected 2014-05 | depth... | reverse complement strand
TTAGACGTTTTCCGAGAGCACATCGAGACAGTAAAGCGTGTCATCCCGCCGGAGCGTTTACTCATTCATCAAGCAAAAGACGGTTGGCCGAGTTTATGCGAATTTCTCGACAAACCTGTTCCAGATATGCCCTATCCGCGAGTCAATGAAGCCAATGAGATCAAGCGAATGATCGTTGTTCTAAGATGCTTGGGATATTTGCCGTGGGTGGTATCAGTTTGTCTCGTGTTAGCAATAGGCTTCAGTTGGTACTCGCCTTGAAGCTGAGTCGGACATCAGCCCCCCAAAGGCAGGGCTGGCCATTTGTCGAGATAAACCTGCAGCAGTTCGATGAGCGTACCGTCAGGGTCCATGCAAGTTGCCAGATCAGCTAGTCCATCTTTGCAGGGTTGAGGTTCAGACAAGAATGCTACGCCTTGCTCGCTCAGACGAGCATAATCTGCCTGCAGATCTTGTGACACCAGACAAATTCGGACGAGACCAAGATCAGCATTGTTCAGAGGCTTTTCTTGTGCCGTGTCCTTGAGTTCCGTGAGATCGATTTTTGGAAAGCCGTTGTCCAGTTGCATGATGCAGGCCCGGCCATCGGTTCCCGGGGGTATTCCCAGAGCGCGGGTGCTGGCATCCGGTATTGCGTCAGACCCTGGTTCTGCTGTCAATCCGAGGTAGGGGATGGCAGGGATGAACATTTCAAAACCAAGCTTCTCATAGAATGCGATTGATGCTTCTAGATTGCTGACGTTGATGTTGATGTGCCCCCACGCGAATCGAGGTACTTGGTCGCTCACTGATTGTTCCGGTATGTTGAGGGTTGGGCATTGTAACCCAGAGATCAGGTCGCTGATGCCTATCCAGGCGAGCAGTAGATTGGCCGGCATCAACCTGCAGGTGACAAGACTAAGATAGCCAAACCGCCCCGGCGCGAGTATGTTTGACCACTTTAGCGAGCGGTTAAGAGAGTCAGATGAACATAATCTACAAAGGCTTAATGATAGCGTTAGCCGTTATCGTGTGGACGCCGGCCTGGGCGGTGACCATTCTGGTCGAAAACCGGGTTATAGAAATCGATCAAACCTTGTCCGACCCCACAGATTTGTGGATCACGCCTGTGGACCTGACCAAACTCAACGGATTTGTCTTGAAGCCCGAGGGCGCATGTGTGGACGACATCTGCATACCCATAAAACAGTCTCAAGACAGTAGCATTTTCGTCACCCGTCGCGAGCAAGGCTGGATCAATGTGACCGAACTTGCGAATCGGCTTCAGCAGGCCTATGTGGCCGATCACGATTCAGAAGTCTGGAGTCTGGGCGCTATTCCGGTACAGCGACAAGGGTTTGTAAGAGATGGCATGGCGCCAGATTTCAGCTTGCCGGATTGGCAGGGTAACCAGGTCTCACTGTCCGACTTCAAAGGCAAAAAGATCATGCTGCTGACCTGGGCGAGTTGGTGAGGATGCCGATTTGACCTGTCAGGTTGGCAGGCACAGTTTGAAGAACTTAAAGATCAGAATTTCATCATCATCGCTGCGGCCCAGGACGCTCAAGGCCTGGCTGCCGCTGCACCCTGGTATGAAAGCGCGGGCATTACTTTTGTAGGTCTGGTGGATACCGCCCATACCATCAGCGCTCTGTACAATCTGGTTAACGTCCCGTCGGCAGTTTGGATAGATGAACTTGGTCGAGTTCGTCGCATTGATGAAGGCACCTACGCCACCAAGCACAACCTGGGTGGATTTGAGTTCGGGCGGGAGGACTATGCACCGATGGTGGCGAACTGGGTTCGTAACGGCGAGAAAAGCCCCTATTTACGTGCCCCTGGAGAGCTTGAGATCGCGGCAAAGACTGCAGAGCAAGCCAAAGCCGAGCCTGCGTTTAAGCTCGGGCTACATTTCAAGCACACCGGGGATGCCGACAAGGCTCAACGTTATCTTGCGCTTGCACAATCTCTGAATCCGGATAGCTGGAACTATCATCGACAGGATTGGGCATATACGCCGGAAGAAGCGGGACGTAACTGGCAGGAAAAGGTTCAGACGCTTGAGGGCAAACCATATTACAAGCCGATTGAGGGTTTGGACGTGGGGACCTCTGATGGTGAACTCTGACGGCAATCTCTGACGCTAAAAAAGGCTACAGCAACTTGCGTATGATGGAGATGCAGATCGACAAGACAACGGACACAACGATCATGGAGCCCAGCGGCAGGAAGAACTGAAAACCCTCGCGCTTGATATGAATGTCCAGCGGCAGATGGCCGAACCAGCCCAGCACGCCGGTCTTCGCGATGATGCCGACCACCACCAGGATAAGGCCAAGAATAATCAGTCCGTTGCCGATGCTGCTGTTCATGCTTACCAGCTTTCGCTGCCTGGTTCTCCTTTGATTGGCCCGCCAAGATTGGCCGTGACCCAGCCGCCATAATACCCGCCGGGCTGTGGGTTGGCTTGTTCATCGTCGATGAAACAATCAAGTATTGCCGGGTAGAAACTAAGCCACTGATATAGCTGAGAAAATTCTGGGAACATCTCTATATAACGCCAGGCGGCCTCTGCCCGACCTGCCACCGTTATTGTTTGCGCAGCGCCTTTCCATTCGCAGACCGAAGTCGACTCCTGCAGTTCAAGCTGTGTCATATCGACGTCCTCGGGTGGAAAGTAGTAGGTGGGCGCGCCGGCAGTTTCCAGGACGCGTACGCCTGCGGTGGTGTCGGCAATGCAGATTTTGTCCACGTAGACTTTAAGCCGGCGACTACATTTCACTATGACGGGTGGACGTGGGTAGTCCCATACAGACTCACAGCCCGTTGACGGATTTTCTGCAAATTCCGGACGGGCCGCGCCGGTGTAGCGCCACTTGCTACGGGCTTCGAAAATGGCTGAGGTTTCCCTCAGCAAAGGGACTTCGGGCTTGGCGGTCATGCTGCCAGCCTGTCAAACATTGCGCTGTATGCCTAGTTCTGTTTTGCTTGAGCGCATTCTTAAAAGGCGCACTATGTACAACAGTTCTCAGCCTTATCCCTCCCAGCGTGCGCCAGTCAGTGCGGACAACCTTGTCGCCACGTCACAGCCCTTGGCCACTCAAGCGGGCATCGCTGCACTCGCTCAAGGTGGAAACGCCGTAGATGCTGCGCTGGCCAGCGCCATTACGCTCACCGTGGTCGAGCCGAACAATAATGGCGTCGGTAGCGATGCGTTTTGCATCCTCTGGGACGGCGAGCAGGTCGTCGGGCTCAATGCCTCCGGGCGCTCTCCTGCAGGTTGGAATCTCGAACGGTTCGCAGGAGCGGAGGCAATGCCGAGATTCGGTTGGGACGCGGTGACAGTTCCGGGTGCGGTCAGCGCCTGGGTGGCGTTGTCCCAGCGCTATGGCAAGTTGGCCTTTGGGGACTTGTTCACCTGGGCTATCCATTATGCTCGTGAAGGTTTTCAGGTTGGCCCGAAGTCGGCGCATTACTGGCAGATGATGGCGCCGTATTACGAGAAATTTGAGGATTTCAGCGAACACTTTCTGCCAGCGCCACAAGCGGGCCAACGTTTTGTGCGCAAGGACCTGGCAACGACTCTGGAGTCTATCGCACAGAGCAATGGTACGTCGTTTTATCAGGGCGAGTTGGCGGACGCCATTGATGCGGCGTCCGTGGCCGCCGGTGGCGCCATGCGCAAGTCTGATCTGCAACAACACGAAGCCAACTGGGTGACACCCACGGCGCAGGATTATCGTGGCGTGACGCTGCACGAGATACCACCAAACGGCCAGGGTTTGGCGGCGCAGATTGCACTGGGAATATTGCAACATATCGAGCCGGCCGAGGTGGATTCTGTTGCGTGGGTCCATCAGCAGGTGGAAGCGATGAAAATTGCTGTGCGCGCTGCGCAACAACACTTTGCCGACCCTGACGCGATGCGGCTCACACCGGAACAGCTGCTTGAGCCCGGTTCGCTGCAGCGGGCCGCGCGCAGCATAGGCCCTCGAGCCAGCGAGTTACCACCGCTTGAGTTGCCGGTAAGTCACGATACGGTGTATCTCACCACAGCAGACGCCAGCGGCATGATGGTTTCCTTTATCCAATCGAATTACATGGGCTTCGGTTCCGGCATCGTTATTCGGGGTACTGGTATCTCGATGCAGAATCGTGGCACCGGCTTTTCTCTCGATCCTGCTCATCCCAACTGCGTTGGGCCAGGCAAACGGCCGTTTCAAACCATTATTCCTGGCTTTGTCACCAGGGACGGTAAGCCGGAAATGAGTTTTGGTGTGATGGGCGGGCATATGCAGCACCAGGGCCATGTGCAGATGGTGACGAGAATGTTCGATCATGGACAAAACCCGCAGGCTGCCAGTGATGCGCCACGGTGGCATGTTTATCCGGATTTCAAGATTGGTTTGGAAACTGGCTATGCTGAAGAAGTGCGCGCTGGTTTGGCGGCACTTGGGCATGATGTTTCAATGGGTGCTGAGGAAAGTACGTTTGGTGGCGCCCAGCTTATCCAGCGCACCGAAGCAGGATATGTTGGCGGCTCCGATCATCGCAAAGAAGGCTACGTTGCAGGTTATTAACGAGGAATCTAATGGCTATAAAGAATATTTTTGAAGAAACAAGCGCTCTGAAAGCAAACATCGAGAACATGTCTGTCGAATCGCTGCAAGCTGAGCAGGCCGGTGATGAAGACGTACTGGTGATTGATTTGCGTGAAATACAGGAAGTTGTCGACCTGGGTACCATACCCGGCGCCAAGCATGTCGCTCGTGGCATGTTGGAGTTCTGGGCAGATCCTTCGAGCCCCTATTACCGGGATTTTTTCGACGAGCACAAACGCACGGTGGTTTTTTGTGCAGGCGGTGGCCGTTCTGTGTATGCCACGCTGGTGTTACAAGACATGGGTTATAAAAATGTTTGCCATCTCGAAGTAGGTTTCAATGGCTGGAAAAAAGCGGGTGGTGATGTCGAGGACGTCGCCTCGACGAGTCGTTGGGTACGACGGGACAAGTCATGAATTTCGAGATGATGGTTGGCAGCTTGAGTTGGGCCGACAGTGCCAAGCTCGCGCAAGATCTGCAGCAAGCAGGGTTTTCCGGCATGCTGTTTACCGAGACGGGGCAGACCCCGTGGATGCAGATTACTGCGGCCGCCATGGCTGCGCCCGATCTGGACTATTCCACCGGCATCGCCGTTGCCTTTCCTCGCAGTCCGATGATTTCCGCGCAGCTTGCCTGGGAACTGGCAGCCAATACCCAGGGTCGTTTCCGGCTCGGTCTGGGCAGTCAGGTAAAAGGCCATGTGGTGCGTCGCTACAGCGCGACTTTCGATAAGCCGGCGCCGCAGATGCGTGATTACGTGGGCGCTTTCAAGGCGTGTATCCGTGCGTTTCGCGGAGATGAAAAATTACAGTACGAGGGTCCTTATTATAATTTGAGCTACCTGCCGGCTCCGTGGACACCGGCGCATCACGAATATGAAGATGTGAAGGTCGATATTTCCGCTGTGGGTCCGCATATGTGCCGTTTGGCAGGTGAGCTTTGTGATGGTATCCACGTTCACCCGATGCATTCCTTGCCCTATATCGAGAACCGCCTTAAGCCTGCGGTGGCCAAGGGTGCCGCTAAAGCGGGTCGTAGTGTTGCTGATATCGATCTGATTGTGCCGGTGTTCGCCATACCGGGAGATACGCCGGAAGAACGGGCCAAGCTGCTGGCCCGCGCCAGAACGCAAGTCGCGTTTTACGGTTCTACGCCGAACTATGCCTTCCAGTTCGATGATCTCGGTTTTGCGGGCACCACGGCCAAACTGGGTCAGTTCATGAAGGCCGGCGACATGCAGGCGATGGCGGAGACCATCACCGATGAAATGCTCGAGCATTTTGCCGTGGTCGCAAAATGGGACGATCTGGCGGATGCCCTTCGATCCCGCTATCAAGGGGTGGCAAGCCGGGTAGTGTCTTATCTGACTGCGGATGACATACGGCGAAATCCGGAGAATCTGCCTCGCTGGGGTGAGATCGCTCGAGCTGTTTGCGCTAATTAGTGTCGTAATTAACTAGTTTCTATAGTTATTACGTATTAATACAATAAATCTCTTAACTTTCCGGTGCTTATCTGTAATATTTCGCAAATTGCGACATATTATGAATTGAGGACCGGATTATGGATTTTCCGCCTGCGTTACTACACAACCCTGCATCCCCGGCAGGAAGAGGATATTGGGATACGCAAAGTGTCCACGAATTTCTCAGCAAAGATGAGGAAACGCAGACCCTTCGCTCCACTGAGCGGCTGTTGGAAAAAGCACCCTGGCTGCCTGCATCGTTAAAACTTGAGGCCGTACGCGACGAGCAAGGCCGCGAACTCATTGCGCTGGTTAAGTCCAGTATTGATGCTCAGAGTAAAAAGAAACGAATTCACTCTCTGTTCGTGCAAAGCTTTGAGCTTACGGATGGCCGCTTTTTAATCATGGTCAATGATGGCCGCGGTGGTCGACGCTGGTTGTTTACAGATCAAATCAACGCCGCAGAGGTGGTTGCCGCGCTGGACACTTTGTGTGATGGCAAAAGTGCCTACCTGTGGCCCCACGGTGATATCACTGCCGCGTTTCGAGACCTGCAAACAGAATATAAGTCGACTGGCATCACACTACCCTCAGGCACCAAAGTGACTCTGGCGTTGCCGGCTTATCATGGGACGTTGGCGTTGGCCGCATATCCTCAGAGCCCACCCAGACAAGATGAAGAACTCACCCACCTTGACCGTCTTGAAGCCGAGAGCATACACATCATGCGTGAAGTAATTGCGCAGGCGGAAAATCCGGTGATGCTGTACAGCGTCGGTAAAGACAGTTCAGTGATGTTGCACCTGGCGCGCAAAGCCTTTTACCCCAGTCCGCCGCCGTTTCCGTTGATGCATGTGGACACGCGTTGGAAATTTCAGGCCATGTACGATTTTCGCGACCAAATGGCCAAGGAAATCGGCATGGAACTCATCGTGCATATCAATCCAGAAGGGATAGAGAAAGACATTAACCCCTTTGATCATGGTAGCGCCTTGCACACGGATGTGATGAAGACCCAAGGGCTCAAACAAGCGCTGGACCTGCACGGTTTCGACGTCGCCTTCGGTGGTGCCCGTCGCGATGAAGAGAAGAGTCGGGCCAAAGAGCGGGTTTTCTCGTTTCGCAACAAAGCCCATCATTGGGATCCGAAAACCCAGCGGCCGGAACTGTGGAATCTGTACAACGGCTACAAAAATCCTGGTGAAAGCATTCGCGTGTTTCCTCTGTCGAACTGGACCGAACTGGATATCTGGCTGTACATCTATCGTGAACAGATACCGATTGTGCCGCTCTACTTTGCGGCCGAGCGTGCGGTAGTCGAACGCGATGGCATGATCATGTTGGTGGATGATGACCGCATGCGTTTGCTGCCGGGAGAGGAAATCGAGATTCGGCGTGTTCGTTTTCGTACGCTGGGTTGTTATCCGTTGACCGGGGCTTTTGACTCTACCGCGGACAATCTCTCATCCATCGTGTTGGAGTTGTTGCAAAGCCGAACCAGTGAACGGCAGGGCCGGGCGATAGACAGCGACAGTTCGGCATCCATGGAGAAGAAAAAGCGAGAGGGGTACTTCTAGTGAGCGAACATGAAATAGCACCCACCACGGCTGAACTCGAAGCGCGGGTGCAATCTTACATCGACACCCAGGCAAATCTGGACCTGCTGCGTTTTATTACCTGCGGTAGTGTAGATGACGGCAAGAGTACGCTGATCGGACGCATGCTGTATGAAGCTCAGCTTATATTCGAAGACCAGATCACAACGCTTCAACAAGATTCAAAAAGACTAGGCACCCAAGGTGGTGATATCGACTTTGCGCTGTTAGTGGACGGTTTGGCTGCTGAGCGTGAACAAGGCATCACCATTGATGTAGCGTATCGTTTTTTCAACACTGACCACCGAAAATTTATCGTCGCTGATACCCCGGGCCATGAACAATACACGCGCAATATGGTGACCGGCGCCTCCACCGCGCACGTTGCTGTGATGTTGGTAGATGCGTCTGCAGGATTGTTAACACAAACCCGGCGTCACTCATTTATCGTTTCGCTACTGGGCATTAAGCATGTTGTGCTGGCCGTTAACAAAATGGACCTGGTCGACTACGACCAGCAGGTTTTCAACGAGATTGTCGCTGACTACGCGCTGTTTGCGGAACAACTGGACTTTGAGCAGATTACCGCTATTCCATTGTCGGCCTTAAAAGGCGACAACGTCATTGAGCGCTCGGTGCACACCCACTGGTACAGTGGTCCGACACTGCTGGGCTACCTGGAAACTGTAGACGTCCACCACACAGAAGCCGATCAGGCATTTCGCTTTCCCGTGCAATGGGTGAACCGGCCGAATTCAGACTTTCGTGGTTTTGCGGGCACCGTTATTGCCGGGTCGATAGCGCGTGGCGAAGCGGTTCGGGTCTTGCCCTCGGGTGAGGTGGCTAATGTTAAAGAAATCGTGCTTTATCACGATAGCCTGGCCAGGGCGCAAACTGACCAGGCAGTGACCATTACGCTGGACCGTGAGGTAGATGTATCCCGCGGCGATGTCCTGGTTGCCGCTGATTCGCCCTGCGAAGTATCCGATCAATTTGATGCGTCCCTGGTGTGGATGGACACCGAAGAGGGTTATGTCGGTCGTAGTTATTGGTTGATGCTCGGTTCCAGCCGCACCAACGCGACGCTCACCGATATTAAGTTCAAATACAACATCAATACCATGGAACAACTCTCGACCCGGGCTTTTGAGTTAAATGACATTGGCCGGGTGACGTTGAGTCTGGATCAAGCGATACCGTTTGAGGCGTACACGGATTGTCATGGTATGGGGTCGTTTGTGCTGGTCGACCGTTATACCCACGCAACAGTCGGCGCAGGCATGATTAATTTTGCCCTGCGGCGAGCACAGAATATTCACCGTCATGCACACACGGTGGACAAAGAAGCGCGGGCTGCGCTCAACGGTCACAAGGGCAAAGTGTTCTGGATGACAGGGTTGAGTGGTTCGGGTAAGTCCAGTGTGGCCAACGGTGTAGAGCAGGTGTTACATGCCCAGGGCAAGCACACCTTTATTCTCGACGGTGACAATATCCGTCATGGCTTGAACAATGATCTGGGGTTTACCGACGCTGATCGGGTTGAAAATATCCGCCGCACCGCAGAAGTTGCAAAGCTCATGGTCGAAGCCGGGCTGATTGTCATCACCGCATTCATTTCACCGTTTCGCTCAGAGCGGGATATGGCGCGCGCGATGTTCGAGCCAGACGAATTTATTGAGGTGTTCCTCGACGTGCCTCTGGATGTGGCAGAAGAGCGTGACCCGAAAGGCCTCTACAAGAAAGCCCGACGTGGTGAACTGCCACATTTCACTGGCATCGATTCACCCTATGAAATGCCGGAGACCGCTGAGATAAGGATACCAACGGCGGAACTGTCCATCGAAGAGTGCGTTGCCATGGTGGTGGAACATGTCTAGTTCCCATCCCGCCGAGGATCCAATTAGAGACTCCCGCACCCGCAGCCTGGCCAAGGCCTTTTCATGGCGGGTGGTCGCGACCTTGACCACCTCAGTTATCGCCTATGCTGTGACCGGTGAAATAAAAACGGCGGTTATTATCGGCGGCATAGAGTTTGTCTTGAAACTTGTGATTTACTATTTTCATGAACGTGCGTGGACCCTCATACCCGTCAGGACTCATTGATGACCGATGACCTCTCTCTGGATCTACCTGCGCTGGAGGCATTGACCAAGATTCACCATGCTTACTTCCTCGGCTTGCAGTTGATGGTCTCAACTCGAAAAGGTCCTGAGGTAATGGGCGATTGGATGTTTCGCCTGTTCCGCCGCCAGCACAAAGACAAGTTCCTCTCCAGTTTCAACAAGCTGGGGTTGAGTGAACTGCCACATGCTGTGGCCTGCGCGCAATATCATGTGCTGTCCAACAGTATCGGTGGCGTACCGGTCGAGTACATGTACGAAAACGACAACAAAGCCTGGGTTCGCTTTCGTTACCCACGCTGGATGTTTGCCGGGCCGACAATTTGTGGCGTGACACAGGAGGTCAGTCGTGGCTTTCTCGAAGGTTGGTATGCGCACAATGGCGTATCGCTGGGCAATCCACGTCTCGGTTTTGTCTGTGTGTCCGAAGATATGACCGGCGAGTTTGGTTTGTGCGGTTACTTCAAAGAATACGATCACGATCTCGAACCCGCGATGCGTCTGGTCTTTGCAAAAGATGAACGTCCACCCCCATACGACGCTGCTGCACAGCCTCAGCCACCTGTAGAGCAGTGGAATGAAGCCCGCCTGGCCAAGGCTAATCGCAACTACGCCCTCGAATACGTGCGTAACGGGTTGGTTGAATTGGAGCAAGTGATCGGTGCGCAGGCTTACGAGTTAGGCGAGATGGCAGCACGTTTGATTGGTCTGCAATATTACTCGGAAACCGCTGCTTCGATGAATATCGAAGACGCTGGCGTGACATCCGGCGCAGAATATCTGCTTCGTTTGTTTGCCGCGTTGGGAGATTCTGTGGAAGGACATCAGCGCGCTGATGACTATCGCATCGAACAAACCAGCTTACGCGTGACCCGCGGCCTCAGCGAGACGCAAAGCGAGTTGGTCTCGCACTGCTGGCAAGCGCTGTGGCAGGGTGCGATGAGTGCCAGGCGAACGATGCTGTGCCTGGCAGTGACTCGGTCTGCTGCAGGTTTGAGCTGGCAGTTGAGCGTTGCTGATTAAGCCTCGGCTTTTTCTTCCTTGTCTACCGCGCCATGACCTTCGGCGTTTTCGAGCAGCGCGATCATTTTCGTCAGCGTGGAACGTTGCCCTTCGATATCATTGGGCCGTCCAACTGTGGCGCCGATGTTCAATCGACGGATGACCTGCCTGGGCGGTCGAGCGGTGCTGCTCAAAGGTGACATGACACTGACTAATACGGTCGAAATCCCAGCTTGTTCAAGGCCTCGGGCGATCAGACTCACGGTCTGATGACAGACAGGTCAAGATGGCACTAACAGTGCTGCTTCTACGTCGTCGGCTTTGAAAGCGGCGATGATCTCAGGGATCGTTTCGCGGATGAGCGGTGCAACATTAGGCTGCAGACCCATCAACACCAGTGTCTCGTTCGACAGCGAACCAATGGTGCCGTCCGCAACTAACTCTTGCAGCCGGTCAAAAGGCAGGTTGGCATTGATATCTTCTTCGGCATAGCGATGGTCGTATCCGGGGTGGTTGATCTTCAGCTTGGTGCGATCAACATCCGTCGGTATACGGCGAATCTGTGGCACCTCATCACCAAAGGTAGGATAGCCTCGCATCGGTTCCTGCTCACCTTCGATGGAGTAGCCGCCCGTTGTGATCAGCCCGAAACGTGTTTCGCTGGCGGGTTTCTCTAGTTTTGCGAAGGGGTCACCCTCGGTAGAAAACCAGGGGTATTTCGCAAATGCTTCTTTGCCTTTGCCTCCGGATAGTAGTGGTTTGGCGAATTCTACCCAATCATTGAACTTTTCCTGCCAACCGGACAGGCTCGATTCGTCAGTCCCCATCTTGTCAGACATAAGTATCCATGCCCCTACAGTGCTTTGCATAACACAATACAAGAATCGTGGACGCTAAGGTACTCTGACGTTACACATTTCATATATCACATGGCCAACACGGATTCTCAATATGCCCATACGTATCGGATTGATTGGTTGCGGACTCATTGGTCGCTTCCATGCTTCAAATATCAAACATCTACGTGGCCGCGGCAACCTGGACCTGCAGTACGTCGCTGTATGCGACCGTCATCTTGAGCGCGCTGAGGCTTTTGCCGAGGTGGGTGGTTGTCAAAGGGCCACGACGAATGCCGATGAGATAATCGACGCCGATGATATCGACGTTGTCTATGTCTGCACCGAAACTTCAGCGCACCCGGCGTTAGTGGAGCAGATCGTCTCCGCTGGAAAGCATGTGTTCTGCGAAAAGCCGCTAGCCCATGATGCCGTTGTGGCAGAACAAATGGTGCGTCTGGTAGAGCAGGCCAAGGTGGTGCATCAGGTTGGGCTGGTGTTGCGCTTCAGTCCGGTGTTTCGGGTCATAGAAGATATGATGGGTCAGGAAAATCTTGGCACGCTGCTCACAGCAACCTTAAGGGATGATCAGTTTTTCCCGGTGCGTGGCGAATATGCTTCCAGCTGGCGCGGCGATGTGGAGAAAGCAGGTGGGGGTGCCCTGATGGAGCATTCGATACACGACATAGACCTGTTTCTGCGATTGTTTGGCGAAGTTGAGTCCGTTACCTGTCAGACGCGGAACATCACCGGCTACCAAGGCATCGAAGATGTGGCCCTCGTGAGTTTTCAACACACCGGCGGGCATCAGACAAATCTTGCTTCCCTGTGGCACGATATGGATGGGCGTTCTTCAACCCGACGGTTGGAAGTTTTCTTTGAACGAGGCTGGTTCTGCACAGACCAGGACTATTTCGGCTCAGTCACATACCAACTTCAGAAAGGGGAGGCGGTGACGCTTAGCGCCGATGAGGTATTGTCTCGGTATATGGCGTTGGAAGGACTCGATGCCGACCAGGAAGACTTGAAGAGTATCGGCGCCATGGGTGATCGTCGATTTTTCGAATCTATTATCAGTGGGCAAGCGGCGTTTCCCGGTTTTCATGCGGCGTTGGCAGCTCACCAGGTTGTCGATGCTTGTTATACCAGTGCACGCGAGAGCAGAGGAATTGAAGTCGAAAGATACGAAATTTGTTGATGCATTAAGTGCTCTTACATCGGGTAAGTATGTCGCCGGCAGCGCGTCATCGGAGTCAGCGTGGCATGGTCTTTGGCAAACCGCAGATGTCAGTCATCATGAACCGTTAGTCATCGCACTGCTTGGTGGCGCCTTGGCTGACCGGTTGGACTGGGTGTTTCATGCCGGTTACCAGGGCATGATGCGTTATGCCTTTCCTTTCTGCCCCGGACCGGGTTGGGCCAGCTTTCTGGTTGCTGAAGACAAAACCGGGGAATTTCCAGGCACCGCTGTCAAAGAAATCGCGGGGTATACTCATTTGAGCGGCTGCAAAAGTTGGGTGGCCGGCGTGGAACACGTCGATCATCTGATTGTTCGCGTAAGCGGGGCAGACGATGAAGTCTATGTAGTCGTCCCGGCCCACCACTCCGGCGTGGTGCTGAGCAGCCGAGAGAAACCAGGATTTCTTAGCGACCTGAGCCAGGGGTTTGCCAAATTTGAAGATGTTGTGATCAATGACGATCAAATATTCGCTCGCGCGCACTTACACCAGAATTTCGCCTACGCCGAAGCCTTTCATGTGTTAGTGGCGCTCAATGCCTTCATGGTGTCTCACACGGTACGTGTCGGTGGAGACGCAGATATTTTGCTGACGGCAACGCAATCCCTGAGTAACGCGGGCGATTTGATTGATACTGGCGCGGTTGATGATGACTTTTTTCTCGCCACTGCCGATCTGGATGTGGCAACCACGCGTACGGCAGAGCTGTTCGAAATGTTTATCGAGGGTCGCGACGTTGAGTTGTTTCAGCGTTGGCAGGGAGGTCGTGGTGTGGTCAATATGTTCTCACGGGGCTTGCAGAAACGGGCGAAATGGATGCGGGATTGCTGAGAGTTTCAGGACAAGATCAGGTCGCGTAAGCCCGTGCTGGATAGAATCTCAATCCAGTAGCCGTCGGGATCTTTAACGAAGGCGAGCCCCTTCATGTTGCCATCGTCCGGGCGCTTGACGAATTCCACCCCTAGACTTTCGAAGCGCTCACAAGCGGCATAAACGTCCGGTACGGAAATGCCGATATGGCCAAAGCCGCGAGGCTCCGAGTTGCCGTCGTGGTGCTGAAAATCAGCGTCGTGTTCGGTGCCGTGATTGTGGGTCAGTTCCAGTAATGCAGGCTGGTCGAAGATCCATTTCACCCGTGCGGCACGGTCTGCCGGTATAGCCTCGCTTGGGTACCCCATGAAGTACAAAGTGAATTCCATGGCCGGGAAGTCGAAGCGTTCCAGCAAAGTCATGCCGAGCACATCGGTGTAAAACGCCACCGACTTCTGCGGGTCTTTAATCCGCAGCATGGTCTGGTTAAATACAAAATCCTGGGTTGCTGGCTGGTTGGTCACGTCCGATCTCCGCTTTTTGCAAGCCAATAGTCTCGCATAGGCAGATCAGTTATGGTGCATGCCGATTTACCAACGTTCAGTAGCAAGGGCAACAAGCAATGAGTTTCCAACCATTTGATTTAACCGGTCGCGTCGTGCTTATCACCGGCGGTAACGGCGGCATTGGCCTTGGCATGGCCCGGGGTTTAGCCGAGGCCGGTGCAGAAGTCTGTATCTGGGGCACCAATGCAGATAAAAATGCACAAGCGTTGGAAGGGTTGTCGGCAATCGGTCCCAAGGTCACTGCGCAAGTATGTGATGTGGCCCAGGAAGCAGCAGTCTCTGATGGCTTCGCGCAAGTGCTGGCGGATCATGGCCGGGTGGATGGCTGTTTTGCCAACGCCGGCATAGGTGGTCGTGGTACCGCGTTTGACGACATGACTAAAGAGGAATGGGACCACATCATCGGGGTCAATCAGACCGGCGTGTTTTATACCTTTCGCGCTGCCACAAAGCACATGCGAGAGCGTGCTGAAGGTGGCGATGCGTTTGGTCGGTTGGTCGGTACCGCGAGCCTGGCTGCCATCTCGGGTCAAGCGCGAGGCGAACATTATGCCGCGTCCAAGGGTGGATTGGTGTCGATGATTAAAGCGTTGGCGGTGGAGTACGCGCGTTATAATGTCACTGCACACACGATACTGCCGGGTTGGATCGAAACCGACATGACCCAGGGTGCGTTCAGCAACCCGAAATTTGTGGAGAATGTCTCCAAACGAATTCCGCAGCGGCGTTGGGGCGCGCCGGATGATTTCGCGGCGATTGCAGTTTATATCATGAGCTCGGCGAGCAGCTACCACACCGCGGAGACTTTCCTCATCGACGGTGGATATTATGCGTTTTAGTGCGCTCCTGGCTCTCTTTCTGGTCAGCGTTTCAGCATGGGCACAGGACTATGTTGCCGAGCGTGGACCTGGCGGCAAGCCGGATCTCAATGGTATCTGGCAGGTTATGAACCGCGCCAACTTCGATATTGAGGCCCATGCAGCGCGCGCTGCCCACGCCATGGTTGACGGCGACTTAGGCCCGATTCCAGCACCGGAAATAGTTGCACTGGGCGCGGTCGGCTCGGTGCCAGCAGGTCTTGGTGTGGTTATCGGCGGCCAGCTTCCGTACCAGCCCGCCGCACTTGAACAAAAGCGTGCTAATCAGGCGGATTGGCTGAATCTCGATCCGGAGATAAAGTGTTACCTGCCTGGCGTGCCTCGGGCGACTTATTTACCTTATCCGTTCCAGATTGTGCACAGCGAGAGCGCAATTTTGTTTTCCTACGAATACGCCGGGGCTGCCCGCAATATCTATTTGCAGGACCCGGGTGAAGCGCCGGTGGATTCCTGGATGGGGCAGTCCTACGGTTACTGGGAAGACGATACACTGGTGATTGAAGTGACCGGTCAAAGCGAACGCACCTGGTTTGATCGTGCCGGCAATCACCACAGCGCAGCGATGAAAGTAACAGAACGCTACACGCCAACAAGCGATCACACTTTGTTGTATGAAGCGCTTATCGACGACCCGGAAACTTTTACCGAGCCCTGGCGGATGAGCATGACGCTATACCGTCGAGAGGGGGGCGATGCACAGATTCAGCAGTTCAAGTGCATCGAGTTCGTCGAAGAGCTTTTATACGGCCATTTGCGTAAACCCAGCTAGAATACGGCAAGTGGGTTCAGTGGTGAGCCTGTACCGCCTTTTACACGTAGTGGCGCGCCGACATAGAGGAAGGTTGTCCGTCCCCTTTCGGTAGCTGCTGCCGCCAGTACATCGAGATCCAGATTATCCAGTATCGGCATGCCCAGCCCGGCCAGCACCAGTTCGTGCAACGGATTGACCATACCTTCCACCCCGGAAGGCATCACATCCGATACGCCATCGCAGCCTATGACCGCAACATCGCGATCTTTTAACCACTGTGCTATCGAGGCATGTGAGCCCGCGGCGCGCTCTAGAAAATTCCACTGCCCGTCTTGTCTGACCTTTTCCCAGCGCCCGGTCCGAATCAGTACCACGTCGCCACTGGAGACGGTGACGCCGTTCTTTTTCTCCCAGGCTTCGAGGTCGGCTACGGTGATAGCGGTGCCGGGTTCAAGATAGTCCACACCCAGAAACTTCGGCATGTCGATGAGAACACCTCGTGTAAAGACACCATTGACGCCGGCATTTTCAATACCCAGGCGCTCAGCACCGGTCGGTTTGGCTGATTCGTACGGGACACCGTTGTAGAAGAATCCTTTGTGAGCGAAGTGCGGCAGGCCGTCCATGTGAGAGTGTGCAAAGCCGTGATACTCGACACTATATTTGTCTCCAGCAACCTGATGGCCTGAGAATTCTACGCGGGTCAGTTCGTGCATGAATGGATTCGTATTGATTTCGTCTTTCTGCGTGTTCAACTCCAACGCCAGGGACACGGTAACGCCATCGGTCACCAGCGCGGCCGCTGCTTTGCGCTTGGCGGGCGTAATGAGATTGAGGGTGCCGAGTTCGTCATCGTCTCCCCAGCGCCCCCAGTTGGAAATTTTCTGCATTAGAGCGTCGAACTCCACCTTGCTCATGCTAGCGGGCTCACCTGCCGCCCAAGCCGGTGCAGTGGCCAGTTGTACGATGCTGAAAAGTATTGCTATCGAGAGTAGTCGAATCATCACTGTGTCTCCCCAAAGTAGTGAAATGAACGTGTTAGGTGTACCAGAAGTTCGATAATTACCGAAAGGTTGCTTAACATACGAAGTTTCCTGGGGAAGGTACAGTGTTCGGCCTGAGAACCTACCTGCTGATTTCAGCCTGGTGTCTGTTGGCTTGGACGTTATCCGGGTGCGCTCAAAGTGATCCCGAAGCGTCGACGATGGCTATTGCGACGGGTGGGCCGGCTGGCTTGTACTACCCATTTGGGGGTGCCATGGCGTCGATCTGGTCCAAGCAGCTACCTCATGTAAACGTAAAAGCCGAGGTGACCGGGGGCTCTGTCACCAATGTCATACAGGTCGCGCGCGGAGAAAGTGAGTTTGGCATTGCCATGGCAGATGTGGTGACGGATGCCTATCTCGGTCATGGGCGCTTCCCTGAAGCTCTGCCGTTACGGGTCTTGCTGAACGCTTACCCTAATATCGTCCACATCCTCAGCCTGGAAGATAGCGAGATAACCTCGGTGCAACATATGCGAGGCAAAAGGGTTTCATTGGGCGCGGCGGGTTCAGGTACCGCTATTGCTGCAGAAAATGTACTGACAGGGCTTGGCGTTGCGTTGGATGAGATTGCGCCGGCTTATTTGAGTTTCGGAGAAACGACTTCGGCATTGAAAGACGGCACCATCGATGCGGGATTCGTGGTTGGCGGTCTAGGCCTGGCTGCGGTAACTGAATTGGCGGTCACCAGAGACCTGCATCTGGTGGCCCTGACGAACGAGGAGATCCAGACGTTGAGTGCAACTTTTCCGGCCTATGCAGGCTATGACATACCAGGCAACACTTATGGTGGGATAGATGCAACGGTGCAGGCGTTAGGTATCTGGAGCGCGGTAGTGGTGCATGCGTCCATGCCGGAACAATTGGCCTTCGAATTGACCTGCACCCTGTACCAACACAAAGATGAGTTGCTCAAGGTCTCACAAGTTGCCAGGGATATGACGGTCGCCAACCTGGATAAACTCGCAGCGGTACCCTTACACGCGGGTAGCCAACGCTATTTACGAGCTGTAACACAGCCCGGTGTCACACCCCAAACGCTGGATTGCCTGTCGCGAAATGAGTAACGGCACCGTGGGGGGACATTGGCTGGCGCCTACCGGCCGTCTGCTGTTCATTGTTGCTCTGCTGCTGTCGGTTTTCCAATTGTGGCAACCGCTGGTTGGGTTTTTTCCGCCCGGTGCAGTACCGTTTGAGAGCATATTTGGGTTGCAACCAGCCACCTACTTCCGACCGACCCATCTGGCTTGGATTTTAACCTTGGGCTTTCTGGCTTATCCGTTGGCCGCAACGGGTTGGCGCAGAGGGCTAGACTGCGTATGCATCGTCGTCGTCTTGTGGGCGTCCTCGCGGATACTGAGTTTCAATTATCAGGGTCTGGATCACTTGTTGTACGGCCTGCAGACGGCGGACTTTGTCGCTGGGCTTTTACTGTTGGCGGCCACTTTAGAGATGGCGCGACGGGCAGTCGGGCCGGTGATGATGGTGGTTGGGTTGGTTGCTATTGTGTACAGCGTGTTCGGCAATTATTTGCCGGATGTGGTCGCGACCCGGGGTTTCAGCTTTGAACGCATCGTGCGCTTTCAGGTCTTTACCAGCGCCGGTCTGTTTGGCGCGCCGTTGGGCATCGCCGCGGGCGCGGTGTTCAGCTTCGTGTTGTTCGGTGCTTTTCTACAGGCTACCGGAGCAGGTAAGTTTCTTATCGATCTTTCCTTTGCGGCGGCCGGGCGCTTTCGCGGCGGACCGGCGAAAGCCAGTGTGTTGGCCTCGGCGGCGATGGGTTCGATCTCCGGCAGTGCTATCGCCAACACTGTGACCACCGGTGCGTTGACCATACCGATGATGAAAAAGCTGGGTTACCGGCCGGAGCAAGCTGCAGGGATCGAAGCGGCAGCGTCTACCGGTGGCCAGATCATGCCGCCGATAATGGGGGCCGGTGCTTTCGTCATGGCTGAATTTACTAAAACGCCCTACGGCGATATTGTGTGGATGTCTTTGTTGCCGGCGATTTTATATTTCCTTTCAGTCTTGTTGTACGTTCACATCATGGCCGTCAAGGCAGGATTTGTGGGTATGACTAATACCCTCAAAGCGTGGCTGGTGATGCGTAACGGCATGCATTTTTTATTGCCCCTGGCATTGATCACCACATTGTTGGTATTTAACTATTCGCCGGTACTGGTGGGTGTGTCGGGTTGTCTGGCGGTGGTGGTCGCCAGTTTGCTTAGAAAACACACGCGCGTTGACCTGTCTTCGGTTGCCGAGGCATTGTATCGCGGTGCGGTGATGGCCATACCCATATCGGTTGCCTGTGCGGTGGCAGGTATTGTGGTCGGCACCATAGGGCAGACGGGTGTCGGCTTGCAGTTTACTGAATCCGTGGTCAGCATGAGCAACGGTCATCTGTGGCTGGCGCTGCTGCTGGTGGGGTTTGCTGCCTTAGTGCTCGGCATGGGGCTACCTGCAACGGCTGCCTATATCGTCCTCGCCGTGATGACTGGACCTGCATTGCAGGAACTGGGTTTGGCACTGATCACCGCCCACATGATTATATTCTGGTTGGCGCAAACATCGAACGTCACGCCACCTATTGCCTTGGCGGCCTTTGCTGGAGCCGGAATTGCCGGTGCGTCGCCGATGCAATCTGCGCTGTCTGCTTTCAAGTTGGCTAACGGGCTGTTTGTGATACCGATCATGATGGCTTATGCGCCATTGTTGTTGACCGGCGACAACACCTGGCTGGATGTTTTGGGTGCGAGTGCGGTGACGCTGGCGTTGATCGTTACCATTGCCATGTTATTTGAGCGCTATTTATTTGCCCGTCTTAACGTTGGTTTGCTGGCACTGAGCGGTGTGACGGCGGCGCTGTTGGTGGTGCCGGTCGATTGGAGTAGATGGTTAGGCCTCGGCCTTTTTGCGGTGATTGTCGCGTTGAATTATCAAAGCAGCCGTCAGCCTCAAAATATGAAGTAAGCGGGCAATTCATCGCGACGAATGGGTTGCAGGGTGCTCATCGGGTCTTCACCAAAGTAGATGTCTTCACCCATTAGTTTGCCGCCAGGTGCCGCCGGCCAGACTGTGATGAGCTGGGTATTGCTCAGCCACAGTTCGTGGCGCTCGATGGGCTGGTCAGCAGCGGTGGTGACACCCATCGCTGTCAGGGTGCTGCTTTGGTAAACACTTCGCACTTTACCCTCGGTAATCACGCCACCATCGTCGACCATGATGCGCTTCGCCACAACCTGGAACTGCTGCGCATTGTTGGCAAACATGTTCTGGTAAAAAGCGGCCACTTCGTCGTAGCCCTGCAAGGTTCCGTTTTCCGCTCCGAGGCGCCAGAAGTGGTAAATCGGCTCTGGGGCGAGGGTGGCCATCAGCGGTTCGAACTGGGCTGTTATTTCGGCTTCCATGTGCTTGGCGACTTCTTCCAGCAGACCTTTATGCTTGGAGTTTGCTGTCTGCGTCGCGCGCTCATGTAAAGAATGCCAACTGGCGTGGGGGTCAAATCTGCTGGTCATAATTACCGATTGATTTCAGGCTCACTCTAGATTGTATAATCCTGGGATTCGCGATAACCAGAAATTTTTATGGATATTTTTACCAGCTCGCCAGAATTAGACAATGCCCTGGTGGATCCTGCCAATTGGGCGGATGAAAAATGGCTGCACGATCAGTTTCGTTGGCTGCGTACGAACGATCCTTTGCGCAAGTTAGCGCCGGAAGGTTTTGAACCATTCTGGAACGCCACGCGCTATGCGCATATCAAGGAGATAGAACAAAATAAAAAAGTCTTCATCAATGATCCGCGGCCGGTATTGGGGCCTGCGATGATGCAAGAGATTGTGCAACAGATGTCCGGCCGCAAGCACTTGGTTCGTTCCCTGGTGCAGATGGACGACCCGGATCATACGAAATACCGTCTGCTTACCCAGGGTTGGTTCATGGGGTCGAACCTGCGCAAGCTGCAAGGGCGCGTGGACGAGTTGGCGCGACATTATGTGGACCGTCTTGGCGAGTTGGGTGGAGAGTGCGATTTTGTCAAAGACGTCGCTATTTGGTATCCATTGCGCGTGATCATGTCGATTCTCGGTGTGCCGGAGGAAAACGAGCCGCTTATGTTGAAGCTCACTCAGGAGTTGTTTGGCAGTTCAGACCCTGATGTGAGCCGTTCCTTCGAGATGACCGAATTTATGCAGGTTGTATTGGATTTCGAAAAATATTTCCAGGATCTGACTGCGGCCCGGCGCGCAAACCCCACCGACGACGTCGCCTCGAAGATCGCCAACGCACAGATCGATGGCGAACCGCTCCCCGAACTCGAAGCGAATGGTTATTACATCATCATCGCCACCGCTGGCCACGACACCACCAGTTCATCCACATCCGGCGGTTTACTGGCCTTAATTCAAAATCCTCAGGAGATGGCAAAGTTACAGCGCGATCCGCAGACCTACCTGCCGACTGCCGTCGATGAAATGATCCGCTGGACCACACCAGTGCGGCACTTCATGCGCACCGCCACGCAAGACTATGAAATTGACGGCACGACCATCAAGAAAGGGGAATCCGTCGTGCTGTGGTATCCATCTGCCAACCGCGATGAAGATGTGTTCGATGCGCCCTTCGAATTTCGCGTGGATCGCACCGATGCTAAACAGCTCGCGTTCGGCTTCGGCAGCCATGTTTGTCTTGGCCAACACCTGGCGCGCATGGAGATCTCGGCACTCTTCAAAGAACTGTTGCGCCGGGTTGATGCCATTGAACTGGCCGGTGAGCCCAGGTATATGCAATCGACATTTGTCGGCGGCCTGAAAAGCCTGCCGATTCGGTATCGCATGAAATAGGGGCCCGAGGCGCCGGGAGTTGAATGTCCCCAGACCTGCGTTTACCTCGACTGCGGGTTTTGTTAGCGGAGCTGTGTTTGATGATGATTGAGAAAAAAAGGGGCCGTATCGGGTTAAACTTAGTGTCATTACTGGCGGGTAGGGCGAAAATTATTGACCAACTATCAATTTTGCGCTCATTGGGTACTTGACCAGCCGGCAGTAGCGCGGCACGCGTCGACTATGCTGCGAATTTGCGTAGCATAGATTTGGACAACATCAAAGGCGACAAGACAGTTCGACAGTGGAGACGGGATTTTGCACATGGCTGGATGATTGGACCAGCTACCGATCCAGGATAGAGCTCAATAACGTTTTCCTGGCTAGAAGATGTCTGGTTGCGGCAAAACTTGCCGGCTTGGTAATTGTGGCACGTTGAGGTAGCAGGAAGGGGCTATGGCTGAACATCGAGAAGTGAATTTTGGATTGTGGTACGACTTCCGAAACCCAGGTGGTGAGCTGGATTTCGAAACTCTCTATGCACTGTCACTTGAGCAAATAGCGTGGGCGGAGCAGCTTGGTTATAACTCTGTATGGTTGACCGAACATCATTTCGTGGCAGATGGTTATTCTCCTTCACCCTTGGTCATGGCTGCGGCGATAGGGCAGCGCACCAAGCAAATGCGCATCGGTACGAATCTGATGTTGTTGCCACTTGCCGATCCTATACGGATTGCCGAAGACGCGGCGGCGCTGTCGCTGCTTACGGGTGGACGTTTTGATCTGGGTGTTGGACTTGGATATCGGCAATTGGAGTTCGATTATTTTGCACGCAAGATCAGCCATCGGTCCAGCCTGATGGAGGAGGCCGTGGCCATCGTGCGGCAAGCTTGGTCGGGGCAGCCGATACATCATCAAGGCAGGCATTTTCAAATTGATGGCTTGCAGGTCGCACCCACACCAGTAACGGTACCGAGATTGCTAATGGGCGGCATGGTGGAACCGGCCATAGAGCGGGCGGCTCGAATAGGGGACGGTTTTCTATCGACCGGTGGCATAGGTCACGACCTGTACGTCGCGGCATTGGATAAGCTCGGCAAGGCTCGTTCTGAAGGTGCAATTTTTGCAGGTCATTGGGGAATCATCGCTGCCGATCCGGAGCGGGAGGCGGCTTTGGTGGGCGAATACGCCCTCTACCAGACCAATGCGTATGTATCCTGGGGTGCGTTCGGACCTGCGGACGAGGTACCATTATTTGTAGATGCCCAGAGTGCATTGCGTGATGGCCTGTATGAACTACTCGACGGTCCGGGGGCGGTACAGAACCTGACCGCAATGCTGCTGGCCTACCCGGAGATTAAGGACATCCATTTCTGGGCGCAGTTTCCGGGTGAATCGATCGACAGTGGTAACCGTCGTATCGAGTATATGGCAACGCATGTTTTACCTGCGGTGCGCAGCAACTTGATTTCGAAACCAGCAGACCCATAACCGCGAAAGGGAGAGATCTATGCAAGTCGGATTATTGATGGTGTTCCAGAATTTCGAGGATGGTGTATCTGACCGCGAAACCTGGGAACGAGACATTCATCTGGCAGGCCTTGCCGAGCCATTGGGGTTTGATGTGCTAAGTGCGGTGGAGCATCACTTTTCGAACTATGCGATGTCTCCAGATAATCTACAGTTTTTGTCGCATATGGCGGCGAAAACCGAACGCATAGGGCTGCTGACGGGTGCGGTGATTCTGCCATGGAACGATCCGTTGCGCGTTGCCGAGCGCATGATCGTGCTGGACCATTTGAGCAAGGGCCGGGCATTGTTTGGTATCGGGCGAGGTCTGGCGCGACGCGAGTACGATGTGCTCGGTGTCGATATGAATGAAGCGCGAGATCGTTTTGACGAGGCAGCGGAAATCATTATCGAAGCCCTTGAGACAGGCATTATCGAAGGCAATGGCAAATACTATAAGCAAGCGCGTACACAGCTCCGGCCGGGACCTTACGCTAGCTTTAAAGACCGGTTTTATGCGGTTGGCATGTCTTCTGATTCCGTGCCGGTGATTGCCCGCCTCGGCGCCAAGATGATGAGCTTCGCCCAAAAGCCCTGGGCGGAAATGGCGCCGCATTTTGACACCTACCGTACCTTGTTCGAAAAAGAGCAGGGCTGCGCTGCACCGGCACCAGTATGCGTAGACTTTTTGAGCTGTGACGAAAGCGCGGAGCTTGCAGAAGCAACTGCGCGCAAGCACATGGCCAATTACTACATCACGGTCATGGAACATTATGAAATGGCCAGCGATCACTTTAAGCAGATGAAGGGGTACGGTGACTACGCGGATAATGCTGCTTTGTTGAAAGATGCAGGAATGGATGAGGCCGCAAATGGCTTTGTCGACATTAACACGTGGGGTACACCCCAGCAGATACTCGACAAAATGGCGCAGCGGCGTGACCAGATTGGTGACTTCGATCTCACCGTGCAAATCAGTTATGGGGGTCTGACCGGGGCTCAAGCAGAAAAGAGCATGCGCTTGTTTGCCGAAAAAGTGCTGCCTGAATTACAAGGTTGGTAAAGGGGTTAAAAAATGAATCGATTTGAAGGAAAACGCGTCATCATCACCGGGGCTGGCTCCGGATTTGGCGAGGCCATAGCCAAACGTTTTGCAGCCGAAGGTGGTCGGGTGTTGGCTGCAGATATAGACGAGCAAGGCATGGCGCGGGTTGCGGCAGAAATTGTAGAGGCTGGTGGCGAGTGTAGCACCCAGGTCTGCAACGTGGCGCATGAGAGCCAGGTCGAAGCGTTGGTCAGCACGGCCTTGGAGCGGTTGGGTGGCATCGATGTGATGGTCAACAACGCCGGCTATTCTCATCACCAGAAGTTGCTGTGGAAAATCACCGTCGAAGATTTTGACGCAGTCTTTGCGGTTAATGTGCGTGGCGTTTTTCTTGGCTGTAAACATGTTATCCCACACATGATCGAAGGCGGTGGCGGCGTTATCATTAATATCGCGTCCATCGGTGCAATCGCGCCACGGCCCGGGGTTACTCCGTATAACGCCACCAAGGGTGCGGTATTAACCATGACCAAGGGCTTGGCCATGGAGACCGCCCGGCACAATATTCGGGTGAATGCGGTCAATCCGGTGGCAGCAGATACCGGCTTCATGAAAGGTGCCATGGGCGTAGATAGCCTGGACGAGGAGACAACTGCTCGACTGGTCTCGACCATTCCACTCGGACGTCTCGCACAACCCCGCGACATTGCGGCTGCAGTGACCTATCTCGCTTCGGAAGATGGTGATTTCCTTACCGGCACATCGATAAATGTCGATGGTGGCCGCAGCGTTTAGAAGCGCATTGCTCCCACATAAGCGTCGATCGTGATAGATTCATCGATTGGCGAACGTTTGAAGAATAATCAGGAGGATCAGCATGGCTGAAGCCGTGGAATACAAGCAAATTGGTACCAGTCCAATTCGGCCAGACGGGGTGGATAAAGTCACAGGACGCGCTCAGTTTGGTGCTGATTTAGTCCTGCCCAACATGATCCACGGCCAGGTGCTGCGCAGCCCCCATGCCCATGCTCGCATAAAGAGCATCGATTTGAGTGGTGCCATGGCCGTCGACGGCGTATTAGCGGCAATTTGCGGCGACGACTTTCCCAGTGTAGAAGGTGGAGAAATCGGCGGCGAAGGCGGTGGCACTGTCAGTGATCTCGCCAAGAACGTCATGGCGCGAGATAAAGCCCTGTATCATGGTCATGCAGTCGCTGCAGTGGCGGCAGTCACTGCAGAAATCGCCACTGCTGCTCTCGACGCGATCAAGGTTGAGTACGAACCTTTGCCGCCAGTACTGGATGTGATCAGCGCCATGGCAGAAGATTCGGTGTTGGTGGATGAGAACAACTACACCAAGTTGCCGGAAAAGCCGGACAATCCAAGCAACATAGCCAATGTTGGCACCCTTGCGCGCGGTGATCTGGATAAGGGTTTTGCCGCCGCAGATATTGTCATTGAACGCGAGTACAAAGTACCCATGGCCCACCAGGGCTATATTGAACCGCATGCCTGTGTCGCCAACATTGACGAAACAGGTCGAGGTTCGGTTTGGTGTTGCACTCAGGGGCACTTCGAATTTCGTTCCCTGACTGCCAAACTGCTCAACAAAGACCTGGCTGACCTCAAATTCATCGCCAGTGAAATCGGCGGCGGTTTCGGTGGCAAGACGGTGGTTTATCTGGAGCCATTGGCGGTGATGTTGTCTGAAATGTCCGGCCGACCGGTGAAAATGACGATGACCCGGGAAGAGGTATTTCGTGCCACGGGCCCGACCTCTGGCACCGTTGCGCGGGTCAAGGTTGGTTTGACCAATGACGGCAAAATTACTGCCGCAGATTCATGGATCGCATTTGAGGCCGGCGCTTTTGAAGGTGCTCCCCACATGCCTGGCATCATGTCCATGTATGCGCCCTACGATCTGGAAAACTTCAAGGTCGAGGCATTCGATGTGCTGGTCAACAAGCCCAAGGTAGCTGCCTATCGAGCACCTGGCGCACCGCAAACCATGCATGCGTTTGAGTGTGCGTTAGATGAAGCTGCAATTGCCTTGGATATGGATCCGCTGGATCTGAGAATGGTTAATGCGGCAGACGAAGGCACACGCGCGCCCTACGGGCCTAAGTTCCCGCCGATCGGCTTCAAGGCGTGCCTTGAGGCGGCCAAGAATCATCCTAACTACACCAAACCAGTGCCGGCAGGCGCCGGGCGTGGGGTGGCTGCCGGATTCTGGTTCAACATCGGCATGCAGTCGTCGGCAGAGATCAATATTAATGAAAATGGCACGGTCATGGTCATTGAAGGTAGTCCGGACATCGGCGGCTCACGGGCTTCAATGTGTTTGATGGCGGCCGAGACCCTGGGTATTGAATATGACAGCGTACGGGCGCAGGTTGGTGACACTGAAAGTACCGGGTTTTGCAATGTAACCGGCGGATCACGCACAACTTTTGCGACCGGCATGGCGGTTGTCCAGGCCTGTGAGGATGTGATTGCCGAGTGCAAGAAACGCGCAGCCATGAGTTGGGGCGTGGATGATGACCAGGTTGAGTGGCAAGACGGTCAAGTGGTCCCGGCACCCGGCGTGAATGCAGATGTGACACCCATGAGTCTGGCAGACCTGGCCGGCAGCGCAGCTAAAACCGGTGGTCCTATTCAAGGCCGCGCGTCTGTTAATGCTCAGGGCGCGGGCGCGAGTTTCTCCATCAACTTTACAGACATCGCCGTCGATCCGGAAACCGGCAAAACGGAGGTGCTCAGTTACACCGCCATTCAGGATGCTGGCACAGCCATACACCCGGCCTATGTCGAAGGACAAATGCAGGGTGGCGCGGCACAAGGTATCGGTTGGGCGCTGAACGAGGAGTATATCTTCGACGACGACGGCGTTATGGAGAATGCGGGGTTCCTCGACTATCGTATCCCGGTGGCTTCCGATCTGCCGATGATCGATACGTACATTGTTGAAGTGCCAAACCCAAGTCACCCTTATGGTGTTCGTGGTGTCGGGGAAACGCCGATCGTGGCGCCACTGGCTGCAGTATCAAACGCGGTTTCTCGAGCAGTTGGTAAGCGTATTTGCGATCTGCCCCTGTCGCCGCCAAATATTCTGGCCGCCCTGGACGATTAGCGCGTGCCTGGATGCACCTTACAAAAAGGGGGCCCGTGGTCCCTTTTTTTGCTTTCCAATTCAGCTTCATGAGCTGCTAGCGCGATGGCAAGAATCGTCTTTCCCGATAACTTTGTAGCGCTCACTGGTGGTGAGCGTGAGTTCAATATCGATGTGGGTGATTACCGCGCTCTGGTGATGGAGCTGAAAAAGCGTTGGCCTCAGCTCGCCGGGTTGCTGGAGAAAACCGCGGTAGCCATCGATGGACAGATATACCAGGACGCATTTCTGGAAACCATAAACACCGACAGTGAGGTGTTTTTCATGGCCCGCATTGAAGGGGGTTAGGTGCGCTATTTCAGTTTGGTGTTGTTGGTTTTGCCTGTCTTCGGGTTGGCCCACCACTCACGTTTGGCCTTTGATCTCGAAGGCAGCATAACGGTGGAGGGCCTTGTCACCGAGGTGGCCTGGACCAATCCTCACTACTACCTGGTTGTTACGCAGGCTACTGAGACGGGAGAAGTAGATTGGACTTTCGAAGGCCATTCGATTCCAGGTCTGGTGCGCAATGGTTGGTCGAAAAACTCATTGCAAGTAGGTGCTCGCGTACGGGTGGTAGCAAATCCAAGCCGTGAGGCAGAGGTGCCTTTTGGCTTGCTCGATTACGTGACCCGTACGGATGGCAAAACATTCTATTCCTTTAAACGCCCGCAAGGTGATGCACCAAAGATTTCACTGCCATTGCAAGCGGCGTCGGGCATGGCGGGGACCTGGCGGCTGATCCGTTCATTGCGGGCGAATTTGGTCAGCATTGTAGAGCCGCCTCGAGATTGGGCGCTGCTGCCGCTTGCTCAAGCCGAAGTTGACATGTTTGATTTGCGCGATGATCCGGCACTGCGTTGTGAGGCATTGGGATTACCGCGCATGTTGACCTGGCCCTATACCCAGCATTGGCAAAGTACAGATCCCGGTTTTAATGTCGAAATTGAACATTCAAAAGAACATCGGCGAATCTACTCTCAACGCGACAGTGTGCCGCAGGAAAGAAGTCCCAGCGGTGTATCAATCGGGTCCACTCAAGCGGATGGCAGCTATCTGATCATCACACAGAACTTTCTCCCCCAGTCCTGGGGTAATGGGCGCGGCATTAGTTCGAGTGCCGACAAACGGGTCACTGAGCACTATTCCCTGGAGGACGGTGGCTACAAACTTCATTTGAGCTACACCCTGGAAGACCCACTTTATCTTGTAGATGCTGTCACCAGGACGGCAGAGTTTCGCAAAGTTCATGACTTTACCTTTGCTGAAGATCCACCTTGCGATGTGGCCACCGCAACCCGTCATTTAATCTTCGAGAAGTGACAACAACACCCATCGCTGCCCCGGTAGCTAAAGGTGACCGCATCGAATCTCTTGACGTGCTGCGGGGCTTCGGATTGTTGGGTATTCTGTTGCTCAATATTCTTGGCTTTGGCCTGCACTCCGCGGCCTATTCCAACCCCGCTCTGGGGATGTCGAGCAGTGCTGACTTGATCGTCTGGGCAGCTATCGAGCTGGGTGCCGAAGGGGCGATGCGTTGCCTGTTTTCCATCTTATTCGGTGCTGGCGTGGTGTTGTTTACTAGTACGAAATCCGCCAGTTTGCATTTCAAACGCAATTTCTGGTTGTTGGGGTTTGGTCTGTTCGACGCCTATGTGTTGCTCTGGAGCGGGGACATACTGATTAACTACGCACTGGCCGGTACGTTGTTGTACTGGGTGAGGGATGTGAGTGCCAGACGTCTGATGGTTGCTGCGGGGGTTTTTATTGTGCTCATGTCTGCTTTACATGGCGCTACTCACGCTGGTCTGGGTGCGGCTAAGGGATATGCGCAGATAGCTGAACAAAGTGATGCCGCGGCTACCCTCAACGCCGATGTGATCGATGCCGCCCGGCAGTGGCAAAGTTTTTCCGCGGATTTTCTGCCCACCGAGCAACAGCAAGCGCAGGAGTTGGCGTTGCGTCGTGGCAGCTACGCTTCGGCTTTCTGGTGGAATATGCAAAAGACCAATGAGGTGTTGCTGTTCGTAGTGCCGATATTCCTGTTCTGGGATGCGCTGGCCATGATGCTGCTCGGCATGGCGTTGTACAAATATGGTGTACTTTCCGGCCAGCGCTCAACTGGCTTCTACATCAAGCTCATGCTCGTGGGGTTTTCCGTTGGCCTGATTGTTAACGGTTTCGAGGTTCAGCGTGCTATCGCTAACGACTTTTCTCTGTTGAGCACTTTCGCGCAAACCCAGGTGACCTATCACGTCGGACGCCTTGGCATGGCGATAGGTTACATCGGTCTGCTGGTGATGATCGTGCAACGAGGCTTGCTGCACGGCGGACGATTGGCGGCAGTCGGAAGAATGGCGTTAACGAACTATCTCATGCACTCCATGGTCTGCCTTTTCATTTTTACCGGCGCTGGATTCGGTCTGCTGGGTGAGTTCGACCGCTGGCAACTTTACCTCTTTGTTGTCGCCATCTGGGTCGCGCAACTGCTCATCAGTCCATGGTGGCTGCGCCGTTACCGGTTCGGGCCATTGGAGTGGTTGTGGCGAGGGCTCACCTATGGTGCATGGCCGCAAAATCGAGAGTTCTAAACCGCCAGCCAGGCCTATTGCGGCAATGCATAGGCAATGACACGGCCGCCGGTTTCTGCGGTGCCCAGGCCGGAAACCCCTTCTGGATTGCCAAATCCGCCTGTTGGTGCAACCGTACCGGGTACAGTGACCACCACGTATTGTCGTCCGGTTTTCGGACTCACGTAGCTCATGGGCGTGGCATCCGAGCTGCTACGCAGGGAATCCTGCCAAATTACCTCGCCGGTCATCACATCTATGGCGCGTAGTTTGCCATCCGCTACGCCGCCGATAAAGATCAAACCACCAGCGGTGATGATAGAGCCGGCAGAATAGGGGAAGCCCAGATCGAACAGGCCCATGCCACGGCGCCAGACCACTTGCTGTGTGGTGAGATCTACCACGGCAATTTCCCCATAGGGTGGTTTGAGACAGGGTAGAGATAGCGGTGATGTGAACAGCTGCACCTGTGCAGCAAATGGCGTGCCACGTTGCGGGCCGCCGATACCGTAACCTGAAGCGAATCCTTCGCCCTCTTTGGAACTCATCAGATCCTCTTCCCTGGGGATCATATGAATGATCCAGGGGAGATGCATAATGTTCACGACCATCAACTGCCGCTCTTCGTCGACGGCGACGCTGCCCCAGTTCATGCCACCGGCGGGTCCTGGGTAGTGCAGGGTTCCCTGGATGGACGGTGGTGTCATCGGGCCCTCATAGCGCAGATTGAGGAATGTTTTGCGACAAGCCATTTGATCAAATGGGGTGATACCGAATAAGTCTTGTTCACGAATGAGCGGGTGTGCAAAAGAGGGCATGCCTGTTGAGAAAGGTTGGGTGGCATCGGAGCGTTCACCAGGCAGATCTGTTTGTGGCACTGGCCGCTCAGTTACTTCGGTCAAGGGCTCGCCTGTGGCTCGATCGAGCACAAACAGTTCCCCTCGTTTAGTCGGCACGATGATGGCTTTGCGCTTAACGCCGTCTTCTTCTCCAGCAAGCGTCAGGTCGACGAGCGTCGGTTGGGACGGTACATCATAGTCCCAGAGGTCGTGATGGGTGGTCTGAAAGTGCCATCGGGTCAGACCCGTCCTGGCATCGATGGCGACGATAGAACTGGAAAATTTGTCCATGACTTCTGAGCGGTGGCCGCCAAAGTAGTCTGGGGTAGCATTGCCCGTGGGCACGTAGACAAGGCCCAGTTCGTCATCCGCCGAAGTCAGGCTCCACACATTGGGTGTGCCCCGGGTGTAGAAACTGCCTTCAGGAGGCAATGAGGTTTTGCCCTCACGGCCGACATCCCACGCCCACAGTAACTCACCGGTGCGTGGATCATAGCCGCGCACCACGCCGGATGGTTCCACCGTTTCCTGATTGTCCGCGACCCAGCCACCGATTACCAATGCACCGCTGGCAACGGTGGGTGGCGAGCCAGCAAAATAGAAATACGGTTTTACCTCGCCCATACCGGCGAGCAATGAAATCTGCCCGGCGGTGCCAAATTCGTCGCAGGGTAGCCCGGTAGCCATATCCACTGAGATCATGCGTGCATCTGTGGTGGCCGTGTAGATGCGTTCTGCGCAGTGTTCGCCTATTGCGCGCTCCGGGATGTGGTAATAAGTCACACCACGGCAATTGCCGAGGATGCCGAATGGGGGGGTGTCGTTTTCAGGATCGAAACGCCAGCGTTCGGCGCCGGTGTCGGCATCCAGAGCAATGATCACGTTCTGCGAAGTGCACAGGTAAAGCCCATCTCTTATCTGGATCGGCGTGCCGCTGAAGCGGCCGATCCTGCTGGTATCTGCCTGCCAGACCCGGGTTAGTTCGCCAACATTGTCTGTATTAATCTGTGCGTGGGGCGCGTAACGGGTACCTGCGTTGCTCGCGCCATATGCCTGC
>SMVB01147398.1_pt1 | contig 31892 bp, 33 predicted proteins | sample 2456461 | NCBI WGS metagenome assembly SMVB01 (sample SAMN11095934, study PRJNA526329) | marine sediment metagenome | biome: Marine sediment; feature: Surficial sediment; material: Deep marine sediment; isolation source: Hadal surficial sediment | place: Pacific Ocean | collected 2014-05 | depth... | reverse complement strand
CGCGCCGGCCGACGGTACTATTGCTCGGCGACCTCAGCTTTCAGCATGACATCGGAGGCCTCGCGGTGTGCCGTGAAGCGACGAATTCGGGCGTTCCCGCGGCAATCGTGGTACTCCAGAATGGAGGCGGCCGTCTGTTCGAGTTGCTTCCCCTGCGTCGTCAACCCAACATCGAGTCCACGTTCGAACGCTTCTTTCTCACGCCGATGGCGCTGGACATCGAACAGGCCACGAATTCGTTTGGCGTGGAGTCGCGGCGAGTCACTGTACCGGATGCACTGGCTGAGTCGCTGGCGGAAGCGATGACCGGTGCCGGCGTCACCGTGATCGAAGCCGTGGTTGACGGCCCGTCCGCCGTGGACGCAATTCGCCGGATCACATCCGCCGTAGACGCAAAGCTCCAGGCCGCACCCGGGATTTGAGCCTGGACGATCGCAACAGACCACAGAAGGTGATTCAATGAGTTCCGTGATTTGGGACGCCCAGCCGGGCTATGAAGACATTATCTACGAGAAGTCTCCAGACGGGATCGCCAAGATCACGATCAATCGTCCGGAGGTCCGAAATGCGTTCCGGCCGGCCACGATCAAGGAGATGCAGCGAGCCTTCGAGGACGTGCGGGAAGACGGCTCGATCGGAGTCGCCATCCTGACCGGCGTGGGCGACAAAGCCTTCTGTTCAGGCGGTGACCAGTCCGTTCGCCAACAGGGTGGATATGCGGGCGATGACGGAATCCCGCGGCTCAACGTGCTGGACCTGCAGCGCCAGATTCGTACGCTACCCAAGCCGGTGATTGCGATGGTCGCAGGCTACGCGATCGGCGGTGGCCACGTACTGCACGTGGTGTGCGATCTGACCATCGCCGCCGATAACGCGATTTTCGGACAGACGGGTCCCAAGGTCGGCTCGTTCGACGGCGGGTTTGGCTCTTCGTATCTGGCGCGCATCGTCGGCCAGAAGAAGTCACGCGAAATCTGGTATCTGTGCCGGCAGTATGACGCCCGGCAGGCGCTCGAAATGGGCCTGGTGAACGCGGTGGTACCGCTGGAGCGTCTCGAAGAAGAGACCGTGGAGTGGTGTCGCGAGATGCTGCAGCACAGCCCGATGGCGATCCGCCTGCTGAAAGCGGCACACAATGCCGACTGCGACGGACAGACCGGGATTCAGCAACTCGCCGGTGATGCGACGCTGCTGTTCTATATGACGGAAGAGGCCCAGGAAGGGAAGCGGGCGTTTCTGGAGAAGCGAAAGCCGGACTTCTCGAAATTCCCGCGATTCCCTTGATTCGGTTCCGATCCTGGGTCCTCGCGGCCCGCCCAAAGACGCTCCCGGCAGCGGCTTCACCGGTCCTCGTGGGCAGCGCGCTCGCATTCGAAGTCGGTGGATTCGCCCTGGGGCCGGCCCTGGCCGCCCTCTTCGGCGCCCTGTTTCTGCAGGTGGGTTCGAACCTGGCTAATGATGTGTATGATTTTGAGCGGGGCGTCGATACCGCATCCCGTCTCGGTCCTGTGCGTGTTACCCAGGCAGGCCTGCTGACCGTTGAAGACGTGAAGCATGGCATGTGGCTGGCGTTCTACCTCGCTGCGGTACTCGGGGCATACCTGACGGCCATCGCGGGCTGGCCGGTCGTGGTCATCGGGCTCGCATCAATCGTCGCGGCGATCGCCTATACCGGCGGACCGTTTCCGCTCGGATACCGAGGTCTCGGAGATCTGTTTGTCCTTCTGTTCTTCGGGTTTGTTGCCGTGTGTGGGACGGTGTGGGTTCAGGTCGGAACGATTCTCCCTGCGGCCTGGCCGGCCGGCCTGATGGTTGGATGCCTGGCATCGGCGATCCTCGTGGTGAACAACGTTCGGGATCACGAGACAGATCGGATCGCCGGAAAGCGGACATTGCCGGTGATGTTCGGGCGGACATTCGGCGTCATCGAGTACGCCGTCCTGCTGATCGTCGCCTTCGCGTCGGCCTATGCCATGGTGTGGTTTCGATACGTGTCTGCCTGGGCCCTGATCTCGTACCTGACCCTGCCCATAGCGATCGTGCTGTTCTTGCATGTGCGGAAGTACCGCGGACCGGTGCTCAACCACACGCTGGCCCAGACGGCCAAGCTCCTGTTCCTGTTCTCGGCGTTGTTCTCGATGGGCGTCGTCGTCGGTGTGCTCGTGCCGTGAACGGGCGCTCGGCGGCCACCCTCCGGACGGCCGTTCGTGACCCGTTCGGGGTGGAGCGGGAGGCCGTCCTGCTGCGGCTGGACGACGACGCAGGGAATATCGGTTGGGGGGAAGCCTCTCCGCTCGAGGGGTACTCACCGGACGACATCGATGGCGCTTCGCGCGCTCTGGATGCCTGGGTCGTGCGCTGGACGGCGGGTGAATTCGACGGAGACGGATTCGAGCGTTCTCTGGACCTGGCTCTCGCGGAATCGGACCTGCGTGGTGTGCCGTCCGTCCGCTGTGCCATCGATACGGCCGTTCTCGATCTGGAAGCCCGCAGGCTTGGTGTCCCGCTGCACGCCGTGCTGGCAGACCTGCTGAAGTCGACGCGTGTTGTTCAGCGTGTGCCGGTATGTGCCCTCGTAACCCTGCACGGTGTCGACCGGCCGGGGACGCCGGCTGCGCCAGCCGATGCCCTGAGCGAAGTGAGGCGCCTGGTGGCCGAGGGATTCAGCGACGTGAAGTTCAAGATCGGCGCCGGGCCCGAGTTCTCGCTGCAACTGGACCAGCTGCGAGCTGTTCGGGCCGAGTTTCCGCAGTTGAGAATCCGGCTCGATGCAAACGGATCATGGATGCCCGACGAGGCCCACCAGCGACTCGGCGAGCTGAAGGCTGCGATCGATCCGGAACTCGTCGAACAGCCGGTCGGGTCCCTGGACTTGCTGACATTCGTCGACGCGCCTGTGCCTGTGGCGGCCGACGAGTCGCTCCGTCTGTCGGATGCCATTCCGGCCGTCACGCAGCCGGGTGGGTGTGAGGCCGTGGTGTTGAAGCCGATGGTGCTTGGCGGTCACCTTGCGTGTCTGTCGCTGGCCCGGCAGGCGCATGCGAACGGAGCGCGGGCCATCGTCAGCCACACGTTTGGCGGCAGGATCGCTCACGCGGCTGCCTGCGAGCTGGCGCTCGCCGTCGCCGTTGCGGATCCAGGCGGCGACCCTCCGGCGGCCGGGCTCGCCGGCCATGACGAGCTTGAACAACGGGACGGGCCGTGGATCGTGCCCACAGATCTGGCGGGGCACGGCGTCGAGAAGCCCTGGTGAGCGCTCTGTCCGTACTTGCGGCCGCCAGGGAGGCGGGAGACCGTGCAGCATTGATCTTCGGCGATACGATCTGGACGTGGTCCCGGCTGGCTTTCGAGGTAGATTCCGAGATCGAAATCCTGACGCAATCGCGGATGCCAGGCGATGCGGACGGTCGCCGGCAGCAGGTCGCACTGGAGGCGGTGGCCGCGCCCGCGACCATCGTACGTATATTCGCCCTGCTCGAAATCGGAATCCCCTTCGTACTCTTGCACCACGGCCTCACACAACACGAACGGGAGCGCCAGCTTGATGCCTTGCAGCCGTGTGTGGAAGGCGATCGTTCCGATTCCGAGCTGATGGCAGTTCTGTTCACGTCCGGTTCCTCGGGGTCGCCGAGGGCCGTGGAACTGTCTCGTGGCGCATTCCAGGCGTCCGCAGCCGCCAGCGCCGCTCGCCTGGGCTGGCAGGACGGAGACCGGTGGCTGTGTTGCCTGCCGATCGCGCACGTGGGTGGCCTGTCCATACTCACGCGGTGCCTGATCGCCCGACGTACGATCGTCCTCGTTCCGCGATTCGATCCGGCTGCCGTGGTTGAGGCGATCGATCGCCATGCCGTGACACTCATGTCGCTCGTGCCTGCCATGCTCGCCCGTCTGCTGCGCCACGAGCCGGCATGGATGCCGCCCCCGTCGTTGCGAGCTGTCTTACTTGGCGGGTCGTTGGCCCCGGAGACCATGTGGGAAGAAGCTGAGCGCCGCGGAATTCCGCTCCGGGCGACATATGGACTCACCGAAACGTGTTCGCAGGTGGCCACGGCAAAGGCATCGGCGCCCCGGGATTTGGTGCCGCTGGACGGTGTCGACGTTCGTATCCAAGACGGATGCATCGAAGTGGGCGGCTCGTATGTGTACAGCTGTACACTTACGAGCGACGGATACCTGCCCACCGGAGACCTCGGACGCCTGCGCCCCGACGGTGTGCTTGAGGTGCTGGGCCGGGCCGACGATTTGATCATCACCGGAGGTGAGAACGTCATGCCAGCCGAAGTCGAGGCCGAACTCGAAACCCATCCGCAGATTCTACGAGCCGTCGTGTTCGGACGACCGGACCCCGAGTGGGGCGAGATCGTCGTAGCGGCGCTCGTAGCTGACGGCGTTCAGCCCGATTCGGCCGCGCTCCGGGACTGGTGCAACGATCGCCTGGCCTCATTTCGGCGACCCCGCCTCATCGCCTGGCTCGACATGATTCCAGAGACAACAACGGGAAAGATCGATCGGAATGCAGTCATCACCGCCGCGGCCGTAAAGTTGACGGATCTCTAGTCACGTTCCAGATGTCCGCGGAGCGTGGCCGATCTGGAGATTATCGGTCGCTGCGCCGAGAGATTCGCCGCGTCAGGTCGTGTCTCCGTCCGCTTCCGTCTCGGCGACGAGATCCTCGGAATCCATCTCTGCTTCCGGTGCGTAATCGATCAGGAACGCAACGCGGCGGTTAACGAGTCCTGCCTCACCGGGTCCCCGGGCACCGGCCTCGACCAGTCGCGATTCACCGAAACCGATCGTCCGAATCCGGGCTCCATCCAACCGGCCCTCGGCCTGAACGTACTCCGCCACGGCAGAGGCACGCCGCTCGGACAACTGCAGGTTATACGCCTCTGAACCCGCCGGATCCGCAAATCCCTCGACGGTAATCAGCGCACCGTCGAAGTGATGACTCACCACGTCGACGAATCGATCGAGCAATTCGATGTCTGCGAGGCGGATCGTTGCATCGTCGTAATCGAAGTGAATCGGCGTCGCGAACCGGAGTCCGGTCTCGAGCCGCGTCACGGTTACGTCGAAGTCGTCGCGAAGCATGCCGAGCGCAGCCTCGAGCCCATCGACGCGCGTCTGAATCTCGGCCAGTTGCTCTTCGGTCAGGCTGGCTCGTGAATCCAGCCCAGCTATGTCGGCACGAATTGCCGCAATGTCTGCCTGGTACACATCCTGGTTCACCTTGCCCGCACAACCCGCCGCGGCAAACACGGTCAGGGCAGCGAAGCCCACGGCCAGCGGTCTGGTTCGAACTACTGTGTTTCTCATGACATCATCCTCCCGGTATGATGGTGGCTTCGTCAGTCGGCGCTTGCCGGCTTCGACTCGCCTTCCGTTTCCAGCGGAACCGTCAGAGACCGGAAGAGCTCGAGCTGAAAAATCGAGCCGGCCGGTACGAATACGTGTGAGTGCTTGGTGAGCAGTGCGGCGCCTGTGCCTGCAGCCGCGCCTGCCACGGCCCCAATGGCCGCGCCTCCCACATCCCCGCCGACCAGTCCTCCGATAAGGGCACCGGCGGCTGCGCCACCGCCGATTTTCTTGCCTTCGTCCTTCATTTCGGACTGCTTCGTCGGCGTGAACTCAACCAGCGAGGCTTCAAGGCTCTTCGTTTCTCCGCGAATTTCGATATTGGTGAACTCCAGTTGGATTCGGGGCGGGTCTTCCTGAAGCGTCAGGATCTTGCCTTGAAGCAGCGAACCGACAGGCACGAGGGTTTCGCCGTCCTCGCCGAACAAAGCGGTGGAAACTGTGGCAGTGAAGCCGCTCCCCGGACCGTGATGATCGGAGTCGAGCGTCTGGGTGAGCCTGATTTTCATCATCGTGCCAGCGGGCACCTCGGCCTGGTCGGCCGCGACTCCCACTCCACAAGCGGCAAGCGCCGCAACAGCGATGATCGAAGCGAAACGGAAGCGTTTCGGCATATCAAATACCTCGTTGCTTTCGGGCCAGAGCTTTGCGTGCCCGGCGTTTCCCGAGCAGCGGTCGCTACCTTATAAACAGAGCAATCCGTGTGCCTCGGAGCGGATAGCATGTAAACGACCATGGATAAATATGTTACCTGACAATGACATGCGTCATACGGATCAGAAATCCACAAAGTCAGGGATATTTTCCCTGAATCAATGAGGGCGAGTGCGGGGATTCTTACCCGATTTACCGGATGAAAATTTGATTCAACGGGGTCATACCGCGAGATTGACGCCTCTCAATTCCCAGGGGGCTGCCATGCCGGACGCCGTACTTTCAGTGCTTGTCGTGGATGACGACGAGACCATGCGCGAAGTCTTGACCGTTCGGCTCGAGGATTGGGGCTACACGGTAACTACGGCGGCGGATGCGTCCGAGGCTCGTGCGGCGATCGAGCGCCATCATCCCTCCGTGGTGCTCGCCGACATCGTGTTGCCTGGAATGTCCGGACTTGACCTGCTCCGGCTCCTGAAGGCCGACGATCCGGAACGTCCCGTAATCCTGATGACCGGGCACGGCACCGTTGACCTCGCCGTGGAGGCGATGAAGGAAGGCGCCGAAGATTTTCTCACCAAGCCGATAGAAACAGAAAAAATGCGGGCGGCGCTCAAGGCCGTACTCGCAGACATGTCGCTGAAGCAGCGGGTGGCCGACCTCGATTCGCAGCTGGAGGACGCACCCGGGTTTGCCGGAATGATCGGACGCAGTGAGGCGATGATGGAAGTGTTCGCGATGGTGAAGTTGCTGGCCGAGAACGAAGCCACGGCATTCATCACCGGCACGAGTGGCACGGGAAAAGAACTGGTGGCTCGTTCGATTCACGCGCTGAGCCGGCGGGCAAAGGGGCCATTCATTGCGATCAACTGCGCAGCGATTCCCGAGGGATTGGTGGAGAGCGAACTATTCGGCCACACGAAGGGGGCGTTTACGGGCGCGGCGCAGTTGCGGCGCGGCAGCTTCGAGCTCGCCGACGGTGGCGTCCTGCTTCTGGACGAAATCGTCGAGATGCCGGTAAAGCTGCAACCGACGTTCCTGCGGATACTCGAAGAAGGACGCGTGAGGCGCGTGGGGGGCAGCCGGGAGATCGAATTCGACGTTCGCGTGATCGCTGCCACCAACCGTCCGATAGACGACGCCATCCGACGGGGTCTTCTTCGTGAGGACCTCTACTATCGTCTCGCCGTGTTCGAGATTCAGTTGCCTGAACTCAAGGATCGCCATGGCGACATTCCATTACTCGTTCAGGCGTTCATTCGCGAGTTCAACCGGAAACACGGTACGAGCGTCGCGGGTGTGCGAGATGAAACGATGGCTCTCCTCGAAGACTACCGGTGGCCCGGCAACGTGCGGGAACTTCGGAATGCCGTCGAACGAGCGACGATCGTAGCGCGGGACGGCTGGATTGACACAGGCCAACTCCCGCTGTTCATGCGCGCTCCACGAGGTGACGATCCTACTATTACGCTCGAAGTCGGAGAGACGACGGTCGAGGCGGCGGAGAAGGAGCTCATTCTCAGGACGCTCGAGCTCGTGAATCAGAACAAGGCAGAAGCGGCTCGACGACTCGACCTCGACGTGAAGACGATCCGCAACAAGCTGAAACGCTACGAGAAAGACACGGCAGAAGCGTGAGAGTCTCCACGAAGCTCTGGTCGGGCTATGGACTGCTCCTGCTGTTGATGGGCTCACTGCTCGCCTACCACGTCAGCATCATCCGGGATCTCTCCGAGGCTCAGCACAGGCTGACGGCGATTTCGGTACAGGTGTCACTGACCAGCACGGAGCAACTGTATCGGCTCGATCGACTACTCGAGGCGGGGCGGAAGTACGACGTATCGGCGGACAGTGGATATGCCACGCTTTATGCGGCGATCGCTGTCGAGCTGGACAGCGCGTTTGCAGCGCTGGATACGTTGTCCCGCGGCTCAGTGGAGGCAGAACGTGTGGGAGATCTCGTCGCGCGATGGGCAACGTTTCGAGCGTCGGCGAGATCGGGAATTCCATCCGGCGTTCCCGAGACCCCCGTGCTGGCCAACGAAGTGGACGCCATGAAGCAGGCAGTGATCGAGGTGGCGCAGGTCAGCCGATCCGCCATGCACTCTGAGATGGACCGCGCCGCACGCGACCTGTCCAGGGCCAGGACCAGCGCGTGGATCGTGGGCGGAGCCGCGCTGCTGGCCGGACTTACGATTATTCTGCTGATCATTCGATCCATCTCCGGTTCGCTTGGCCGGCTGTCGGAGGCTACTCGCCGCGTGGCAGCCGGGGAATTCGGGCATCGTCTCGAAGGTTCGCACGACGAGGAGTTTCGGGAACTCGCACGGAATTTCGACGCGATGATCCTGCGCCTGGGTGAAGTGGACAAACTGAAGCGCGACTTCCTGTCCGGGATCTCGCATGACCTGAAGAGTCCACTTGCTTCGATTACAGAGGCCATGCGTGTGCTGCTGGACGGAGTTCCCGGTCCGGTCAATGAACGCCAGCAGAGGCTCCTGGAACTCGGGCTGGCGAGCGGCGACCGATTGTCGGCCATGATCTCCGACTTGCTCATGCTCGCGCAACTGGAGTCGCAGGCCATTCCATATTCGTTCGAGCCGACAGACGTAGCGGCAGTCGTCCGACAAGTACTGAACAGGATGGAACCGCGCTTTCAGCAGGCGGATGTCGCGGCAGATCTGAAGGCACCCGAGTCATTGATCATGGAAGCCGACGAAGCCCGGATCTCGCAGGTAGTCGAAAACCTGCTGGACAATGCGCTCAAATTCTCGCCTCGGGGCAGCACGGTTCGAGTCGGAATTGCCACGGCCTCTGAGAATGGGGACCGCGAAGGGGTGCGTCTGAGAGTGTCCGACGAGGGTCCGGGGGTCGCGGATGCGGACAAGTGTGCGATCTTCGATCGCTTCACCCAGCGCGGCGAGTCGGGTGGGTCGGCGGGTGGGGTTGGACTCGGACTCACGATCTGCCGGGAGATCGTCACGGCACATGGCGGCTGCATCGGCGTCGAAGATCGACCCGGTGGCGGAAGTACGTTTCTCGTGGCGTTGCCGGGCACACAATCCAGAGATGCGAAGTGAAGGTCCAGCCGGAGCTCAACGTCGGGTGGGTCGTCCTGGTACCGCTCCTGCTGATTTCAGGGTGCGCGTCGTCGTCCGGGTCCAGTCCCGATCCGCTGCCGGTCGTGGAAGCCCCCGTTCCCGCCTTGCCTTCGATGCGCGAGCTGTATGAAGCCGGAGACTATGTGGGAACGGTTCGGGCCTTTCTCGCAGATACCACCCTGGTGAATCAGGACCTGGCCGTGTTCCGGGCAGCTATGGCATCGGCGATGCCGGGGCATGCCGCCCACCAGCCGGCCAGGGCCCTAGCGCTGTTCAATCGGCTGGTCGCTGAGTTTCCCGACTCCGACTACCTGACGGAAGCACGCCTGCTCAGCGACCTCCTGGAGGAAGCAGAGGAATTACGAGGCCAGAACGATCGGCTGATGAAAGAACTCGAGCAGATGAAAGCAATCGACCTCGGACAACGACCGTGAATGTTCTGTTCGTCAACTCCCAGAAGGCAGACGAGTTCGGTGGTGGTGAACAGTGGATGATCACGATCGGCGCATGTCTTCGGGACCGTCGTCATGGTGTATGGATCGGCGGCCGTCCGGGTTCGCGTCTGCTCGACGCTGCCGACGACGCGGGTCTCAACGTGCTGTCGCTTCCATTTCATGGCGACTTCGACCCCTCCCTCACATGGACGTTGCGAGGATTTCTCCGGCATGAAGCGATCGACGTGCTGGTGTGCAATTTCAACCGGGACGTCCGCGTGGCAGGTCTCGCCGGCCGACTCGCCCGCACGCCGGCCATCTTCACGAGCCATGCGCTCGATTCGATCAACCGGAAGCGACGGTACACGCTTCCCATTCGCTGGTTGACCGATGGGGTGATCACCAACGCGGAATCGATTCGCCGGGCTTATGTGGAGGACTATGGCTTACCGTCCGACTTCGTCACGGTGGTTTACTACGGCATTGATCCGCCGACCAACATCGTTCCGTCCCGTTTCGCTGATTCATACGGCGGCAGACAGGTGATTCTTTCGGCTGGCCGACTGTCCGAGCAGAAGGGGTTCGACGTTTTGATCGAGGCCGCCTCTGAGCTTCACGAGCACCGCGACGATTTCGTCGTGCTGATCGCAGGCGACGGCGACCTGGAAGATCGCCTCCGGACGCAGATTGGACAGCTCAGCCTTGAGGAAACGGTTCATCTGGTCGGTTTCCAATCTCCGCTGAGGCCCGCCATCGCCGGTGCCGACGTATTCGCGCTTGCCTCCCGGTATGAGGGAATGCCCACGGTCCTGCTCGAGGCGATGTCGGTCGGTACACCGGTCGTTGCGACGGCTGTAAATGGTGTACCGGAGCTGATTCCCGAAGAGCGGTTCGGCCTGCTTGTACCGCCGGATGATGCCGCCGCACTCGCCGGGGCACTCGAGCGACTTCTGGATGACGCGTCGCTTGCCCGTAGCGTAGCGGACGCCGCCCGCGATCGGGTGCTGCGGGAGTTTACGATTGACGTGATGGTCGATCGGGTCGAGTCCCTGTTCGAACGAGCGGTTGCTTGAGGGCGGCGTATCGGCGATTCACGTGCAGACTGCTGCGTGCCTCGGGTCGGCGCGTCGGGCCTTCCCCGTATTCGGGCGGCCCGGTGAACAGCGCGGTCGTGCTGATGCCGGAGTTGTTCGGCGACACCATCCTGACGACACCCTTGATTCGGGCCTTGAGTTCAGCCGCACCGGCGGCAGAGATCACCGTGGTCGGCAACGGTCCGGGTGTGCGCCTGCTGTCGCATGATGACCGGATCAGCCGGACGATCGAGCTGCACGACGCCTCGAAGGAAGAACGCCACGCGCTGTTCGGACGCCGATTCGACGTGTTACTGAGCACCAAGGACCATCCCTCATTTACGAACCTGCGCCTCGTGCGGCGTATCGATGCCGGATACCGCATCGGATTCGACCATCCCGGCCACCGGGGCTTTTTCGATCATCTCGTCGTGCGGCCCGAATGGATGCCCGTGTGGGAGAAAACGGCGGGACTCGTCGAGCCGCTGGGTTCCGCTTCCGGTACACGCCCGTACCTGCCGGACGGCCCCGTATCGCCGGCCGTATCGCGGTTCGTGGCGGAGCAGATGGCCGACCGATCAGTGCTCGCGGTAAACATCAGCGCGTCGAAGCCGGAGAAGCGCTGGCCCACGGCCCGCTGGGAAGAGCTGCTTCATGGAGTGGCCGGTCCTCTTGTCGTGCTGGCAGCGCCGGAACACGCCGTGGACCGGCACGAGTTGGAATCGAAGCTCAACCGTGCTATCCCGTCCCCGGCGACGGGGAGTCTGTTTGATGTAGGCTACATTATCCGACACGCAGCGGCGCTGATCACGACCGACACAGCGGCGGTCCACATAGCCTCCTGTTTCGACACGCCGGTCCTGGCTCTGTATCGGAATCCGCGCGACCTGGCGAAGTTTCCTCCCTTATCCGAGCGCAGCCGGGTGTTGCTCGCGCTCGATGACGACCTGACAAGTATCAGCGTGACTGATGTGCGCGAGGGTCTGAAAGTGTTCGACCCTGGTCTTCAAGTTCCCAGAATGGAGAGCAACGATGGATAGACTGCCTACAATTACTCATGCGGAATCCGATGGCCGATGGGAATTGATTCGAGATGCGATCGTTTTTCAGGTGAAGTTGGCAATTGATGCCGTGCGCGACCTCCTGTTCAGCCCACTTTCCATCGCAGCCGCGGTTATCGACCTGATCACGGGTGGAGAGCACCCGGGACGATACTTTTATGCCGTACTTGCCGCGGGCGGACGCACGGAGGGCTGGATCAATCTGTTCGGCGCTCCCAGCCGGACCAACGGCCACGAATTGGCATCCGGCGGCCCTACGGTCGATTTGTTCATCAAGCAGATCGAAGGGCTCGTGGTCGAGCAATACGAACGCGGCGGACTTACGGCATCCGCGAAGGAGGCCATTGATCGATCACTCAACACGATCGCCCGAAAGGGACGGTCCTGAATTAGGCGTTTGCCCTGTTCGTTTTCGTCGGTCATCTACTTCGGGAGGAAATGGTGGAAGACCTGAGCCCAACTTTCCGGGATAGCAGGCTGGCAAGTGTTGCTGAGATTGCTCTAGTGTTTGTAGTTGCTTTCGCAGTCATATTCGTCGGCTGGAATATCGTCGGCGACGACACATTCGCACGACAGGCAGTGGTTTGGGTCGCGAACGTATTGATGATGGTCACGGTGTGGATGGGACTACGTCTTCGCGGGCAAACCTGGGGTCACTTCGGGTTGAACTTCAGTTTCGGCGGCAAACGCGTGCTTCGTCGGACCGTCTTGCTGTCTCTGGCCGTTCTTGTAGCTGCCATCGCAGGCTTCATGGTTGGTTCGATAGTCGCGGCGAATCTGATGACAATTCCAGAGGGTGCCGACATGAGCGGCTACAATTACCTGCAGGGCAATCTGCCCATGCTGCTGCTTGCACTGGCTGGGGTCTACGTCGTTTCGTCCTTCGGCGAGGAAGTGATCTACCGCGGATTCCTGATCAATCGAATCGCGGAAATTTGTGGATCCGGCAAGGCAGCCTGGCGGAGCGCAGTTGTCATCAGCGCCGTAGTATTTGGTCTCGTCCACTTCAGTTGGGGACTGTTCGGGGTCGTTCAGACGATGTTCCTGGGACTCGCTCTCGCTATCGCCTATCTCGTCGTCGATCGGAAATTGTGGGTTCTGATTCTCGCTCATGCCTACATGGACACAGTGCTTCTCGTGCAGGTTTACCTCGGCATCCCATGGATCACCGGGATGTCCCATCACGTCCGTGGTACACAACGGAACCGACAATCGGGAGGATCGTTTCTTGGCTACCGTAACCGCAGAATTGGGATCAGGAACCGTCGTCAATCTTCGCGCTCGCCAGTTCTCGCTGGTGAGCGACGAGCCGGAGTCGGCGGGCGGGACGGACACGGGTCCTACACCCTACGAGATTCTTCTGAGCAGTCTCGCTGCCTGCACGGCTCTGACGCTGAGGTTGTACGCGGACCACAAGGGGATTCGCCTCGATGGTGTCAAGGTCTCACTGACGTTCGACCGCGTTCATGCAGACGATTGTGAGGACTGTGACGAGCGGTTGGACGGATGGATCGAGCGCATCCAGTCACGTGTCGTCATGAGCGGAGAGTTCGACGATGCCCAGCGTGCCCGGCTCGCCCAGGTTGCGCAGCGGTGTCCGGTTCATAAGACGCTGGCCAACGGAGTCCACATCTCGGACTCGGTCAGCTTCGAATAGGTTGCTGGCGGACGATCGAAAGTGAATGGGCGATCCAGGATCGTCCCGATTCAGTGGCCGATCCGGCGCTCCGATTGCAAGATCGGAATGTCGTTTGCGCTCATGTCCCGTCGGCGCATGAAGCCGTCGTCGTCGAACTCCCAGTGCTCGTTGCCGTGTGTTCGGTACCACTGTCCCGAAGTCCTGTCGCGCCACTCGTACTCGAAGCGCACGGAGATGCGGTTGTCCGTAAAGGCCCAGAGCTCTTTCATGAGTCGGTAGTCGAGTTCATTCGCCCATTTGTCCTTCAGGAAGGCAACGATTTCGTCACGTCCGCGCAGGAAGACATCCCGGTTTCGCCACTGGGAGTCCGGCGTGTACGCCCGGGCGACGCGTTCAGGGTCTCTGCTGTTCCAGCCATCTTCTGCGGCCTGGACCTTGGCGCGTGCGGTCACCGCCGTGAATGGCGGCTTGAGTGATCCTGTCATGGTGTTCTCTCCAATCGTGAGTCGGCCTGCCGGTACCAGCAGGAAAACAAGGCACCAATGGTGCCAGCCTTCACGAGTCGGTTCAGAGATTGTATAACCATAGTGGTGATACGAGCTTAGCGAGCGAATACCGTAGATCGTCACGACAGAAATTGACCCGATGGAGCCACGGCAAAACGTAGATCCACGAAATATCGTCCAGGAAATGATGGCCGCGCGCGGATTTCTCCCTACCTTGTCGGTCGAGTTCATGATTCGCCTACTCGCAACAGGTGGCTGAACATGGGACCCGCATCCCCGAAGCAACCGAAATCGACTCGTACCGTTGATGAACTGGTGCGCCTGAACGAGCTCATCCTGCGTTGTGCGGGCGAAGGCATCTACGGGTTGGACAGCAATGGGATCACGACCTTCGTCAATCGGTCGGCCGCCGAAATGCTCGGATGGGAGTTGGGCGAACTCGTGGGCAAACCGCAGCACGAAATCATCCACCACACGAGGCCCGATGGTTCGGACTACCCAGCGGCGGAGTGCCCGATCTATGCAGCCATCCATGATGGAGCGGTCCACCGCGTCGACAACGAGGTGTTCTGGCGAAAAGACGGGACCTGTCTGGCCGTGGAGTACGTCAGTACACCGATGCACGACGAGAACGGCGATCTTGTCGGGGCCGTCGTCACTTTTCGGGACATTTCGGAGCGCAAGCGGCAACAGGCAGCCCTTGAAAGCGCGCTTCAAGAGGTAGGGCAGTTGAAGGACAGGCTGGAGGCGGAAAACCTCTACCTCCAGCAGGAAATCAAACTCAACCACGATTTCGAAGAAATCATCGGGAGCAGCGGATCCCTCAAGAAGACGCTCCATCGAATCGAGCAGGTCGCGGACACCGACGCGACAGTTCTGCTGCTCGGCGAGACTGGGGTCGGCAAGGAACTGTTCGCCCGGGCGATTCATGATCTGAGCTCCAGAAGGCTGCGGCCGCTTGTGAAGGTCAACTGCGCGGCTCTCCCGGCGAACCTCATCGAGAGCGAATTGTTCGGGCACGAGAAGGGCGCGTTCACGGGCGCGATCGCGCCGCGTGTCGGACGTTTCGAGCTGGCGGACGGAGGCACGGTTTTTCTGGACGAGATCGGAGAGCTGCCGCTTGAGCTGCAGGCGAAGCTGCTGCGGGTTCTTCAGGAGGGTCAGTTTGAACGGGTCGGAGGATCCCGGACCCTGGAGGTGAACGTTCGCATCATCGCGGCCACGAACCGTGATCTTGCCAGGGCGGTGTGGGCGGGCGGATTTCGAGATGATCTGTACTACAGACTCAACGTCTTTCCGGTCACGGTTCCGTCATTGCGTGAACGCAGGGAGGACATCCACCCGCTCGTACGACACTTCGTGCGCAAACTCTCAGCCAAGCTGGGCAAACAGATCGATAGCGTGCCTGACCAGGTCCAGGCTGCGCTACAGCGGTACGACTGGCCGGGCAACATCAGGGAGCTGGAAAACGTCATCGAGCGCGCCGTCATCCTCTCTCAGGATGGAGTACTTCGGGTCGATGAGGCGCTCGACACGCGGCCACGGTCTCCGGGCGGGGACGGCGGTGGGCCACGCACCCTGAGCGACGTAGAGCGAGAGCACATCGTTGCCGTTCTGGAACAGACCGCCTGGCGCATCGAGGGTCCGAAAGGGGCGGCCTTGATCCTCGGACTCCACGCCAACACGCTGCGATCTCGGATGAAGAAGCTGGACATCGAGAAGAAGATCGGCCTGGCCTGAAGGACTCGGTCCATCGCCTTCAAAACCTCCCTTATCTTCCAGGCCACCCACCTGCGAACGACCGTAGTTCCACGGTATATCGTGGAACTAGGCCCCTTATACGACATCATCCGGCTGACACCCTGCTCTTGTAACACGTAGGCATACAAGCGGGTACAGCTCTCCAGGCCGCCGCACGCCGTTCGGCACACGACTTGACTATGAGTCGAACTGTGCAGCCGTGACGTTCACGGCGCATCCATTCAATTTCAATAAGGAAACAGATCATGGCACTTCCCAATCCCGGCATGACGATTGATCCGGAGCGCACGGCGCTCGTCATCACCGATCCGCAGAACGACTTCCTGAGCCCCGACGGAGTGACCTGGGGTGTGGTAGGCGAGAGCGTGACCGAGAATAACACGGTCGAGAATATCGAGGCGTTGCTCAAGGTGGCCAAGGAAACGGGAATGCCCGTCTTCGTGTCGCCGCACTACTATTTCCCGACGGACCATGAGTGGCACTTCGAGGGTGCGCTCGAAGCGCTGATGCACGGCATCGAGATGTTCGATCGGCCCGGCGCGCTGACCGTCGACGGATTCAAGGGCTCCGGGGCTGACTGGCTGGAGCGCTACAAGCCATACATCGAGGACGGAAAGACCGTCATCGCCAGTCCCCACAAGGTCTACGGTCCCGAGAACAACGACCTCATCCTCCAGCTCCGCAAACGCAGCATCGACAAAGTCATCCTGGCCGGCATGTCGGCAAATCTTTGCGTCGAATCACACCTGCGAGAATTCCTGGAGCAGGGTTTCGAGGTAGCGGTAGTGAAAGACGCGACGGCTGCCGCCATTGTGGAAGAGGGAGACGGTTACCAGGCCGCACTCGTGAATTTCCGGTTCATTGCGAACGCCGTCTGGACTACGGAAGAAGCGGTGAAGACGATCACGGAAAGTGCCGTGACGGTGGGCGTCTAACAGACAAATACGATGCGTGGGCAGGCCACTGCATATCAATCTTTGGAGGAAACATCATGACTGATGCTCGAAACAAGCGGACCCCCGTGCCGCTGAGGTTCATCTTGGGATTCATCGTGATCCTCGCGACGTTCACCTCGCCGCATGCGCAGGCACAGGACGTCGCGGGGCAAGATGCTCCCGAAATCAGCTACAAGACAGTCGAAATCGAAGGCCTGGACATCTTCTATCGTGAAGCAGGCCCTGTGGACGCACCCACAGTCCTGCTGCTACACGGGTTTCCGACCTCGTCTCACATGTTCCGCAACCTGATTCCGGCGCTCGCCGACCGGTACCATGTCGTGGCCCCGGACTATCCCGGCTACGGCAACAGCTCCATGCCGTCGGTGGACGAGTTCGACTACACGTTCGATCATCTGGCCGACATCATCGAGGCGTTCACGGATGAGTTGGGGCTCACCAGGTACAGCATCTACCTGATGGATTATGGTGCGCCGGTGGGATTCCGCCTTGCGGTGCGGCACCCAGAGAGAGTCCAGACGTTGATCGTGCAGAACGGCAACGCTTACGTCGAAGGATTACTCGAATTCTGGGATCCGATCAAGGCATATTGGGCCGAGCGCTCGGAAGAGAATGGTGACGCGCTCCGCGGGTTTCTGACCCTGGACATCACCAGGTGGCAGTACACGCACGGCACCCGGAACCCGGAAGCCATCAGCCCGGACAACTGGAATATTGATCAGTTCCTGCTCGACCGTCCGGGCAACCAGGAAATCCAGTTGGCGTTGTTCTACGATTATCGAAGCAATCCAGGCCTTTACCCGACGTGGCAGGCGTACTTTCGCGAATACCAGCCGCCGATGCTGATCATGTGGGGCAAGAACGACTATATCTTCCCCGCCGAGGGTGCCCATCCGTACCTGCGCGACTTGGAGACGCTGGAATTCCATCTTCTGGACACCGGGCATTTCGCGCTCGAGGAAGACGGGGCGGTCATGGCCTCCCTGATGCGCGATTTCTTGGCAACGCACGTGAGCCAGTAGGAAGCGAACCAAGGGAAACTCGATAATGTCCCGTATGTACACAGCGCTGACCTTCACGGATTCTGTGAAAGCCGTGCAGGAGCATTACGGTACCCGCTCGAACGCAGAACGCGTCGAAGCGTGGGAGATCGATGATCAGACTCTCACACAAAGAGAGATTGCCCACATCGTCGAACGAGACGGCTTCTATATGGCGACGGTGGGCGAGGACGGCTGGCCGTACGTACAATTTCGTGGGGGTCCGAAGGGCTTCTTGAAAGTCCTCGGACCCCGCCGTCTAAGCTACGCGGATTTTCGCGGCAACCTGCAATACATCACCATGGGCAATGTGCGGAAGAACAACCGGGTGGCGCTGATCCTGATGGATTACCCGAATCGGCAACGGCTCAAGATCATGGCCAGGGCCACGGTCATCGATGTCGATCAGGATCCCGAACTCATCGAACAGCTGCAAGTGCCAGGATACAGGGCCCGCGTCGAACGCGCCGTGATCCTCGACGTCGAGGCGTTCGACTGGAACTGCCCGCAACACATCACACCGCGCTTCACGGCGGAGGAGATGAGAGAGGCGTAGACCTTCGGCCCCACCTTCGGGTTCACGGCCTGGGGTCGCGCATTTCACTTTAGGTGTGCATTTTGGCCACATGGAAGAATCGCGAACGCGCTAACAGTAGCGACCTGCACGATGTCCAAGTATGTGATCGAGCGCTCGTCACTGACGATAAGATATATTGTGTGTATATTGCCCCGGACGAAGCGACGGTGCGTGATCATGCCGAGCAGGGTGGGTTTCCTGCAAACAGAGTTTCACGCATCTTATCTGTAATCGATCCAACAACGGCGGAGTAGCTCACTCCTGCTTATATTCTTGTGATCAGGATGGTCACAACACCGCGCGGAGTTTCCGCGCATTAGCAAGCAGTCGGTAAGTACGTGTCATCGTAGCTCCGACTTGCACAACCATGGAGCGCATAGATGCGTACCAAGGGTACAGTAAAGTGGTTCAACGAGCAGAAGGGTTTTGGATTCATCACGCCGGAGGACGGAAGCAAGGATTGCTTCGTTCACCACACGGCGATTCAGGCGGAGGGTTTCAAGACTCTCGCTGAAGGCGCTCTGGTGGAGTTCGACGTTGTCGATGGAGCGAAGGGCCCTGCGGCGGAGAATGTCGTCGCGCTCTAGATGCTGTTTGAGTTCAGTGGAAGTTGGTGGGTCGTCCCGAGTATTCGGGGCGGCCCATTTTCTTTCCTGCCCACACATGTCCTCGTGGCTACCGGTGCGAACCGTACGGAAGGCGTCGAGACCTGGAACTCTAGCGACGCGACCGGGACCTGTCCCAACAGCAAGTCCAGCGTCACGGCCACTCGCCAATAATCCAGGGCGCTGGGGGGGGGCAGTTCACTCTCACTAGAGACTGACTTCCGGGGATAGAGGGTACGAAGGGTGCGAATCCGAATCGGCAGGTTTCGCACCCTTGGCGCCTATCGCCGGTCGTCGATGCTCACCAGTTCGGCACCCCATGGGCAGAACCGCCCCACCACCAGGTAGTCTTCAAGGAGCGAATCGACCAGGGATGGTCGACCGTCGCAGACTTCTACCGTAACTTCGGCCATCGAGATGTCTTCGCCGTCGATGTGCCATAACCAGGGCGCGTTGTGATTCGCGATCCCAGGACCGGCGTGGAGGACTCCGTTCGGGATGTTGGCGCTATTCAGGCCATCGCGGAGATCCAGTATCTGCTCAATCACAGCGTCGTTCGTTACCCAGATGTGGAACTGCTCCCCGCTCACCTGGAAGGTGGCAAGCGCGCCGCCTTGCAGTTCGTCGACCGGCCCGGAGGGGTCGTCTCCGCAGCCCGCGACTATCGCAAGCACAATCGATGAAATGATCAATTGTCTCGTCGTGCTCAAAGTGTCTACGCTCCGTCGGTTGTTGAGCGGAGTTTGACCCTGTACACGCAGATCCGTTCCTGACGAGCCGGGCTCGTCAGGGCGAAGCGTCGCTCACCGAGACCGGCTTCGGCACGTACAGCGTTCGAATCGGGAACGGAATCTCGATCCCTTCCTCGTTGAAGCGGACGTGAAGCCGTTTGATGAACTCATGTCGCAGCCGGTACTGCATCTCGTACCGGTCGACGCGAATTCGAACAACAAAGTCGATACTTGAGTCTCCAAACTGGCGGAATCGCATCACGGGCTCTGCCTGATCCGTGCGGCAGCCGCATGCTTCAGCCGACTCTCGCGCCACCTCGGATACCACCCGCTCCACCTGCTCCAAATCGCTGTCGTAATGGACGCCCACCTCGATCCTCACCCAATAGGGGCGGCTCGGCAGACTATAGTTGACGACGACGGAATCGCCAAGCCGGCTATTCGGCACGACCACCTCGTGATCATCCCAAAGCGCCTTGATGGTGGTATTGCGCCATTTGATTTCCGTTACGTGTCCTTCTTCGCCGGTCTCGAGGCGAATGTAGTCTCCCTTTCGAATCTGCCCGCTTGCGATGATCTGCACGCCCGCGAAAGTGTTCGTGAGAGTCGGCTGAAGCGCGAGCGCGATGGCGAGTCCGCCAATGCCGAGCCCGGTGATCAGCGGTGTGATCGGAATGCCCAGACTCTGAAGAACGAACAGTGCGCCTAGGACGAAAATGACCAGGCGCATCAGACTTGTGATTAACGTGGCACCGGCGGTCGAGGCCCGGCCCTGGCTGGAGTAATTTGCTACCGCGGCGGACGCCGCACGAGCCAGGACCAGCGTGAACGAAATGATGATCAGGACCGACAGGCCCCGTTCAAAGATACTTCGAAGCGTATCGGAAAGCGGTAGAGTCCGTATCGCCAGCCACGTCCCTAGCGCCGTGAACCACAGGATCGGGGCATGCCGGACCGCACCGATCACCACATCATCCCAGTTCGTTCTGGTCTTCTGGCTCAGGCGCTCAAGACGGCGGAGAACCACGCGCTCGAACAACCAGCCGATGAAAACTCCGGCCAGCACGAAACCAGCTGGTAAGCCCCAGGCCACGAGACTATCGAGCGTCCAGTCGAATGTCGGCATGCTCTCAATGTTGTCAGCCGGGGTGACTAGTTCAAGAGAATGTGCCGATGAAGTGAGTCAGCCGTCGGTCTGCAGGTGGCGGGCAGCGGAAGAGTCCGGCGGCTGGTCGATGGTCCTGCGGTGGACCCAGATCGTGGCTCGACACTGGATCCACCACCACAGGACGTCCCCTAATTCAAAGTCCTAACCCATACATGTGGGCGATTCCCGTCTCCTCGGGCCCGGCAGAGCCTCCCCACGTCATGTTGTCGGTATGGTAGAGGATCACCATGGTCACTCCGAAGCCAACCTGGGATTGAAATGGGACTGGAAGCTGGCAACTCGGCGCGCTGCCGAACAATGTCATCGCTCCCGCTGTACCCGTGACCGAGGCGTTCACGAAGCCAGTCCCGTTCGCCGTGAAGATGTTGTTGATGTCAGCCGGTGGGTGGGAAGCGAGCGCCCCTTCCCCTGTGGGAATAAAGTGCCAGATCGTATACACGCCATTGGGAATGAGACCGGCGAAAGCGACATCAAACCGGGTGCCCCCGCCTACGAGACATGTGATGGTTACGCTGCCGGTCGCCGTTGACCACTCGCCAAACGTCAGTTGCTGGCCATCCGGCGCGTTTACCGGGAAGATGTTTCCTGTATCGCAGATGCCCGTCGCGGCTTGACTGAACGGAACGAGCCACACCAGAGTGGCCGGATCGGTACCCGCTGTGACAGGGGTGCAATCCTGCTCAACCAGGTCCACGACGATCTGGCTGACGTTGAGGGCTGCCGCGAGGGTCACCGGACTGGGTAACAGGGTTGTCGCGCAGGACACATCTGTGTAGCCGGACATGCCATCTGCGTTGCCGGCGCGAACCCGATAGCAGTACTCCGTACCTTGCGTCAATCCGCTGTCGCCGAACACCACGACATTCGGTCCGGTGGTCCCGATCTCAGAGAACGGTCCGGTCGCGCTGAGGCCGCGCTCGATCCGGAAGTCGTCCTCATTGTCCGATCCGTCCGTCCAACCGAGATCGATGGTGTTCGTACCTGAACTCATAGCGGACAGTGCCGACGGGGCGGCCGGGGGAGACAGTGCGTCCGTCGTCGCACAGGACACATTTGTATAGCCGGAGGTGCCGTCCGCGTTGCCGGCACGAACCTGATAGCAGTACTCCGTGGCGTCCATCAATCCGCTGTCGCCGAACACCGCGACATTTGGTCCGGTGGTCCCGATCTGAGAGAACGGACCGGTCGCGCTGAGGCCCCGCTCGATCCGGAAGTCGGCCTCGTTGTCCGATCCGTCCGTCCAACCGAGACCGATCGTGCTCGTGCCGGTGCTCACAGCCGACAGGGCCGTCGGGTCGGCCGGAGGCTGAGCAGCCGGAGGCGTTGCTGGCGCGGCCGGGTTGTCTTCCCCCCCGCAGGCCATCAGTACGACTGCTAGCGCGACCAGGCTTGTACGTGTGTTCATGAGAGCCTCCTTCTCGTCTGCACGAGTGTCTAATGGCTGTACGATGCAAAGCCGGGCCAACTGTTGGCTCGGCGCCTGCGGTGATCGAATGGAACAAAGTCAGGATGGTTTCGGGGCCAGTGTCCGGTGATTTTCTGCCTAATCTACGGTGTGTGTCAGACGAGCGTCGGCTTGGCCACTACTGATGCCATTTGAAAACGAACCTAACGTACATTCGAGTCGGATTGCAACATGAATGCAGTCACTCAGTTATAAAGGATGTAAAGATCAACAGCGACGTAATGGTCGGCGTACCGGACTCGCCAGCCGCGGTGATCGGCTGGACGCTTGGAAGGGGCAGCAGGAAGTAGCCGGCCGGCCTTACTCGCCGGGCGGAATCAGAGCCCGTCGTTGCTGATCCATCAGCGATTCCATGAACTCCTGCCGCTCCACCACGAGCTCTGATCGTTGCTCCACGGCCTCGAGTCGCTGGCCAATGGCCTCGACCGCGGTCTCGATCCGGCCGAGAGCGTCCCGCTGGGGGGCGGACTCCCGGCGCAACGTCAGCCATTCCTCCATAATGCGGCCGAGCCGCTTCATAATCGGAAAAGTGACGATAAAAGTTCCGAGAATGATAACGAGAAGAAGCGAATAAATCATTTCATACATGTCGAGCGACATGCCTCACCAGCCTTGAAGAAATTCGTATTGGCAGTTCCTGGTTATTCTACGTCACGAGGCGTTGACGGGTTTCATGTTGTAAAGCCAGGCCAGGCCTTGGAGCGCACCGATTGAAAACCTAGAAACGCCATGTCACGCCCGCGAACAGGTTCAGGTCGTCAGCCGGGCCGGTCAGGCCGATCTGGGTTCCGGTATCCAATACGACATTCGGGCTGAGCGCGTAGGTGAGGCCTGTGCTCAGGAGCACGCGATAATCCACGTCGCTCTCGGAATTGACCACTCCGACGTACTCCACGTATGCCCCCAGCGGCTCCGTCACGTCGAAACCCAGCACCACCGTATGCAGAAACTCGGTGTCGTGGTTGTCCTCCGCCTCGTCGTAGACGAAATCGACTTCGGCCTGGAATCCCAGTCCCCACGACTCGCCCGCGTCCCAGCCCAGCATCACGATCATGCCGCCCTCGACCTCACCGTTGCTGAGTTCCGTGTCCGTGGGAATCTTCACGAATGGCATGATCCCGAACGCGGTCGTGCCGCCCTCGTTGCCCCACAAGTTGACCTTCGTCCGGATCTGTACGTCGCCGAACCCTTCCACGCTCGTTTCCGGCCCTCCCGCCGGCTCGGTCGTCTGTTCGCCGTAGACACCGAACACGAGTTGAAGATCGACGTTGTTGAATAGACCGAACTTGACGTTGGCATCGAACACGGTCCACGCATCGAATTCGTCCCCGTCGTGGTCGGACCGTATGTAGTCGAAGAAGCTGACCTCCACCTGGACGTGGCCCGCATCCACCGTGATCGGACTTTCGGTGGCATCCGGGCGATCGGCGCTCAGCGGACGCATCTGCTCCGATGGCGTCGGATTGAACAGGTGATATCCCGTCTTGTCCCGGGTCGACTCCAGGGTCATCGATTCCTGAGCCTGCGCCGCCGGTACGCACACCAGCGACATCAGGATAGAACTCCGCACCAACCACTTGTAACGCACACGACCTCCCCGATTTCAGGTCACACTGAACGAGTCTCCGAGCGTGTCTGCACAGGTCGGAGATCAGATTTAGTGTAACCTAAATATTTCAGCCGAGTGCTGCCAGTGTACGGTGTCTGGTCTCAGCCCTCCGTTGCCGCGAGGTCCGCCAGGGCTTCCGCGAGTGTTTCGAGCTTGCCGCTTTCATCACGCGCTGCCGCCTCATGCAATCGACCTGCAAGTTCATTGAGTGAATCCGAGCGATCCGTTCCGGATTCTTGCTCGGCGGTGTCGATCGCACGCCGGATCCGATTGATACGCTCGTCGGCCATGCCTTGGGACCGGGCGACCTGATCGACGTAGGCACGGACAAGGGCGAAACTGGCCGGCCACTCGAACCTGGGCTGACCCTGAACGTTCAGGTAATCCAGATGCACGGTGTTCGAGGCGTCGATCTCGTTCTGTGTCAGCCACTCGCTGGGAGTCAGCTCGAGGATGTCGAGACCGCGCGAAATCTCAGAGCTGACGATCACCCCATTGTACCAGTAGGCAGACCAGGATCCTCCGCTACCCTGTCGATCGGCGTTCACCGGACCCCTGTCGAAGAATGCGATCTCGGTCGGATTCGCCGCATCGGTCCAATCGAATACTGAGATGCCTCCCTGGTACCATGCCTGCACCATGATGTCGCGGCCCGGAATCGGAATCAGGGATCCGTTGTGGGCTACGCAGTTCTCCACGCTCGTCTGCGGTGCCGGAAGCTTGTAGTAGCTGTGGAACGTGAGCTCGTTGCCATCGATCGTGAAAATCGCGTCCGCTCCCCACTCCATGGGATCCGTATCGCGGCACTTGGGCTGACCGCCCCCACCCCATTCGTCGGAAAACAGGAGCTTTGTTCCATCGTTATTGAAGGTCGCGGAGTGCCAATATGAGAAATTTGAATCAGCGACGGCGGCCAATCGAGTCGGGTGTGCCGGGTCGCTGATATCCAGCAGCAGGCCATACCCACCGCAGGCCCCGCCGGCGAGCCCGATCGCCGGATAAAGTGTGATGTCATGGCACTGGGTGGGTCCGGTCGGAGGACCACCACCGCCGATGAGTTTGGCGATAATGTCAGGCAAGGTCTCTCGAAGAACCGCGCTGTCCGCGGCCGTGGCCGCACCCTCACCACCTCGTTCCACGACGATTTTGTCGAGCTGCGGGTCTATGATCCGGGAGGGGAGAGGCCGATCCCGCCCTCTTATCTCTACGATAAACGCCCCACTTTCACGGGCGGTTGCCAGTGCGGCTTCGTTGGCCTCACGATCCGCTTGCGTATCGCCGTGTGTGGGCGGAGCCTCAAGTCCCTCGAAGATACGAGGTGAAGAAACGATCGCCGACAGCTCCGGGTGAGCCAGCGGAACCTTGATGACTTCGATCCGGAACAGGGCCGTGTTCTCGTCCTCTTCCGGCTGAGCACCGGAGCATCCCTCCAATTCCTCGTCCGAACGCACACCGGATGAGCCGGAGATGTACACATAGACGTTGTCCGGATCGTCGGGATCGACGAGGACGGAATGCGTGTGCGATCCCCGGCAGGTCTGTACGTTGCCGACGTTTACCGGATTGTCGATATCACTGATGTCGAAGATGCGAAGCCCACGGAGCCGATCGTCGCTCACTGCCTCCGATACGCCTTCGCCCCCGCAGTCGAGACGTCCGCCGAGGCCTTCACCCGAGACAAACAGCAGGTTCTGGTAGACCGAAACGTCACTCTGGGAGGCCGGGCAGAAGAAGCCACGCCTCAGCACGGGTGCGGTCGGATCTGAGATCTGCCAGACCTGGAAGCCGTTGTAGTTGCCCTGGATCGCGTACTCACCCAGGAAGGACAGGTCTGAATTCGTGACCCCGGCAAACGGCTCCGGAGACGGTGTGCTCGACAGCAGACGGAGACCCGAAATCGCCTCCTCCGCATCCCACATTCCTGCGCCCAATCCGATGCGAGGATCTAGGTCCGCCGTCGGCATGTTCTGCGAAGCCTCCGGCATTTCCTGTACGGGGTCCGGTGTGGCCGGTGCTGCCTGGCCGGAATAGGTGACGGAGGCACAGCCGGCAAGCACAAAGAGACTTGCACTCAGCGTGGCCATACGAAGGACATGTGAATTCGAAAACATGGCTACATCCAGGGAGAGGGAAATGATTGCGGTCCGGACATGGCACTCAAGGCGACACGTCCGATTCGAATAAGTTATCGCTCAGCATGGACTGCATTCGTACGATTTCGCTGGCCTGATCGGCCTCAATATCCGATGCGAGTTTAAATACGGTCTGTTCCCGTGCCGCGCCATCGGTGGCGAACAGTTCGGACACCATGGTGACTGCGCCCCGATGGTGCTGAATCATGTAGGTGAGGAAGAGGCGGTCGAACTCCAGGCCCTGGGCTGCGCCGAGCGCATCGAGCTGGTCGTCCGTCAGCATGCCCGGCATCATCGGGCCCTTGTCCATCCCGGTGTCCGGCACCTGCTCGTCGCGATCCTCAAGCCAGCGCTCCATGAGAGCGATCTCGTCCTTCTGGGCGTTGATGATGCGTCGGGTCATGATCCCCAGTGGCCCGCTTGCGCCGTGTGTGGGTGCCAACCGGGACATCACGAGAGCCTGCGCATGATGATGGATCATACCCGCCATGAAGTCGATGTCCGCCTGGCTGTAGCTGTGCCGTACACTGTCGGCAAGCGCGGCCGCTGCCAGATCGGCCTCCGATACGCCGGGTGTCCCGCTGGTCCGGGTGGCCTGGGTAGCTGCGGGCGCACAGGCTCCGGCGGCAGTGATGGCCAGTCCGGTCGCGAGCAGCAAGACTCTCTTGAACATGCTGGAATAATACGCGCGGCAGAGGCTGTGTTCCAGTTTTCATACAGGATGATCGGGCCAAGCTCCCCGGGGCCCTCCCGGCTAGTTTTAGTCGGGTCCAAATGGACGGCAAGCATCCTTGCGGTGCGGATCCGTCACGGGCTGCCACACAAGCAATCGTGGGGCGACCAAGTGAGGGTCAAACGCTCGGTGGGATAACGCTTCCGCAGTGACGGCGTTTTTCTGCGGATACGCTTACTGTACGTTTCTTGACAGCACAATGATTCTTGTGAAACGGAGGGGCTCGAGACAGTGAGACAGACTTTGGACCACCGTGAGACATCTGCCACGTCAGTGGTCTACGGGATCGACGAGAAGCCGCCGCTTGCCGAGGCGATTCCTCTCGGCATCCAACACGTCCTGGCCATGCTGCTCGGCAACATCACGACGCCCATCCTTGTGGCGGGCGCACTGGCGTTGGCGGTCGAGGACACGGTGCTCCTTATACAAGTCGTCCTGATCATGGCCGGACTCGCGACCGTCGTTCAGTCCTATCCGCTGGGCCCTGTCGGTTCTCGGCTACCGATCGTCATGGGCACCTCCATTGCTTTCCTCGGCGCAATTATCGGCATCGCGAGTGAGTACGGGCTGGCCGTGGTGTTCGGCGCCTGTCTCGTGGCGTCCATCGTCGAGATCGTTATCGGGTTTTCGATCGCTCGTGTGCGCGACCTCTTTCCACCCCTCGTCACATCTATCGTCGTGATGCTGATCGGACTCACGCTGATACCCGTGGGGATGGATTACGCTGCCGGAGGTCCGGGCGCAGCCGACTATGGTTCGCTGGCGAATCTCGGGTTGGCCGCCCTGGTTTTTGTGGTCACACTGGGCTTGAATCAGTTCGGCCACGGCTTTTTCAGCCATGCTTCTATCCTGCTCGGCATGGCGGTTGGCTATGGCATTTCGGTATCCATCGGGTGGGTGGACTTCACGCCGGTATCAGATGCGCTGTGGTTCAGTCTTCCGCGGCTGGCCCCGTTCGGACTCGAATTCGAGTGGGGGCCCATCCTGATAATGGGCTTCATCTACGTCATCTCGACGATGGAGACGATCGGCGACATCGCAGGTACCGTGGCAGCGGTCGATCGTGAACCAACCGACAAGGAGTTGCGTGGCGGGCTCGTGGCTGACGGTGTGATGAGTGGGCTCGCGGCACTGGTCTCGGCCTTTCCCAACACCTCGTACTCGCAAAACGTCGGCCTGATCAACTTCACGGGTGTAGTGTCGCGTCACGTCACAGCCATCGGAGGCATCCTCCTCGTCGCCCTCGGGCTCGTACCCAAGGTAGGCGCGCTGTTTGCCACGATCCCAGCCGCCGTGATCGGTGGTGGAGGGCTCATCATGTTCGCGATGATCTTCGCGTCGGGAATTGCGATCTTTCATCGTGGCGTACGCGCCGACCGCCGTAGCCTGGTAATCCTCGCCGTCTCGGTGGGGCTCGGCCTGGGCGTGGAGTTGCGCCCGGAGATCCTCATCGAAGCACCGCAGTGGACCACGAGCTTCTTCGGTTCGGGGCTCATCACGGGTGGCCTGGCGGCCCTCGTCCTCAACCTGATCCTGCCGCGACGTAGCTGACCGCTGCCAATGGATTCGGCCGGGAAGCGACGATCCATTAGGCTTCAGCATGTTCTTCAGACTGCTGGCAGATTTCGTCGTCATCATCCACCTGGCGTTCATCGCGTTCGTCGTGTTTGGTGGCCTGTTGGCGTTCCGCTGGCGCTGGATTCCATGGCTTCAGGTCCCTCTGGCCTCCTGGGGTGTCATCCTGGAGTTACGTGGCTGGATTTGCCCGCTCACTCCGTTTGAGAACCGGTTGCGTCAGGCCGCGGGTGGGGCCGGCTATTCGGGAGGCTTCGTGGAACACTACGTTCTGCCCATCGTCTATCCGACGTGGCTTACTCCCCACACTCAAGTTGCCCTTGCCGTGCTCGTCTGCCTCGCAAACGCTCTGATTTACTCCCTCATCTGGCGCTCACGACGCCAGGCCAAGCACCAATGAAGGCTGGAAGGGTGACAGGCGGGCGCAGCTGGCGGGCAAGCCACGCGAATTGATCCCAATCTCGTGAACACCCCGGATCACGCACTAGCCATTGTCCCATGAGTGGATAAGTCGGTCACGTGCTCGCCGAGCCAACTGTCGAGGGGGAACCCCGGGCAGAAACCCATGGAGCCGACCGGGATCGAACCGGTGACCTCCTGCTTGCAAAGCCACTGCGGAGTCGCCGGCTAGCGCCGTCTAGCGCTGACATACGCCAGATTCGGTGGAAGGTGCGCTGACTGACGCCAGCTGGCGCCGGCCCGCGCTGTGACATTTGTGTGACATTAGCTTCTGGCCGTGTCCTGGCGAGACTCAGTATTCCTGTGCCAGTCCAACTCCTCCGCGACCAGCCGTCGCAGTTCCAGCCGCGATCCTTGAATGCACTTCGGCACCAAGGGCAAATCTGAAACAGTTTGGGAGATTAGTGTTTCAAGGACTGAAGTCGAGATCGACAAGAAACGGGATACGGCTTTCCTTGTTCGTACCGTTCCCGAGCTGCCCGGCGTCGTTCGAGCCCCAGCAGTAGGCCGTTCCTGCCGTCGTCACGCCGCAGCTGTGAACGAGACCGGCGCTCACCGACTGGAAGGTGAGCCCGCCCGTGACCGCCACCGGCGCAATACTCTGCAGGTTGGTGCCGTCTCCAAGCTGGCCCAGTTCGTTCCAGCCCCAGCAGTAGGCCGCCCCTGCCGTCGTCACGCCGCAGCTGTGTTCGTTGCCGGCGCTCACCGACTGGAACCTGAGCCCGCCTGTGATCGCCACCGGCACGCTGCTATTCGTGTTCGTGCCGTCCCCGAGCCTGCCGTGCTCGTTGAAGCCCCAGCAATAGGCGGCCCGCGTCGTCCTCACCCCGCAGCTGTGATTAACACCGGCGCTCACCGACCGGAAGGTTAGACTACGCGTGACCGCCACCGGCACGCTGCTATTCGTTTGCGTGCCGTCGCCAAGCTGGGTCCATGTGTTCCAGCCCCAGCAGTAGGCGGCCCCTGCCGTCGTCACGCCGCAGCTGTGATTCCTGCCGGCGCTCACCGACTGGAAGATGAGCCCGCCCGCGACCGCTACCGGCACACGGCTATTCGTGTTTGTGCCGTCTGTAAGCTTGCCCAGTAATACGTTCAAGCCCCAGCAGTAGGCGGCCCCTGCCGTCGTCACGCCGCAGCTGTGAACGAAACCGGCGCTCACCGACTGGAAGCTGAGCCTGCCCGTGACCGCCACCGGCACGCTTCGATCCTTGTTCGTGCCGTCCCCGAGCTGGCCGAATTTGTTATTGCCCCAGCAGTAGGCGGCACCCGTCGTCGTCACCCCACAGCTGTGACCGCCACCGGCGCTCACCATCGGCTGAATGATCCGGCCACGATCTTCGTAACTCGCGGTAAGGAGAACGAGGGCGGAGAGGGGAAACACTCGCTTCAGTATGGCAAATGTGGCTACCGAACGGTCCTTCATCACTGTTCCCCAGGATCGAGCTAACCCACAATATGATTTAGGAGCCGGAATACCTGCAACCCGATCCCCCTATGCTACTCGAGGTGTGTTGGAAGAAGAGGAATTGAGGGAGGTGGGGCGGTGATGGCGTTCTTGCACACATTCTTGCACACGCCTCTTGGGGCCGCGAACCCCCGGGACCCAAAACCGATTGGTGCAATGTTCGTTGAGCAAATGGAGCCGACCGGGATCGAACCGGTGACCTCAAATACGCCCTCTGACGGTTTCGAACAGACCTGGAAGCAGACCCAGGGGCGGAACGTTTCAGCTGAAACGCTGTCGCTGGCCCAAGTGGCAAGACAGCAGCCTGACCGAGGCGACGCTGGGAGCGGATGCACGACTTGGACTGACTGTGCCATCCGGCCCGTTCGAAGTCGAATGGATCGTTAATACCTCAGTACTCACCGCACATTCGTCTCTTTGGCCCCGCTCTTGCTATAGCATGGTATCCCGGCTAATATGTCTTTCATGATTCGTAGCTTCGCAGCCCGAGCGACGGAGGACATATTCAACGGCAAGAATTCCCGGGCCGCTCGCCGGACTTTGCCGCAGAAGCTTGTTCGAGTCGCTCTGCGAAAGCTGGAGCAACTGGACTCGGTCGAGCGCCTTGAGGATCTACGGATCCCGCCGGGCAATCGACTTGAGGCGTTAAAGAAGAAACGCACCGGGCAACACAGCATCCGGATAAACGAGCAATATCGCGTTTGTTTTGAGTGGTCCGACTCCGGCCCGGAGGCCGTAGAGATCGTCGACTACCACTGAGGAGATTGGAAGATGGTCAGGGTACCCACAAATCGAGCACCAATTCATGCGGGAGAGATTCTACTGGAGGAGTTCCTCGATCCGATGGATCTCACTCAGAGAGACCTCGCCAGCGCCATCAATGTGCCTTACCAGCGCGTAAACGAATTGGTCAACGGTCGCCGAGGCGTGACGCCGAGCACCGCCTTGAGGCTGGCAAAGTTCTTTGGGACGACACCGGGCTTCTGGCTCAACTTTCAGCTGCGGTGGGATCTCTATCACGCCCAGAAGGTCGAAGCTGACGCGCTCAGAAGAATCCGGCGACGCCCACGCTCCAAGTCCGCCGCCAGATCAACTGCGGCCTGACAAGCGTTAGCAGCTGACGCGGCATACATTTGAGGGCTAGAGCTGCAGCCAGATGGGCGCGCAGCTGAAACACAAATTTGTCAGGCCGAGCTTGCAAACCCGACAAGGATGATCGGAGGGCTGATGACAAAAAGTACGCTGGAATGTCCCAAATGTGGCCGCGCCATGATAGAGGGATTCATCCCCGACTTCACGCATGCCCGTGAGCAATCAACAGCCACGACGTGGGTCGAAGGAGCCCCGAGCCTAGCCTATGGCGAGGCGTCAAGCTGAAGGGCAAACAGAATTACCCTGTTCGAACTTACCGCTGTGCAGCATGCGGGTACCTGGAATCGTATGCGCGAGACCACTAAAGACCGAAGGAATTGGCCGACCTAAACAAAACTAGCGCCCCCCCCGCCGCGCGCGCCCGCCCGTATGTGAAGCTTCGATCCGCTATACAGCGGCTCAGGCACCTCAAAGGAGCAACCCCAATGAAACTCTTGGTTCTCCTTGCGGCCCTGCTTTTCTCTGGAACATCCGTGGCCGGTGCCCAGAGCAGCCCCAGCGCAGCGGACTCCGCTGCCATCTTGGGTGCGATCGCCAACAGGGAGCGAGCCTGGACGATCCAGGACCCGGAGCTGGCTGCCCGAGACTACGCAGCAGACGCGGACTGGACTAACGCATTCGGGGCACGTCAGCTTGGTCGT
>SMVB01158164.1_pt1 | contig 31921 bp, 31 predicted proteins | sample 2456461 | NCBI WGS metagenome assembly SMVB01 (sample SAMN11095934, study PRJNA526329) | marine sediment metagenome | biome: Marine sediment; feature: Surficial sediment; material: Deep marine sediment; isolation source: Hadal surficial sediment | place: Pacific Ocean | collected 2014-05 | depth... | reverse complement strand
TGCGGTGCAATAGACGGGATCAAAGCATAGGGGTTGACCCATTCACGGGGAGCGATAACAGAACTCGCTGCAACCACTGCTTTAACATCCATCCATTCTCCGTTCACACAACCAGTTGATATTGGTTTCATGCCTAAAGTGGTTTTCCCATGCGCAGAAAATGCGTGTAATAAAGCACAACTCACGACAGTTTTTCCAACACCTGTGTCTGTACCAGTAATGAAATAGCTTTGTGGCATGTATAACTATTCTGCAAGCTGTCGCCGCACAATCCCATTCAATTTAGATACGTCGTATTCTACTTTTAGGGTCGAATTCTATTATTTTCCTGTCATCGACAGTTTTTCGAGATTCTAATTTCCATGCATGGCCGTAAACTAATTCAAAGGTAACCGGTATCTTTCCCTCCCTTCGTAACACTTCATAATGGCCCAATGCCTTCTGCCATCCAATTTTCCCAGTTAACCCTCGATTTCTACCCCTGGTAACATTATGAGCACCTATAGCTTTAAGATCTCGCATCATACTAATTACGTCATCATAAGTCAGCGTAATGTATTCCATGTCCATAACCGGCATAGCAAAACCGTTATAAAGCAGTAGATCACCAATATCGTGCATGTCTGTAAAGTGGTTGGTATGACTGTAGTCATCCACGCCTATGAAAGCCTGACGCAATTCACGCAAGGTATCCGGACCGAAGGTACTGAACATAAATAAACCCTCAGTTTGCAGAACACGGTGTACCTCAGCAAACGTTCGTCCGATATCGTTGCACCATTGCAGCGTTAGATTTGACCATACCATACCGACACAGGAATTCTGCAATGCCAATTGTTCAATGTCGCTGCACACATAGCTTATATTACTCCCGCGCGCGGACAATATCTGCCTCCACCACGAAGCGGAAGAAGGGCGAGCCTGAAGGTGCATTTTCAGCGCAAAATCAACCGCCAGTATTCTGGCAACCGGGTAACGCACTGCTAATTTACGACTACTGTAACCTGTACCGCTACCAGCATCTAGAATCGTATCAGGGATACATTTAATATAATCTAGCCGCGATAGCATTCGGTCACACACTTCACGTTGCAGCATTGCTGCTTTGTCATAACCCGCCGCCGCTCGTTCGAAGGAGTGTCGTAATTGGCGCTTATTTATGGTGTAATCACAATTCATGTATAAGCTGCCCGGATTATGTTGATTATAAATTGATTAGTATGCGATAAGAATGGTGTATGACCGCAGTGGGGAAGCATTACTAGTTCAGAATTCTGCAAGTGCTCATGCATCCATCTTGCTGCATTAGGATGAGCAATGACATCATTTTCTCCATGCAACAATTTTACTGGCTGATCAATACTCTTTATTCTTTCACGTATATCAGTCGTAAGCAGAATTTGCATTCCCGTTTGCAATCCAACTTCATCCGGTTTGCCTTCTTGAAAAATACTTTCACGCAATTGTGTCAACAGTACTGAAGTGTTGCTACCTCCACTTACCTGTAAAGTAAGAAATCTATTCAAGGTGGACACATAATCCCGCTTGAAATTCCTCATGAATAGTTTTAGCGTATCAGCTTCAATCCCCCATATCCAATCTTCGCGTTGAACAAAACTAGGTGTTGTGGATACTAAGACAAGCTTCTTGATTCGTTCTGGTTCATGCAATGCTAGTTCCATTGCCACCTGACCACCTAACGACCAACCGCAAATAATACTGCTTTCGGGCAAACTCTCCGCAACTATTTCAGACATGCGCTCTAGCGTACCTGGCGTATCAATCCAATGGGTCGGACTGAGTCCGTGTCCAGGTAAATCCACCAAGTGTAAACGAAAATACTGCGCCAACTGGTTACGTACACCATTCCAGATGCCACTGTGCATAGCCCAGCCATGCAATAATACTAGATCAGGTCCTTCACCCATAGTTTCAACGTGAACATTGCTCATAAATTCCATCACCGCGAAAACGCATCTTGTTGAATGTTGAAAAGACACGGAGGGGGGGAAATCGTAATTCAATATGAAAAATTGAACGACTCCTTTTCAACCAAAAATTTAGTCTAAGCAATAACGAAACCAAAAATGGCAGAAAAATTTTCTCTTTTTCTGCAGTTCCTTTTTCCTGACTATCAACATCCCAGTAATCCGACAATAATACTAAGACAAATTATTGGCCATACCTGACAATGCGCGCCCTGGGGATTCTCTAAACTTGTTAACGCCGTCTAGTTATCTGACTCCCACATAACTCTTCGAACTAATCGTACTGTTAATATTGGCTATTTGTTACACACTTCTGTACTTTATCTACCTCTTTGCAATTCATCATATTTTTTCCAATTCGCGCAATACCGTTACTAACTGCTCGACGTCTTCTATACTGTGTAAAGCAGATAAGGAAATTCGTAACCTCGCCGCACCTTTCGGTACAGTCGGTGGGCGAATCGATGGTATCAGGAAACCCCGTTCTCGTAATGCATTGCTAGTCTGTAAAGCTTCGCCACTTCCCCCAATGATCACGGGTTGGATAGGAGTAACGGATGGCAATAACTTCCAGCGCAGCGATTGCAATTCTCTTTTTAGTCTCTCAGTGAGTTGCACTAAATTCTTGCGCCGCCACTCTTCCTGTTCGATCAGCACTAAGCTTTTCAGTGCAGCCTGGGCCAATAACGGCGGCATGGCTGTGGTGTAAATATAGCTACGGGCATATTGAACCAGTATTTCGATAATTTCCTCTTGCCCAGCTACGAAGGCACCGGATACGCCCGCAGCTTTACCGAGGGTCGCCATGTAAATAATCCGTGGTGAACTAATATTAAAATGAGAAACGACTCCTCGTCCCTGCTGTCCTAGTATTCCAAAGCCATGTGCATCATCGAGCAACAACCAGGCACTGTATTTTTCGCACAATGCTAGTAACTTGGCAACTGGTGCAATATCTCCATCCATGCTAAATACCGTATCGGTTATCACCAACTTGCACTTAGCCTGAGATACAGCCAGTCGTTGTTCCAAGACGGCTAAATCGAGATGTGGATATCGAATCAATTTTGCACGTGAAAGCAATGCAGCATCATTGAGAGAAGCGTGATTGAGCCTGTCCATGAATACCGCATCACCATGGCCAACCAGCGCAGTTACCACTCCAGCATTAGCCATGTATCCAGAAGAAAATAACAGCGCCCGAGGAAATCCTATGAAATTCGCTAATACCTCTTCTAGTCTATGATGAGACGAATGATGGCCGATAATCAGATGTGAGGCGCCCGCCCCCACCCCATATTGTATTGCACCTTCACAAACTGCCTTAATCAAATCGGGATGATTGGCAAGGCCAAGATAATCATTACTACAAAACGAAAGATATTTACGCCCTGCTATCGAGACATGAGTTCCTTGTGGTCCTTCCAAAGTTAGGCGGTGTCGATACAACCCCTTACTTTTCCGGCCATGTAACCGTGTAGTAAAATCTGAGTACATTCTAGCTGTTAGACTACAGTGATTGAAGTCCCAGCTTTTTAAACAAGACTTTATCTTGTTCTACTTCAGGGTTACCAGTAGTGAGCAATTTATCACCATAGAAAATCGAATTGGCACCGGCAAGAAAACACAATGCCTGCACTACTTCAGACATCTCTCTTCTACCGGCAGATAGCCTTACTATTGCCTTAGGCATGGTGATTCGAGCAACTGCGATGGTGCGCACAAATTCCAGCGGATCAAGCGCCTCCGTGCCATACAGTGGCGTACCTTCGACTTGTACCAGATTGTTAATGGGAACTGATTCGGGGTAAGGATCAAGATTCGTCAATTGTGCAATCAGCCCGGCACGAGCATTACGCGACTCACCCATGCCAACAATGCCACCACAGCATACATACATACCTGCTCTGCGTACTTTCTCCAGCGTATCAAGACGATTCTGATAATCGCGAGTTGTGATGACTTCACTGTAAAACTCCGGTGCCGTATCAAGATTGTGGTTGTAGTAATCCAACCCAGCCTGACTAAGTTGCTCGGCCTGCCCCGGCTTCAACATGCCTAGTGTGGCGCAAGTTTCAAGTCCCAGCGCCTTCACTGCGCTTATGATTTCTGTCATTTTTACAATATCGCGTTGTTTGGGCCCACGCCAAGCCGCACCCATACAGAAACGTGATGCGCCTTGTTCTTTTGCTGCTTTCGCTATTGTAACCACCTCATCTAGCGATAGCATGTCTTGGTCTTCGATTCCAGTATGGTAGCGAGCTGCCTGAGGGCAATAACCACAATCCTCGGAACAGCCCCCTGTTTTAACCGAAATCAGCGTAGACAACTGTATGGTATTAGAATCGTGATGCTGACGATGGACAAACTGAGCTTGATAAATCAGATCATTGAATGGCAAATCAAACAGCGCTTCAATTTGAGAAATACTCCAGAACGACGAGTTTGTAACTGCTGTATTGGTTCTGGGGTCTGGCTGTTTTTTAGTTATGTTGCCTATTTGGCTAGATGGTGGATGATTCATTCCATGTCATGTATTATTCAGAATACAGAAAATCATCAGAGATTAAGTTAATGTTGTCCATTTTTTACTTAATATAATTTAACGACTAATTAAACATTAAGCATGGTTTTTCCAGAAGGATAGCCTTTTGTAAGGTGCATCGAGAGAAAGAAGAACTTATGCCCCCAATGCTTGAGTAGGAGCGTCATATTAAGAAATTAAAGACTTTCTGTCTTTGGTTCACGATTGAGTAACCTCTCTAATGCCATCTTGGCCGACACTCCATCATGAAGTATGCTGCATACCGCCTGAGTGATCGGCATCTCAACATCCAGTTCTTGACTTAGCTTTAACACCTCTCGCGCCGTATAAACACCTTCTGCAATGTGTCCGAGTTCCCGCAGAATATCTGGCAAGGACTTGCCTGCTGCCAACATCAGCCCTACCTGTCGATTACGTGAAAGATCTCCAGTACAGGTAAGCATCAGATCACCCACACCCGTTAGCCCCATGAAGGTTTCCATATTGCCGCCTAGTTTCAAACCCAATCGGCTAATTTCTGCAAGCCCCCTTGTGATCAACGCAGCGCGAGCATTATAACCTAAACCCATACCATCAGAAATACCGACAGCAATGGTGATCACATTTTTGATTGCCCCACCTGTTTCTACACCTATAATATCGTTGCTTGAATAGACCCGTAATCGGGAAGTATGTAATTGTGCCGCAGTATTTTTTGAGAATTCCTCATCGTGCGATGCCAAGGTCAAGGCAGCGGGTAATCCCTGCGCAACCTCCTGAGCAAAGCTAGGTCCTGACAATACGCCATAAGGAGCTATACCAGCGTATTCCTCCTGCGCGACCTCATATGGCAACTTGGCAGATTGCGCTTCAAACCCCTTGCCTCCCCAGATTACTGGCACAGCTTTTCCGCATGCAATAATTGCACGCAATGTCTCGCGTAATCCAGCAGTAGGAACAACGATCAGCGCAAGTTCGGCCTCGACGGCTACACTAAGATCGGAGGTTAATTGTAGAGAATCAGGCAGCGGAAAATCTGGCAAGAATCGACGATTGGTGTGGTGTAAAACAAGTTCGGCGAGATGATCCGGATCCTTGGTCCATAAAATAATCTTGTGACGAGAATCAGAGTTGACTGTAAGGCTGATAGCCAGTGCGGTACCCCAAGCACCTGCACCTAAAATGGCTATTTTCATGAACCCCATACCTGGGTAATCTTAACGTAACCACTCTGCCCATCACGATGACGCACCTTAATCCAACCATTTATGGAGGGTTCCAGCCACTCCAAGATAACATTTTTCTGGGCCTGAAATACCAATGGAGATTTTCTATCTGCTACCTGATACACCTCAGCTTGTAAACCGATAACGATCACAAAGCGTTTGTCACTTACTGCTTTCTGTTCAACCCAGGCAAGGGTACCACTGCTATCACGTACCTTGATCCACCCTTCAACTTTCACAACCGCTTCCACTGGCAAGTAACGGCTTGCTACATATAATTTATCAGCCATCAGCGAAGGGGCATTGTACATAATTACCGCATTATCAGCCATGGATAGATACTCTATCGCAGCAACAGCATGCCCATGAAGACCCAGCAATAAAACTAACACTGTGGCCTGAACCTGGTATCGTCGAAATAAAGTTTTTTTGAATATGTTATATTTCATTTTAGTATATATCCCTCATAAATATCAGCGCTCCTACTACTGCTTTGGTCCGCTTATAACTTGTCCTGATCCGTTTGTCGTAGCCTGTTGTTTGCTCTCATTGTAGAGTGCCTCGAAATTAACTGGACTCAAAATTACCGGTGGAAACCCAGCACGCGTGACTATGTCTGAAATAGTTTCACGCATGTATGGAAATATGACATTAGGACAGGCTATATTCAATATAGTAGCCATTTCTACTTCTTCTATGTTACGTATCTGGAAAATTCCAGCCTGCAGTACTTCAACCAAAAATATAGTCTTATCCTTGGTCTTAGCAGTGACGGTTGCCGTTAGCACTACTTCGTACATACCCTCGTTAATATACTTATCATTAATTTGCATTTGCAGATCAATTTTAGGTGCCTCGGAATCAAGAAAAACCAACGGCGCATTGGAAATCTCTAAAGACAAATCTTTGACGTAGATTTTCTCGATGTTGAAAAAGCGCTGCTGCTGTTCTTTCATATTAGATCCTATATTGATAATATAAATACAAGAAATAACGCAAAAAGGAGATGCGTAATGTGGCATCCATTTCATAAATGCGCATTTGTGCGTAGCTCTTAGCTTAATATCTCAACACGCACATCCGCATCTTTGTAGTGGACCAAGGAACTCAAACCGCTAACAGTTTTACCAACTCATCGTTTCGATTGAGCATAGCCAAATCGTCGTAACCTCCGACATGAGTTTCGCCTATATAGATTTGTGGTACGGTGCGACGCCCGGTTTTTTCCAACATTTCGATATGCCGAGCAGGCTCCAGATCAACACGAATCTTTTCAATTTTTTCTACGCCTTTGGAAAGCAAGAGCTTTTCTGCCATTATGCAATATGGACAAAAACCAGTGGAATACATAACTATTCTATTCATATTTTTGCTCTACTTTTTCACTATTGGTAAATTTGCCTGCTTCCACGTATCTATACCACCTGTAAGATTATGTACATGGGAAAATCCATGGGCATGTAAAGTCGAGCTTGCAGTCCCGGAACGAACACCGCTTCGATATATAACAACTATCGGTTTGTCCTTGAATTTTTCCAGCTCCTGTATACGATCCTTAATCTTGTCTCCGGGTATATGCTTAGAGTTTGGTATGTGGCCTGCATCATATTCGCTTTCCTCCCGCACATCCAATACCAATGCATCCTTGTAATTGATAAGCTGCACCGCCAGTAGTGTGCCCACCTCTTTGCCAGAGCCCCGCGACAACAATTCCCATAACAAGATGCTACCGCTCACCACGACGATCATGATCAACATCATATTATTTTGCACAAATGCCAATTTCATACCCTTTCATTTTCTCAACGCTTTATTTTATCAGAGACTGGAATGCTCTGTGTCTCTCTTGTTCGAGCTAAAGATCATTCTCCGTATAATTGTGACAGATCTGTAAGTTTTCCTGCTTGCCATGACTTCTAGCGTAGCGTTGTAAGAGATTCAAAGTTGAGAACTACTAGTCAATTCATTCAACCTAAACAACGCACTAACGAAGCAGTCACAGGCTATCTTCTTTCGGTTGGATAATTTACAAATAACCTTAACGAATTGTCTCTATCTATCTGATATGCTGCAGTGTTAGTCCAAATATACTAAAATATCATGGTATTTCAAGTTACTCTACAGAAAATCTCAACCTTTTTATAAAGGTAAATATGAAAAAAATTGTTCTCCTACGACATGGAGAAAGTGTTTTTAATAAAGAAAATCGCTTTACCGGTTGGACAGACGTAGATTTGTCGTCAAAAGGTTGGGAAGAAGCCAGAAATTCTGGCCGATTGTTACAGAAAGAACGCTTCGTATTTGATATTGCCTTTACCTCAGTACTAAAACGTGCCATTCGCACACTGTGGATCACGCTGGATGAAATGAACCAAATGTGGATCCCTATCCATCATTCATGGCGCCTTAACGAACGGCATTATGGAGCACTACAAGGTTTGAATAAGGCTGAAACTGCAGCCAAATATGGAGAAAAACAAATCTTAATTTGGCGACGTAGCTATGACACTCAGCCGCCGGCTTTAACTCTCGATGACATCCGTTATCCTGGACTTGATCCGCGCTACCAAAATTTATCCAAGCGAGACGTTCCTCTGACCGAATGCCTTAAGGACACGATTGATAGGTTCCTCCCTTACTGGAGTGAGACCATCGTTCCAGTGATCCAATTCGGACGACGTGTCCTCATCGTTGCCCATGGCAATTCGCTACGAGCGCTTATTAAATATCTTGATAATATCTCCAATCAAGACGTCCTGGAACTCAATATTCCCACTGGAATCCCACTTGTCTATGAGCTTGACGATAATTTGAAGCCTATTCAGCATTATTATTTGGGCGATCAAGCAGAGATTGAAAAAGCTAAGCAAGCGATAGCAAACCAGGGCAAGATACTGCCTAATCCATGAGCTATTTGCATACATACAGATATGTAAGGATGGGGATATTTCTGCAGCTCTACACATCCTTCAGAATAAATCTATATTATCATGTCGGCGCATGATTCTTTTCACGTGAAGACAAGATTGAAAGCCATCATATTAATTTTCGTTAATATGTGGTCGAACACACTTCCTAAGCTCGTCTTTCTATGCATTCTAATGCTATCACATGCACTCTACGCTGCCTCTGAAACTAGTAAAAAAAACTTGGAGCAGTTGCACGATCGTATTGAAACCCTTCAAAAGGATCTTGAAAACAAGGAAGAATCAAAATCAGAAGTATCAAGTGCCCTTCGTAAGGCAGAACAAGCCATTAGAAAAAATAGCCACAAACTGGCTAACCTTACACACGAACGATACAAAGTAAAGAAAAAGCTCAATCAGTTACAGAAAAAACTTGATTTGATTAAGAATAAAGTCATTGTGCAACAAACACACCTTAGCAAGCTTCTCTACCAGCAATACATTAGTGGACAACATGAATATTTTAGATTGCTGCTCAATCAACAAAACCCAAACCAGGTTGCGCGTGAAATGCATTACTACAGTTATCTCTCCCGCGCACGTGCGAACGGCATCAATACTTTGCGCGTTAACCTCGAGAAACTTCGGGCAATTGTTTATGAAAGTAACAAGAAAACAGCAGAGATTACCTCAATTCATGCAAAACAAGCTGAGCAAAAGAAGCTTCTGAGACAGGAAGAAGTTAAGTACAAAAAACTGCTCACGAGTATTTCCAAACAAATTGGCCAAAGTCGGCACAAAATTAGCAAACTTAAGCGTGATGAAAAGCGCCTCTCACTCCTAGTAGAAAAAATTGGCAAGCGCAAACTACGCTCGAGCAAAGATCGGACCGTAATGTTAAGTAACAATAGTTTACCTGATGCATCGGTGGATGGCAAAGCGTTCTCGTCGCTAAAAGGTCTCTTAAGTTTGCCAATACGCGGGGAAATCGTTAATCGTTTTGGTGGTCTACGTTCCGATGGAGGGGTTACCTGGAAGGGCCTATTCATCCGTTCGTCTATCGGTAAGAATGTGAAAGCTATTGCTAGTGGGAGAGTAGTATTCGCTGATTGGTTACGAGGATTCGGCAACATTGTGATTGTAGACCACGGTGACAGTTATATGAGCCTCTATGGCAACAATCATGCCCTTGCCAAAAAGGTAGGTGTTACTATCTACGGTGGTGATACTATTGCTACTGTGGGAAACAGCGGCAATAACCCGGATTCAGGTTTATACTTTGAGCTACGCCATAAAGGCAAACCATTTGACCCATTGAAATGGATTCGGTTAAAGTAAAAAACTCTATAAAAACTGACAAGCTTGGAGAAAGTGTAATGCATAACAAACTTGAAAAATTTAGTCTGCTTCTTATCGGCGCGGTTGCAGGTGTGATGCTTAGCCTTAATTTTTCCGCTGTTGCTGACAAAGAAACCAATAAAATTCTGCTTCCTCTTCCGGTTGAAGAGTTACGCGCATTTACCGAGGTATTCGGCAGAATTAAAACGAATTACGTTGAACAAGTCGAAGACGGAAAGCTAATTACTGAGGCCATCAATGGTATGCTAACTGGTCTTGATCCCCATTCCGCATATTTAGACGCAGATGCTTACAGGGAGTTACAAATTGGCACTCGGGGAGAATTCGGTGGGTTGGGCATTGAAGTCAGCATGGAAAATGGCTTTGTCAAAGTAATTTCGCCAATAGATGATACCCCTGCGTTTCGCGCCGGTATGAAAGCTGGCGACCTCATCATTAAGCTGGACAATACAGCAGTCAAAGGCATGACACTCAACGATGCTATTAAAATTATGCGCGGCGAACCTAATACTTCCATCACTATTAAAGTGCTACGTAAAGGCGAACCCAAACCAATTATATTTACTATAGTACGTGCCATTATCAAGATTCAAAGCGTCAAATCAAAGTTGATTGAGCCTGGTTATGCATACATACGTGTAACACAGTTTCAGGAACAAACAGGGGAGAATCTAGCTAAGGCCATAAATAAATTGTTCAAAGAAAGCCCGATACCTATGAAAGGACTAATATTAGATCTGCGGAATGACCCAGGTGGGTTGCTTAACGGCGCCGTGGCAGTGTCTGCTGCCTTCCTGCCAGCTAACTCGCTAGTGGTTTATACCGACGGGCGTACCCCTGACGCTAAGATGAAACTCAAAGCCAGCCCTGAATTCTATCTTCGTAATGTCAAAAACGATTATCTGAAAGGATTGCCGCCTGAAATCAAGACCGTACCTATGGTGACGCTGGTAAATGGCGGATCGGCTTCAGCATCAGAAATCGTTGCGGGCGCATTGCAGGATCATAAGCGCTCCATAGTAATGGGCACCCAGACCTTTGGTAAGGGTTCGGTACAAACTATACTGCCATTAGGTAACAACACTGCTATCAAGCTCACCACTGCACGCTACTACACACCCAATGGACAATCTATCCAGGCTAAGGGAATCACACCAGACATTATCGATGAATCAGCAAAGGATGAATCTGGGCGTTTACGTGAAATAGATCTAGATGGCCATCTGTCTAATGAGCTAGACGAAGAGAGTAAACCAATCGATGAAGTGAAGAAAATGTTAATCTTTGAAACTGGGACGCCTAAGTCAAATAGTAATGACAACAAAAACAAGCAAAATGAAGGGCCAATAGTTTTTGGCTCTAGCGATGACTTGTTACTAATACAAGCAATGAATCATTTTAAAGGAATTACAACACTAAAAAAGAAATCTGCGAAAATTATCGATTAAGAGTGCAGAAAACTGAAAAAATAATTCCGTCGTAAATTATGAACGACGATCAGCTGCTACGCTACAGTCGCCACATTCTGTTGCAACAAGTTGGCATACATGGACAAGAAAGACTGATCGAGTCTCGTGCGCTCATTATCGGCTTGGGTGGGCTGGGCTCACCAGTTACAATGTATCTTGCTGCCAGTGGCATTGGCAAACTTATCATTTGTGACAACGACAATGTCGATCTCACTAATCTTCAGAGACAGATTATTCACAACACTGAAACGATCGACACATCAAAAGCTTGCTCTGCGAAGAAATCGATTACAAAAATCAATCCTGAAGTAAATGTAGTTGCACTTCAGGAGTATGTAGATAAAAAAAGACTGTTGCAATTGGTAACAGAAGTCGATGTGGTAATAGATGCGAGTGACAATTTCACTACCCGCCATGCAATAAATCAAGCCTGTGTCACTCACAAAAAACCACTTGTATCCGGTGCAGTTACCCGTTTCGAAGGCCAAGTAACCGTATTTGATTTAAGCGACGTTAACAGCCCCTGTTATCACTGCCTATTTCCAAAAGGTGGCGACAATGAAGACATGCGTTGTGCAGTGATGGGTGTATTCGCCCCACTGGTAGGAATTATCGGTTGCGTACAAGCTTCAGAGGCGCTCAAGATCTTACTTAGCATTGGAAGAACGCTAAATGGTCGTCTGCTGTTGCTTGATGGTTTAACTATGAAATGGCGCTCAGTCAAATTAAATAAAGACCCAGCGTGCATGGTGTGTGGTATTCGTAAGCTACCAACGACCTAATTTCTTTGGTGTGGCCAGCTTATTGATGAGGATGAAGATTGATATGATTCTTTTTTTTTATAAATCTATCGAACATCTTTGTCTGGATAGTAGAATGCCAGTAAATACTATTTTAAGAATATCAAACTTGGTGGAAAATCTTATCTTAGAATTTTTCAGTGCGTGTGCTTCCCAATATTCGTACCAAGTCCTGCGGAATTTACTATTTTTTAGCCTAATTTTTCTAGCATGTACATCTTAACCAAGTGAAGGACGCCTCTAGAATATCCCACAATCTGAATGCTGTTCAAACTACCTCTCTGTAATTATCGTTCCCACACCCTCATCCGTCAAAACTTCTAGCAATAATGCATGCTCCACCCGTCCATCAATGATGTGACAGGACTTGACCCCATTTTTTACTGCATCCAATGCTGAACCAATTTTGGGTTGCATACCACCATAAATAGTTCCATCAGAAAATAAGTTATCTATTTTCTTTGCCGTTAACCTAGTTAATAAATTACCACTTTTCCCCTGAACACCTAGTATATTGGTAAGTAGTATCAATTTTTCTGCATGTAGGATTTCTGCTAGCTTACCTGCGACTAGATCAGCATTGATATTGTAGGATTCACCATCCTTGCCTACGCCAATGGGTGCAATTACCGGGATGAAATCATGCGTGTCCAGCAACGTAATCAAAGCAGGATCAATACTCTCAATCTCTCCCACCTGGCCTATATCGATCCATTCATCTACTTTTTCTCTATTTTGAACCTGCATCTTTTTTGCGCGAATAAAAGAACCGTCCTTGCCTGTCAAACCCACTGCAAGGCCACCATGGTGGTTGATAAGATTAACGATGGCCTTATTAACCAATCCTCCTAGTACCATTTCCACCACATCCATAGTCTCTGTATCAGTTACACGCATGCCCTGAATAAATTCGCCTTTTTTCCCAATACGCTTCAACATATCGTCTATTTGGGGCCCTCCGCCATGAACAATGACAGGATTCATTCCTACCAGCTTCAATAAAACCACATCTTGAGCAAAACTCTGCTTCAAGTTTTCTTCTATCATGGCATTGCCGCCATATTTAATAACGATTGTTTTTCCATGAAAACGCTGGATATACGGCAGCGCTTCAGCTAAGATCTTTGCCTTTTTATTTGAGGTTGATGGAGATAGCGACATGGTTCTTTTCAATAAATTTCTGGCTATTTTAGACTGTGAATTACTATCCAGGATATTTCGTCTTTCTTTTACAGCATAATGCACTGACAGTTCAACTGTTTATTAATGTAAATTGATGAAACAGTGTTTTTTCTTAGGATTCATTTCTAGCTGTTATGAATTATTCCGAACCATCAGCGTACCATGCCCTTCCAGTGAGTGATGCAGGTTCCTAACTCTAGACCGTCAACAGAAGCAACTCATTAAGTCTTTTGACGAACGCAGCCGGATCTTCCAATTGACCACCCTCAGCAAGCAACGCCTGGTCAAACAAAATGTAGCTCCAATCAGCAAAACGCGTCTCTTCGTATTTCAACCTTTGCACCATTGGATGATGGGGGTTAATTTCAAGTATTGGTTTAGAATGATTAACTTTCTGCCCTGCTGACTTCAACAAGCGCTCCAAATTACCACCCATATCATGACTCTCTGCTACCAGACAGGCCGGGGATTCAGTCAAGCGCAAAGTGACACGCACATCCTTTACCTGTGCGTCAAGAATACCTTTAATTTTATCAGTGAGATCTTTGTATTCATTCGTTTCTTTTTCTTTCTCCTTTTTCTCCTCCTCGTTTTCAAGATTACCTAGATCAAGATCACCTTTTGCTATCGACTGTAGTGACTTACCCTCGAACTCTGTCAGATTTGACGCAAGCCACTCGTCCACACGCTCAAACAACAGTATCACTTCGATGTCTTTCTTGTGAAAAACCTCCAAGTGTGGACTACTTCTGGCCGCCTTAAGACTATCGGCAGTAACGTAATAAATTTTCTCCTGCCCCTCTTTCATGCGCCCTAGGTAATCACTCAATGACTCAATTTGTTCATCACCATTAGTATGAGTAGAAACAAAGCGCAATAGCTTGGCAATGCGTTCTCGGTTAGCATAGTCTTCTCCCATACCCTCCTTAAGAACCTGTCCAAATTCCTTCCAGAAGATTTTGTATTTCTCTTTGTTATTGTCTTTCTCACTTTGGGCCAGCTCATCGAGCAATCCCAGTACTTTCTTCACAGAACCGGAACGTATTAACTCGATGTCTTTAGATTCCTGTAATATCTCGCGTGAAACATTCAGCGGAAGATCATTTGAATCGATCACACCTCGTACAAAACGCAGATAATTTGGTAATAGCTGCTCTGCGTCATCCATAATGAATATACGTCGCACATAAAGCTTTATTCCATGGCGATGCTCCTTATCAAACAGATCAAACGGTGCGTGCGATGGGATATAAAGTAATTGGGTGTATTCATGTTTTCCCTCTACTTTAGTGTGAACATGGGCCAGTGGGGGCTCATGATCATGTGCCACATGCTTATAGAATTCCTCATATTGATCTAAGGTGATCTCGCTTTTTGGGCGTGCCCACAATGCGCTCGCCTGATTGATGGTCTCGTCTTCGTCGGTAATTATGTTTTCGTTCTTTTCCTTGGACCACTCCTCTTTTTTTATCACGATAGGCAATGAGATGTGATCGGAATATTTGCGAATGATAGACCGTATCCGCCAACCATTGAGCAAATCATCCTCACCTTCGCGTAGATGTAAAATAACATCTGTTCCGCGATCCGTTTTCTCCACCGTCTCTATCGTGTAATCCCCTTCGCCACCAGATTCCCAGCGTATGCCATGTTCTGAAGCCAATCCGGCTCGACGTGTAATCAACGTCACCTTGTCAGCGACAATGAAAGCTGAATAAAAACCAACTCCAAACTCACCAATCAAGTGCGCATCCTTGGTCTGATCACCAGTAAGCGAGTTGAAGAATTCTCGGGTACCAGACTTAGCAATGGTGCCAATGTTATCAATTACCTCTTGTCGCGACATGCCGATGCCATTGTCGGAAATAGTGATGATACGTGTCTTAGCATCATAGCTCACGCGGATTTTTACGTCTAAATCAGATTCGTACAACGTGCCATCTGTTAACCCCTCAAAGCGTAATTTGTCAGCAGCATCAGATGCATTAGAAATTAATTCCCGCAAAAATATTTCCTTGTTACTGTACAAGGATTTAATCATTAGTTTTAGTAACTGTTTGACTTCAGCCTGAAAACTCAAATGTTCTTTGGCAACGGCGGCTTCCATGGTTTTCTCCTTCATAAAATGCAGTAAAATTATGGGGGCAAATCAGAAAATTTCAAGCTGTTGAATTACAAAAAACACGCGGAGCAAGCCAGTAGCTTGTAGATGTATTGCCAATCCATGATAAGTCTCAATCAGTTTCCGGTGAGAATGCCGGGACAATTTATCATCGGCCACAAATACGTAAGCTCTATTTCTTTACTATTTGATGGTAAAACTATCGCTTGTATTTATATTGGCCGCTGGATAGCATAAACACACAGTGTCATTAGCGTCTGGGGAAAAATACCGAAAACAATCACTGCTAGACCGTTTACGCTTATAAGCAACTCAACGTCGCCATGCGGTGAAATTGGGGCATCGCTTTCAGGCTCATCGAAATACATTAGCTTGACGATGCGCAAGTAGTAGAACGCGCCAATTAGTGAAAACAACACCGCTACCACAGCCAACCATATATAACCTGCACCGAGAACTGCCTGTAACACCGACAGCTTAGCGTAAAACCCGACCGTGGGCGGAATACCAGCCAGCGAGAACATCAATAGCAAAGTAATGAACGCATACCAAGGATTACGTCGGTTAAGCCCTTTGAAGTCGTCAAGCCTCTCGGCCTCGAATTCCTCATGCGATAACAACATGAGCATACCGAATGTACCTAGGGTCATTATCACGTAAACTACAATATAAAACATTGAGGAACTATAGCCATTCCCATCTGCGCTAATAATGCCAAGCAACATAAAACCCATATGCGAGATAGTAGAATACGCCAGCATGCGTTTAATATTTGTTTGGGCAATAGCGGCGAGATTGCCAACCGCCATTGACAGTATCGTTAGAATGATGAGCATCCCCTGCCAATCGGCCACCATTCCCCCCATTCCTTCTACCAGTAGACGCATGACGAAGCCAAAGGCTGCCAGTTTAGGCGCCGAACCAATAAACAACACCACCGCTGTAGGTGCGCCCTGATAGACATCCGGGACCCACATGTGAAACGGTGCTACGCTCAACTTGAAGCTAATGCCAGCAATAATAAACACTAGCCCCACCACAAGCACGGTAGAATCAACAACACCACTCTGAATTACCTCAGTAACACGAGTAATATCCAGGGCGCCAGTAACACCGTAAACTAAGGACATACCATACAGCAGAAAACCGGAAGATAACGCCCCGAGTATGAAGAATTTCATCGCCGCCTCAGTAGCAACTACTGAATCACGGCGCAAAGCTACCATGGCGTAGAGTGACAGTGATAGGAGTTCCAATCCCAAGTAAAGGATCAGAAAATTACTGGCCGAGATCATTACCATCATTCCTAGCGTAGCAAATAAAACCAAGCTGAAAAACTCACCACTGAAGAGGCCACGCATGGCAAGATATTTATGTGAATACACAAGAAACATCGATACTGTTATATACACCATCAGCTTTAGTACGTCTGCCAAAGCATCATCTACAAACATGCCGGAGAAAGTGTAGACCACCTCAGGAACAGAAGTAGTAAAAGTAATCAAGGCACAACCGAATAGCGCAATCTGTGCCAACAGATAAGTGACATAACGCATCTTCTCTCCTACCATGAGATCAACCAGCAACAATACGCACACCATTATCAGAAGAAATATCTCTGGATAGGCAGGAGCTAAATTAGGCGGCAGAAAATTCATCTATCTTCCTTAAACGGAGCAAAAGAATCGTATCTTGTTTCAGTTATAATTTACTGTGCGCTATGTGTGCCAGCAGGCCATCAACCGTGGTATGCATCATTTCCATCAACGGCAGTGGGTAAACTCCCAACCATAGCACCGCCGTTGCTAAAATTGTCAATATTAAAATCTCTCGCCCAGTAACATCCGTCAACCCTTCTACACCAGGACTAGCTACCACACCAAACACTACTCTCTTGTACATCCACAGAGTATAGGCAGCACCAAAAACCAGCGTGGTAGCAGCAAAAAATGCATACCAGAAATTTACCTTAATTGCCGCCATGATTACCATGAATTCTCCGACAAAACCGCTGGTACCCGGTAATCCAGCATTCGCCAATGCAAACAACATAAAGAATGCGGCAAATATAGGCATTTTGTTGGCTACACCACCATAATCAGAAATCTGGCGAGAATGCAATCGATCGTACATTACGCCCACGCAAAGAAACATCGCGCCGGAAATGAAACCGTGCGAAATGATTTGTACCATTGCTCCCTCGATTCCATATGCATTAAACAAAAAGAATCCTAGTGTGACGAACCCCATATGCGAGACTGATGAATAGGCGATGAGCTTCTTCATGTCTGTCTGTACCAGTGCAACTAGTCCGATGTATACAACCGCGATCAATGACAACCCTATCATCATGCCTGCAAGATACTGACTAGCATCTGGCACAATTGGCAGGGAAAACCGCAAAAAACCGTAACCACCCAGTTTTAACAATATGGCCGCCAATACTACTGAACCGCCCGTGGGCGCTTCTACATGCGCATCTGGTAGCCAAGTATGTACCGGCCACATTGGAAGCTTGACTGCAAATGCCATTAAAAAAGCGACGAATATCAGAATTTGCGGAACAAACGGCAACGGCAGCTTGTGATAATCAAGTATCGAGAAGCTGCCACCAGAAACGTTATAAAGATAAATAAATGCCACTAGCATTAACAAGGAACCCATTAGTGTGTAAAGAAAAAACTTGATCGCCGCGTACACACGATTGGGACCGCCCCAAATACCAATGATAAGAAACATAGGAATTAGCGATGTCTCCCAGAATACAAAAAACAAAATTGCGTCAAGTGATGAAAATACACCGTTGACAATTCCAGACATGACAAGAAACGCACCCATATATTGGGACACCCGGTTGCTTATTACCTGCCAGCTGGCTATTACTACCAGCGGTGTAGTAAAACAGTTAAGTAGAATTAATGGTACAGCGACACCATCTACGCCCAGGTGATAATGAATGTTAAAACGTTCGATCCAGGCATGATATTCAACGAATTGCATGCCGCTCATGATTGGGTCAAACTGAGTATATAGCGGGATTGCCACTAGTAAACTCAATACCGATCCCATCAGCGCCAGCCACTTTGCCAATCGAGCATTGTGGTCACCGCCGGTGGCAAACACTAGAATACCAATAAAAATTGGCAGCCAAATAACCAAACTTAACAGAGGAAAACCAAACAACATGTTTATTCCGTTTTATTTATTGACACGTAGTTAGGCTGTAAGGTGGAAAAACACATTGCTCTCCACCTTGCCGTTCGTTCTGTCATGTCCGGTATAACCACAAACTCATCAATACGAATACGCCGACGATCATGGTAAAAGCGTAGTGATAGATATAGCCCGACTGGAAGCGACGCACCAGCATGGCAGTCCACACAACCACCCGCGCCGTACCATTAACAAAAAATCCGTCAATAATCTTTACGTCACCAAACTTCCACAAACCACGTCCCAGAGCACGCGCGCCACCAACGAAAAACCAGGAGTAAAATTCGTCAATATAGTATTTACGCTCGAGCAGGGTATAAAGAGGTCCGAAGATTTGTTTTATTTTTTCCGGCAAATTGATCTTAACCATATAAAAATACCAAGCAGTAAAAATTCCGCCCACTAAAAACCAGAAAGGCATAGTGGTAAACGCATGGGTCATCATTCCCCATACACCGTGAAATTGTGTTGCCATTTTAGCAATTGCCTCATGTTGCGATCCGGTTTGTATGGCGCTACCGAAATAATCCCCAAACAACATTGATTCAATTAGCCAGCCTGCACCAATAGCAGGTACTACCAGAACAATAAGTGGCAAAGTAATCACCCATGGCGATTCCTGTAAATGCTCCTTAGGGTGATGATCCATGCGTGGCCTGCCATGAAAGGTCATGAACAACATGCGGAACGTGTAAAAAGCCGTAACAAACACTGTAATTAATACGCATAAGTACGCGAAATTTGCACCGGGGATGGCAGCAAAATGTACTGCCTCGATAATAGCGTCCTTAGAGAAAAACCCAGAGAAACCAGGAACTCCGACATTTGCCAATGCAGCAAAAAACATAGTCCAGTAAGTAATGGGCATATATTTCTTAAGCCCTCCCATTTTTCGCATGTCCTGCTCGTGATGCATTGCAATGATCACTGAACCCGCTCCCAGGAACAGCACTGACTTAAAGAATGCGTGTGTCATGAGGTGGAATATTGCCGCCGAATAAGCCGATGCTCCTAATGCCACTGTCATATAACCTAATTGTGATAGGGTTGAATATGCCACTACACGTTTTATGTCATTTTGTACAATCGCCACCAGCGCCATAAACAACGTAGTAATGCCACCAATCACCAGTATCACTGATAGAGCCGTATCAGATAGTTCAAACAATGGCGACATACGTGCCACCATGAAAATACCTGCGGTTACCATTGTTGCCGCATGAATCAAAGCTGAAATCGGTGTCGGCCCTTCCATCGAGTCGGGTAGCCATACATGCAGTGGAAACTGTGCGGACTTGCCCATCGCACCGATGAATAAAAAAATGCATATTGCCGACATCAGCATCCACGGTAATCCTGGAATGATTTCAATTGTCTGGGCTGCCATCTGTGGTGCTTGCGCAAATACCGTTGCATAATCCAGTGTCCCGAAATACATTAAAACTAAACCAATGCCAAGAAGAAAACCGAAATCTCCGACACGATTGACTAAAAAAGCTTTCAAGTTGGCATAGATCGCAGTCGGGCGGGTATACCAGAAGCCGATCAATAGATAGGAAACCAATCCCACCGCCTCCCAACCAAAGAAAAGCTGAAGGAAATTATTAGCCATCACTAGCATCAGCATTGAGAAAGTGAAAAGCGAGATATAGCTAAAAAACCGCTGGTAACCAGGATCCTCACGCATGTATCCGATGGTATAGATATGCACCATAAGAGACACAAAGCTCACCACTACCATCATTGTGGCTGAGAGCCGGTCAATTAAAAAACCAATCTCGAAGTGAGTGGCACCGGAAGTCATCCAAGTGTAAACGCTGCCGTTGTAGACATTTCCCTTCAGAACATCCACGAAAACGGCAATGGATGCGGCCACACATACAAGCATCAATGCAATAGTGACGCGATGACTCCAAGTTGTACCAATCAGGCGACCAAACAACCCAGCAATAAGCGCCCCAGCTAGCGGGGCCATCGGCACCAGCAAATAAAGTTTCTGCATTTCGATCATGGAATTCAGTGTTCAGTTATGGACGCTTTCTTCCAGTCCTCAACCAACCGAAATTCACCCCTTGAGTTTATCTAGATCATCTACATTGATGGTTTGTAAATTTCGAAACAACACTACCAATATCGCGAGGCCAATGGCAGACTCTGCTGCTGCTACGGTAAGAATAAAAAATACGAAAATTTGCCCCGATGTATCCTGCAGATAATGCGAGAACGCTACAAAATTCATATTTACCGCTAGTAACATCAGTTCGATCGCCATCAACAGAATAATCACATTCTTCCTGTTAAGAAAAATGCCGACAATACCGATGGCGAACAAAATCGCACCAAGTACTAGGTAATGAGACAACGATACCAAATGAACCACCCCTTTTTTGGACAACAACAAAACATGGTTATAGATTACTATTATTCTTTTTTCTCAGACGGCATCGAAACTATCCGTACTCGATCCTTCCGCTTCACTGCCACCTGTTGAGCTGGGTCTAGAAATTTCCTACCTGAGCGACGACGCAAGGTCAAAGCGATAGCAGCAACCATCGCTACCAGCAGGATCACCGCCGCTAATTCAAACGCATAGACATATTCGGTATAAATCAAACGACCCAACTCCTTGGTGTTACTGTAATCAGCTGCATGCAGAGGTGGCACAGGCAACTGATTTACACCAAAACTCTTATTCATTAGTACCATCGACACTTCAGCGGCCATTACTAGTCCTAGGAATGCGCCAAATGGAAACCATTTCCAAAAACCTTCTCGTAAACTGTCAAGATTGATGTCCAACATCATTACTACAAATAGGAATAGGACCATTACCGCTCCTACGTACACCAGCACCAGCGTAATTGCAAGAAACTCCGCACCTAGCATCAACCATAGTCCTGCAGAAGTGAAAAATGCCAGAACCAGAAGCAACGCTGAATGTACCGGGTTGCGAGACGTAATAACACCCAGCGCAGAAAGCACAAGTACTGTCGCAAAAAAATAAAAACTTATCTCCGGAAAGCTCATATGTACTTAATAACAATTCACCGATAACCCGCATCCTTTTCTCTATCCTTCGCTATCTGTTCTTCATACCTATCGCCCACCGCCAGAAGCATGTCTTTGGTATAGATCAGATCGCCCCGTTTCTCGCCGTGATATTCGAGAATACGAGTCTCAACAATAGCATCTACCGGGCAGGATTCCTCACAGAGACCACAGAATATACATTTGGTAAGATCGATATCATAACGAGTAGTACGACGAGTACTATCGTCACGTTGCTCAGAATCAATAGTAATCGCCAGTGCTGGACATACTGCTTCGCATAGCTTGCAAGCAATACAACGCTCTTCCCCATTAGGATATCGACGCAATGCATGTAAACCGCGGAAGCGAGGCGATTGCGGTGTCTTTTCTTCAGGAAAATGTACCGTAATTTTTCGTGCAAATAAGTATCTCCCGGTAAGCATCATACCTTTGAGCAGCTCAAACAACATAAAAGTACTGAAAAAATCCTTGATACGATTCATCACTCTCTCCTGTCTCAATGAATCCACAAATTGAGTGGAAACACACCCAAAATCGACGACGGTAGTTGCATCACCCCGCCCAGCAAAACAATCCATACCAGCGTTATGGGTATGAATACTTTCCAGCCCAGGCGCATGATCTGATCATAGCGATAACGTGGAAAAGTTGCACGAAACCAGAGGAAACAAAATAGCAGAAACGCAATTTTTAACAGTAACCAGATAAAACCAGGAATCAAGGTAAATGGCACTATATTAAACGGTGGCAGCCAACCGCCTAAAAACATAATACTGGCAAGGATCGCTACCAAAATCATATTGGCGTATTCTGCTAGGTAAAATACTGTAAAAGCCATGCCGGAGTATTCGACATGGTAGCCAGCAACTATTTCCGACTCCCCTTCAGCTACATCAAATGGGGCGCGGTTAGTCTCTGCCACACCAGAAATGAAATACACTAGAAACATGGGAAACAATGGAATCAAATACCAGTTAATAAAACTTCCGCCCTGCTGACCTTTGACGATATCACCCAAATTTAGACTCTGCGACATCATTAGCACGCATACCAGCGCAAATCCCATTGCCAGTTCGTACGAGACAAGCTGTGCGGCAGTACGCATCGTACCAAGAAAGGCATACTTGGAGTTGGATGCCCAGCCTGCAATGATAACGCCATAAACACCCATAGAAGTCATTGCTAAAATGTATAGCAATCCAGCATTGATGTCTGCTAGAACCATTTCAGCTGAAAATGGCACCACCGCCCACGCTGCTAGTGCAGGTGCGATGGTCAGAACTGGCGCCAGCACAAACAGAAACTTGTTGGCACGACTAGGAACAATGATTTCTTTCATCATTGCCTTGACCGCATCAGCAATAGGTTGGCCCCATCCAGCTAACCAAGGAATACCGAAAAAAGTTACCCGATTAGGTCCGACACGAATCTGCATGAAAGCGATAATCTTTCGCTCTGCTAATGTAAGATAAGCCACACCAAGCAACAATGGAAGCACAATGGCGAAGATTAATAGCAAATTTTTGGTAAGTGAGAATAGCATCATCCCCCACTCCGTTCCAAAAAACTGTCCAAATAATTGTTGTGCGTATACCATCAAAGAATCTTGGTCTTGCCCATCACAATTTTTTTACTATAATTTCACCAAACATATCTCCCAACGTTGCAGTCAGTGGATGTGCAGAAGCTAAGCGAACACAGTTGGTCGGAAGTTTGTCATCACAAGCTGCTTGCAAATGCACTACGCCCTCACCTTGCTTTAGTGCTACTTCGTCACCCCCGCACACCCCTAGTTTCTCCAGCATTACACCTGACATCCATGCCACTGGCACACTTGCGTCACGGGTGAGTTGCAACGATTCAGCACGGCGCACAATGGGATCAGCCTGATAAATGGGCACTTCTCCGATGCGCTGGATTCCGTCATTTTTCTGTCTAAATTCGCTTACCGTAAAGTTCTTTAGCTTATTATCCAGATGCTTTCTGATATCACTCCCGGGGGGAATAATCTCCGCATACACCTGTTCGGATGTTTCAAAATCAAAACCCGCAAGTTGTAGCAGGTTACCTAACACTCTCAATATTTTCCATGCTGGGCGCGTGTCACCTAATGGAGTTACTACCCCATTAAAGCTTTGCGCACGACCTTCTGTGTTGATAAAAGTGCCCGAAGTTTCAGTAAATGGAGAGATTGGAAGCATCACGTCAGCGTAATCAACACCAGTGGAAACATTAATCTTGTAAGTACTCATCACGACAACCAATTCCGCTGCGTTCAATGCCCTCATTGCATCTTGGGGATTATAAGCATCGAGCTCTGGCTCTAGATTCAACAATACGTAAGCTCGACACGGTTCAATACTAGATGCATCTACATTCATTCCTAACATTTGTGAGGCATTGTATCCAGCGTTTGATGATGACCCCAAAGAACTGCTCACAGGCACCGCCCCAGCTAGGTAGGCACCAACACTGTTTGCAGCCTCGCCCAACACACCGAAACCTGCTTCCGAGAATTGTGCAATATGTTGTGCTAATACATGGATGTCTGCATATTGCGGGTGGTGCTGCGTCAAATTACCGAGAAAAACTGCAGCTGGCTTATTATTCATGAGACTGACTGCTATCAAACGTGCGGTATCAATTACGTCAATTGCGTCAACCATACACTTCACGGCATCAGGAACTCTTACTCCCTTTAACTCAATTATAACTTTCAAAACTTGTGCCAGCATCGCAACCATTTTAGAAGGCGAAATGATGGCTTGATTAGCTACTTCTATAAGTAAATCATCATTCACAGGGTTTATCAGATTCAATTCTGCCCCTCGCTTCACCGCCTGACGGAAACGCTGCGCGATGAGAGGGTGGTCCTTACGTAAATTGCTGCCTATGACCAACACTGATTTTAGTTCTGAAGTGTCGGTAATACTCATTCCTAACCAGGGCGCACCTTGCAAATGACTATCCGCACGGAAATCAGATTGGCGTAACCGATGATCTATATTCCCACTACCCAAACCCCGTACAAGTTTTTGTAGTAGATATAGTTCTTCTAAGGTACTGTGAGGAGAAGCCAACGCACCGATACTCTGTGCTCCGTGTTTTTCTTTTATCGCTTTCAGCCCGTTAGCAATAAACTCAAGCGCAGTTTGCCAGTCACACTCCTGCCATTGTCCACTGAGCTTCATCATAGGTGTGGTCAGACGGTCTTCAGAATTAAGTCCCTCGTAGGAAAAACGGTCTTTGTCCGATAACCAGCACTCGTTGACCTCTTCATTATCACGCGGTAATACACGCATTACACGATTCTGCTTCACCTGTACTGTTAGGTTAGCACCGAGACCACAATGCGGGCTTATAGACTTTCTACGCGATAGTTCCCAAGTACGAGCAGAATATCGGAACGGCTTACTGACAAGTGCACCTACCGGACAAAGATCAATCATGTTGCCAGATAACTCCGAATCCACTGTACTGCCAATAAACGACAAGATTTCTGCATGTTCCCCACGACCAGCCATGCCTAGTTCCATGATGCCAGCAATTTCCTGGCCGAAACGTACGCAACGCGTACAATGGATGCAACGAGTCATATCGGTGGAAATAAGTGAACCAAGATTTTTATTCACCACTACGCGTTTAGGTTCTGTATATCGTGATGCGCTTTCCCCATAACCTACTGCCAGATCCTGCAACTGACATTCACCTCCTTGGTCACAAATTGGACAATCCAGCGGATGGTTGATGAGCAGAAACTCCATCACTCCTTTCTGTGCTGTAATCGCCTGCTCACTGTGTGTGGACACCTTCATTCCTTCCATAACAAATGTAGCGCAAGCTGGTAAGGGCTTGGGTGCCTTCTCCACCTGCACTAGGCACATGCGACAGTTAGCAACAATAGACAGTTTCTTGTGGTAGCAGAAATATGGGATGTATATACCTAACTGACTGGCACCATCCATGACGGTTCCACCTTTGGGTACTGATACCTGCTTACCATCGATTTCAATATTTATCATTGGTCAAAAATTCTTGGATTAACTACCTGTAACCACTGACAACAAATAATGACACGCTTCACTCGCTTCATTCTATCGGTGAGCATGTGTACTACACCATACATTTCTTGTGTTCAATATGGTATTCAAACTCATCACGAAAATGCTCTATCATGGCACGCACCGGCATCGCCGCCGCATCCCCCAGTGCACAGATCGTGCGCCCTTCAATGTTATCGGCAACATTGTTAAGAAGATCTAGATCTTCTATTCGTCCCTTGCCGGTTTCAATACGATGTATCACACGATAGAGCCAACCAGTACCCTCGCGGCACGGTGTGCACTGACCACAGGATTCCTCGAAATAAAAGTACGCCAACCGTTCTAGCGCTCGCACCATGCAAGTGGTGTCATCCATAATGATGACCGCACCGGAGCCCAACATAGATCCGGCCTTAGCAATCGAGTCGAAATCCATATCAGTCTGCATCATAATATCACCAGGCAGTACCGGCATAGATGATCCGCCAGGAATACACCCTTTCAGCCTTCTTCCGCCGCGCATGCCACCTGCCATTTCCAGTAGTTTCACAAAGGGTGTACCCATTGGTACTTCGTAATTGCCCGGTTTGTTGACATGGCCAGATACCGAAAAAATCTTGGTACCACCGTTGTTAGGTTTGCCAATTCGTAGGTATTCCTCTCCACTGTTCCGGATGATCCAAGGCACCGCAGCAAACGTCTCAGTATTATTGATGGTGGTTGGTTTGCCATAGAGACCATAACTGGCAGGAAACGGTGGTTTGAAACGCGGCATTCCTTTCTTACCCTCAAGCGACTCCAGTAATGCAGTTTCCTCACCGCAGATATATGACCCATAGCCATGATGATTATAAAGCTGGAAACTGAAATCGGAGCCTAATATACCCTTACCCAATAAACCTGCAGCACGCGCTTCATCTATCGCCTCCTCCATGCGCTCGTATGTATCCCAGATTTCACCATGAATGTAATTGTAGCCCGTCCTGATACCCATTGCGTAGGCACCAATGACCATTCCCTCTATCAGAATATGCGGATTGTGATGCATGATGTCCCGATCCTTGAAGGTGCCCGGCTCACCCTCGTCGGAATTACATACTAGGTATTTGTCACCTTCATACTGTTTAGGCATGAAACTCCACTTCAATCCGGTTGGAAAGCCTGCCCCGCCCCGTCCACGTAACGCTGATTTTTTCACCTCCTCAATAATTTTATCTGGTGGAATCTTTTCGGCCAGAATCTTTCTCAGTGCGACATACCCCTCTCGCTGTTCGTAATGATCCAGCCGCCAGTTATCTGGGTCAGACGGATTCACCCCAGAAAGCAGTATTCCAGGTGGAAGTATCTGGGTTAGCTGGGTCATTTACTCAGTTCCTCCAGTAATTGATCAATCTTTTCGTTAGACATAAAGCTACACATACGTTTGTTATTGACCAACAACACCGGTGCATCGCCACACGCACCCATGCACTCACCCTCCTTAAGGCTAAATTTTGCGTCAGCCGTAGTCTGATTGAAACCAATACCTAGTTTTCGTTTTAAATGGACCGCTGCATCGGTCCCACCGGACAAGCCACAAGGTAGATTAGTGCAAATGGTGAGCTTGTATTTTCCCGATGGTTGCAAGTTATACATATTGTAAAAAGTCGCCACCTCATACACTGCGATCGGCGGCATCCCTAAATATTGAGCAATAAAATCCATAGTCTCGTTGGCCAGCCAACCCTTCTCATCCTGAGCAATAGCGAGCGCTGATATCACCGCAGATTGTTTCCGATCGACGGGATACTTCTCAATCTCGTGATCTATTTTTTTCAGTGATAAGGCGCTTAACATCTCGATTGGCAGTCTATATTCATACTATTATCTATCTATTTCACCAAACACGATGTCCTGTGTACCGATGATTGCCACAACGTCGGCAATCATATGACCACGCGACATTTCATCCAGCGCCGCCAGGTGGGGGAAACCTGAAGCACGTATTTTTAAACGGTAAGGCATATTTGCGCCATCCGATATAAGATAAATGCCAAACTCACCCTTAGGGTGTTCAACCGCAGCATAAACTTCACCCGGCGGCACATGGAAGCCTTCTGTAAAAAGCTTGAAATGGTGAATTAATTCTTCCATATTCTGTTTTATTTCTACACGCGAAGGTGGCGCAATTTTGTGGTTATCAGTTATTACTGGACCGGGATTCCCGCGTAGCCACTCAACACAATGTTTGATAATACGATTGGACTGACGGAATTCTTCCATTCGTACTAGGTAACGATCATAGCAATCGCCGTTGACTCCTACCGGTATGTCGAAATCAATCTGATCGTAAACTTCGTATGGCTGCTTTTTGCGCAAATCCCATTCTACGCCGGAACCACGTAGCATCGGTCCTGTAAATCCTAGTGCCATGGCACGATCAGGTGAAACCACACCAATGCCAACCAAACGCTGCTTCCAAATACGATTGTCTGTAAGTAAAGTTTCATACTCATCCACATAAGTAGGGAAACGAACAGTAAAATCCTCAATAAAGTCTAACAACGAACCTTGGCGGTTCTCGTTTAGCAATTTAGTTTTTTTTTCGTTGTGAATTTTTGATGGTTGGTATTGCGGCATTGAATCTGGTAAATCTCGATAGACCCCGCCGGGACGATAATAAGCCGCATGCATCCTCGCTCCAGACACTGCCTCGTAACAATCCATTAGGTCTTCACGCTCGCGGAAAGCATAGAGAAACACTGTCATTGCACCTATATCCAACGCATGTGCTCCTAACCATAAGAGGTGATTAAGTATGCGAGTGATCTCATCGAACATCACACGAATGTATTGTGCGCGCAATGGCACCTCAAGCCGAAGTAATTTCTCGATGGCCATTACATAGGCATGTTCATTTACCATCATCGAAACGTAATCCAGCCGATCCATGTAGGGAACCGACTGAATATATGGTTTATTTTCGACCAACTTCTCGGTAGCACGATGCAGCAACCCAATATGGGGATCAGCACGTTGTACTACTTCACCATCTAGCTCCAGCACTAGACGCAACACCCCATGCGCCGCCGGATGCTGCGGACCAAAATTCATAGTGTAGTTACGTATCTCAGTCATGCTTCAGTGATCTCCACAGTAAGAACCTCATTTCTTATCTCCATAACCCTCTTCACGGATTACGCGCGGCGTAATCTCACGCGGCTCAATACTGACCGGCTGGTAAATCACCCTTTTTTGGTCTGGGTCATAGCGCATTTCTACGTTACCAGTTAAAGGAAAATCCTTGCGAAATGGGTTGCCAATAAAACCATAATCAGTGAGAATGCGGCGTAAATCCGGGTGCCCAGTAAAAATAATACCATAAAGATCAAATGCCTCTCGCTCGTACCAGTTTGCAGCCGGCCATATTCCGATAACTGAATCCAGTACAGGAAATTCATCATTAGTAGCAAATGTCTTAACCCGTAACCTGTAGTTATGACTAATGGAAAGTAAATGATAAACAGCTGCGAAGCGTTTGCCCTGACGATCACCCTCTGTGATAGATTCAACACCATAGGACAAATAGTCGACCCCACACAGGTCAATGAGCATTTCAAAACCTAGCTCAGAATTATCACGCAAGGTCTCCATTACCCACAACAACTCAATTGGAGCCACCTCGATGGTCAGTTCACCCAATTGCTTATTAGTGCTTACAAGTTTATTGGCAAGCACATTTTGCACGCAAAGGGAGAGTGTTTCTATGCGAGAGAACGACATAATATTGCCTCAGCGAGCGATGGTGTTGGTACGTTTGATTTTATTTTGCAGCTGAATAATCCCGTAGAGCAGCGCTTCTGCCGTCGGCGGGCAACCTGGTACATAGATGTCTACTGGCACGATACGGTCACAACCACGTACCACCGAGTAGGAATAGTGATAATAGCCACCTCCGTTGGCGCAAGATCCCATGGAAATTACCCATCGCGGTTCGGCCATCTGATCATAAACCTTGCGCAATGCGGGCGCCATTTTGTTACACAAAGTACCAGCAACTATCATTACATCTGATTGGCGTGGGCTTGCACGAAACACAACACCAAAACGGTCTAGGTCATAACGTGATGCACCAGCATGCATCATTTCTACTGCGCAACAAGCAAGTCCGAAAGTCATTGGCCACATAGAACCAGTCCGCCCCCAATTAATGACATTATCCAGGCTGGTGGTAACAAAACCTTTTTCAAGTACACCTTCAATACTCATACCATTAGTCCCACTCCAATGCTCCCTTCATCCATTCGTAAATGAAACCCACAATGAGAATACTAAGAAATATCATCATTGCAACAAAACCAAACAAGCCAATCTCGTTTAGTACTATCGCCCAGGGAAATAGAAACGCAATCTCTAGATCAAAGAGAATAAACAAAATAGCAACTAGATAATAGCGCACATCGAACTTCATACGTGCGTCCTCAAAAGCTTCAAAACCGCACTCGTAGGGTGAGAGCTTCTCGCTGTCAGGATGATTAGGGGCAAGTAGCCAACCAAGTGTCATTGGTACCACACCTACCGCAAGACCAACAAAGATAAACAACAAAATTGACAAATAATTTTCTAGCATATTTTGTAACCAGAAATGAAGTTAATTATATTAGACACGCTTAATTTACATCTGTTCCTTACGGAACGCCATCTTCAATGGTGCCGACGGCGAGATTTGAACTCGCACAGCTTTCGCTACCGCCCCCTCAAGACGGCGTGTATACCAATTTCACCACGTCGGCGGCGTAACCTGAGATCCGAGTTTAAAGATTAATCTTTTTTAGAACATGGTATTATGTCAATTAATTGAGGCCTATTTCTCCGAATTATTGCGGTATCTTCCCAGCCTTTGATGCCTCACCGTCCACAGAAATTAGGGATGAAGTAGCAGAGGGGGATTCTACTGAAACTGACGATTGGGCTGGTATCACTTTCTCCATAACACCCTTACTTTCTGTTTTATGGGCCGAAAGATATGTAAGCCCAAGCGTGGAAATAAAAAATACTGCCGCAAGAACTCCTGTTGTTCTGCTCAAGAAATTTGCAGAACCACTAGCGCCAAACAAGCTTCCGGACGAGCCGCTACCGAAAGCTGCGCCCATGTCTGCTCCCTTACCGTGTTGTAGTAAAACCAAGACAACCACGCTAAAGGCCGATAACACATTTACAACCCAAATGAATGTTTCCAATGTCTACTCCAAAATAATCAATTCTGCGCTGCAAGGCAAATGGAAATGAATTCTTCAGCAACCAATGAAGCACCTCCGATCAATCCCCCATCAATATCTAGCATGGCAAACAACTCCGCAGCATTACTTGCCTTCACGCTACCGCCATAAAGGATTCGTAACTCGGCGGCGACCTTGACATTGTAACTTGCAACTATGTTGCGGATAAAAACATGTACATCCTGAGCTTGCTGAGGTGTAGCTGTTTTACCAGTACCGATAGCCCATATTGGTTCATAGGCTAGCACTGATCTAGCCAGCGCATCAACTCCCACTAGTCCAATCACCGCGTCCAATTGCTCTCTTACTACTTGCTCGGTAAAGCCAGCCTCACGCTGCTCCAAGGTTTCGCCAACACACAAAATAGGAACTAAGCCAGCGTCCTGCGCTACCTTGAACTTTAGGGAAACCGTACGACTATTTTCACCGTACAAAGTGCGCCGTTCCGAGTGGCCAACAATCACGTAGTAGCAGCAAAAATCAGTCAGCATATCTGCTGAAACCTCGCCAGTGTACGCCCCCATATCATGCTGACTAATATTCTGAGCACCCCAAGAAACATGGGTATTTTTCAACAGTGACTGCACTTGAGATAAATAAGGATAAGGCACACACACTGCACAGGCCGTCTTTTGCAACCCTGCCGTTCCTGAAATAACAATGCTTAGCAAATCTCGATTCCGCTCAATTCCACCATGCATTTTCCAGTTGCCCGCAACTAGTTTTAAGCGCATAGCTGTTCTTCCTCAAAAGTTCAGAATGTTACCTGTGAATAGATAT
>SMVB01026856.1_pt1 | contig 31923 bp, 24 predicted proteins | sample 2456461 | NCBI WGS metagenome assembly SMVB01 (sample SAMN11095934, study PRJNA526329) | marine sediment metagenome | biome: Marine sediment; feature: Surficial sediment; material: Deep marine sediment; isolation source: Hadal surficial sediment | place: Pacific Ocean | collected 2014-05 | depth... | reverse complement strand
TGCCGTTGAGGATCCCGACCACGGACTCGATCCGATTGGCGGCCAGTCCCTCGCGAAGCGAGCGAAGAATCGGAATCCCGCCGCCCACCGCCGCCTCGAAGGCGATCTCACGCTCGGCCGCCGCCGCCGCACCGAAGATTTCGCGACCATGCACCGCCAGCAAGGCCTTGTTGGCCGTGACGACGTGCTTGCCGGAAGCCAACGCCTCGAGGATAAACTTGCGCGGAACGTCGTATCCCCCGATCAGCTCGATCACGATCTGGACGTCGGGGTCCGCGATCAACGCCGAGGCGTCGGAATCGAAATGAATGCCGGACAGATCGACGCCACGATCGGTGTCGAGATCGAGGTCGGCAATCCGGACCAGTCGCAGTTCACAGCCAAGCCTCTGCTGGATGACCGCCGCGTTGTCGCGCAGCACCTTGACCACACCCGTACCAATCGTTCCGAACCCGATCAGTCCGACTCCGATCCGATCCTGCTTCGCATGCCCGCTCATCCCTATCCCACTCCTCTCGAATCGATTCAGACCTTGGCTTCGCGTAGGAAGCGCCGGATGCCGCGTACCGCCTGGCGGATCCGATGTTTATTCTCGACCAGGGCGAAGCGAACGAAACCCTCGCCGCCTTCCCCGAAACCGATGCCCGGCGAGACGGCGACGCCCGCCTCCCTGAGCAACCGCTTCGAGAACTCGAGCGAACCCATTGCCCTGAACGGCTCGGGGATCGGCGCCCACACGAACATTGTCGCGAGCGGCTTCTCGATCTTCCACGAACCCTCCCCGTGCTGGCCCAGACCCTCGACGAGCACATCACGTCGCTCTTTGTAGGTCGCCACGTTTTCGGCCACACAGTCCTGCGGGCCGCGCACCGCCGTGATCGCGCCAATCTGGATGGCCTGCGGCATGCCATAGTCGAGATAGCTCTTGATGCGCTTCAAGGCGTGAATCATCTGTGCGTTCCCGCATGCAAACCCCACACGCCAACCCGCCATCGAATGACTCTTCGAGAACGAAACGAATTCGATCGCGATGTCCTTGGCGCCGGGAACCTCGAGAATGCTCGGCGGCTTGTAGCCATCGAAGGCGATCTCGGCATAGGCGAAATCATGCAGCACCATCAGATCGTTCGCGCGCGCGAAGGCCACGATCCGTTCGAAGAAGGCGAGATCGATGATATGTGTCGTCGGATTGGCGGGGAACGAGATGATCAGCATCTTGGGTCGGGGCCAGGTGCGGCTGACTGCGAGTTCGAGATTCTCGATGAAATCCGAATCCTCGGTCAGCGGCACCCTTCGCAGATCCGCGCCCGCAATGATCACCGAGTATTGGTGAATGGGGTAGGCGGGATCGGGCACCAATACGACGTCGCCGGGCCCAACCGTCATCAGCACGAAATGGGAGAGCCCCTCTTTCGCACCGATCACGGCAATGGCTTCGGTCTCGGGATCGAGATCGACCTGATGGCGTCTCGCATACCATTCGGTGATGCCCAAACGCAGGTTGGGCAGACCCTGGGAGGAGGAATAACGATGATTGCGCGGGTCGCGCGCCGCCTCGCAAATCTTGTCGATTATATGCGGCGGCGTAGGCAGATCCGGATTCCCCATCCCCAGATCGATGATGTCCTCGCCGGCGCGACGACGGGCGCGCGTCAACTCGGTGACCTCGGAGAGGAGGTAGGGGGGCAAGCGGTTGAGCTTGTTGAAATCGTGTTTGAATTCTTCGGTCATCAGAAGGGTCCTCTATGGCCATCCGAGCCACCCCGTCGTCCAGTCGCCTGGATCCGAGAGGTTGTGAACGGGGCCAGCCTCGTTTTGGGGACGGGTCGTTTGGGACACGTCCAAGAGTCAGTTCGCTTGAGTTCGATCGATCGCCCGCCGTTTCTCATCGTCCTCTACGTCCACAAAGAAGAAAACGAAGCCCCGGCGAGCTAGCGAGCGGCCCCCGTCGCGAGGCGGGCCGAAATGGCGGCCGCGACGCGTTCCATGAACAGTTGAGGGGGGTCAGCACTCATCCCTGCGGGACTCCTTCGAATCGCCTGATCTTACTGAAGAATTTGGATTCGAGGTAGCACTTCGGTCAACCGCGGGTGCGGGCGCGCGCGAATCCGAGATAGGCCAGCATTCCGACCGCCAACAACCCGAGCATCGTGAACGACTCCCGCGGACTGCCCACCAGGAGCGCGGCCCCGATCCCCAGGTTCACGATCAAATACATCGCCGGAACCCATGGATAACCCCAGGCCCGATAGGGCCGCCTGCGGTCGGGCTGGCGTCGCCGCAGACTGAAGAGCGCGATCGTATCCGCGGAGGTGGCGACGATGATGCCGAATACCGTGAAATTCAGCGCGTTCGGGAAGGTTTCGAGGAAGAGGACGAGCGAGATCGAAACGACCGCCTGGAGCCCGATCGCGATCCCTGGCGTCTGGAAACCGGGATGCACACGACCGACGCGACCAATGAAAAGCCCGTCGAGTGCCATCGCATAGACGATGCGGGGGCCGACGAGGACCGTCGCGTTCAAAGTCCCCAGGACCGAGACCAACACGAAAGCGAAAACGAGCGTCCCGCCCAGGGGCCCGAACAACGCGCGTGCGGCGGCCTGACCCGCATCGCCCGCGGAGGCCAGCTCCTCGGGCCCAAGCGCGTAGAGGTAGACCCCGTTGACCAGCAGATAGAGTCCCGTACACAAGCCGAGGCCGAGAAATAGCGCGCGCGGCAGGTTCCTTGCGGGATTCTTGATCTCGCTCGCGACATAGACACAGGCGTTCCAGCCGAGATAGCTGAAGAGGATCGGCGACAAGGCCTGACCGAATCGCAACCACTGATCCATCGCGCCGACGCTTTCGGCGGCCGTGGCGCCGGTCGCGGCGGCGTCCCCCAGCCAGGGCGCGAAGCTGCCCTCCCCGAGCGTCGGGCCCAATATCACGAAGGCGACGAGCGCCACGATCTTCGCGATCGAAGTCAGATTGTTCAGACCCACACCGAGGGCCGTTCCGCGTAGGTTGAGCAGCGAACAGGCGAGGATGAGAAGAACGGCCAGGGTCAGAATCCCGGTCCGATCCAGATCGAACGCCGTCGCCATCGATTCGGCAAACACCACGGCGAGCGCCGCGATCGTTCCCGAGAAGATCGCGAAGAAGCTCACCCAACCGACCAGAAATCCAGCCGCCGGATGCAGGCCTTCGCGCAGAAAGACGTAGTCGCCGCCGGCGTGCGGGAACATCGCGCCGAGTTCCGCGTTCGTGAGAGCGCCGGCCATGGACAACAATGCGCCCACGATCCACGCCATCAGGATCAGCCCCGCGCTCGGCAGGAGCACCGCGACCTGGGAGGGCGTGAAGAAGATCCCGCTACCCACCACCGAAGCGACGATCAGCATGGATGCGTCCCAAAGCGACATCACCCGCGGCAGCCGATCCCGTGGATGCGCCGAAACGTCGTCCCCAGTCTTCCCGGTCTGTCCTTCGGGCGTCGACATCGTGGGACGTTCTAGCCCATCAGCGGCCGTGGAGCCCCACTCCGGGTCCGATCGCTGAGCGTCCACCACAGATGCACGAGTTCGGCCGTGACTTTCGGCGAGAGCCGATTCGAGGCGGGGGTCCCCACGGCGCGCTGGATGATTTCGTCTTCGCTGAGCATCGCCCGATCGTCGAGATGTCCGCGATCGAGAAAGAACTGCTCGAGCGCCTCGGTGGATTTGCTGCGAAATCCGCTGAGTCGAGGGTCTTTCCTTTCCCGCAATCGGGCGAGGAGTTGTTGGGCGTCGCCGTCGAGTTCCGAAGCCACTTCGACGACCGCATCGAGGTAGGTTTCGGTGATGGCCTCGCTCTCTTCGAGTTCCAGTCGTCCCACGGGCACACCACGCCCTTCCCGCCAAGCGACGCAGAACACATCCAGCAATTCGATCCGCGCCTCCAGCCCCGCGCCGATTTCGCCTCCCCGAGTAATCGACCGGGCGAGCGCCGACCCGCCTTCGAGTAGGTTCAGACAGGGACCCACCGATTTGATCCGCATCTCCAAGAACCGATGCAACAGCGATAGATCGTCGCGCAACACGTAGTAGAGAGGTTGAGTGGAGGCGTCTCGACCTGGATCCAGTGGCGAGACGCCAATTGTCGCCCCATAGGTCTCGGCATCTTGATCGCCCGGGGGAGGCACGGCGGGGAGCGGGTCGACGCGCAGCGGCCGACGCCCCAGCCCGTCGAGCTTCGACGCCTGGCCACGAATCTCCGCGAGATCCAGCACATTCGGACCCTCACATCCCGCCTCTTCGAAGGCCGAGGCGAAGCGTTCGATGTCCGTCGGGTCGTTCGTCAGATAGAAGATCTGGCGACCCGCCTCGCCGACCATGCCCGCGAGGCTGACCGCGATGGCGTGGAAACGCTCGGGGTCGCTGTGGTCCATCGCCTCGTCCAGAAAGAGCGGGAGATCCGCGCCGTGTTCCGCCTCCTCGGCGAAGGCCAGACGAGCGGCGAGGATGAGCTGCGCGCGCGTGCCATCCGACAATTTGTTCAGGCTGAGACCTTCGCCGCTCTTCATATCGACGGCGACGAACGACCCTCCGTCGCCCGGCGAAACCTCCAGCCGATAGCGCTGATGCGTAAATCCAGCGAATCGATTTCGGGCACGCTCGAGTACCCGAGGCATCTGGTTCGTCTCGTGCTCACGCCGCACGCTCTCGATCAGACCCTGCGCGGCCGATGCGGCCAGGGCTTCGTCCCGACGATCGCGCAGCGCGACCATCGCACGATCCCGCTCTGCGATCGCCTCCTCGAGCACGTGCCCGAGTCGTGCATTGCGTGCCTCCAGGCGGATTTCTACGATTTGCGCGTTCAGCGCCTTGCGATCCTCCGAGCGCTTCTGCTGAACCGCCTCTTCCTCTTGCAACTTCGTGAGACCCAGGCCCGCGAGCGCGGCCTCGCCCACCGCTTCGAGATCCGATTCCTCGCGTTCGATTGCGCCCACGAGCTTCGAGAGTTCGACCGTCAGTTCGCGGAATCGATCGAGACGACCCAGAAGCCGAGTGAGCTCCGCGCGTTCCTTCGATTCGATTCCGGCAAGCCCGAAGATTTCCGATCGATCCGCTTCGAGCCCCGCAATCTCGCGGTCCAGCCGGTCGCGATTCTCGATCTCCCGAGCTTCGTCCGCACTCGCGCTGCGCAACCTGCGGTCGCGATCCGCGAGTGAATGGACGGCCGCGCGGGCCGAGGCACTCTCGACCGGTGCGCGCTCGCCTCGCTCCGCGAGCGGCTCTGCGAGTTCGGCGAGGGACCGTGAATAGTGGGCTTCGAGTTCCCCGAGAGTGGCCGCCGTCTCGACCGACGCCACCCGCGCGGTTCGGGACGCATCGAGTGCCCGCGCCAGATCGACCATCTCGACATCGGGCGGCATGGAAGCGAGCCCCAGCCGCTCGAAAAGGGCGATTCGTCGCGTCTCGAGGCCGGCCAGACGCCGCTTCAGACCGTTCAGGGTTTCCTCGAGCTGTCCTCGCTCAACCCCTCGATCTCGTGCACGTTTTTCATTCGCATCGAATTTGGCCAATTCATCTTCGAGGAGGGTCAGAGATTGCTCGACCGCATCGATTGCCCACCGCTTCGGCGGGTCGAGCGATTCCGGAAATTGGCTCTCCGCGACGGATCGCCAATTCGTCGCGTCCGCCGCAGGATCACTTCCCGGCCCGCGCGCGCGGAAGAACAGGGCTGCGATCGCGAGGCCGAGGCCGAGGCCGGCCCCGATCGCGATCCAGGCAAAGGGCGCGAGTCCGCCGAGAAAGTTCGTCGTCAAGCCAAGGACAATCGAGCCCAGCGCCGCGGCCGCCAGAATCCGCCAATCCGGGCGATGGACCTCGCCACCCCGGCGAAGATCGGGATCGGGTGCGCGAAGCCATCTTCGAAGAGGCTCGACGCCGCGCCTCAATAATTCGAGTCTGCGAACGTCCTCGTCCGAAAACTTCCGCGCCGAAAGCAGACTGAGCCGCTCGCGCAGGGCATCGCGCTGATCCGCATGCTGATGGCTTTCTCGCAAGAATGCGAAAAGATCGAAATCCTCTTCGATTCCCAGAGCCCGTTCGAGACCGGCTTTCGTTTCGGAAGTCGCCTCCGGTGGCGTGTCGGAATGCGCCTCCGATCGTGACTCCGAAGAGGACTCCGTCTGTGACTCCGGAAGGGACTCCGAGAGGGACTCCGGAAGGGACTCCGGAAGGGAATAGCCGCCGAGCAGATGCAAACGCTCGCGGAAAGCCTCACGGGCCTGGGCCGCAGCGACCTTCGCCGCCTCCATTCGACGCTCCAGATCCGTCAGTTTGTCCGCGCGTTCACGCCACGTTTCGAGCGAAGCGGAATCGATCGGCGCGTCGAGCCGAGTGGCCCGAGCCGCCTCGACACTCGCGTCGAGCGCACCGATCGCCGCCTCACGCTCCCTCTTCTTTTGCAGAAGGCTTTCGCTCAACTTGTCGAGACGTTGGATTTCCTTGCCGTCGAGATCGGCGAGGGCCGGCGGAAATTCGGCGAGTTCGTTCGTCCGTTGGGCATGGTCGGCGCGTAGGCTCTGCAAGGAAATCGCCGTCGCGAACGCGGCGAGGCGCTGGGACGCTCGCTCGGCTTCGACCGCCCGAGCCTCGAGCGAAGCGAGCGCTCGCCCTCGGCGTTCGAGGTCGATCTGCCCTCGTTCTGCCTTGCGAATCTCCTGTTCCGCGGCGTTGAGCGCTTTGCTCTCCTTCTTGCCTGCGGATTTCGAGAGCGGCTTCGCGAAGCGTTGCTCGGCGGCATCGAGATCGAAGCCGCCCGACATCTGTTTGCGAATCTCCGTCGCGAGATCTCGACCGGCTCGATCCGAGTCCTCGAGCAGGTCCCTCAATCCGAGAAAGAAACAACCCTCGAGACGCAGTCCCGGAAGGGTCGGCGGACTGGCATCGAGGCCCTCCTTCTGCCAGCGATGAAGCGAGCCGTCCCGCACGACCTGCCAGCGCGACCCCTCGTGTTCGAAGTCAGCGCGCGCCGTGAGCCCTTCCCCCGAAACCTCCCGTTCGCGCCACAACAAGGCGCGCACCGCCGTACACAAGCGAGATTTTCCGATCCCGTTCGGCCCGACGATGATGTTGAGGCCGGGCGACAGCTTCTCGAGTTCGAAGGGAGCGTCGATGCCGGCGAGACGTTCGATCCGAAGCCGCTCGAGCTTCATGACCCGACCTCGCCTTCGGCGTCCCGGTTCGACGCTTCAGAGGTCGGCGAGGACTGGGACAACAATTCGCTCAACGCGGCGGTGCCGGATTGCACGAGTAGTGCGGCCAAGGCCCGATCGTCGGACAACAGATCTTTTCCGCCGCGCTCTTCGGCAAGGCCCGACCAACGAGAACTCTCCGCCAGACCCCGCAACGCCTCCCGCGTCGCGTCGAGCAACGCGTCTCTCCGCTCGCCCGGCTGGCGCAATACCAAGAGCTTCCGCGCCATCAGCGCCGGCGGGTCATCGCCCCGCGCAAGATCCTCGAGATCATGTGCGAGTTCGAGCCCCTCCACGACCTTGTCGATGAAAACGAGTGTGCCCCCCGCCGAGCGGATCAAGCCGTCAAAGCGCCCTTCGTCGACATAACGACGCAATGCCTCGTAGTGGCGCGTCCGGCCGGTCAATCGCGGACGCAGACCGACTACTTTCGGAACGCGGCCCTGAGCCGGAATCTGTACCTGGATCTCGCGACCGACCCGAACGATTTCGCCGAGCAATCGATCGGCCAGATCCTCGGGCGCTTCGTCTTCCCCCACCCGCACGTCGAATCGCTCCCAACGCAGGGGAGCCGTCACGAGTTGTTGCGTCGTGACCTCGCCCCGCGAGTTGATCCGCACGAGCCACGGACCATGCGGACCCGTCTCCCCCGGATCGAGGCCGACCAACGAACCGAGGTAGCCCTGCGGGCAACCCAGTGGATCGCCCTTTGGATCGGTGGATGGCCCGGCCCCAACGACATCCGCCCCCGCAGCCAGCGAAGGTTTGTGGATATGCCCGAGCAACCACGCATCGAGTCCAGCAGCAGCAAGCTCCGTACTCGAAAATGGCGCATAACTTCCGCCCGACGCGTCCAGGTCCCCATGCAAGAGGCCGATCCGCGGGATGCCCGGCCGACTCGGCGCGATCGGGTCGCGCAGCAAGGCGTCGACCGGGCTGTTGCGCACCCGTCGTTCGGGAAAGGACCAACCCAGGATTTCGACCGCATCGCCGGTCTCGTTCTCGACGACCCGCGACTCCCATTGCCCCCCGCGGCCGAGGAGTTCGAAGCCCTCGATCTCGTCCGCCAGTCTTGGCAACGCCTCGACGTCATGATTCCCCGCCACGGCGAGCACCCGGATCTTGGCGTCGAGCAATCGATGCACCGCGGACTCGAGCGGTCGCAGGGCCTCGAAGCGAGCATTGGTACTCTCGACGACGTCACCCGCGAAGAGAACCGCGTCGACACGTTCCTCGATCGCGCGCTCGATGGCGGTTTCGAGAGCCGCCTCGGGCGTGAGGGCCCGAGGATCCACCCCCTCGCCATCGAGTCCGTCGGGCAAGCTTCCGGGGCGCGTACCCAGATGGACATCGCCAATGGCGAGGAGCGTGAGGCCGTCGGCGTCGGAACGTAGGTCGGGGGACATCGCCATCGGCCGCATTGTAGGCGACGGCCGAGCCAGATCAGGTCATACCTGCACCGACTCAGCCGCTTTTCCGCCTCACACGGCCAGCGACGACGAGCCGCGGCCGACCCGCACGGATTCTTCGGGAGCCGAGATCCAACCCCGCTCGGAGGCCCTCGCCAGCGCCGAGAGGACCGCTGCAAACGAGGCCTCGACGATGCTCGGCGCCGCGCCCGCGCCGAAAAGACGCTTCTCCGGCCCGAACACGACTTCCACATAGGCCACCGCCGTGGCGCCCGCGCCCACGCCGAGGGCATGTTCGTGGTAGTCGCCGACGCGAATCTCGATTCCGAGTGCCTCGCGCAGCGCTTCGACGAAAGCATCGATCGGTCCCGCCCCCCGGCCCCGGAGCGGGACTCGAATCGGGCCCCATTCGAGTTCGGCGACGACCTCGTCCTGGCTCCCGTCGCCATGCGCCGAAAGCGTGCGATCCCCGCGCAATCGGGGCCCGCCTTCGACGCCAAGGTAGGTTCGCTCGAAGAGCGCCCGGATCTGTTCGCTCACGATCTCCGCGCCCGTCGCCTCGGCATTCTGCTGCACGATTCGTGAGAACTCGATCTGCATCCTTCGCGGCAACTCGTAGCCAAACTCGGTCTCGAGCACATAGGCGATCCCACCCTTGCCCGACTGGCTGTTGATGCGAATCACGGCGTCGTAACTTCGACCGACGTCCGCGGGATCGATGGGCAGATAGGGAACCTCCCATTCCGCCTGCGGCTGCTTGCCGAGCGCCGCGAGGCCCTTGCGAATCGCGTCCTGGTGTGACCCCGAAAACGCCGTATAGACCAGTTCCCCCGCGTAGGGATGCCGGGGGTGAACGGGAATCCGATTCGCGTGTTCCACGCAACGCACCAACCCCGGCAGGTCACGCAGATCCAACTCCGGATCGATGCCCTGGCTCATCAGATTCAGCGCCAAGGTCACGAGATCGACGTTTCCCGTCCGCTCCCCATTTCCGAACAGAGTGCCCTCGACGCGATCCGCCCCGGCTTGTAGCGCCAACTCGGCGGCGGCCACACCGCAGCCGCGATCGTTATGCGGATGGACGCTCAGGATCACGGCGTCCCTGTGCCGGAGACTCCGGGCGAAGAGTTCGATCTGATCGGCATAGAGGTTCGGGGTCGAGACTTCGACGGTCGCCGGCAGGTTGAGCACGAGCGGTTCGTCCGGACTCGCGCCGAGCACTTCCATCACCGCTTCGCAAATTTCGATCGAGAAGTCGAGTTCGGTCGAGGTGAAGCTCTCCGGCGAATACTCGAAACGAAGGCCCGCTCGGGGCCTCGCCGAGGCCGCCGCTCGAACGCGCTCGGCGGCCCCAACGGCAATCGCCTTGATTCCCTCGCGCCCTTGCCCGAAGACGACCCGGCGCTGGAGCGGTGAGGTCGAATTGTAGAAATGGACCAGGGCGTGGGCCGCCCCCTCGATCGCCTCGAAGGTCCGATCGATCAACCCGTCGCGACATTGGGTCAACACCTGGATCGTGACCGAATCCGGAATTCGGTCCTCTTCGATCAAACGCCGGACGAAATCGAATTCCGTCTGCGATGCGCTCGGAAAGCCCACTTCAATCTCTTTGAACCCGATCGAAACGAGGGCTTCGAAGAGTCGAATCTTGCGATTCCAACCCATCGGTTCGACCAACGCCTGATTGCCGTCGCGCAGATCGACGCTGCACCAGCGGGGTGCGGCTTCGATACGTCGCGAGGGCCACTGGCGATCCGGAAGATCGATCAAAGGGAATGCTTTGTAACGGCCATGGGGCATGACGCCCGGGCGATTGCCCGCGCTCGCGTCGTCCACACTTTCGTCTTCCACGATCGTCGTCTTGTCGTCGGTATCCATCTCTGTCTCTCCTGCGCCGCGGCGTGTCGGCCGAGGGCTCGTTCGGTCTCGATCGGATCCGGTCCGCACTTCGAGGGCACGGGCCGAAAGTCACTTTCGAGGAGGCAGATCCAGAACGACGAATCCCCTCCAGCGATCAGGTGATCAGGCGGGAGGGGCGATTGATGTTGGCGTGTCGGTTTCGAGTCGTTTCGATCAGCGCACGCTAGGCCCCAGCCGCCCCGATTAGGAGCGTGAGAAGTAGGCCGCCTAGAAGGGCCGGGCGCAGATCGATGTGAGTCGCTATGGGGCTCATGGCTATGTTTTTACTCTACGGACTCGCGAAGGTCAAGCTTGACCCTTCTCGCACCACACAGAGCGCCTCGGTCGACGTCTTCGGACGAAAGATCATCCGACGGCTGTGAGATCGATTCTTCTCCCCCAGCGTTTGCGCACAGCGCGTCGCGTCGCGGGCAGGCGCGACAGCGTCGGGTCCTGATCGACGACCCGTCTCGCGACCTCACGTGCGATCGCCACGAGTTCCACATCGCGCAGCAGATCGGCGATCCGCAACTCGGGCAGATGGCCGGATTGCCGTGTGCCCAGGAAATCGCCGGGGCCACGAATCTCGAGATCCGCGTCGGCGATCTCGAAGCCATCTCGCGTACGGGTCATCGCCCGCAATCGCGCCTCGCTCTTTTCGCTGCTGCCGCGTGCGACGAGCACACAACGCCCGCGTGCGCCCCCGCGACCGACACGACCCCGCAGTTGGTGCAGCTGGGCCAGACCGAAGCGCTCGGCGTGCTCGATCACCATCAACGTCGCGCCGGGCACATCGACGCCCACTTCGATCACCGTCGTCGCAACCAGGATCGAAGTTTCCGCCCGCATGAAGCGCTCCATCACCTGCTGTCGCTCGGCCGCGTCGAGTCGACCGTGCACGAGATCCACCCGATGCTTCGGAAACGCTTCGGCGATCCGCTCCCGCGACTCGATGGCCGAGCGCAAAGCCATCTTCTCGCTTTCTTCGACGAGCGGATAGACGACGTAGACCTGTTCGTTTCGCGCCAAGGTCTCGCGAATCAACTCCATTACTTGTGGGCCCTCTCCGGCGCGCAGAAGCAGGGTTTCGATCGGCTTCCGCCCGGGTGGAAGCTCATCGATCACCGACAGATCGAGCTCTCCGTAGAGGGTCATCGCCAGACTGCGGGGGATCGGTGTCGCAGTCATCACCAGTCCATGGGGGAAGCGCCCGTCGGGCCGCGCGGCCGAGAGTGCGGCGCGTTGCATCACGCCGAAGCGATGCTGTTCGTCGACGATCGACAGAACGAGATCGCGAAACCGCACCTCACCTTGGACTAACGCGTGCGTGCCCACGACGAGATCGATCTCTCCCTTCGCGAGCAAGCCACGGGTTTGCCTGATTTCGGCGCGCGGCAGCGAAGCGGTCAGCAGGCCGATTCGCAGTCGCATCCCGGTGCCGGCCGCCAACACCATCTTCGTCAAGGTTCGAAAATGCTGTTCGGCGAGCAGCTCCGTCGGGGCCATCAAGGCGGTCTGACCGCCGCAGGCCGCAACGGCCACCGCGGCCAGAATCGCGATGACCGTCTTGCCGCTGCCGACATCTCCCTGCACCAGGCGATTCATGGGATGCGGCCGGCCGAGATCCCCGAGGATCTCGCCCATGACGCGGCGTTGGGCCTTCGTCAGCCGGAAGGGCAACGCCTTGGCCGCCGCGCGGGACTCGGGCCGAGAGGCGTCGATCGCCACACCCGGTCGCTGGGCGCCCTGTGCACGCCTCATCGCCAGGCCGAGTTCGAGCAGATACAACTCTTCGAGCACCAACCGTTCGTGCGAGGGGGACGCGAAGGCCTCGATCTGCTCGAGGTCGATCTTGGCGTCGGGCCGATGCAGCGTGTGCAGCGAAGCCGGCACCGAGGGAAGCTGCCTCTCCCGAACCAATTCTTCCGGAAGATGACCCACGACGAGATCGGCGTAGGCCTCGACCGCCTGGCCGATCAATCGACGCAGCGTCCTCGGATTCATGCCTTCGGGCGCGGAATAGATCGGAACGACCCGGCCGAGTTCTCCCACCGATGTCTCTTGGCCCCGCGAATCGGCTTCAGAACCGTCCGGTCGGGTCGATGCGGGCTCCGGCGCGAGCGACTCCGCACTCGGCGCGGACACGATTTCGATCTCCGGATGGATCAGTTCTTTCGAGAAGCGGTAGCGCCTAACCTCGCCGCTCACGAGGAGCCAGCGCCCCTTGACGACCTGGCGGGCCAACGCCTCGCCGCCGCGAAACCATTTCAGCGTCACGACCGCCTCGTCATCCCCAACGACCGCCTGAAAGATCTTGCCGAAGCGTCCTCCGCGATGAGTCGAAACCCAATCAACGATCTTCACTTCCGCCAGGAACGTCGCCGCACGACCCACCTCGAGATCATGCACGCCCACGACGCGCCGACGGTCCTCATAGCGAACGGGCAACCAGAAGAGCAGGTCGCTGATCCGCTCGAGTCCGCGGCGTGCGAAGCCCTCGGCCCGCTTCGGCCCGACGCCCGACAGCGCGGCGAGCGAGCGAGCCAGCAACTCATCCGCCCAGCCCGCTCGACCGAGTGGGTCGATCAGTTCGAGCAGCTCTCGTCCATACGCTCGGCCTGCCGACGCCCCTTCGAGCGCCAGAAGCTTCTTCTGGATCTTGACCAGCCGTTGTCGCAATTCGACCGGCAGTGCCGCCGAAAGCAGACGCGCGACGTCGCTCGCGACCGTCTCGGCTTCACCGGGAAGAGGAGGAGAAGCGCTCGCTTCCGGCGCTCTTTCCCGGCTCGCGATCCTCGTCACCGACCGATGAAGCGCTTCGATCTGCCCATGCAGCGTCTCGGCTAACAATCCCGCCGCCTCCGGCTATTCCCCCGTCGCCGCATCCAATCCGGTCTCATGGATCTCCTGCAACGAACGAACCCCGATCCGTTTCGTTCTGAGCGCGACGATGGCCTCCGCCGACGCGCGTGCGGCCGACAGCGTCGTGCAATAGGGCACTCCCCGGAGCAATGCGGCCAGCCGCAACGACCGGGAATCTTCGATGGCCTGCGGATCGGGGCCGACGGTGTTGATCACCAGCGCGATGTCCCCCGCCTTGATCCGATCGGCCGTATGTGGAGAACCCTCGTGAACCTTGTTGATGACGTCGGCCTGGATGCCCATCGCGTCGAGCGCCTTGGCGGTTCCCGTCGTCGCAAGCACGCTGAACCCCTGATCGACGAGCGTCCGGACCAGCCCGAAAACGCGCTCGTGTTCTTCGACCCGAACCGAGACGAGCACGGTGCCCTCGAGCGGCAGGCTGTTGCCCGCCTGGATCTGGGCCTTCGCAAACGCCCGTCCAAAATCGGAATCGATGCCCATCACCTCGCCCGTACTCTTCATCTCGGGCCCGAGCAACACATCGACGCCGGAGAATTTGACGAAGGGGAAGACCGCCTCCTTCACCGAGAAATGACGCGGCACGATCTCTTCGGTGAAGCCGAGCGATTCGAGAGTCCGGCCCGACATCACGAGTGCGGCCAGCTTCGCGAGGGGAACGCCGATGGCCTTCGACACGAAGGGCACGGTCCGCGAAGCACGCGGATTCACTTCGATCACGAAGATCCGATCGTCCTTCACGGCATATTGAACATTCATCAGTCCGATCACACCGATCTCGCGTGCCAGCCTACGGGTCGCCACAAGAATCTCTTCGATCCGCGCAGGCGGGAGCGAATAGGGCGGAAGCGAGCAGGCGCTATCTCCCGAATGGATCCCGGCTTCCTCGATATGCTCCATGATTCCGCCGATCACGACACATTTCCCGTCCGAAATCGCGTCGACGTCCACCTCGATCGCGTCCGCAAGAAATCGATCGACCAGAACGGGGTGTTCCGGCGAGGCTCGAACGGCGAAACGCATATATTCCCGCAGCCCTTCCACATTCTGAACGATCTGCATCGCGCGCCCGCCTAGCACATAGGACGGGCGCACGAGAACCGGATAGCCGATTCGCGCGGCGACCTTCTCGGCCTCCTCTGCACTGCGCGCCACGTCGCCGGCCGGCCGCTCGAGTCCGAGCCGCTCGAGCAGCGCTTCGAAGCGCTCGCGATCCTCGGCCAGATCGATCGAATCGGGGGACGTCCCGATGATCGGCGCACCGGCCGCCTCGAGCGCGACCGCGAGTTTGAGTGGCGTCTGTCCGCCGAATTGGACGATGACCCCTTCCGGTTTTTCGATCTCGATGATCTCGAGCACGTCTTCGAGGGTCACGGGCTCGAAATACAGACGGTCGCTGGTGTCGTAATCCGTCGAGACCGTCTCCGGGTTGCAGTTCACCATGATGGTTTCGAAACCGGCCTCGCGAAGTGCAAACACCGCATGCACGCAGCAATAGTCGAATTCGATGCCCTGGCCGATTCGATTGGGCCCACCGCCGAGAATCATGATCTTTCGGCGATCGGTCGGGCGCGCCTCGCATTCGTCCTCGTAGGTCGAGTAGAGATAGGGCGTGTCCGCGTCGAACTCCGCGCCACAGGTATCCACGCGTTTGTAGACGGGATGGATCCCCAATCGCCAACGTTGTTTGCGAACCTCGGCCTCGGTCGTCTCCCAAAGCGCTGCGATCCGCGCATCCGAGAAGCCGAGTTGTTTCGCCGGCCGGAGCCACGCTTCACGCTCGGACGCCGTCGCCTCGATCAAGCGACCCTCGGCCATCGCAATCTCGTGCAGGTTGCGCAGAAACCAGCGATCGATTTTCGTGCGATCGAAGAGTTCTTCGATGCTCGCACCGCGTCGAAAGGCCTCGACGATCGCCCAGGGCCGGCCGGGCCGCGGCGTATCGATCTGGGCCCAGAGCGCCTTTTCGCCCGCCTCCCCATCGGGTAGGTCCGGCGGCTCGAAGCCCGCATGGCCGATCTCGAGCGATCGGATGGCCTTCTGAAAGCTCTCCTTGAAGGTCCGCCCGATGGCCATGACCTCGCCGACGGATTTCATCTGTGTCGTGAGTGTCGAGTCGGCGGAGGGAAATTTTTCGAACGTAAAACGGGGAATCTTCGTGACGACATAGTCAATCGTCGGCTCGAAGCTGGCGGGCGTTTCACGCGTGATGTCGTTCGAAAGCTCGTCGAGCGTGTATCCGATCGCGAGTTTCGCGGCGATCTTCGCGATCGGAAACCCGGTCGCCTTCGAGGCCAGCGCCGAGGATCGGGAGACTCGGGGATTCATCTCGATCACGATCAGCGTACCGTCTTCCGGGTCGACCCCGAATTGCACGTTCGAGCCGCCGGTGTCGACGCCGATCTCACGCATGATCGCGATCGCGGCGTCACGCATCTCCTGGTACTCGCGGTCGGTCAGAGTCTGTGCCGGGGCGACGGTAATCGAATCACCCGTGTGTATCCCCATCGGATCGAAATTCTCGATCGAACACACGATCACGACATTGTCGGCCCGATCGCGCATCACCTCCAGCTCGAATTCCTTCCAACCCGCGACACTCTGCTCGATCAGACATTGGGTCGTCGGCGATTGATCGAGCGCCCATTGGGTCATGCGATCGAAATCTTCGTCTCGTTCGCAGATGCCCCCTCCCGAACCGCCCATCGTAAAACTCGGCCGGATGATCGCGGGAATCTTCGTTCGCTTCAGGATCTCGCGTGCTTCCGCGACCGAAGTCGCAATGCCGGACTTCGGCATACGCAAGCCGATCCGATTCATTGCCTCCCGAAAGAGTTCGCGGTCTTCCGCCTTGTTGATCGCCTCCAGGTTGGCGCCGATGAGGGCGACGCCGTGCCTTTCGAGGACACCGGCCTTCGCGAGATCGATCGCCAGATTGAGCGCGGTCTGCCCCCCGATCGTCGGCAGCAAGGCGTCGGGACGTTCGATCTCGATGATTTGCTCAATGCTCTCGACCGTCATGGGCTCGATGTAGGTGCGATCGGCGGTCTCCGGGTCCGTCATGATCGTGGCGGGGTTCGAGTTCACCAGGACGACTCGGTAGCCCTCTTCGCGAAGCGCCTTGCAGGCCTGTGTTCCGGAATAGTCGAACTCACAGGCCTGACCGATCACGATCGGGCCGGAACCGATCACAAGAATCGTGTGGATATCGTCTCGTCTCGGCATGGGCTACTCCGAAGTTCCGTCGAGCGGGGCTCGGCTCGCGTCGCCGTGGTCGCCGTGGTCGCCGTGGTCGCCGTGGTCGCCGTGAAGGTCGATCCCAGAAATCTCGGCGCCGCTCACGACCTGCCCGTCGGCACACCGCTCGACCAGACTTCGAAAGCGCGAGAAGAAATAGCGTGCGTCATGGGGTCCAGGGGACGCCTCCGGGTGGTATTGCACGGAGAAGAGGGGCCGCACTTCGTGAGCCAATCCCTCGACCGTGTCGTCGTTCAAGTTGATATGCGTGATCTTCACGGGCTCGCCCGCCGCGCGCAGACTCTCCGCGTCCACGGCATATCCGTGGTTCTCCGCACAGATCGCCACCTTTCCCGTCGCGAGATCCATGCCCGGTTGATTGGCACCGTGATGGCCGAATTTCAATTTATGCGTCGTTCCCCCGAGCGCCAGACCCAGGATCTGATGTCCGAGACAGATCCCGAATACGGGCTTCGATTGGACGAGTTCTCGAACGATCGACTGGACACCCTGAACGGCCGCGGGATCGCCCGGCCCGTTCGAAAGGAAGATCCCATCGGGATCGAGTGCCAGGGTCTCGGCGGCCGGCGTCGTCGCGGGCACGACCGTCACGTCGAAGCCCTGTTCCACCAGAAGTCGCAGGATGTTTCGCTTCACACCGAAGTCATAGGCCACGACTTTGAGCCGACGTGCGGGACGCTCGGAACGCGGAAGCTGTCCTCGAATCCCCGACCAGGCGCCGTCCTCATACACATACGCCGCGTCACAGGTCACCTTGGCGACCCAGTCGACGCCATCGAGCCCGGGCGCCGCTCGCGCGCGCTCGACGAGTTCCACCTCGTCCTGTAGCGCCGGATCCGTCGACAAAACGCCCGTCTGGGCGCCGCTGTCACGAATGCGCCGCACCAGGGCACGGGTGTCCACGCCCGAAATGCCGGGTATCCCGGCCTCCGACAACTTGGCGTCGAGCGTCCCCTCCGAACGAAAATTGCTCGGTACCTCGTAGAGTTCCTTGACCACGAATCCCGAGAGGAAGGGTTTGCGCGATTCGTCGTCCATCGCGTTCACGCCCACGTTTCCGATCTGCGTATAGGTCATCGTGATGATCTGACCCGCGTAGGACGGGTCCGTCACGATTTCCTGATAGCCGGTCATACTGGTATTGAAGACGACCTCGCCGGTCTTGACTGCCCGTGCACCGAAAGCGCGACCGCGAAACACGCTGCCATCGGCCAGGGCCAGCGTCGCCGGCCGCGCGGGTCGGCCGAGCAGATCTGTGGCTGGCTCGTTCATCGCATCAATACTCCGCGTTCGTGGTGGTAGACGAGTCGCCCGTCGACGATTGTCGCGAGGACACGACCCGTCAGCGTTTGACCCGACCATGGCGAGTTCCGACTTTTCGAGAATCCCCGAGCCGAGTCATAGGTCCATTCGCGATCGGGATCCAGCAGCACGACATCGGCAGGGCAACCCGCCGCCAGGCTTCCGCCTTCGAGTTCGAGCAGGTGCGCCGGATTCGTCGACCAGCGCCGGATGAACTCGAGTGGTGTCAAGAAATTCTCCCGAACGAGTTCGAGCGTCACGGCGAGGGCCGTCTCAAGGCCGAGCATGCCGGGGGGGGCCTCGGTGAATTCGACTTCCTTTTCGTAGCTCGCGTGCGGCGCATGATCGGTCGCCATCACGTCGATCACCCCTTCGGCGAGGGCATTCCGAAGTGCTTCGAGATCCGCGGCGGAGCGCAGAGGGGGGGCGACTCGCGTGTTGGTATCGAAACCCATCGTCGCCTCCGCCGTCATCGTGAGATGGTGAGGCGTGACTTCCGCAGTGACGCGAACGCCCTCTTCGCGGGCGCGGCGGATCAGCCCAATCGAACCGGCCGAAGACACATGCGCGATGTGGAGATGGGCGCCGGTCAGCGCAGCGAGGCGAATATCCCGTGCGATCATGATCTCCTCGGCGGCCACCGGATTCCCGGGCAGTCCGAGCCGAGTCGAAACCGGTCCTTCGTTGATGACACCTAGGCCGCGCAGCTGGCAGTCCTCGGCGTGAACGATGACCGGTGCTTCGGCGAGTCTTGAATATTCCAACACTCGACGCATTACGGAACTGTCCATGATGGTCTCGCCGTCGTCGCTGAAGGCGACCGCACCCGCTTCGCGAAGGGCGACCATCTCGGTCATCACCCGCCCTTCGAGTCGGCGGGTGGCCGCCGCGATTGGGCGAATCTTCGCGGGAGAATCCTTCTCGGCGCGGTCGAGAATGTATTTGGTGACGGAAGGGTCATCGTTGACGGGATCCGTATTCGCCATGCAAGCGACCTGGGTGAAACCGCCCGCCACCGCGGCGGTCCCACCACTCGCCAGATCCTCTTTGTATTCCTGGCCGGGTTCGCGCAGATGAGCATGCATGTCGATGAGACCCGGGACGATCCATCCACCCTCCGCATCGAGAACCTCTGCGCCTTCGAGCGGAAGCTCGTTCCCCACGCCCAGGATGCGACCGTCCTCGATCAGGCAATCCATGGGCGCATCGATTTCCTGGCTCGGGTCGAGGAGCCGACCGTTTCGAATCAGCAGTCGTGCCATTTTTCAGCGCCCTCCCCGCTTGGCATCGAGGTCGGTCGCGACGCTTGCGTGGGAGGCCGGATCGTCCTGCCTGGGCCGTCCCGCGACCAGATAGAGCAGCGCCATCCGCAACGCGACGCCGTTTCTCACCTGATCGAGAATCACGCTCGGCCGATGGTCCGTCAGCTCATGCGCGAGTTCGACGCCACGATTGACTGGACCGGGATGCATCACGATCGCATCCTCTTTGGCATAGCGAAGCTTTTCCCGGTCGATGCCGAAGGTCGCGGCGTATTCTCGCACGCTCGGAAAACACGCTCCCTCGAGCCGCTCCATCTGGATCCGCAGCGCCATCACGACATCCGCACCCTCGATCGCCTCCCGGAGATTCGTGTACGCCTTCACACCGAGGGATTCGACATCGGCGGGTAGCATGGTGGGCGGCCCTGCCACCCGAACCTCCGCACCCAGCTTCGTAAAACCATAGATATTCGAGCGTGCCACTCGGCTGTGGGCAATGTCGCCGATGATCGCCACGGTCAAGCCTTCGATCCGCCCCTTCTCTTCGATCACGGTAAGCATGTCGAGCAGCGCCTGGGACGGATGTTCGTGCGCGCCATCCCCCGCATTGATGACCGGCGCCTGGAGTACTTCGGCAAGGCGATGAGGCACCCCGGCAACGCTGTGGCGGACGACCACGACATCGGGATCCATCGCGTCGAGGGTCTTCGCCGTGTCGAGGAGCGTCTCCCGCTTCGATAGGCTCGAACTCGAAACCGAGAAGTTCACGACATCGGCCGACAAGCGCTTTCCCGCGATCTCGAAGCTGGTCTGGGTTCGAGTGGACGGCTCAAAGAACAAGTTGATCAGCGTGCGACCTCGCAGGGTCGGTACCTTCTTGACCTCGCGTCGGCCGACTTCCTGCATCTGTTTCGCGGTCTCGAGGATGAGTTCGATGTCGGACCGGGAAAGATCTTCGATTCCGAGTATGTCACGACCAATCATGAAGCACCCCCAGCGCGCACGATCAAGTGAAGCAGCCCGACGCCCGACGCCTCGTCATCTTCGTCACCTTCGGATTTGTCGGCTCGAAAGATCACCTTCTCGTTGGGTTGGGTCGGAATATTCTTCCCGACGAAGTCGATCTTGATCGGTAGTTCCCGGTGGCCACGATCGACGAGTGCGACGACGCGCACATGGGAGGGTCGACCGAAATCCATCAAGGCGTCCATGCCCGCGCGAATCGTCCGACCCGTGCTCACGACATCCTCGACCAGCACGACCACCCGGTCATCGACCGAGGACGGCATCTCCGTCCGGCGAAGCTTCGGACGACTCCCTCGCTTGGTCAGGTCATCGCGGTAGAGGGTGGTGTCCAGGATTCCGAGCGGCACGCGAAGGCCGCACAGGCTCTCGAGATTTTCGACCAGGATGCGACCCAGGGGCACGCCGCCGTTCGGAATTGCGACGAGGTAGAGTCGGTCGGGATCGTCTGTGCTTTCGAGGATTTCGTGCGCGATGCGCATCAGAGCGCGGCGAATCGCCTGATCGTCGAGAATCGTTCGCTCTCGGGGAATCGGAGAATCGGTTTCAACGACGTCCGTGATGTCCGCTACGTCCGTGAGCCGGACATGCGGAGCCGCATCAGGGGGTGCGTCGGAATGCGCCAAGACAGAGCCTCGGTCCTTCCCCGACTCTCTGGACGGGCTTAAAGGACAAATGGGGTCGGGCCGGAGAGTACCGCGGTGTGCCGTGGAGGCAATCGTTTCCGGGCATCCCGCGGAAAATTGGCGCGGAAAGCGGACTCGGAGCCTGACCCAAGGCTCCTCGCTGTCTAGACGCGTCTCGATCGACCCTCGGGACCGGCCAACGCAGACGGCTCGGAACTCGTTCGCGCTCGATCAGACCGAAGGCTTCGTGTCGCAACGAACCCGCTGGAAAACCCGGTCCCAGCGCTTTTCGGCGCGGATCCAATTCATCGGATTGAAGAACGAAAGCATGTTGCCGTTCACATCCCAAGACCAATAGAGAATGACCGCGGGGCCTTTGAGTTCTTCCAAACGCACGGTGCCCCAGACACGGCTATCGGCAGAGTTGTCCCGGTTGTCGCCCATCATGAAATATCGGCCGGGCTCGACGACCCAACTGCCCCGATCGAGGCGAGATCCCGGCCGATGGCCCGATCTCGACCCACCCAGGATCGCGTGGCGACAATCTCCGAGATCCTCGTAGCTGATGGGAAAGGAGCGACCCGAATCGTCGACGAAACGCTCGTCCGTCGACGTCACGTCCAAGGGTTTGTCATTCACAAAAACGCGGCCGCCACGCCAGGCGATCCGGTCGCCTGGCAGTCCGACCAAGCGCTTGACGAAATCCTCGGTCGGAGTGCCCTCGGGTGCCAGATCGACGGGCCGGATATCCCGCCCCCCGACCTTGTTGCGCGGCCTTGCGACCAGGAACACGACCACATCGCCGCGCTTCGGTTCCGAAAAGCCCGGCAACCTCCAGTCCGTAAAGGGAAGGGTCGGACCATAGGCGAGCTTGTTGACGAAGAGATGATCCCCGATCAAGAGCGTCGGAAACATCGAACCCGACGGAATCCTGAAGGGCTCGACGCCAAAATGACGAATCGCAAGCGCGATTGTGATCGCGATGACGAGCGTGAGGACCTGGTCCAGCACGGCCGCCATCGTCGTCCCCCGTTCGGGCGTCGAATCCTCGAGGTCGCCATCAATCGGTTCCGAGGGTTCACTCACGACTAATCATCTCCCAATCGCAACGCGGCAAGAAAGGCCTCCTGGGGAATCTCGACGGAGCCCACCATCTTCATCCGCTTCTTGCCCGCCTTCTGTTTCTCGAGCAGTTTCCGCTTCCGCGAAATGTCTCCGCCATAACATTTCGCGAGCACATTCTTCCGCATGGCCCGAACCGTGGTTCTCGCGATCACCCTCGTCCCGATGGCCGCTTGAATTGCGATCGGAAATTGCTGACGCGGAATGAATTCCTTGAGTTTCTTCGTCAGCTCGGAGCCTCGCTTGAACGACTTGTCCTTGTGAACGATGAGGGAGAGGGCATCCACGGGGTCGCCATTCACCAACACGTCGAGTTTGACCAGGTCGGCCTGGCGAAAGCCCACGAGTTCGTAGTCGAAGGATCCGTAGCCCCGCGTCACACTCTTCAGACGATCGTGAAAATCCGTGACGATCTCGTTGAGCGGCAATTGGTAGCGAACCTGAACCCGCGTTCCGTGCATACTCATGTCCTTTTGAACCCCTCGCCGATCCTGACACAGACCCAACACGGCGCCGAGATACTCGGAGGGCACATGAATCGTCGCCAACACCACGGGCTCCTGGATCTCGGCGATCTCGGTCGTGTCGGGCAGCGCGGCCGGACTCTCGATCTCGAAGGGTTCACCGTCTCGCGGAACCACTCGGTAGCGAACCGTCGGCGCGGTCGTGATCAGATTCAGATTGTATTCGCGCTCGAGTCGTTCCTGAACGATCTCCGCGTGCAGGAAGCCCAAGAAGCCACAGCGAAAGCCGAATCCCAGAGCCGCACTCGTCTCGGGCTCGTAGGTCACGGACGCATCGTTCAGCTTGAGCTTCTCGAGTGCGACCTTCAAGTCTTCGTAGTCGTCCGACTCGACCGGATAGAGTCCGGTGAAGACCATCGGCTTCACCTCCTTGAATCCTTCCAAGCATTCCTCGGCCCCCTTCGAGGCGGTCGTGATGGTATCTCCGATCTGAACTTCCGAGAGTGTCTTGATTCCCGCGATGACGAGGCCGACCTCGCCGGCCGAAAGCGTGTCGACGCTGCTCGGCTTGGGGTCGATCACGTCGAGTCGCGTGATGTTGTGTTCGATTCCCGCCACCATGAAACGGATGCGTTCACGCTGATGAAGAACGCCATTCACCATACGAACCAGCAGCACGACACCCACATAGGGATCGAACCATGCGTCGAAGACCAGCGCCTGCACCGGTGAATCCGCTTTTCCGGCCGGCGGAGGAATGCGATCCACGACGGCTTGAAGCACTTCGTCGATCCCGACCCCGGTTTTCGCCGACACCATCAACACATCCGCCGCATCCAGACCGATGACATCCTCGATCTCCTGGGCGACCCGATCCGGATCGGCAGACGGAAGGTCGATCTTGTTCACGACCGGAATCACTTCGAGATCGGCGTCCACCGCCAGATAGGCGTTCGCGAGTGTCTGGGCCTCGATCCCCTGTGCCGCGTCCACGATCAGCAGCGCCCCTTCACAGGCGGCGAGCGCGCGGGAGACCTCATACGAGAAATCGACATGGCCCGGTGTGTCGATCAGATTGAGGATGTAGTCCTCACCGTCCGCGGCACGAAACGACATCCGGGCCGTCTGTGCCTTGATCGTAATTCCTCGCTCTCGTTCGAGATCCATATTGTCGAGAAATTGGTCCTTCATCTCTCGCTTGGACAATGCGTGCGTCGCCTCGAGGAGCCGATCGGCCAGGGTGCTCTTGCCGTGGTCGATATGCGCGATGATGCAGAAATTTCGAATGCGCTGGGAATCGATTATCATCCAGAGACCTCTCGCCGCACCGATCCGTCGACACGGGGAAGCAACGCGGACGGAGCGTCCGGGCCCGATAGGTAGCCGACCAACGCTTCACGCCAAGGCCGCATCACGATTCCCATCCCCTTCGCGCGGTCGCAGTCGAGTACCGAATAGGCCGGCCGTGGGGCCGCCGTCTGGAAGGCCGAGGTCGGAACGGGATCGATCTGCAGATCCGAATAGCCGGCTTCGTCGAGGATGGCGCGCGCAAAGCCGTACCACGTCGTCACATCTTGATTGCATAGATGAAGCAGACCCCTTGCTCCGCCCGATTCGGCTCCGCCTCGACGACACAGTTCGAGCAGCGCTGCGGCAAGATCTTGGGCCGAAGTCGGTGTCCCGCGCTGATCGTCTACGACTTTGAGAGGACCTTCGAGTTCACCGCTGCGCCGACGTGCTGCTTGATTGAGGATCGCGACGACGAAATTGCGGCCGGGACCGAATACCCAACTCGTTCGAACGACGAGGGCGTTCGGGTCCGCCTCCAACACTCCGTTCTCGCCAGCTCGTTTGCTCGATCCGTAGACCGTTTTCGGGTCCGTCGGATCCTCTTCGCGATACGGACGGTCGCCGTCACCGGGAAAAACATAGTCGGTCGAGACATGAATGAATCGGATGCCTCGCAGAGAGAGCTGTCGAGCCCACTCGGCGGGAGCCACCGCGTTCGTTTCGTAGGCCGTCTCCACTTCCGCCTCACACGAATCGACCTTGGTATAGGCGGCCGCGTTCACCACCACGTCCGGCGAAGCGGAGGCCTGCGAATCGAGCCACGTCGCGATTCGCTCCGTAGCCGTCAGATCGATTTCTTCCCGAGTCACTGCAAACGCCAGCTCGAGATCGCTGGCTTGCTCGACATCGCGAACGAGGCACTGGCCCAGCTGCCCCTTCGCCCCGAGGACGCCGATTCGTATGCGCCCGTCGTGCGACTTTTCGTCATTGGAATCGGACATCAGCGGACGCGCCCCTCCATCGGAAGCACCCAGGTCGGCAAACGTTCGACTCGCTTCAAGCGCCCCGCGATTTCCCGCGCTTTCGCTTCGCCCCGGATGGGCTGAACACGGACTCGCCAACGCCTCGAGCCGTCACTCGAGGGGAGTAGCCGGGTGGGGTAGCCCTTGGCACCCAGACCCACGACCAGTCGGGCCGCCGCCTCTTCGTCTGAAAAGGCACCGACCTGAATCGTCCAAAGACGATCCTGCTGCGCGTCCGCTGGCGTTCCCACAGCGGCGGCGGCGACCATGGGAAGATCGCTTTCGGACTCTTCGTTCGATCGAGCTTCCATCACGGCTCTGCGTGCGACATCGACGACTGGCGTTTGCGCCTTCGGAGGCGACCCTTCGATGGCCGTCGCCTTGGCCGTCGCCATCGCTTCCGCGGGTGCGAGCGCGACGGCGACGCCCTCGCCTCTCAGATAGCGCGCCAGCAGTTCGGGTTCCTCCGCGAGAACCCCGATCAACAGACCCGCCGCGAAAGCGAAGCTGGTCAGCAAGGCCAATCGACCCAATGCGCGAACGACGCCTCCGGGGCGAATCCCTCGTCGAAGTGAGGCCGCCACTACATCGTCTCCGGTGCGCTCAATCCGAGCAGCGCGAGACCACTGGCCAGAACGTTCCGAACGGCGAGCAGAAGACCGAGACGCGCGGCAGTCAGTTCCGCATCAGACGAAATGACCCGATGTCGAATGCCGTCTTGCAGGTAGGGATTCCAGAGGCCGGCGACTTCACGCAGGTAGTAGGCGACGTGATGAGGTTCGCGACTGGCTGCGGCGCGAGCGATGACCTCGGGAAACGTCGCGAGCTTCCGGACGAGTTCGATTTCCTCTTCGAGAACCAATTGGCTGGCATCGAACCCCTCCGCCTCGGGCATGCGGAGGCCCTCCCCGAGCGCTTTGCGTTCGATGCCGTGGGTCCGCGCATGGGCATATTGCACATAGAAGGCCGGGTTCTTGCGCCAATTCCTGTCCTTGGCCAGGTCCAGATCAAAATCGAGATGGCCATCGGGCTTCCGTTCGATCATGAAGAATCGAAATACATCGACGCCGACATCGTCGACCAATTCGTCGATCGTCACGAACGTCGCCTTGCGTGTCGACTGTTTGACACGCTTTCCTCCACTCGTGAGGGTGACGAATTGATGCATGACCAACTCGATGCGCTCGGGATCGACACCCAGAACCGCCGTCGCCTCTCGGACGAAGGGAAACTGCTCGATATGATCGGCCCCCTGGACATCGATCACCCGATCGAAGCCGCGTCGAAATTTTTCGCGGTGGTAGGCGATGTCCGGCAGCAGATAGGTCGGCTCGCCGCTGCTCTTGACGATCACGCGGTCGCGATCGAGACCGCGGTCGGTCGCTTTGAACCAGACCGCCCCTTCCGAATCGTAGACGAGCCCGGCCGCGCGAAGATCGCTCAGCGTTTCTTCGATCTTGCCGTCGTCGTATAGGCTTCGCTCGTTGAAAAAGACATCGAATTCGATTCCGATCCGCGTGAGCGTGCTCGAAATATCTTCGAAGATCACGCGCTGTGCTTCGTCGCGGAACACGCCTTCGCCGGGCTCATCCACCAACCCATCGGCGTGTTTGGCCCTGAGATCGTCGGCGATCTCCTTGATGTAGTCGCCCTGGTATCCGTCGGCCGGAAACACCACGGGCAGCCCGTCGATTTCCTCGACCCATTTCGTCTCGGGGTCGGCCAGGGCAGCGACGGTCGGGGGCGCCGCCAAGGCGAGACCCTCGAGGTATCGTGCCTTCACCGAATCGCCCAGGACACGCATCTGGCGACCGCCGTCATTGAAATAGTACTCGCGCGTGACGTCCCAACCGGTCGCCTCGAGCAGCCGCGCGATGCAATCGCCCAGAATGGCTTGCCGACCGTGTCCGGTCGAGAGCGGTCCCGTCGGGTTTGCCGAGACGAATTCCACTTGCACTTTTTCCTTGGCGGCGGAACCCTCATCCGTCGACGTTGTCGACTGGCCGTAGCGCGCACCGGCCTGGATCATTTCCTGTAGAATTTTCTGCCAGCCGGAATCCACCAATTTCACATTCAAGAAGCCGGGACCGGCAATCTCGAGATTCGCGATGAGCCCGTCGGCGTCACCGATTCGGGCCTTCAGGTCCTCGGCGATTTCTCGAGGTTTTCGTCGCAAGCGTTTGGCGAGCAGCATGGCCGCGTTGCAGGAGAAATCGCCATGCTCCTTCTGTCGGGGCACCTCGATGACGAATTCCGGTAACGCGTCGGAGTCCCCGGCGCCGTCGAGAAGCTCGCGTAAAGCGACCTCGATCCTTTCTCGGAGTCTTTCCTTCATCGGATTACCTTGTCGCCGGGACGTCCGGTGTTTGCAGACCGAATTTCGCCGAAGTCGTAAACCGAACGACGATTTCTTCGGGCAAGGCGACGTCGAGTTCCTCACGAATCGCGCGCTCGAGGGCGGCGGGCTCGGCCTCCAACATCTGGATCTCTTCTCGCATTTCTTCGTTCTCTCGAATCAACTTCGCGACGCGCGCCTCGGAACTGGACAAGCCATCTCGCAGCTCGAGCCAGATCTTCACACCGCTCTCAGAATTGAGCAGTGCAGAGATCGCCAAGATCGCTATGAGGCACGTACCGAGGCCAAGCATCCTCACTCAGTCCCCCCTTCCAGACCTGTGTGAATCGCGAATGAGCGGTCGGGAGAGTACCGAATCCGACTCCTCCGGGCCCGTCTCGAGTACTCGGACCTACTTGCACAGGGATCATCGACGCCACCCCTCGACCTCGAGCAGGCAAAATCGTTCCGTCCGGGAAACCGGGAGCACTCGAACCGGTCTTCGCCCGCCGGAAAGCGCTAGAGCGGATCCGGCGTCGGAACTCGCCGAACACCGTCGAGCAGCTCACGAATTCGACGCTCATACTCGGGTGCATCCCATTCCCGAGGTCCCACATAGCGCTCGACGATGCGACCTTCGGGATCCAACAACAGAGACTCGGGAACGCCCATCGTCTGGTATGAATCGTAGACGGCCTGATCCAGATCGAGCAGGATCGGGAACGAGAATGCATAGCGTTCCTGAAATGCGCGCACGTCCGCTTCCTTGTTGTCGATCGCAACCGCCACGAGTTCGAATTCTTCGCGTGGAAGGGATCGATAGAGACGTTCCATCGCGGGCATCTCGCGCTCGCAGGGCTCACACCAGGTCGCCCAGAAGTTGACCAACACCACCCGACCCGAGAGCGCCGACAACTCGATCGGGGGATCCGTTGGATCGAGACGGGGCAGCGAGAATTCCGGCGCCATCGTCCCCCGCACGACAGGAGGTGCGCCCACATCACTCCGAAGAATCAAGACCGTCGCCACAATGACGACCGCCGCCCCCAACACCAGGCTGGGCACGGCGGATCGCTTGCTTCCGTCGTTCTGCGGATCGGCGCTCAGGCGCTCGCCCCCTGCTCGTCACGATCGACCAGCTCGATGATCGACATCTCCGCGGCATCGCCCGGACGTCGTCCCAGCTTGATCACACGGGTGTAGCCTCCCGGTCGTTCACGGTAGCGATCGGCCAGCACATCGAACAATTTGGAGGTCACTTCCTTGCTCCGAATCGTCTGGAGCGCTTGTCTCCGGGCGTGAAGTGTCCCTCGCTTCCCAAGTGTGATCATACGCTCTGCGATTCCGCGCAATTCCTTCGCCTTGGCGTCGGTCGTACGGATCTGCTCGTGTTCGAGCAACGAGGTCACCATGTTCCGAAACAATGCTTTTCGGTGGGAGACTGAACGCCCCAGTTTTCTACCGGTCTTGCGATGGTTCATTTCAGGCCTCGCGCTGCTCGCGCATCCGCTCGAGATCTTTGCGGGCCGGCAGACTGTCGATCGTCATCCCCAGACTGAGACCGAGACTGGACAACGTCTCCTTGATCTCGTTGAGGGATTTCCGACCGAAGTTCTTGGTCTTGAGCATCTCGGCTTCGGTTTTCTGGACGAGTTCACCAATGAAGCGGATATTCGCGTTCTGCAGGCAATTCGCCGAACGAACCGAGAGTTCCAACTCGTCGACTGATTTGAAGAGATTCGGATTGAGCGGCTCGGGCTCATCGACCTGCAGCTTCGGCGTCTCCGCCTGCTCTTCGAAGTTGATGAAGATCGTGAGTTGTTCCTTCATGATCTTCGCCGCGAATGCGATCGCATCCGTCGGCTCGATCGCACCATCGGTCCAGAGCTCCAGGTTCAGTCGATCGAAGTCCGTCTCCCGTCCGACACGAGCGGGCGTCACGGTGTAGTTCACGCGACGAACCGGCGAGAAGACGGAGTCGATCGGAATCGTCCCAATCGGCATTTCCTCGGTCTTGTTCTTGTCGGCCAGGACGTAGCCCTTGCCGAGATCGACCGTGACTTCCATCTCGAACTCGGCATCCGGGCCGAGCGTGCAGATCTTGTGGTCGGGATTCATGATCTCGACCGTCTGATCGGCGGACACGAGATCGCCCGCAGTCAGGACCCCTTCGCCGCTCTTCCTTACACGAATCAGCTTGGGACCCTCGCTGTTCATGCGGACCCGAACATCCTTCAAATTGAGAACGATCGCGGACACGTCCTCCATCACGCCGGGAACCGTCGAGAACTCGTGGAGCACCCCGTCGATTCGGATACTGGTGATCGCGGCACCCTGAAGCGACGAGAGCAGAACGCGCCGGAGCGCATTGCCCAAAGTGGTGCCGAAACCGCGTTCGAGCGGCTCACAATAGAAACGACCATAGGTCGTGGTCAGCGTACTCTCTTCGACCTCGAGTCGACGGGGTCGAATCAGCTCTCGCCAATTGCGCGCAATGACTTCATCTTGCATCGGAACTCCCTTGCGTCTCCAAATGAGACGACATTCCGTTCATACTGTTCGTAGTGTTCATACAGCTCGTACTACTTCCTACCGCTACTTCTTACCGCTTTACCGCTATCGCTACCGTTTCAACTCTCGGAAAGATCCGTCGCCATGTAACGAAGCACGGACCCTCGATTCCGAGAATCGGCTATCGCGAATACAACTCGACGATCAGCTGCTCGTCGATCGGTAGCGTGATGTCCTCACGTTGCGGCATGGCCTTGATCGTGCCCCTCATCTCGTCTTTCTCGATCTCGAGCCACTGGGGCACAGCGCGCCCTTCCATCGTCTCGAGCGCACCGGAAATTCGCTCGACTTTCTTGGATCGCTCGCGCACGCCGATCGTCCACCCCGGCATGACCAACATGCTCGGCGTATGCGCCTTCTTGCCGTTCACCGTAAAGTGGCCGTGCTTGACGAGTTGGCGGGCTTCGGCTCGTGATGTCACATAGCCCAGGCGGAAAACGACGTTGTCCAATCGGCGTTCGAGAAGCATCAAAAGGTTCTCGCCTGCCCGACCGCTCATGCGAGACGCCCGATCAAAAGTGCTCCGGAACTGCTTCTCGAGCAGCCCGTACATGCGCTTCACCTTTTGCTTCTCCCGAAGCTGGACGCCGTAATCCGAGAAGCGCACACGGCCTTGACCGTGTTGGCCGGGCGGATAGGCCCGACGCTCAATTGCGCATTTCTCGGTAAAACAGCGGTCGCCCTTGAGAAAGAGCTTCGTGCCCTCTCGGCGACAGAGTCGACAGACGGATCCCGTATAGCGTGCCATGAAATACTCTCTGCTCTCGAGTTAAACGCGCCGCCGCTTGGGCGGGCGGCAACCGTTGTGAGGAATGGGTGTGACATCACGGATCATTGTGATCTTCATGCCTGCGGCTTGAAGCGCTCGCAACGCGGACTCGCGACCGCCTCCCGGACCCTTCACGTAGACGCCAAGCGATCGAACACCGTGTTCCTGCGCCTTCTTGGCGCAATCTTCGGCGGCGATCTGGGCCGCAAAGGGCGTCGACTTCTTCGACCCCTTGAAACCCTGTTGACCACAACTCGACCAGGCGATTGCGTTTCCGCCCACGTCAGTGATGGTGATGACCGTGTTGTTGAAGGTCGAGTGGATATGAGCAATACCCGATTGGATATTCTTCTTGACCTTCTTCTTCGTCTTCTTTGCAACCATATGGATTTATCGCATCACTTCTTCGGCGCCAGCTTCTTGCCCGCAATCGTCTTTGCAGGGCCCTTCCGCGTTCGCGCGTTCGTATGGGTTCTCTGTCCTCGAACCGGCAGACCTCGTCGGTGGCGGAGCCCCCGATAGCAGCCGATGTCCATCAACATCTTGATGTTCTGATTCACCTCACGCCGAAGGTCACCTTCGACCTTGTATTCGCGTTCGATGACTTCGCGAAGCTTGAGCACCTCGGACTCCGACAGGTGCTCGGTCCGGGAGCCCGGATCAACCGTCGCCTTCCCGCAGATATCGAGCGCCGTGATCCGACCGACGCCGTAGATATACGTCAGTGCAATCTCAATTCGCTTGTTCCGCGGCAAGTCGACGCCCGCAATTCGCGCCATGAAGCTTCCTCCAATTCCAATCCGAGCGAAGGGCGGCTAGCCCTGTCGCTGTTTATGCTTCGGGTTCTCACAGATCACCCGGACAACGCCTCGTCGACGAATGATTCGACACTTTTCACACATCTTTCGAACCGACGATCGAACCTTCATCTTCTTCTCTCTAATGTGAACCTTCGATCCTCGTGAGGATCTCTGGACCATTGTCTGTAATGAGCACGGTGTGCTCGAAATGAGCGGACAACGAACCATCCGCCGTCACGGCGGTCCATTCATCTTCCAGGACTCGTACCTTCTCGCTTCCGATGTTCACCATGGGTTCGATCGCGAAGACCATTCCCACTCGCAGTCTCGGGCCTCGTCCAGGTCGTCCATAATTCGGCACCTGCGGCGGCTCGTGCATCTCGCGCCCGATACCGTGACCTACAAACTGGCGAACGACGCCATAACCTTCCTTTTCTGCGCGGCTCTGAACCGCAAAACCGATATCCGACAATCGATCGCCGGGAACCATCCGCTCAATGCCCTTGTTAAGCGCATCGAGCGTCGTATCGAGTAGCTGTTGCGCTTCGGAATTAACGTCTCCAATCGCGATCGTCACGGCGCTGTCACCATGCCAACCACGCGTTTCGACTCCGAAGTCGAGACTAATGATGTCGCCCTCACGAAGTTCACGGGGCCCGGGAATCCCGTG